>Ga0172379_10007704_pt1 | contig 13870 bp, 14 predicted proteins | sample GrowelOW334metaG_FD_119756 | JGI IMG/M metagenome (GOLD analysis project Ga0172379, IMG submission 119756) | Groundwater microbial communities from an aquifer near a municipal landfill in Southern Ontario, Canada - Groundwater well OW334 metaG | ecosystem: Environmental > Aquatic > Deep... | reverse complement strand
CGCCGACATCATGCAAGCGTTGCAGTACGTAGCGTGGCGGTCGGAAGAACGCGAAATCACGCTGGCAAGCGCCTGACGAACAGTCGCATGCGACTGCTCATCGGTAAGCGTCCGATCTTCGCCTATTGACGAAGCGGTGAAGGATCAGGTTTCGATGGTGTGATGCTGATCGAGTTGGCCGGCGACGTTCCAAGGCAGAAGCGCTTCGAGCTTGTTACTGGGATGCTCAGCGATGCGTTCGAGGACGAAGCGCAGATAAGCCTCGGGATTGATCCCGTTGAGCTTGGCAGTACCGATCAGGCTGTAGATCGCTGCGGCACGATGCCCGCCGGCGTCTGATCCGCAGAAAAGAAAGTTCTTCCTGCTGATTGCGACCACACGCAGTGATCTTTCGGCCGCGTTGTTGTCGATCTCGATGTTGCCGTCGTCGCGGTAGCGCGTCAGCGCGGGCCAGCGCGATGTGGCGTAGCGAATGGCGATCGCCAGCTCCGACTTCGCCGACAGCTTGGCAGCGGTCTGCAGCAGCCAGTCCTTGAGATCGGCGAGCAAGGGCCCGGCACGGGCCTGGCGCTGCGCCTGCCGGTCCGTTGGCTGCCGTCCTCGAATCTCTTGCTCGATGACGTAGAGCGCGCTGATCCGGTTGAGCGCTGCGAGCGCGATCGGCGAGGCGTTCGCCGCATGCAGATCGAAGAATTTTCTTCTTACATGCGCCCAGCAGGCGGCCTCGAAGATTTGTCCGGTGCCATAGAGATGATGGAAGCCGGCATAGCCGTCGGCCTGCAGCGTGCCGCGAAAGTTTTTCAGATGCGCGCGCGGATGCTCGCCTTTGCGATCGGGCGTGTAGCGGAAGAAAACCGCAGGCGGAATATCGCTGGCCGCCGGCCGATCATCACGCACATAAGTCCAGAGCCGTCCGGTTTTGGTTTTGCCCAGACCCGGCGACAGCACCGGCACCGGCGTGTCGTCGGCGTGCAGCTTCGATCCGCTCAATACATGCTGGCCGATGCGATCCACCAGCGGTGCGAGCAGTGCCGCGCTGCCACCGACCCAGTCCGCCAGCGTCGAGCGTTCGATCTCGACACCTTCACGCGCGTAGATCTCGGATTGCCGATATAGCGGCAGGCAATCGGCGTACTTGCTCACCAGCACATGCGCCAGCAGACCGGCGCCGGCCATGCCGCGGGCGATCGGCCGCGAGGGCGCTGCGACCTGCACGATTTTCTGGCACCGGTCGCAGGCGCACTTGGGCCGGACGTGCCGGATCACCCTCCAGTGTTGCGGCACAAAGTCGAGCACTTCGGAGACGTCCTCGCCAATGCTGCGCAGCGCACCGCCGCAGCTCGGACAGGCCGACGCCGGTGCGTGGACGATCGCTTCGCGCGGTAGATGGTCCGGCAGCGGGCGATGCCTCGGCGTCGGGATCGAAGCAGTGGCGGCTGGCGCCGCTACCGTGGCGACACTCGGCGTCTCCAGCGCTTCGATCAGCAGTTCGAGTTGCTCGATCTGTTGATCAAGTTTTTCGGACGAGCGGCCAAACTGCATGCGCTTGAGCCGGGCCAGCTGCAGCTTGAGTTTGTCGATCTGCGCCTGATGGTGACGCACCGTCACATGCAGTTGCGCGGCCTGCGCGCGACGCTCGATCAGCAGCGCGCGCAGGGCTTCGACATCGTTCGGAAGGTCTTCTGAAGTCGGCGCATCGAGCATGATTTCTCGATGCAAAAACCTTGCAAGATCAGGCCGCTTTCGAGGGTCTCCAGCTCCGTTCTGGACGCCGCCAATCAATGCCTTCGAGCAGCATCGAGAGCTGGGCTGCGGTCAGGCACACCGAGCCCGATGTCGCCTGCGGCCAGACAAATCGGCCACGCTCCAGGCGCTTCACAAACAAGCACATGCCGTCGCCATCCCACCACAGCAATTTGATCAGGTCGCCGCGTCGGCCGCGAAAGACGAAGACGTGCCCGCCGAACGGATCTTCGGACAGCGTGGTCTGCACCTGTGCCGCCAGACCATCCATGCCGCGGCGCATGTCCGTGACTCCCGCCGCCAGCCACACCCGCGTGCCGGCCGGCAAACCGATCATGCGCGACGCGCCAGGCAATCGAGGATCGTGCGCAGCTGCTGCGCATCAACTGCACCGCGCAATCGGACTGTGGCTTCGCCGATTACGATCTCAATCGGGGATTCCGGCGAGCTTGGCCTCGTCGCCGCCGGCGCATTGATCGGGATCACCGGCAGCAATTCGGCGCTCGCTGAAGGCGTGCGCGTCACCGAGGCCTCATGCGCTTTAATCCACTTGCGCAGAAGATTGGCATTGACCTGATGCGTCAGCGCCAGCCTCGCCACCGATACGCCCGGCCGTAAGCACTCTTCCACCAGCGCGCGCTTGCCTTCTCGGCTGTAGATGCAGCGACCGTTCTGCTTCCGGCCCACCACAAATCCCGGCACAGCCGCACTGAGTCTCTCCGTCATAGGTGTCCACCTCGAATTGCGTGGACACCATCCTTGTCTCTTACTTCACCGACCGCTAGATGGTCTTCGGATGACGCTTACACTTCACCGACCGCTAGATGGTCTTCAGATGACGCTTACGCTCATCGATATGAACCTGTCGCCGCGTTGGGTCGGCGTGCTGAACAGTGCCGGCATCGAGGCGGCGCACTGGTCAACGCCCGGGGTGAGCAATGCACCCGATAGCGATAGCGATAGCGAAATCATGGCCTACGCAGCGGAGCATGGTTATGTGGTGCTGACCCACGATCTGGACTTCGGCTCGATCTTGGCGGCCACCCACGGCGAGAAGCCCGGTTGTGCGGTCGTTTTGCGTGTAGTGTTGCCTCCATTGTTCGATGAGGATGCGGGCTTCTTTGAGGCTGTAGAAGATTTCGCTGTTGAGCAGTTCGTCTCTGAGCTTGTTGTTGAAAGATTAGCAGTAACCGTTCTCCCACCCGTAGGTTTGGCCCTTTTCGTGAGGCCATGCTGAGTGGCCTCAATCTTTCCGCCAGCGAGCAGTTTCGACAAGAATTCCGCCTTCAGACCGCATTTGATCGCGCTAATTGTCAAACTGACGCAGCGTCATCTACCTCAAGGAGCAGCAGGTTGAATCCATTCTCGATGATTTCGATTGCTTTCTTCTCGGTATCACTGGGAACGACTTCCACGCGTATGCCGAGCGTCTGTTCAGCAGGACAGCTTAAGTTTTTTGCGTGCACTCGACACGTCAGTCCGACGTTTAGCGTCGCAACTCCAGGAGGGGGCCGCGCGAGGATGCCTTGGAAGCAGACATGCTCCGGTTCGCTCTGATGTCGCCACAGTCCACAGGCGCGATCAAGCTGCTCGCTAGGCTTGTCGATGTCCGCTGACGACCATTCAAACTGATCGTTGGGAGACGGCGATGGAATGCTCAATAGGTGCCTGGACATATTATGCGGATACCTAGGTACAGCCACCAGACTTGGTGAATAACTGCGCGCCAATTCGAGGAACGATACATGCCGTCCCTGGGGAATTTTGGGCGGCGGCGGCATTTCTTCTAACCCAGTCTCCTTTTTTGATTTCACGTACACCTTGAATGCACCTTTCGCGATGAAATTCGCGACAGCTGCCTCGGCTGGGCGGGTTCCGAGATTGGTTAATATCGCTTCAAAATTGATCAACCGCGCAGGATACTCGAGCCGCTTATGCAGAGTTCTAAAAAATTCGTAAAGCGCCTTTAGCCATTCCGGGTACAACTCTTCCTGATACCGGATGACTTGAGCGGGATCCGGCTTCCTCCGCTGTTTACCTGCGATCTCCCAAAAGGAATGCACGGACCGATGGCTAACGTCGACCAACGGCTTGGAAGGCTCATCACTAAAGCTCGCCATCGGATAGCAAGACGCAACCTTTCGAACAAATGCCTCGACACGTTCCCCTGTCAGCGCTTCGTAGCGAGTGAGCCGAACGGGGGATGTTCCGCCTTCTCTGCTCAGCACAATATCGATCTTCGGCTCGGCCCGGAGAAGGGTATCGAGCCGCTGTTTCAGCTGCCTATTCTCAATTTCCGTTTCGTCCGGATCATTAGAAAGGAACCAATTATCAGGGGGTATCTTGCAAAGGAAATGAATGTTTTTGGCCGCAACGCGAAGATTAGTATCCCGAGTCAACAAGTAGGTCCGTTCATGATTATGTCCATCACGGAACTCGATTGCTTGCAGCAGGATGAGATGATCCGCGATTGTCAGTTCGAGGCCGGTTCCTTGAACTTTATGTCCGGTTTCGTTGGCGAATGCAATCGTCACTTCGGGAGACTTTTCCCGAAGGCTGAGCGGCCCATTGCAGTCGAGCATCTTGCTGAAAAGTACGCCCGCGTCGCGGGCACGCTTCTGCAACCGCTTTCGTGAGTTCGTCTTGTGCCGATCAATCTCTTTGATAACCATCGGTACGAGGATGATGTGGATCTCGGCCTCGGCTGGAAATAGCTCCAGCCACGGTAGATCCTGCAATTGCAGACACTCGAGCAAGACATTGCTGTCGATGACAACGCAAACCATACCGGCCTCCTAGTATTCGGTTGGCTCAAGCACATTGATTTCTGAAACAACCCAACTGCGAAGCAGTCGCGACCCTTGCGCGGCCGCCATCATCCAACAACGGCGTGGTCAACGCGAGAAAGAAAATAGCTGTTGCTCACAGTCCTGCATCCTTCGAGCCGAACAAAGGCACGACGTTGGTGCCAAGAGCTTCCTCCGGCCGTTTCACGATGAGATCAAGTAGCGCGGGCTGAACGCCCATCTGACGGGCAATAGCCGACACGCGAATTCCAAGCTGTTCGCGCATGACCTTCAGCCCTTCCTGCAAGACTTCTGGCTCTTCGTGCGGAATGCGGTGGTCCTCAGATTCCTCGAGCGCCTCGCCATGCCGCTTAAGGTAGATGTAGCCGGTACGTACTTGGTCCTCGCTGAACTGGCCAAGCTGGTGACCACGGAAAAGGATCGCCTTCTTGGAGGTGCCCCAGCGGAGCTTGAGTTCCGACAGACCAGACCAGTTCAACCTGCCTCCGCGCAGCCCTAGACGGCATTCGCTGCCGAAGGACGAGCGTGGCAATAGCAGCGAGCTGGCGAATCGATTTGCCTGACTCTCGGTAAGGCGATCCCCTGTCAGAACGCCTATGTGAAGCGCCAAGTGCCCCAGCTCGTGCGCGATACCGAAGCGCTCTCTGCAACTTGATCGACCGGTGGCATTAAGTGCGATCACCGGCCGTTTCGTGGCGAACGAGACAGCATCAATTTCCTGGGCGAGTCCGTCGAACTTGGCCACCACTGCCCCTGCATTCTCGGCGATCCGGGTAACATTACTGAGCGGGCCCGCGCCTAATCCGAACCGAGCCCGAAACTGTTCTGCGCCTCGCTCGATTGTCTCGTGCGAGGTTACCTCGGCGGCATGCATCCGGTACACCGGAAGATCGACATGCTTGTCCAGAACGCTGACCAATCGCTTGAGCATTTCTCCTCGCGCTCGACCGATCTGGCGCAGTGCGACCTTGGTCGTTAGCTGGCGACGGAAATGACACTGCTCGTCGGAGATCGGATATGGATCAAGCGTGTAGAAGAACTCCGGCAACACCTGCAGCTGTTCGACCATGGCCATTTCAAGCTGAGCAGTGACAGATTCGCCGCCAGCCTCAACGCGACTCAGAAACTGCTTGGATACACCGACTCGGTCGCCGAGATCTGCGAGCGAGAGGCCATGGAACAAACGGATCAGACGGAGGTTGGTGCCTAGAAATACGTTGGTCACGACTGACCGTTGGCGGTGTCGCCGACATCGGGTTCGACTCGCTTAGGAGCAACGGCGGGTTTTTCAACAGCAACGGGTGCTGCAAGAGGCAGATCGCCGACTGCGTGGAACGAACGAACCTTATCGCTCACCCAGCGAGTGATCAAGCTTTCCATCGCCGTGAAACCAAGGAACTCAACATGAGGGTCGGAAACCCCCTCAAGGCCTCGGTCTATCACGAAACAGAACCGGCTTGGGATCTTATCGTCATCAAAGTCCAAGAACGTGGCCTGATAGCGGTTGGCGGTCTTTACGGCATCCTTCTTTGGATCGTCGGGGTCATCATTACTGAACCGGCAAGGGATGCCCTCAATCGAGAAAACAAGGTCATTTCCTGGATTCAGAATTCCGAGCCAGGAGTGCTTTTTCGAGGTTGCTTCGCGCAGAATGCGAACCCGCTGGCGCATGAAGGCGGTGCAGCCGCGGGTATAGCCGTTGTCCGTATCCCGGACGAGATCATCCTCGGTTGCATTCAGCTCTTCGAGCAGCCATCGCGAGACGGCCTGCAGCCTAGCGGTAGATAGCTGGGGGTGGAATGAAGACGGCGGCGGCAGGGTCATTGTGCAAAATCCTTAATTCGTCAACCTAATGATTGTGCATTTTCTGTAATTCGTCAACCCAAGTACCGCTTTGTCGCTGCCAAATCTCCCAAAGCCGGCAGTTCTTTCACGTCTGGGAGGGACGATCTCACACATTGGCACTCGACGATATACTCAATCGCCGGCTTACGTCAGCCCACTGTGCCCAACCCGAAATACTCCGATGCAGAGCTGCTGCATGCACAGCCCGCTTAAATCGGGCCCCCACTTCGCTATCGCGCAGCGGTCGTCCGACATAACTGAGGAAAAGCGCCTTAGTGGCGGGATGGTTGGATCCAGACCATAGACTACGCCGGTACCAGCACAGCATGAGCGTCACGTCTTCTGCAGTACGCACCCCGTGGAAGAACGAAAAGCGCTCGACGCGCTCCGAGAAATCGTCGATCTTTAGCGTCAGGAGCTGCAAGATGGTCAGGTGCAAACAGCGCCCCGCGATGAACATCACCTTGTCCCTCAAAAGCAAGACACGCCGCTTGGGAGCAGCCGACGTGATTTCCTGATCGATCGAAGCGAGCAGCAAATCCGCCAAGTCGTCGTCGACGCCGACACAGCGTTCCAGGTACCTCGAGAGGTCCCTGCCCGAAAATCTTCTGGTCAAAGCCGAAAGGCCCGCTGTGCTGCGGCGCTCGACGCTTTCAACGATGGCTTTTGCTTCGGTGTTCGAAATAACGCCTCGCCCTTGGAATACATGTTGTCGCAGCACCGCCCCAATCCAATACGGCATCTCGTCGACATCGCGTACAAACATAGAATAGGGCGAAGGTATCCGCGAACAGTAGGCTAAAAATTGATCGGGCCACTCCGCGAGTAATTCGGTTGCTGTGCGCAATTGAAGCAGCCGCGTTGCCACCGGCGCGCGCTCAAATAGAACCCCCCGCTCATGTAAGTGTTCAACTCTCGAGCGGCCGGAAATCAGCATGCGCAAGCCGGCGAAGAAAAGGTGCGAGTACACAACAGTGCGGTCGTTCACCGCGGCGTATCCGTCAGCAATTACTTGCCCAATGCGCTGCTGCATTGCGATATCGGCCGCATCTGCCGCGACAATGTTTGTTGCCATGCGCGCTCCGCAGAATGCGCATAGCCGCATGCTGTGCTTTGCCGGGAAACTTCGTCGCGACGACATATCTGCCCGATGTGGTGCGAAGGGGCGTTGACAAGAAGCACACCGATCATGCAACAAGACCAGATGGTGAGTGCAGAGAACGAATAGCGACAGCCGCCACCGGCGGCGCAGGTACGGGATTTCATCTTCTTCAAGGCAAATCGGACAGAACTGCTGCCCGTATCCTCGCCGCACACGATGAAACACACTTAGCGGCATCACGAATCGTGTTATGCCGAATTCGTTGAAACGTTCGAAGACGATCGATTCAAATGCTCGCAACGTCATATTGAAAAGGCGATCGCTATTTAAGCCCGCGTGGCTAGCTAGCGGACCCAACAACCAAGGCGGTGCATGATGATCAATATCCCGTGTCCAGATTTCACGGGCGCGCCCAAATTGTTGTGCGTAGAAGCTATGCACCTTGAAACCGTTCTCGCGGGCCAAGCGAATCATCCAGGATGACAGTACCTCGTCATCCAGTGGTTGCGGATGAACCGGCCAAAGCCAGCGTCCCATGGGGGTGACGTCAGAGCATAGAGGCAGCCTGCTTTCGCATCGACGGCGGTACGTAGCCGCAGGAGGTCAGGGCCTCTGGGGTGATCTGCTCGGCTCCCGTTTTGATTGCGTGAATTGCAGCAGCATTCAGTAATGCCGACATTTCGCCAATCGTGCCGCTTGCCAGGTCAGCAATCCGGCTGGCCAAGGGCGGGGCGGATAGGCGAGACGGCTTACGAAGGGGCAGCACGCGCTCAAAGCTTGCGAGCAGCCGGCCAAGTTCTGCGTTCTTCTCCCATTTTGGAAGGACTTCCGGAGTGAAACGGTTGGCTAGTTGCGGGTCTGTTTGTATGGCGCGCACGGCCTCTGCGGTTCCAATCCCCACGATGGGGACGCAAAGCTCATTGCCAATATATTTTAATACATTCAGGCAATTGCGTTGCTTGACATAAGGGCCGGCGAGCAAATGCTGAAGTTCATCCACCATGATTATTCCGAGATTCACCCGCTTCAGAACGGCCACAACGCGATCACGTTTCGCGTCTGTGGATTCGCTACGTGGTGCAGATTCAAACAAACGGCCCAGCATGGCGTTATAGAGCCCTCGCTCGTCGGGACCGGGCGGAGCCTGGATGTAGAGGACAGGAACGTTTATCGCCTCCCCGGTGGGGTTTTCACTCGCTGGGTGTTTCTCCCGAAACTTAGTGACCAGCATGGTTTTGCCGTTGTTCGTCTCCCCGACAATGAGCATATTCGGCATGCGGGGCTGTAGCGGGTGCTCAAGGAGATCCTCAAGCTTCCCGAGGATTTCCTGCGATCGACCGTAGCCGATCCACCGTGGCTTGCGAATATGCTGGCACCGGTCCTGATCAGACAAGTCGAGCTTGGCGGCTGCGGTATCCGATAAATGTGGGGCGCCGGTCATTTTGCCTCCTCAATCTCGTCGAATGGCTGTACCTCGTCGCCCCATACCGGCTCAAGAATCGGCAGAACGGCGGAAGAGGGCGAGATCATCCCGACATCACGCCAGTTTCGGCGCCGCTGTGCAGTTCTACGCGCTTTCCGGGACTTTTCGGTTGCCTCCATCTCAACGCGTGTCATTTCTGCAATCCCAGCGAAGATCGTGTCCTCGTCGGGCTGAAGTTCAGGGCGTTCAGTGAGGTACTTCAAAGCCGCATTGAGATCCCAGACGCTGATACGCGGACGGGTCAGGTTGCGATAGGGTATCGGGTAATAGACCTTCGTCTCAGGATCCAGAAACCAGACCTCGCTGATGTCACGCGGATCGCGCGCGAACACAAATTTTCGTTTCAGCTTGGCATTGTGGGGGTCCCGAGCGTGGATCCACGTTCGCAAGACGTCGGCGTAGTAGTGAATGTTGTCGATGACTACCCCGTATTCTTGGATTGTCCTCTCGACAAATGGCATGAAATCAAGTCGGAGTTTGAATTCATCCTGGATCGGTTCAGGTAGTCCGATCCCTAAATGGGTGTCCGTACCCAAAACGAACTGCTCATAAAACTTGATGGGCGGCACACGGCCAATTCCGCGATGCGCCCGCTGGTGATAAACCTTGGTGACGAAGGTCGCGAACCAGCGCTCAAATTCTGAGAGCGTCATCGTGGCACGGCTAGCCGAATCGTATTCCCCCCGCTCGGCCACATTCGAAAACGTCGTGCCCGGAAGGCTCTGTATGCGCGAGGTTAGCGTGCGAAATAGGCGCTCGACATGCCCACCGTAGTTCGGCTGTCCCTTCGGTCGATTCTCGATCAGGATCCCATACTCGCGGCCGGCACGCTCGAGCATGGTCCCTCTAAATTCGCGGGCGTTGTCGGCATACACCTTGACCGGAATGCCGTGAATGGGCCATTTGGCGTCTAGCCCGTGTTCTGCAAGCCATTTATCTTTTGGCAAAATTGCATGGGCGAGTGCCAGGCCCGCCGACAGGGCCCCCGGCGGATCCAGCGATACGCAAAATCCAGCAAGCATTCTCGTGCAACAATCCGTGACGATCGTGAGATAGCCTCGACCGATTTCCCTTCGATGTTGTTCATCGACCAGACACAGATCAATTGGTGAGTGATCGATCTGATAAACAGCCAGCGGGACATCGGCCCCGGGTAGAGAGCCATGAAGCGGCTCATAAGTCTCCCTCGCCTTCTTACTGCTGTAGCGCTTCGACATGACCAAACGGTCTTGTATTCGATCGACGCGGCGGCGAACAGTCGATAGGTTGGGCACCTTAATCTGTTGACTTCGGCACTCGGCTGCAACGCGCTCCCATAATTCCGCCACGCTGGGGCGTTCCTTCGCGAGGTAAAAGGTGTCAATTTTTTCCCTAATAACAATTTCGACGGACTCCGCTAGACGGGACTTGCCGTCGTCACTGCGGCCTCGGCGAAGAAGAGTAGAAACGGTTTTCCCACGCTCCCACCGGGCAATCCACCGATATATCGTCGCTGCATCCTTGCCGAAGCGCTCCGCGACCTCGGTCACCTCCTGCTTGGAACGATGGCGCCGTTTGCGGGCCAAAAGCGGACGAATCGCTTCAAAACGGCTCCAGACTTCATCCCATTCTTTATCTGGAATGGTCATTAGCCCATGCGACCCCGCCTGGGTAGCAATGGCCAAGCGGAGTTCCGATGGTGCCACCTGTTCCGTAATGCCGCTTTGCGGATTCCGAATGAGCACGCGATCGACAGCCTGAATATCCAGCAGAATCCACTGCTGTTCCTTCCAAATGACCGGTGCTCCGGGAATGAGCCGATTCATATTAGGACCTCAAAGACCAGATCGGAGATTGCATGGTCAGCGGTCTGCCGAAATCGCATCCGATTTTTCGTTCCGCCAGAAGTTTCCACAACAACGGCAGCAGCGTGGCTTGTGCCCATTTATCCCGCCCAAGGGCATGGATGAGTTCCCGGGGCTCGCTTTCCGCGCGCCTGGCAAGCTCTGTCAGCACGCACTCTTCGGTTTCTGGTGCACTGTTTCGGTGCATATACGGCAGGAGGAAGCGCACATTATCTAGGAAAGGGGTCCGAATTTCGCGTTCGGTATAGACATCGAAAGTCCACCCGCGCTCAACCGCAAAATCGCGCGCAGCCCGGAATCGCGATCGCCACTCTCGCCATGCGCCCTCGAATGCTTTCCGGTATTTGATCTCAACCAAAATTGGTCTGGGATCGTCGACGGGAAGGTCCTGGCGCCATTCAACCAAGCCATCTGGGGTGTATCTATGGCGTGCGCTATTTCTATCCTGATATGAGATGGTCACTGGCTGCGGCGTATAAATATCAACCGCGGCGTTAAATTGCAGCAGGAGCATGAAATCGCGCTCCAGCGCAGATTCATAACGATTCCCATTGGGCATAGTGCCGGTGATACTTCGGCTTTGAATCCCAATGCGGCGTACTGGGCCAGAAACCAGTTTCGATCCGTTAGTCGCAGTCATTTTGCTCATAATCCTGATATTCGCATTTAATCTGCGGTTTATCAGGCGGCGGAAATCCGCGGCCGGGCGAGATTACACTGGCCCACAACGGCGTTTTATTCCTAGACGAATTGCCCGAGTTCGAGCGCAACGTGCTGGAAGTATTGCGCGAGCCGCTCGAAAACGGCCGTATTACGATCTCTCGTGCCGCGCGGCAGGTAGATTTCCCTGCGCGCTTTCAGTTGATCGCTGCGATGAATCCATGTCCTTGCGGTTATCTCGGCGATGCCGGCGGCCGTTGTCGATGCACGCCGGATCAGGTGGCGCGTTATCGCGGGCGCTTATCCGGGCCGTTGCTGGACCGTATCGACTTGCACATCTTCGTGCCGCGTCTGGAGGCAGCGGCGCTCAGCGCGGCAGCGGCGTCGGGCGAGGACACGAGCAGCGCCGTAGTACGGGCACGCGTGGTGGCGGCGCGGGCGCGGCAACAGGCGCGCGGCGGCAAGCCGAACGCGCAACTCGGGCCTAAGGAGTTAGAGCGTGATGGTGCGCTCGACGACGCGTGTCGGCAATTGCTGGCAACGGCGGCGACGCGGCTGGCGCTTTCAGCGCGGGCGTACCATAGGATCTTGAAAGTTGCCCGGACAATTGCCGATCTGGCTGGCGTGGAGGCGATTGCGACGGCGCATATTGCCGAAGCGCTGCGCTATCGCCAGATGGACGTCGCGGCTTAAGCCTATCTAAAAATCGAAGCTTTTGCGAATGCCGATCACGATGCGCGGCAGGCGTCGGCCGTCGACATCAAGATTGGTTCCAGCGGCCTGCAGGTAGGCGGTAAAGTCATGTGGGAACTGCTGCTGCAGGCTTGCCGAATAGTCGAGGTACGGTTGACCGCGACCGTTGCTGCTGCGTTGAGCAATCAGCCGCCGCACGCCGTCGCCATCATTCCAGGCCAGCGTGCCGATCAGTAGCAAGGTACGCCGCAGCGGGTATTTTAGGGTGCCGTTGATGCGGTAACCGGGTGCGCCAAAATTGTAGTAATCCGGCGCGTAATATAGATTAACTGCGGCTGGGCCTACCGATAAGCCGGCATAGGCTTCTGCGTAATCGAGATTTTGCGCGCGCGGGCCGTGGCGGTCGCCGGTGTACAGATTCGCCGATACGCCGGCATCGACGCTATACGGAATCAATTCGCGGAACGTCAGTGAGCGACTGTAGCCGGCGTAAACATCTAATTCGGCATCGCCAGCGCTGCGGTTATTGCCGACGCGGCTGCCGATATAGCTGCGGTTATCGAAGCCGTAGTCGCCACGGGCGCTGTAAGACAAGCCGTTGTTTTGCGAGAGCCCACGGAAAAGCGCGTCGCTCGCCAAATCAAGTTGTACGCTGGGATAGCCCGCCCAGGCGGGTGTGATCGTCGTTGCGGTGAGCAGTGCCGCGAAAACGGTCCGAATGCGAGCTGAAAATTGAGCGTTGCCCATGCCGCACTATAGCCGTTGCAATTTGCCGCTGGGGTATTCGACGGCACCGGACGCAACAAAAAGGGCCGCGCGACAGACTGTTTCGAAACTGCGGCACTGGCGTTTTGTTTTTAGGGCTTTGAAGCGAGGAATCGGCTCAGGCGAGCGCGAGTCTGCGAGTTAGCGCTTCATGACCGAGGATGTTGATCATTCTTTTGAGGCTGTAGGCCATCACCGCGATGCTGAATTCGGCCTGCGCACCGCGCAGCCCCGGCAATAGGAAGCGGGGATGGCCGAAGATCCGGTACTTCAAGGTCCCGAAGGGGTGCTCGACGGTGCATCGTCGGATGCGCATCGTGTCCGGTGTGCGCGCTGGTACCTGCGCTGGAGCACTTCATCGTCGAAATGGCGGGTGATGAAACGACGCGGGGCCAGGGTGCACTTGGGACTCGAGCGCGCAGACGCCACAGACGGCGGCATCGCCGCCATCAGTCACGGCTCGATCGCGCCGGTGCTGCTGTTTTCTGGCCAGTGTTTGCCCGGCTGGACAGGTGTACGGGCCGGCCGTAGCGTCGTAAGTAAACAGGCTTCGATCCAGCAGGGTTCCATCGCACGGGTTGTTGACCGAGCGATTGGCTGGGACATGGACCACGATCCCTTGTTCCTCGCAGGCGCGGGCTTGTTCGCCATTAGAGTACCCGGCATCAGCCACGACCTTCAAAGGTCCTGCGTGATCCGGTAGCGTCTGCCGGGCCGCTTGGGCCATCGGCTGCAGACAACGATTATCCGCGGCATGGTCCGTCACCGCCTAGGCGATGATCTGAGCGTGCTCGGCATCCACCGCCGTTTGTACGTTGTAAGCAGGTACGTTGCCGCCAGCCGTACGCATGAAGCGCTTCGGGCTCGGGGTGAGCCGCCAGCTTTTCAAGTGCTGCTGCAACCGCCGTCGTGTCAATCTCGATCTGAT
>Ga0172379_10007703_pt1 | contig 13871 bp, 11 predicted proteins | sample GrowelOW334metaG_FD_119756 | JGI IMG/M metagenome (GOLD analysis project Ga0172379, IMG submission 119756) | Groundwater microbial communities from an aquifer near a municipal landfill in Southern Ontario, Canada - Groundwater well OW334 metaG | ecosystem: Environmental > Aquatic > Deep... | reverse complement strand
TACAAGCGGATATTAAACATCCTCAAGCGTGAACCGACCCCGACGGAATTAGCGATGTTTTCCGTTGAATGGTCGGAGCATTGCGGTTATCCCCGGTCCAGAAAATGGCTCAAACTATTCCCCCAAACTGGCAAATACCAGTCACTCGTCGGTGAAGATGCCGGCGGTTTTGTTTATGACGACACCGCGATCATCTTTAAGATGGAATCGCATAACCATCCCTCTCAGGTCGAACCGAAACAAGGCGCGGCGACCGGGGTAGGCGGAATATTGCGCGATATATTTACGACCGGCGCCCGGCCGATCGCCCTTTTTGACTCGCTCCGCTTCGGCAAACTCGATAACCCGTTCAATAAATATATCTTTAACGGTGTCATCGACGGAATTCAATTTTATGGCAACTGCGTCGGCGTCCCGACCGTCGGCGGCGAGATCTACTTTGATGATTCCTACTCTGGGAACTGTTTAGTCAACGTGATGTGCATAGGCGTTTGCCCTAAAGATGAAATTGCGAGAGCCAGGGCGGTTGGCGTCGGCAACCCGATCATCTACGCCGGGTCAAAGACCGGCCGCGACGGAATCGGCGGCTGTTCGATCCTTGCTTCCTCTGAATTTGAGGCCGGCGAGATCGAAAAACGGCCCACTGTCCAGGTTGGCGATCCGTTCACCGAAAAATGCTTGATCGAAGCGACGCTCGAATCGCTCAAGACCGGCGTTGTCCTCGGTATCAAAGATATGGGGGCGGCGGGACTTACCTGTTCGTCAGCCGAAATGGCGGCGGCGGGCGATGTCGGCATTGAGGTTGACCTCGACAAAATTCCTCTCCGCGAAGAAGGGATGGAGCCGTGGGAGATCATGATGTCGGAGTCGCAGGAGCGGATGCTTCTATGTGTGGAAAAAGGAAAAGAAGAGAAAATCCTCAAAATATTCCATAAATGGGGGCTCGACGCTGTTGTTGCCGGAAAAGTCCTCAAAGAAAAGAAAGCGGTCATTAAGAGTAAAGGGAAAATCATTGCTGACGCACCGACGGAAGGGCTAGCCCAGGCGCCGATTTACGACATGCCTTTCAAAAAATCGAAAATCGAAAATCGAAAATCTAAACAAGGTAAAATTCGGAATTTAAATAAACACTTGCTTGGTGTATTAAGTGATCCTAATATTGCCAGCAAGAAGTCGGTTTATGAGCAATACGACCATATGGTACAGATAAATACTGCGGTCTATCCGGGTGGCGACGCGGCAGTTTTGCGGATTAAAGGAAAAGATTGGGGGATCGCCGCGACGACCGACTGCAACGGGCGCTATTGCTACCTTGATCCTTATACCGGCGCGCAGATCGCGATCGCCGAAGCGTGCCGCAACCTGGTCGTGACCGGCGCCGACCCGGCTGCGGTTACCGACTGCCTCAATTTTGGCAACCCGGAGAAGCCGGACCGCTTCTATCAGTTCAAATCATGCGTTGAAGGGATCGTTGACGCCTGCAAATATTTTGAACTGCCGGTCGTTTCGGGTAATGTTTCCTTCTATAACGAAAGCCCGAAAGGGGCGATCTACCCAACGCCGACGATCGGGATGGTTGGTATTTTGAAAGATATCAACCACCGCTGTTCAGTCCCTTTTAAAAATGAGGGAGATATAATCGTTCTTCTTGGCCATAATAAGGAAGAAGAAGGCGAACTGCCGGAGCTGGACTTGGATATGGAAAAGCGAGTGCAAAGCGCCTGCCTCGAAGCGATCCAGGTTGGCATTGTTAAATCGGCTCACGACCTGTCAGAAGGGGGTCTGGCTGTCGCGCTGGCGGAGTGCGCGATTTTGGCCGGCAAAGGTGCTTCTATTAATTTATCGGATAAGATAAAAGATGCGGCGCTCCTGTTCGGCGAAACACAATCGCGGATCATTCTGACGATCGCCCCAGACAGCATATTTTCACTCTCCGACGTCGCGATGCTTTACGAAATACCATGTAATATCATCGGCAAAGTCGGCGGCGTGTCGCTCTCGATCTCCAAAGGAAAGAAAAAACTGGTCAATCTACCGGTAACTAAGCTGGCCGAGACCTATTTTTCGGCCATACCAAATCTTTTAAAGAAGGTCTAATGGATACTACAACCGCGGCAGTAATATTGCTGTTCGTGATCTCGATCTTCAGCGGCTTTGGCAGTAACAAAGGGTACAAGCAACCGACTGCTACTTCGTCCCCGCCCGGTATTGTTTATACTCAAGTTTCGGTGACAACACCTGCGCCCAACTTTTCCGCTGCTGACGCGACGGTAAATAAAGCGGTCATCGAAAGTTATATTAAGCGCTATCGCTCGCCTGAAGAAGCGGCGACGATCTCCTCCAGCATCATGACCTATTCCCAGACTTATGATATGAACCCTAAGCTGGTCGCGGCGCTGATCGCGCGGGAGTCAAAGTTTAACCCGCGGGCGGTTTCCTCTTCGGGCGCGATGGGGCTTGGGCAATTACTTCCTTCAACTGCTAGGGGGCTAAATATCAGTGACGGTTTTGATATCGACCAGAACGCCAAAGGGACGGTCCGGTACTTTAAAGCCCTAATTGACCGGTTTAAAGGGAACGTCTCCAGCGCGATCGCGGCTTATCTGGAAGGCCCGAACGCGGTCGACCGGAACGGCGGCTATTCCGACAAGACCCGAAGCTACGTTGAAGATATCCTCACTATTTACCAGAAAATTTAACCTCGGGTGACGAGATTTCGTCGTTTTTTCGTTTGAAAAGCTCGGTGCGAGCGTGGCAATAAAGTTGCTACTCCACGATCATGGACTTAAAACTATCCAAAGAACAACAACTACTGCTCCTCGGACTGATACTTTCCATTATTGTCGGGCTTGGGATCATGGCTTACCGAAACCTTGTTCCGGCAACTGTAAATGAAAATATCTCCATTGAAACACCACAAGAAACTAAGCCAATTGGCTTGATCGTCCACATTTCCGGCGCCGTCAGGCGGGAAGGGGTTTATAAGCTACAGGCAGGGGACCGTTTAATGGATGTTTTGAAGCTAGCCGGCGGAGCGCTGCCTAGTGCCGATCTGTCGGCGTTAAACTTGGCGGAAGTGGTGAAGGATGGGGAGAAAATCGTGGTTCCGGCTAAGGTTGAGCTAAGGATAGAGGAGGGACTGGGGACTGTGGGACTAGGGACTAAGGGAGTAGGGGTTGCGGGAGGTGGGAAAGTCAATCTCAATGCAGCCAATATGGAACAGCTTGACAGCCTACCGGGGATCGGTAAATCAACTGCGCAAAAAATCATCGAATACCGACAGAAGATCGGCTCTTTCCAGCGGATTGAACAAATCATGGAAATACCGAGGTTTGGGAAGGCTAAGTTTGAGAAGATAAAGGATAGGCTTACGCTTTAAGACATAACCACGAAGTGTTAAAGTTCAATGGAAACCTGCGACTGAACGTCGCGGTTTCCATTATTTTGGAAGCCGCGAAGTTTATTCGCAGGCTTCCAAAATCTTAGCGCCCTTTGCGTCTTGGCGTCTTTGCGGTTAATTCTGAAAAAGGGAGGCTGGCTGTGGACAGGCCGTTAATTTGGATAACAGCGATATACGCAATTGGAATAATTGTTGGCAAGGCATTAAATTTGCCGATATTATTTACTAGTTGTGTTCTACTTATTTTCTTAACCCTTTCTTTGTATTCCGTCATCAATAAATTAAACTTTTCCCCATTTCTTATAGCACTTTGTTTGATTACAGGGATTTTGTCATATCAAGTACGGAACATTCCAAACAAAAACGACATCTCCAACTATGCAGATAAGGGCTATCTGGCCATAACTGGGATGGTCGATGACGCGCCAAAGGAGAAAAACGGAAAAAGATCTTTCCCTCTCAAGGTTGAAACGCCAGGCAAAGGTAAGGTTTATGTCTCTATCCAAGATAACTCAAGTGAACTGCAATATGGCGACCGGATAGAAGTGCGAGGTGTTATCTCCCAAAGCGACCAATATGCTAATCCGCTGATGCCTGAAGGGCGAAAGATATACTTTTTAAGCTCATATTATTATAAGGTGATCTCCAGCGGCGGCGGTAGCTCCTTGAAAAAACTTAGCTTATGGCTAAGCTTTCACTTCAACCGGGTCTTAAACCTGGTTTTGCCACAGAAGGAAGCGTCACTTCTCGGTAGTATCTTGCTTGGCAGCTCGGTTTCGCCTCTTCCCAGCGAAATGCAGGAGACTTACCGCCAGGCTGGGCTGATCCATTTATTAGTAGTGTCCGGGACCCAGGTTTCTATCCTCATTGGTGTCTGCCTCGGGATCACGAGAGGGATTGGTTTGCCATTATGGCTGGCGATTGCGCTGACTTCATTCTTGAATATTCTACTTGTTGTTATGACGGGGACAGGGGCCTCGATCCTTCGTGCGGCGATCATGGGAGAGACAGCTCTGGTCGGGCTCCTTTTTGAACGGCAAAAAGAAGTATATACGGCGCTTGCATTGTCAGCCCTGGCCCTTTTGATCATTGACCCAATGACTCTGTTCGATATTGGTTTCCAGCTTTCGTTCCTGGCGACTTGGGCATTGGTCTATATCGCGCCGGTTCTGCAGCAAAAGTTGCCGCAGCTCCTGGCGGTTTCCCTGGCGCCGATCATCGCGACCGCGCCGGTTATTGCCTTAAACTTCAATCAAATAACGCCGGGGGCGGTAATTTCTAATTTATTAGTTTTGCCGTGGGTAGAATTCCTGGTCATTCTTGGTTGTCTAACGACTCTGCTTGGTTTTATCGTTCTCCCGCTGGCGCAGATACTTGGCAACACGATCTGGCTGATGTTAACGATCCTGGATAAAATTGCCGGTTTTGTCGCGGCAATGCCGGGCGCCTGTTTCTACATTGGCGTTCCGTCGATCCCTTTGATTGCCGGTTATTACGCCGGGTTGATTTCATTGATCGAAATAAAAAGCGCCCGTTTTCGTTTAGCTTTGATGGTGTTGATCATTATCTTTGTTGTTACTTGGCAAGGTGCGCTGGCGTCGGTTGGTTTGGGTGGAGGAGAATTGATCGTGACTTTTATTGACGTCGGACAGGGGGACTCGGCTTTGATCGAGACGCCGGAGGGGAAGAACATCCTTATTGATGGAGGTGGCGTTGATAGTGTAAGGTGTATCGGGAGATCGGGTGATCGGGATTTGGATATTAGGGGATTGGGATATCAGGATAAGATCGGGGAGAAGGTTGTCGTTCCATTTTTGAGGAAGAAAGGGATTAATAAGTTGGATTTGGTGATCTTAACCCACCCACATGCTGATCATTTAGGAGGACTGAACGTTGTACTGGAAAAGATGAAGGTTGACCAGGTTTTGGATAGCGGGCAGACATATGCTTCTAACGCGTATCAAAGGTTTAAGATGTTGATCAAAGCGAACAAGATCAGATATTCAATTGCTAAGGCTGGCGGAGTTGTCTCTTTCGGTCAAAATATCAAAGGATATATTTTAAGCCCGCTTCCCCCAATGCTTGGTGATACAAATTCCGATTCGATCGTCATGCGCCTGGTATATGGTGATATTTCTTTCTTATTTACAGGCGATTTAGAGAAAGAAGGAGAGGAAAGGGTTCTTAATTTCGCATTCCACATTCCGCATTCCACATTTTTGAAGGTTGGCCATCACGGCAGTTCCACTTCGACTTCGGACGAGTTCCTCCGCGCGGTCCGGCCCAAATACGCGGTCATTTCCGTCGGCAAGCACAACCGTTACCGGCATCCGTTCCCCGGCACGTTGAAGAAGCTGGAAATTGCCGGAATTAAATATTATCGGACCGACGAAGATGGCGGGGTAGTTGTCAGGACCAACGGCCGTGAGCTTCAGGTTTTGCCCTGCAAGTAACCGCATGTTATAATCATGACATGAAAGTGATCGGGCTGACCGGGCCGATAGCGGCCGGCAAGAACGAAGTGGTCAAAGCGTTGAAGAGGAAAGGGGCGTTGATCATTGAGGTTGACGAGATCGCCCATTCTTTCTACCAACCGCAGTCTTCCCTCTGGCATGAGCTAGTTAAAGCCTTTGGCTCCAAGATCTTAATGCGCGGCGGTAAGATCAACCGTCATAAACTTGGCGAGATCGTCTTTGCTGACAAAGCAAAACTCACGTTGCTTAACCAGATGGTCCATCCCTTATTAAAAGAGCAAATAATTAAAATTCTAGACAGCCGGAAACCGATCGCCGAAAGTCGGCAAAAGACCATAGTCATTAATGCGGCCGTACTCAAGGAGATCGGCTTGATCGATCTGGTCAATGAAGTCTGGGTTATTATGGCGTCGTCGGAAAATCGGTTAAAACGTTTGGTCAAAGCGGGGATGCCCAAGGAAGAAGCCGCTCAACGGATCAAGGCCCAGCTCTCGCAAAAGGAATATTTAAAAATGGCTGATAAAGTCATCAACAATGACGGCACCATCAAACAACTTCATGCCAAAGTTCAAGCTAGTCTCTAACTACGAACCGTGCGGTGACCAGCCAAAAGCGATAGACCAATTGGTCAAGGGTTTGGAAGCCGGCGACAAATATCAAACTCTTCTCGGTATCACCGGCTCCGGCAAGACTTTTACCATGGCCAACGTTATCGAAAAGGTCCAGCGGCCGACGCTGGTCATCTCTCCCAATAAAACCTTAGCCGCCCAGCTTTGCCAGGAGTTTCGCTCATTCTTCCCTAACAATGCGGTCGAATACTTTGTTTCCTACTACGATTACTACCAGCCCGAAGCGTATATCCCTTCAACTGATACTTACATTGAGAAAGATTCCGCGATCAACGATGAACTGGACCGGCTTCGCCACGAGGCGACGATGTCACTCCTTTCTCGAAGAGATGTTATTGTGGTTGCCTCGGTCTCCTGTATTTTTAGCTTGGGAACGCCCAAGGATTATCTTAAAGCGATGATAGCTTTGCGGGTAGGGGAGAAGCTCGATCGGGATGAACTGATCAAGCATCTGGTCTCCGTGAAATACGAGAGGAATGATTTTGAACTGAAGCGCGGCCGGTTCCGGGTCCGGGGCGATGTAGTTGAGATCATGCCCTCTTATGAGAAGAACCTGCTTCGGATCGAACTCGATGGCGACAAAATATCTAAATTGACAGAGCTGGAGCCGGTCGCCGGTAAGAAATTGGCGGAAAGGGAATCGGCGGCAATATTTCCCGGCACGCATTACCTCACTTTCGAAGACCGGATGGAGAAAGCCCTGGCGGCGATCAGGCACGATATGGAGCTCCAGGTAGCTGAACTTAAAGCAGCCAATAAGCTGGTCGAGGCGCAGCGGCTCGAACAGCGGACCAAATACGACCTCGAAATGATCAAGGAGATGGGTTACTGCAACGGGATCGAGAATTACTCACGTTATTTTGACGGGCGCCAGTCTGGTGAAGCGCCGTCAACTTTAATGAGTTATTTTCCCGACGATTATCTCATGTTCATAGACGAGTCACACGTGACCGTTCCCCAGCTCCACGCTATGTATAACGGCGACCGGGCAAGGAAGAACACGTTGATTGATTTCGGTTTTCGTCTCCCGTCGGCACGGGATAACCGTCCGCTGAAGTTCGAAGAGTTCGAAAAGAAGTTAAACCAGGTGATGTTTATCTCCGCGACCCCGTCCGCTTATGAACGAAAAATATCGACGCAGATCGTCGAGCAGATCATCCGGCCGACCGGCTTGATCGATCCGGCGGTTGAAGTCAGGAAGGCCGAAGGCCAGGTTGAAGACCTGCTTAAAGAAATTCGTGTCAGGGTAGAGAAGAAGGAGAGAGTGTTGGTCACGACCTTGACCAAGCGGATGGCGGAAGACCTCTCCGAGTACTTGAATGAAGCAGGGATTAAAGTTCGATATTTGCATTCAGACGTGGAAACGCTCGATCGCATTGATATTCTCCGTGGTTTACGGAAAGGAGAGTTTGATGTGCTGGTCGGGATAAACTTACTGCGCGAGGGGCTGGACCTTCCTGAGGTTTCGCTAGTTGCTATTCTTGATGCCGATAAGGAGGGTTTCCTCCGCGGGGAGACATCACTTATCCAGACGATCGGTCGGGCGGCGAGGAATATTAACGGGACAGTTTTGCTCTATGCCGAAAAGATGACCGACTCGATGAAGCGGGCGCTGGCGGAGACGAACCGGAGAAGAAAGATTCAGATCGAATTTAATGAAAAGAACAATATTACGCCGCAAACTATTGTTAAAGAGATCCATGATATTTCCGACCGGATCAGGGAAAGCAAATTGGAAGAGATCAAGCGGCTCAAGGATTTCATGCCGAAGGAAGAAGTGCCCGACCTGATCCGCGCGCTGGAAGAGGAGATGCAGATGGCGGCGACTGAGCTGAACTTCGAACAAGCGGCGGAAATTCGCGACCGGATCAAAGAGCTTAAGAAGGCGTTTGGGATTAAAGCGGAAAAATGATAAAATATACCTACTCGGAGGTGTTTCAATGGCTAATTTAGGCAAAGTCTTAACCGCGATGGTGACGCCGTTTAAAGCCGACCTGTCGGTCGACTGGAAAAGGGTGGAGGAGATTGCGGATTATCTGGTTAAGAACGGGTCTGATGGCCTGGTCGTTCACGGGACGACCGGCGAATCACCGACCCTAACCCACGATGAAGAGTACGAACTTTATAAAGTCGTTAAAAAAGCGGTTGGCGGCAGGGCAAAAATAGTTGCCGGCACGGGATCCAACTCAACCGCGACCACGATCAACTCAACCAAAAGAGCGGAGGAGATCGGCGTTGACGGAGTGATGGTTGTCGTTCCTTATTACAATAAACCGTCGCAGGAAGGGCTTTATCAGCACTACAAAGCGGTGGCGGAGAATACCGGCCTGCCGATCATTATTTACAATATCCCTGGCCGGACCGGGATCAACATGACGCCGGAGACAACCGCCCGGATCGCCGGGTTAAAAAATATTGCCGGCTTAAAAGACGCGGCGGGAAGCCTGGACCAGACTTCCTCGACGAGACAGCTTTGCCCAAAAGAGTTCACGCTCTGGAGCGGGGACGATTCGCTAACCCTGCCGATGATGTCGGTCGGCGCGGTCGGGATAATTTCCGTCGCTTCCCATATCGTTGGCAAAGAAATAGCCCAGATGGTGGCGGCGTATCATTCAGGTGACGTAAAAAAAGCAACGGAGATACATCTCCGGTTGATGCCGTTGTTCAAAGTGCTATTCATCACCTCGAACCCGTCGCCGGTCAAATACGCTCTGGAGCTGATCGGCCAGCCGGTTGGGAAAACTAGATTACCACTGGTTGAGCCGAGTGAAGCGGAGAAAGGGCAGATCAAGCAAGTAATGAAAGATTTACGGTTGATAGGTTGATGGCCCCTCGACAGAGCTCGGGGCAAGGTGGATAGGTAGATATGCCAAAACTGATTGAATTGCTTAATAAGAATAAACTAACGCTGATCGTGGCGTTGCCGCAAAATGACCTGGAATTAGCGACGGCAGCCGCCGGAGCGGGTGCGGACGCGCTGCAATTGAGCATCAATATTGGCGAGACAAGTTCTTTTGCCGTTGAAAAGGACAACCTGATAAAGATCATAAAGAAGAGCAATATCCCCGTTGGGCTAAGCATCGGCGGGGAAGGGGCGCTGGACGAAGAAGAGATCGCGGAAGCGCTTAAGCTCGGGCTGGACTATGTTGACCTGCCGGCTGCCGCTTTGCCGGAGCCGATCAAAAAGTCCAAAAAACTGGCCAAGGTGATCAACCTTGATAGCCGGTTCGTGCTGAATGATATTCATAACCTGGCCAGCCGGGGGAGCGAAGCGATCGATGCCGCCATTATCCCTTCTAATGGCCATGGGAGCAATCTGGTCGTCGGCGACCTCCAGAATTATATTGCCATTATCATGTCGGCCGGTATTCCGGTCATCATCCCGACCCAGCGATCGATCAAGATCTCGGAAACGGCGATCATTGCCGATACCGGGGCGAAAGGGTTGATGCTGACCCCGGTCGCGACCGGCACCACCGCCGCCCACATCGAGCGGGCTGTTAGAGAATTCCGCGCGGCTATCGACGATCTCGGTGAATAAACTCGCGCTTTTTTTGCTGGCTTTTCTTATTTGCGCCACGCAGGCGGCCGCTTTCTCTTTTGCCGTCTTTGGTGATAGCTGCGATGGCCACCAGATATTCAATGACCTTATTACTAAGATCGGTCGGGACAAAACGATCGCGTTGGTCGTCAATCTCGGCGATTTTGCTTCGACCGGGCAGCAAGCCCAATATAATGAGTTTAAAAAAACGGTCAGTCGGTTAAAAATCCCTGTTTATAACACCCTGGGGAACCACGATGGGATCTACGGTGGCTGGAAAATATTCCGAAAAATGTTCGGGCCTTCATATTATTCTTTTGACTACGACAATTCACACTTTATTGTCCTGGATAACGCTTTTAAAGAAAGTTTTGACCGTGACCAGTTTGAATGGCTGAAGCGTGACCTGACGTTGAGCCGGGCCGATCATAAGTTTGTTTTTATGCATAAGCCGGTCTTCGATCCTTCAACGATCTACAAGGATTATATTATGTCCGGCCGGGCGGTGACCGAAGAACTGATGGGCTTGTTTCAGAAATATAAAGTCGATTATGTTTTTGCCGGGCATATCCATGGTTATGCCAAATCCAAGCGGGATGGGGTCACTTATATCGTCAGCGGCGGCGCCGGTTCTCCTCTTAGATTGCCGCCGGAGTTTGGCGGATTCTATCATTATGTTAAAATAGAGGTTGATGGCAGCAAAGTCAATGACAAGATCATCAGGCCGTATGAGTAAGACAAAACCGAAGAAAGTGCCCAAAGCGCTCGTCGAACGTAAGATCATTGAACGGAACCGGATGGCGCTGGCCCATTTGGAGCTGGCCGGCGATAAAGTCTTTAAAGCACTCCCCGAGGATGAAAAGAACCGCCTGATCAAGGAAGTCATGGCGGTCGGTGACGAGACCGCTAAGTGGGTTGTTGATGAGTATAAAAGCGATGATCCCCGCAAGATCGCGGTCAAGATGGGTTTGCGGATCTACGGGGAGGAAAGCCAGGAGCTGAAGAAAAGTGAGTACCGCCACGAGAAGAAGGAGATCGCCATCTCCCGGCGCTTCCATGAAAAATTGCTGCGCGAGATCAAGTCAAAAGAAATTTCGGAGCGCTTGCTGAAATTAGTCGTCGCCCAAGAGCTGTTCCGACATATCGAACTTGACCGGATCGGGGAGGTCTACAAGCGCTATAAGTTTAAAATGTGGCAGCTTGGCCCGTTCGTTCGCGAAAAGTTTGTCAGAGGCTTAAGTGACGTCGCCGCTCAGGCTTTTACCCAGCGCCTGCTGGGGATCGAAGTGACCCCGCAGGTCTTTGATTACCTCGTCCTCGCCTCTTTTCCCGCTTCGTAATATTTGTTATAATTAACTAAATGCCAGCCGATCTTCACACTCACAGCACATTCTCTGATGGCACCGATTCTCCCGAAGAGCTGGTCAAGATGGCGGCAGCGGCCGGGCTGACGACTATCGCGCTGACCGACCACGATAATGTTGACGGGATAGAGCGGGCGGCTTCCGTGGGACGGGGGGTGGGGGTCGAGGTGATACCTGGGATCGAGTTCACGACGGAAAACTCCCGGGCCGAGCTTCATATCCTCGGTTATTTTATCGACTATCGCAGTGAAAAGCTGCTGGAAGTTTTGCAGAAGGTCCAGCACGGGCGGGTCAAGCGGATCGATAAAATAGTCCAGAAGCTGAATAAGCTGGGCGTCGATATCGAGACGGCGGATGTTTTCGCGATCTCAGGAGAAAAAGCGCCGGGCCGGCCGCATGTCGCCAGGGCGTTGATCAAACGGAGTGCAGTCGGAAGTTTCAAAGAGGCTTTTGACCGATACCTTGATTGGCGTGCGCCGGCGTATGTGCCGCATTACAAGCTGGCGCCGGTTGAAGCGATCAAGCTTATAAAAGAGGCCAGGGGTATCCCGGTCTTTGCCCATCCGGCAATTTCGAATTGCGACGATCTGGTGCCCAAATTGGTTGAGGCTGGTTTGCGCGGCCTGGAGGTCTATTATCCTGGTTATTATCGCGATATGATAGACCATTACCTGGCGCTGGCTAAGAAGCATGATCTGCTGGTGACTGGCGGCACCGACTTTCATGGCGAAGGTTCCGGCCGGGAGATCAAGCTTGGCGCCCTGACCGTGCCGGACGAATTGGTGGATAAATTAAAAAATGAACACTTACGCGGAAATTAATCTTGGGGCGATCAAACATAATATTACCGAAATAAAGCGGTTTATCTCACCAGCCGCGAAATTTATGGCGGTGGTGAAAGCGAACGCCTATGGTCACGGTTCGGTCGCGGTCGCGCGGGCGGCGGGAGAGGCGGGTGCCGACTACCTTGGTGTCGCCAACTTGAAGGAAGCGCTGGAATTGCGGGAAGCGGGGATACTTTCACCGATCCTGATCCTGACCGAATCGCCGACCTCGGTTGCCGACGAAATAATCCAGCACGGGCTGACGCAAACGATCTATTCGTTCGCGGAAGCGCAGGCGCTGTCGGCCGAAGCGGGAAAACGGAGCAAAATAGCCAGCGTCCATGTCAAGATCGATACCGGCATGGGGCGGGTTGGCGTTCTCCCTTCCGAAGCGATGGCTTTTATTACTAAAGTTTCTTCTCTGCCCAATCTGAAGCTGGAAGGCGTTTTCACCCACTTTGCCAAGGCCGAAGACCCGGAGGATAATTTTACCGTTGACCAGTTCCAAAAATTCCAGCAGATCGCGTCGCGCTTGCCGAAGATCGCGCTCAAGCACGCGGCTAATTCGGCGGCGGCTCTTTTCCATAAAGACACTCATCTTGATATGGTCAGGGTTGGCTTGATGATGTATGGTTTATATCCGCTCGGGAACTCGCGCCGGTTAATCAATTTGAAGCCCGCGCTGGCTTTTAAAACCCGAGTCGCTTATCTCAAAAAGGTCCCGGCCGGAACGCCGCTCTCTTACGGCAGCACTTTTGTTACCCAGGGAGAAACGACGGTCGCGACGATCCCGGTCGGTTATGCCGACGGCTTTAGCCGGCGCCTGTCGAACCACGGCCATGTCTTGATCCGCGGCAAGCGTTTTCCGGTCGTCGGCCGGGTCACGATGGACCTGACGATGGTCAATGTCGGCAATAACAAGATCGAGATGGGGGACGAGGTTGTCCTGATCGGCGAGCAGAACGGGCAATGCATCTCGGCTGATGAGGTCGCCGCGCTCGAAGATACTATTTCATACGAGGTCGTCTGCAGCATTGGTAAGCGGGTGCCAAGAGTGTACAAATGAACTACATTTCCTTATACCGCAAATACCGCTCGCAGAACTTTGACGAGATCGTCGGGCAGACGGTCATCGTCCAGACGCTCAAGAACGCGATCAAGCATAATCGGTTGGCGCACGCTTACCTCTTTTCTGGACCGCGCGGAACTGGGAAAACATCGACTGCCAGGATATTGGCCAAAGCGCTAAACTGCGAAAAGGGACCGACACCAGACCCGTGCGGCAAATGCTCAAATTGCGAAAAGATCAGGACCGGTCATTCCGTTGACGTGATCGAGATTGACGCCGCCAGCAACCGCGGGATCGACGAGATCAGGGAACTGCGCGAGCGGGTCCGCTACGCGCCGCTGGAAGGGCGGTACAAGGTTTATATTATCGACGAAGTCCACATGCTGACCTCGGAGGCGTTCAATGCTCTCCTCAAAACACTGGAGGAGCCGCCATCGCACACGATCTTTGTCCTGGCGACGACCGAGAGCCAGAAGGTGCCGATGACGATCGCTTCGCGCTGCCAGCGGCTCGACTTCGCTCGGCTCAAGCTTAATGATATTAAAGACCAGCTTCAAAAGATCAGCCAGG
>Ga0172379_10007702_pt1 | contig 13871 bp, 14 predicted proteins | sample GrowelOW334metaG_FD_119756 | JGI IMG/M metagenome (GOLD analysis project Ga0172379, IMG submission 119756) | Groundwater microbial communities from an aquifer near a municipal landfill in Southern Ontario, Canada - Groundwater well OW334 metaG | ecosystem: Environmental > Aquatic > Deep... | reverse complement strand
TGCTGACCCCGTTAGTCTCTGTTTCCACCGGCTGGTAGTTCTTGTCCATGCCTGCTTGTATCGCGGCAATCATACCAAAGCCCAATAACGCTGTTGAATAATCGCGCCTTGTCCCTTATAGTGTACTCAACAACCTAACCAGCAAGGTGGCGAAACATGACTGACTCGCGTATCACACTTGATTCCAGCAAACGTGGGGGGCGTCCCTGCATCCGCAATCTGCGCATCAGCGTCTATGACGTGCTGGAGATGCTTGCCGAAGGCATGAGCGAAACAGACATCATCGAAGACTTCCCTGAACTTGAGTCCGCGGATATTCGCGCCTGCCTCGCCTTCGCCGCTGACCGCGAACACAACCTGTACACCGTGGCTGTGTGAGCAAAGCTGACGTACAATCACACAACATATCCCAACGAGGTGCGCCATGAACGCCATCACACTCCCCTCCGCCATGCTCAAGCGGCTTGAAAAAATCTCCACAGCTTCACGGCGCTCGCCGGAAGCCATCGTCAAACAAGCCATCAACGAGAAACTTGAATACGAAGAATGGGCGCTCCGGCAGATAGATGCCGGGCTGGCGGATGCAAAAGCCGGAAGGGTTATTTCGCACGATGAGTTCCTGAAAACACTGGAGCAGGCGCGGCATGAGCGGAAGCGGAAAAAAGCAGCTTGAGTGGACCACTCGCTCATCTGTAAACGTACTGCAAATCGAAGAATATATCGCTGCAGATAATCCGGTAGCCGCGCAAAAGGTGACGAACGAAATAATAAAGGTCGCACAAAATCTGTGCGAATCCCCATTGATGGGACACTCCGGACGCCGCGCCGGAACCCGCGAAATTGTTATCCCGCACTACCCTTACTTCATCTCCTACCGGCTGACATCCAAAAAAGTGATCGTCCTTGCGGTGATACACCAGTCACGCAAATACCCGTAATACTATTTTTGGAGAAATGGAATGAACACTTTGGCAATACAGCTTGACCCTCATGCAGTAGATGTAGCTATCGACAACGATGCGCTGCATTTTATTCTGGCGGATGGACGGGAAATCACCGCTCCGCTCGCGTGGTTCCCTCGCCTGCGCGACGCAAGCGTAGCCCAGCGGAAAAACTGGCGTCTCATCGGCAAAGGTATCGGCGTCCACTGGCCGGAAATTGACGAGGACATTGCCGTCGAAACCTTGATGCACGCCTGATCCTCCCCCACCCGCACCACCAACCCCACCACACCTTCACCCCTCCCTTGCTCCTCCCCTGGTTCTCCCCCTGATAAGGGGGCTGGGGGGTTGGGGAGGTTGGGAGGGGTTAGGGATAACCAGCGACTTGGCTGCGGTTGTTGTGCAGCGTAGTCGAATGGCTATAACCAATGACTAGGCTGTCGTATTTGGACAGCCTAGTCAGATGGCTAGTAGTCATATCAGTAGTTCCATCAGGTTGGGAGGGATTTTCTAAAACCACAATCCCCTCCACCTTGCATAACCAGCCTGCGTGTGTTGTTGGGGCATCAGCCCCTTACAACCACGGCGTACCCCTTGCGGGTGTACTTGGCTGGCGTTAACCAGCGGCTTACGTCACCGTAGTTTGGTGACTTAGCCGAATGGCTATGCAAAGCTGTTTGATGGCTTATAACCAGCCACTTGGATGTTGTCTTTTGACATCCTAGTGGAATGGCTAGTGGTTATATCAGTCAGATGGCTATACAAATCACCTTGTCGCCGGGAATAGCCTGACCCAGTTCCGCAGCCTCGAACTGCTTGCGCGTAATATTGGTGAAAACCACGCCGTAGCCCCAGGGCAATAACAAACTCCCGTGATAACGCCCCTGCTCTTGCTGCACCAGCAGCGGGTCACGTTCCAGAAGGGCCGTGATCTCGATCGCATAAGCCCGTGCCTGCTCAAGCGGATTGACCACCGTCTTTAAACCGCGATCCGTATGTATTTCGGCAGCATGCCTATCCAATTGCTGTATCGTGGTCACCAGCCAGTCTTTCACCTCCAACACCAGGATCCCCCTGCCGGGATGAAGCACAATAAAGTCTGGTAGGCGCTGCTTGGGCCCCACTGGCACATCGACCCAGCAGTGATAGTCATCCTCCAGATTGCGCAGCAGGCAAGCGCCAAATCGTCGCTCACCTGACGTGAGCCTCAGATTTTTAGAATGCAGTGCCGGAAGAATGATGGCCATAGTTATGGGATAAATAACCCGTGGTAATCAAACAGGTCGGTGAATATATTTCGTAAAGCTGGCACACTTTACTGGTAGCACAAATAGTGGCTTTTGGCAGTTGAACAAAAAACCTCGCAGCGATGCGAGGTTTTGCATGAGCAATATTCGTGGTTGACCCAAATTATTCTGAAGATTACAAAATCGGCTTATCACCAACTTTTGCTATTGACTATAGATCAGGGCATCATCGCTATTAGAGTAATTGAAATGTAATCATGGAGTGCCAATGGAATACACATACTTTTCGCATCGTCACGCATTTGATCTGTTGGAAAACAATAGCGACTACCAAGCGGACTGGTTCTCTCTCAAGGCCGTTCTTGAAGGGATAACGGATGACAAACTCATCGATTATTTCAATCGATTTTCTCAAGGGAAGAATAAAAGTATCTCTGTCGCAATCAATAGGTCTCTCAAAGATGATTTGATGGCTGCGGGTTGGCGCGAAGAAAGCCCGATTTTCCAAGACCCCAACTATGAAGGAGAATCTTGGAGGTTGGATTTCGCGAAAGGCAAGATAGCTGTAGAAGTTGCCTTTAACCATGGCGAAGCGGTCGCATGGAATCTAATCAAACCGAACCTCTCGGGAGAATTGAACCATGTGACCAAGGCGATTCAAACTGAGATAGGCGTCGTCATCACTGCGACCGACAGCCTGCGAAGAGCAGGTGGTTTCGACAGTGCAGTCGGCACCTACGAAAAGTTCTTAACTTATTTGAAGCCCATGCGTCAAATGTTGACTGTCCCTATGTTGATCATCGGTCTTGAGAAACCGCAGACCTTCTATATGAAACACAAAACTACAGGCAAAAGTAAACACGGCGTGGTGGAACAGATCGAGGGAACTTACTCAGCCGCTTTGCCGTTCGATCATGTGAGCGATTCTGGAGACAACAGAGGCTAGATCATTTTTAATCTCACATTCCCAGATGGTGAGTGTGAGCCACCCTTGCTTTTTGAGTGACTTTAGCTTGGTTTTGTCTCTTGCAACATTCAATTCGAATTTCTTCTTCCAAAATGCGGTATTCGTTCTTGGTAGCCTGGACGAACATTTTGGACATCGATGCCAAAAACATCCGTGGACGAAGATTGCGATACGCTTACCCGGGAAACATATGTCAGGTCTGCCGGGTGCTTTTTTCCAATTGACACGGTAGCCTCTCACGCCTTCGCTCCAGAGTGCTTTCCTGACTGTGATTTCGGGTTTAGTCCCTTTTGCTTTGTTTGCTTTCATCACCCGTGAGGTTATAGGTGATTTTGCAGGTGGGGATGGTGGTAGTTGTCTGGCCATCAAAACTACTTAATGAAAACTTTCAGGTGCTTGCCCATACGCTCTATCAAACCGACGACCAATGCGTTCCCCATGCAGAAATATCGTTTTGACAGCGGCATCCCTGTATTTGTCCAATCATCAGGGAAACCGTTGAGCCGCTCGGCTTCGACTGGTGTCAAAGTACGATATTTTTTTGTTCGCGGATCTAGGATAAGGTGTGTAGATCGGTTCGGGTTCTGATTTCCCTCCCCAGTGAGGATTGTCCTAGCAGGTATATCGAGCTTTTCCGGGAAAGGGATGGCGCCCTCAGTGAAATGATATTTGAATCCTGTTTTGGCTGTTCGCTCCTCTCTCTTCGAGCCCTTCACATATGCCCAACCTTTTGCCTTTTTTATATCACTCTCTGGGATGTAATAGTAATCGTCTACCTTGCGTTGCAGAACCGAAGCCAATGTTGCTGGTTCCTGATGAATGGGTGCAACCTTCAATGTATAGATTTTGCCTGCCGACATGACGCCCGCGTTGTGGAATTTAAAGCTGAAGTCATCAGATATCTCTTGCACCGTATGTGCAAAATCATCAGGTACGTTGTGATCGCCCGACTCTACATCGACGCGAAACTCGCTGGCGAAGAAACCATCCTTCTGTAACCAATTACGCCAAGAGCCTTCTTTTTTCATCTTCTTGGTGTCGAGCTTCTTGGCGATCTTGGTATCGTTCCTAAAAGCAAAGATGAAAACCCTTCTGCGCTTCTGAGGAAAGCCATAGTCAGCGGCATTGATGACCCGCCATTCGACCGAGTAATCAAGGTCCCTGAGGCAACCGAGCAAGATTCCCATATCGCGACCACGTTGTGTGGCTGGAGAAACAAGCAATCTGTCCACGTTCTCGAGTAGGACATATGGAGGCCGCTTATGTCGGACGATCTTCTCGATCTCCCACCATAGGACGCCCTTCTTGCCTGCCATCCCTTTCGCCTTAGTGGTAGCAACTGAGTAATCCTGACAAGGAAAACCACCAGTCAACAGGGTATGGTCAGGAATCGCCTTGCTATTGTTCTCTAATTCAGCTGTAACAAGATTGATGTCTTTGTTGAAGAATGGGTTGAACGTTTCATCGGGGAAGTGCGTTAAATAACAATCGGCAGCGTATTGGATCTTTCTGCCAGGTTCCCACTGATTGGCAAAAACCGTTTTCCAGCCACTTTTTTCTAACCCGAGGCGAAGGCCGCCTACCCCAGCAAAAAGCTCGCATACCGTGTACTTCATAATAACTTGCCAAGTAGATGATTAAGGAATGATGGTGGATTATAAATGGCTAACCAAGAAAGATCTAGTCCTAATTTAAAGGTGGCATTGTTGTTGCACGACACAATGCATTCACACATGAGACACCCCATGTCATTGCATACGATTCCAGTCTGCAAGTGGTAAAACTTTAATCACACCAAGCCTAGGTATTTCAATCAACTCACCCTGAAGATCAGGTATCCTAATCTCACCGATTTCTATACGCGCCGGGAACGCTTCTCGTAGAGCTGCAATCACTCTTTCATCAGAAAGGTCAATGCCGATGGCTCGACCACCTAATGGAACCTCACCCACCTCTAAGGCAAAGAACTCAAGTAACTCGAGTGTCTCCATCGCCCCTAAAAAAGAGTATCCTTCGTCCGACCTATTGAGAAGACAGATTGGCACTTCAGAGATGAACAAAACGAAAATTCTGCTTAGGAAAGTGTTCGCATCAACGGTCTTTGAATCCGATATCGTCTTCATCGCCTCATGATGAATCGTTAACGAATCTGGTTGGCCAGGGATGGAATCCGCCATGACCGAGCCAATGCCAGTTTCAATCTCTATCCTAGTACCTGACTTGCCAACAAGCCTGCCTGCTGAAGAAGCACATCGTTCGATGATTGAGAACAACTTCTCACGAAAATCCCACCCCAAGCTTTTACTTTTTCCATGATGAGACCAAATACGCCTAAGTGCAGTGAACTCTGATTTTTGACGCAATTCGTTCAGCGTGCCTTCCAACTCTAACAGATCGAAGTCCCCTCTGGACATCAGAAGGCGTCGCACAGTCTCACCCACAACTTCGGGAAACTCGCCTACCGCCAGAGAATACAAATCTTGTCTCTTAAGTAACCGTGAATACATCTGCTCTTCAATCGTTCCCGGATACCATAGGTTGTAGATGTCTACTTCTGCGGCCTTCTGTCCAAGACGGGATATACGTCCGATACGCTGCTCGAGCCTGGCAGGGTTCCAAGGAACGTCGACATTGATGATGCAACGTGCCGTCTGCAGGTTCAGTCCTTCAGATGCTGCATCCGAGCAGAACACCACCTTTATCTTTTCATTGCGCAACGCATCACATAATGCATTCTTGTCTGCAGCGACTCTACCACCCAAATTATCCACCCAAGATTCTCCCCCAGTGTACTTCCCAAAGCCGACCCCCATCCCCTGCAAATCGGTTTCAAGCTCCGATATACAAGCCATGACGGTATCGGTGAACCTGCTGAAGACGAGGATTGCATCACCTGCAGCCAATCTCTCTTTGACGATCTCGCGCATCAAAGTCAGTTTGGCGTCCTTGCCACCCACCATCGCTGCAGAGAGATCGACAAGCATCTCTTTGATATATTGAAGCTCTACACCGGCTGCATTCCTGGCGTCATCCATCCTTACTGAACCTTGCTCGGTAGTTTCTGAATCCTCGCCTTCCTCAATGGATTCCTCCTCGGAATAGTCGTTGCCAGACCACTCCGCATTTTCCAGAAATTGCTCTAAACGGGCCGCTCTTCTCTTGAGTGTCGCATCTGCCGATGTCAGGGATGAAACCATCCGTTGGTAATAGATAGACCTGACGAAAGCACTCGCACCACCATCCGTCAATCCGAGCATCTGTTCTATCCGGCCATACGCTTCTTCTAGATAGACATCCACCCTCCTAAGAAAACGAATTCCATATTCACCTAGATTGATTGGTGGTGAAAAGAAATTTCGCTTTGGGAATTTGTACCCGATTCCCTCCAGCCCCTTTCGAGTGTTCCTGACCGTCAAAGCTGCCGGTGGGGTAAGCATAACCCCCATCTTCTTCAATGCGTCACCCTTATTCCTAAGGGCCATGACAGCAGGAATGGGTAAAGGGATGCAGGCCAATCTTTCCAATTCAGACAAAAGGTCCTTCCCGACTACATCGATTGGACTATCGAACATCAGCATAGACTTAGCCACCGCTTCGGCGATGAACTTTGTATGGTCTAGTTCGTTGATATCTCTAAGACCCTCCAATCGAGACAAGAAGTCGATGAAATGCTCTGAATTCATCCACCATTCAGGCATGCCCAATAACATCAACAGCCCGTGGTATTCCTCGACCTGGATCTGCATCGGTGTCGCCGTCAACAAAACGATATGGTTGCATTTCTTCCCCAACGCTTCGACCAACTTCCAAACCTTTGTGGACTTGATCCTCAGACTCATATCCTTGTTCCGTCGTGCTGCGTGAGCCTCGTCGACCAGGATCAGATCCGATACCCATTTCGCTTTTTCGAAGACTTTTTTGTCATGCCATGCCCCCCTCGCAAGCTGCCATGAGACGATGATGACATCGGGTGCCCCATCAAGTGGTGCATCACGTTTTACTTTTTTCTCAGAACCCGCCCGGTTCAAATATGCCGAACGATCAGATTCGTATATCCAGGATTCAATGCCAAAGTGTGAATGAAGTTCGGCCTGCCATTGACGCCGAAGTCCAGCCGGTGTGAGGATGAGGACACGTTTCAGACCAAGGTGTCGCCGCGCATATGATAGAACGCTCCCTGCCTCTATCGTCTTACCGAGACCGACCTCATCAGCAAGTAGGACACGAAGCGGCCAACGACTGACAGCATCGCGCAATGCACGTTCTTGATGAGGAAAAAGTGCGGCACGAGCTGTGTTGATGAACGCGAACTCGGGTGAAACCCGAATCAACTCGACCACCTTCCTGACAACGTCATTCTGCGGCCGAATCGGTGGAATGGCAGGTTCCACTGTCTGCGTGGCTTTCAGAACGGCAAGTAGTTCTTCTGCAAAGTCTTTATCAAGGACCCTGACCACCAGATCATCGCGAAGCCCGCACCACATCCGCTCGTAACTTGAGACCAATTTCTTCGTTCGCCGCGGCTCATCCCAAGACGTATGGACCGTGATCTCTTCAAAATTGATGGACATCGCCCTACTGGTCTCGTTTGGACTTCCTATACCGACCACCTTGTCCCCAACTGCATCAGTGAATATATATCGCTTGCTATGTAATATCCCCCCTGATGGCTTACCCGCAGCGTTTATAGGTGCAGCGACTCTGACCTCTAGAAATCCTTCGCGTAACATCAGGGCGAGCGTCCCAATCCTGTTACGTGCTGCCTCATCAGTTAATTTCTTGCATCCATCAATTACATTTTTCCTAGCTATAACTAGCAATCCGTCCACGGTTGGTGTGTCGGATGCTGCTTCTGCAAGTTCCAACGGTACAGAGTGGAGCCCGATCAACAGACGCATCTTTCCTTTTTTATCCCATAGCGCATCTATCCCATCTGCGCATGAGATAAGAGACTCTGTGGTAAAGAAGCTAGTCAATCGGTCATAACAGACCGATGATTTGAGTGAAGGGATGACGAACAATGTCGATAGGATCTCACCTAAACCCTCATAGTGATCCTCAGGACCGATGGTTCGGAGAGAATCGGTCATCTATCTCCCGAATATCTTCAATATGCTGTCGCATAATTCATCGTCACCATCAGTCGAACCTCGTTTGATGGCACCCTGGTCGATCATATTGAGTATCATGCCTTCAGCCCATACCGCTTGTTTGGCAGTCAGTTCGTCGTGACTTTTTCGATACCTGCCAAAGGAAGACAATGTCGTCCTCTCTTTTTCAGTAAGCGAGGCATAACGCCCCGCCTTGTCAGCCAAGTGTTTGAAAACTTCTGGTGTCAACTTGGCTATATCATCAACCCTGATCTCAACGTTCGCTCCATCGACTAAGCTTTTCAACTTTGTAGAAGGTGCAATGCCGATGGATTTTTCTCCAAGTGCAATCATGGCCTTCTCAATCCTGACCCGGTCCATCTGTGCAAGCAAGAACCATGTGGTAGGAGGTGGTGGGTTGGATGAAAGCAAACTTAGATCCGCCTCATCCAAGAAGGCGAGTTGGATGACTGCCTCTATCTCTGCCGGGTTGACACCGATAGCCTTAGAGGCGCCTTCGAGAGAAAGATCAGAGTTATTTAGGGCTTCAGCTACTTCAAGCACCCACTGGTGGAATTGTATCTGCCCTTTTTTCGCCCAAGCATCCTTCAACGGACTTTCATGTTTTATCGCGTCGCTCACTTTGGTCCTCCTGTTTCGGATCGCCTCGATTTCTTGACCAAGGAGGCATAGACCCACTGGTCTCTCAATTCCCTGGCTTCAGGGGCTGGCATGGAACAACGCTCGACTAGATATGTGGTCACACAATCTGCTAACGCGATACAGCCCAACATAACCTCATCTTTAGTCTGTTTAAATAATTCACTAGACGAATTCAATACAGCTTGGACCTCAGTTCGTTTTCCATCATCAAAATCCGCTGTCATATAGTCCCAAAGAGTGACCTCTGAGTCATAATCAGCCACGGTATAGGTTGGAACAATCTCTTTACCTTTTATGATGATGCCGTCAGCACTTACACTATTCTTTTGTTGCTCAACGCTCTTATCCTTTGGTTTATCTTGTGTGCCAGACTCTGGATCCTCAGTTGCTTCGGTATTGTGCATCCCGCCCAGTGCTCGCTTCAATCCTTGGACGGCACGTTTGATCTTCGTCTCGTCGTTTCGTCCCTTGTTAGCATCCTCGGAAGCCTTGACGACAGGCTTAAGATAACCCTTCATGTGCTCTTTGGTCAGACGCCACTCATCGGATTGAGTTTGAAATCCCTGCTTGTTGAAATTCACTGGCATGAAGTCTATATGAGCCTCACCGATGATTCTCGATGTCATCAAGTGAGCACGGAACCAACTTTTATCCCAAGTCTCAATCAACTGGTCCTCACGATAGAGATTGAAACCATAATCTCCCTTATTATGGGTCTTGGAATCAAGAGCCACCCATCCGCGCACATGCCATCGCTTCCCAGGTTCGCCTATAATCTCATCGAACTCGATCTGAGAATCTTGAATGAAGTTATTGCCAGTAGGTCTTGCCAAAGTACCATTTACACTTATCTCAAGTTCCCCGGATTCGATATGTGGCTTATACGCATCACCAAGCAAAGTAAGGACACTTCCTGACATAGGGATCTCGTCCCTTAGTTGCGTAATGATGACTGCAGTGCCACTGTCCCTATCCCCTAGTATTGAATCGGTGGCTCGCTCGCGCGTTTCGACCTCGACTTCCCAATCATTGATCGACCCGGTCTTGGAATTCTTAAATTTTTGAAGATCGAACTCCAGGAAATGCTCAACATTCTCACCCTTAGCCCTTGTGATGACAGCCCAATATCGTCCGATACTTGCTGCTGCAGTCTTCAAGCCCAAGCCATACATCCCCTTACGTTTACGCATGCCAAGAATGTCGTCCATCTTTACACCCAAGCGGACTGCTTGAACAAGTACATCGACTTTCATCCCTTCGGCATCATCTTTGACGATGACCATCTTAGGATCGACGGTGATATCAACGTGTAACGTACTTCCCTTAGTGCGTGCGTCGATGCTATTGGCAACCAACTCTACGATTGCTTCGGCCAAGGAAAACGAAGTGGCGCCAATATCTTCCATCAATGTCTTGTCTGGTGGTATCGGATACGTCTTTTTCATTCTGCCTCCCCGAGAATAAGTACGCTAACTATAAAGATACATACCATACATCGACACCGCCGTATTACCTCTTCTGAAAGGTTGACATAAGACGTTTCGAGCTAGCTCTATAAATTGATTGAAGGGATCAGCACCGTTCACTTTTTATAATTTCTGGCGCACTGACTAGCGGCGAATCCTAACAGATTTCAGCGTTTGGCAGTGGCGGCCTCCAGCAGCCACCAATACTCAACAACGGCGAAGTCAACACTCTTTCGTGCAGTTACTTCAGTTCATCACTATCTCGATCATTCCCCCGCCGCAACCACCTGCTGCTTCGGCGGCGCCGGCGAAAAGTAGCTCGCCGCGATCACCAGCAGGGCGATGCCGATCAGCGAGGCGGTCCACATCACGGTGCCCTTGTTGGCCAGGTCGATCATCATCAGCTTGATGCCGACGATGGCGAGCAGGCTGAATCCGGCGAACCACACGTTGCGCCGGCTGTGCTGGGTGGCGTAGATCATCAGGCTGATGGAGGTGACGGTCCAGATCAGCGAAAGGATGGCGTGCATCAGGTAGGAATGCATCAGCAGGTCGACCTGGAACGGCACATCGCCCCAGTAATGGGCGAGGCGCGCGGCCAGCGTGGTGAGCCAGAGGAAGGCGCCGAGATAGCAGCCCAGCCTGACTGATTCCTGCAGCGATCCGGCGGCTGGGGTATCGGTCTCGCCGGTTGTCCATTTCCAGCAGGCGTGCAGCACGAACGCGGCGACCAGGTCGAACGGGTTGAGCAGCGGGATATAAGGCAGGCCGTGAATTGATTGGGGACAGCCCATAGTTTTATTATTGGCCTGGCCTGACTCAAAGTTCACTTAGCGAATCTCCTCTACCAATTCCGGGTGTTTATCCAGAATGTGAAACAGATTTACGACTGCCGCAACCGGCTTGGACTTGCCGTGTTCATAGCGAGAATGCATTAACCCCGCCTCCCGCAATCGCGGCGGCTTCTTTTTGCGATAGTTTGAGTTTTTTGCGGATACGCGCCAACTCTGCGGATTCTTGTTTGTCTGTTGCTTCGCGCAGTTGCTCCACTGCCGCCGTATAACGTTTGCCTTCGCCCCTGGCAAATTCGCATTCACCGCACGCAGGGCAATGCCAGCCGTCCACTGCGGCAATGGTGATTTGCTTGCCACGGTATTCGACGACCTTGTCTTTTTTGCCGCGCACCATGTCCGCTTTTTCGCAATTCAAGCACAAGTGTTTCATCTTATTTCTCCTTAAGCTGTGAGTCTCGGAAGGCCAGGATGTAGGTTGATATGGCGGGAAGGTTGCGTTTCTACCCTCTCCCTAGCCCTCTCCCTGCATGGGAGAGGGGACATTGTGCGTCCAGCCAAGGGGCAGCATCATTTTTCTTTCCACGGCGCAAAGCCGATGGGGCGTTTTTTCTTCGGTTCCAGCGGGGTCATGAGTTCGCGGATGGCTTCGAATACCGCCTTGAACTGGATATCGTATTTCTTTTCGAGTGCGGTCAGCTTGCGGGAAAGTTCGACGTTGGAGGAAAGCATCTGCCGCAGACGCACGAAAGCGCGCATGATTTCGATGTTGACCTGGACGGCTCGCATACTGTGCAAAACGCTGGAGAGCATGGAAACTCCCTGCTCGGTGAAGGCGTAGGGGGCTGTCCGTACACCACCCCAACTTGAAATCCCAATTTGGGATTTCAAGTTGGCAAATTCCTCAGCGTTTAATTGGAACATGAAGTCTTCAGGAAAGCGTTCGATGTTGCGTTTGACGGCCCGAACTAGAATCCGTGGTTCGACTTCATATAGCTCCGCCAAATGCGTACTGAGCATGACCTTTCCCCCGCAAGGGGGACGCCGAGGGGTACCCGGAGCCTTCAGCTCCACCCTCTCGCAGTGCCCACGGATAAGATACATCCGTGATTCGATCTGCTCCACAGACGCAATCAGATTTTTGTCAGTTATCTTTTGACTTGGCATTACCCCTCCCCTTATTGCCGCATTCTACACAAACATCAACTTGTCGCGCGGTCTCCGCTACAATTACCCTATAAATCCTCCACCATAAAGATCAACGCTTCGGCAGGCTGCGTACCTTGCACCTGCTAAAATGAAGCATGTCTAACTCTCTACATTGTCTGCTCATCGAAGGAACGAATGATGCTGAAAACCGACACCTGCAAGCTTGCCGTCTTTGCATTGGCATTTTCATTGGCCGGCTGCGGCACCAACCCCGTGACGCACAAGCGGGAACTGCAATTGGTTTCCGAATCACAGGAGATTTCCATCGGGCAGGAAAACTATTCACCGGCGCGCCAGCAGCAGGGCGGGGATTACATCGTCGATCCGGAATTGACCGCCTATGTGCAGAGTGTGGGCAACAAGCTCGCGGCGGTTTCCGACCGGCGATTGCCTTATGAGTTCGTGGTGCTGAACGATTCCGTGCCCAATGCCTGGGCCTTGCCGGGCGGGAAGATCGCGTTCAATCGCGGCTTGCTGTACGAGCTGAACAGCGAAGCGGAGCTTGCCGCCGTGTTGGGCCATGAGATCGTGCATGCGGCGGCACGGCACGGTGCGCAAAAGATGGAGACCGGCATGCTGCTGCAGGGTGCGGTGATCGCGGCAGGTGTTGCCGCCCAGGACAAGAGCTATGCGAACCTGATCGTGGGCGGCGCGCAATTGAGCTCGCAGCTCATTTCAACCAAGTTCAGTCGCGACGAGGAATCGGAAGCGGATCTGTACGGCATGCATTACATGAAGAAGGCGGGATATGACCCCACCGCCGCGGTGACGCTGCAGGAGACCTTCGTGCGCCTGAGCAAGGATCGCAGATCCAGTTTCATCGATGGTTTGTTTGCCAGCCACCCGCCTTCCGATGCGCGCGTGGCCGCCAACAAGGCCACGCTGGCCCAACTGGGTGCGGGCGGTGAATGGGGCCGGGAGATCTATGCGCAAAAGGTGGGCAAGCTGAAGGCCACCGAGGCTGCCTATAAGGCGTATGACGATGGCGTGAAGGCATTGGCCAAGGGTGAGGTGAAGCAGGCTGATGCATTGGCCAAGCAGGCCGTGGCGGCCGAGCCGCGCGAGGCGCGCTTCCATGAGCTGCAGGGTGATGTCGCGATGAAGCAGAACCACGGCGAGGAGGCACTGGGCTACTACCAGCGCGCCATCGATCTGCAGCCGGATTATTTCCGGCCGTATGTGCAGAAGGGTGTCGCGCTGGCCAGCCTGGGGCGCAAGGCTGAAGCGGAACCTTATCTCAAACGCAGCAACGAGTTGTTGCCCACTGCGACCAGCTTTTATCTGCTGGGCCAGCTTGCGGAAGACCGAGGTGATGTCAATAGCGCATTGCAAAACTACAGGACTGCCGCTGATTCCGATTCAGAGGCGGGCAAGTCATCCATCGCGCGCTACGAGCGCCTCGACCTGCCGCGCAATCCGGGCAAGTATCTGCAGGCCGCTGCCCAGGCAGACAATGCAGGGAATGTGTTTGCGGTGGTATCCAACCCCACCGGCCTG
>Ga0172379_10007701_pt1 | contig 13872 bp, 16 predicted proteins | sample GrowelOW334metaG_FD_119756 | JGI IMG/M metagenome (GOLD analysis project Ga0172379, IMG submission 119756) | Groundwater microbial communities from an aquifer near a municipal landfill in Southern Ontario, Canada - Groundwater well OW334 metaG | ecosystem: Environmental > Aquatic > Deep... | reverse complement strand
CGAAATAGATTCCGTCTTCCGTTTTATAAGTGAAGCCTTTTGTTTCCAATGTCTTCACCAGTTCTATCATTTCGCCGATATGGTCCGTGGCTTTGCAGGTTACATCGGGCGGCAGGCAGTTTAACGCCTTGAAATCAGAGAAGAAAGCTTTACTGTAGAAATCCGCTATTTCCCACGCTGTTTTTCCTTCGCGTAGGACGCCCAGTTCCATTTTATCCTCGCCTTCGTCCGCGTCGGACTGGAGGTGCCCCACGTCGGTTACGTTCATGACGTGCTTTACCCTGAAACCGGAAAACAGCAATACGCGTTTTAAGATATCCTCGAAAATATAGGTGCGCAGATTGCCTATGTGCGCGTAGTTGTAAACCGTCGGTCCGCAGGCGTACATCGAAACTTCGCCTTCTTTCAAGGGGACCAGTTCCTGCTTTGCTCGTGCTAGAGTGTTATATATTTTCATGGTTTTTTCGCTTCGTATTCTTTCGCGATGAATTCGAAAAATACCCGGCACAAATCCCGGCCCTGCCCGGAAACGGACTGCCCGCCGGTCAGACACTGCACTTCTACTTCCGAAAACGGATTGACCGCGCCGGACGGAGACACCGAATAAGTGAATCCTTCGGACAGGTTTTCCGCTCCGCCGAATCGCGCCACTGTTTTGTCATGCGCGGAATCCAGGGCTTTGTAAAACCGGCTGATCTCGCCCTGGCCCGGCACCTTGCTGAGCGAAAACGTCGCGGATGACGTTATGACCGCCTGCAAGGCCTTTTCTTCTGCCGCGCCGTCAGCCGGAGCCGTCGGACCCGGCCTGGTTGCGCAGGCGCAGAGGCTGAGCGCCGCCAGCGCAAATAACAGTCTCACCGTATCTCCACCGTCGCCACCACCTGGCTGGCGATGGCGTCGCCCTTGCCGATATCGCCCATGCCTTCATAGCTTTTAGCTTTGACGTTAACGGAGTCTTCTGGTAGATTAAAAATCTCCATGAGCGAGCGTTTCATGATTTCGTAATAGGGCATCATTTTGGGCTGTTCGGCTATGATGGTGACGTCCAGCGCGATGAGCTTCGCGTTTTTGCTTTCAATTATTTCAAGCGTGCGTTCCGCTATCACCCGGCTGGAAATGCCCATAATCAGGAGATCCGTGGGCGGAAAATAAATACCTATTTCCCCCGCGGCTATAGCGCCCAGCGCGGCGTCGCATGCGGCATGGAGCACTACGTCGCCGTCGGAATGGCCGAGCAGGCCCTTAGGATGCGGAATGTTCACGCCGGATATTATAAGCGGCCTGCCTTCCACCAGCCGGTGAATGTCAAAGCCGAAGCCGGTCCGGGTTCTGACGGTTTTTGTTTTCGTCTGCATGAAAGCCTCCGCTATGAGAATATCTTCGGGCGTGGTGATTTTGATGTTGGTGTAGTCCGACGGTACGATAGCCACCGGAATGCCCAGGCGTTCCACGAGCTGGGATTCGTCCGTGGCGTTTTTTTCGTCCTGGAATTTCTCCAGCGCCTGCCTGATTACATCGGCCTGATAACACTGCGGCGTTTGGGCCGCCCAGAGCTGGGCGCGCTGCGGCGTGTCCTCAACCAGCGTGCCGTTCTGGTTGGAAACCTTGATCGTGTCTTTCACCTGCACGGCGGGCACCGCGGCTTTTTCGGCGGCCGCTTTTTTTATGCAGTCGGTGATAACCTGCGGATTGACCAGCGGTCTGGCTCCGTCATGAACGGCGATAATTTCGGCGTCTTGGGAGACCGCGGCTACGCCGTTGCGCACCGAGTCGAGACGGGTTTCCCCGCCTTCCACGGTTATAACGGCGCAGTCCGGATTGGTGTTCGCGTTTTTGCAGTCCTGAAAATACTTGGGGTCGGTTACCACGACTATTTCCCGCACGCCCGGAGTTTTCGAGAACGTGCAAATGGAATAGAGCAGCATCGGTTTCCCGCAGAGCGGGAGCATCTGCTTTTTTTTGCCCATCCGCACGCCCTGCCCGCCGGCCACTATGACGGCGGAGTAGAAGTTAATTGGCTTTTTCGTCTTTTCTGGCATTGTTTTTCACCCGCTCCGGTTCAGGCTCCGGCATCTTCATCAGTTCATGCTCCGCTTCGATGGGCTTTTCTTTGCGGGCTTTGACGAAAATCATCCTGCCCGCCGATGTCTGCAAAATGGAATAGACCGCTACTTCAATCCGCTTGCCGACCCATTTGCGGCCCTCTTCCACGACGACCATGGTTCCGTCGTCCAGATAGCCCACTCCCTGCTCCTTTTCCTTGCCGTCCTTCATGACAAAGATGGACATCGTTTCGCCCGGCAGCACAACGGGCTTGAGCGCTGTGGACAGGTCGTTAATGTTAAGCACGGTAACGCTTTCCAATGCGGCCAGTTTGTTCATGTTGAAATCCGTGGTTATCACCCGCGCGCCCATTTCCGAAGCCAGGCGGATCAGTTTGGCGTCCACGCCGGCCAGATCGGGAAAGTCCTTTTCAACGATTTTAAACGGCGTTTCGGTGTTTTCCTGCAGGCGGGCCAGAATGTCGAGCCCGCGCCGTCCGCGCGCGCGCTTCATGGTGTCCTGCGAATCGGCGAGCGCGTGTAGTTCCGTCAGCACGAACCGCGGCACGATGACCGTTCCCGACATCCAGTGGGTTTCGCAGACATCCAGGATGCGTCCGTCTATGATGGAACTGGTGTCTATCAGCTTTATGTATTTACCGCGGATCTTGCCGAGTTTCGTGAGGTCTTTGTCCAGATCGTCAAGTTCCGGGCTTTTGCGTATGGCCAGAATCAAACCCATCATGATGAACAGGAACTGGATGAGCGGATGGTATTTATCCCACAACCCGGACAGGGGAGCGTTCTGCAATTGTGCCAGCCCCAATCCCAGGAATTTGGCGGTTATAAGGCCCATGATCGCGCCAGCCAGGCCGATGATAAGGGTCATGAGATTGATGCTTTCCAGCAGAATTTCCACGGTGACCAGCGCCAGTCCGCAGAGGGTGCCGCCCAGAATGCCGCGCCAGTCCGGCGAGATGAAATAATACGTCATCACCGGCGCGCCCAAAACAGCTATTAATCTTAAACTCCAAACGAGCATATGCTCTCCTTTCCCTTGCCTGGCGCAGGATTCACGGCTTGCCCCGCGGAAAATAAGTGCGGCTGGGCCGGGTATGGCGAATGCGCCTTGCGGCGCGCGTTGAGGAAAACTTTCCTCAAGCCCTGGGCCTGCTTCGGGAGAATGTGTCAATCCGGCGCATCAGCGTTTCCAAATCTTCCATAACGTTTACTGACATGCCGTCGAATGTCCGGACGGTTTCGTTTTTGGCGAAGGGCGGGTTGTAGGACTGCTTTATTCCCAGCCGCTGCGCTTCCTTGAGCCGAGCGGACATCCACGCCGTTTGCGCTACCTGCCCGAGAATTCCCGTTTCGCCCGTGAAAACTGCGTCATGGGGGAGCGGAATTTCCCGCGCGGAGCTTATTACGGCGGCGCAAACGGCCAGATCCAGCGCCGGGTCCTTGATCTTTAGTCCGCCCGGCAGATTGATAAACACGTCCCGGCTTTCAAGACTGATGCCCAGGTGTTTTTCAATCGCGGCCAGCAGAATCTGGCAGCGGTTAAGATCGAGGCCGGTGGCCATTCGCCGCGGAAAGGGGTACCGCGTGGGAGTCACCAGGGCCTGCACTTCGGTGAATATCGGCCTGGCTCCTTCCATCGCGACGGTGAACGCCCGTCCGCATAAATCCGTGTTTTTTGAGGCGGACGCAAAAAATGCGCTCGCGTCGTCCACGGGTAAAAGCCCTTTTTCGGTCATCTGGAAAATGCCCAGTTCCGAGGTGGGGCCGAACCTGTTTTTATGGGCGCGCAGCATGCGCAGCAGGCTGTAGCGCTCCGTGTCGAAATATAAAACCGTGTCCACAATATGCTCAAGCACTTTCGGGCCGGCCAGGTCGCCGTCCTTGGTGATGTGGCCCAGCACGAAAAGGACCGTGCCGTTCGGTTTGCACATGCGCAGAAGCTCGCCCGCGCTCTCACGTATTTGGCCCACGGTGCCCGGCGAACCGGAGAGTTCCGGATGGAAAACCGTCTGGATGGAATCAATAACGAGATAGGCTGGTTTTATCCGGCGGTATTCCTCGGTTATCTTGGCAAGGTCCGTTTCAGAAAGAACGTAAATGCCGTCTGATTTGACGTCCAGCCTGTTGGCGCGCGAGCCGACCTGCGAGGTTGATTCCTCGCCCGTCACATACAAAAGCGGCCCGTTTTTCGAAAGGGCCTCGGCGATTTGGAGCATGAGAGTGGATTTGCCTATTCCGGGCGCGCCCGCCAGCAATACCATTTGCCCTTTGATGAGCCCTTCGCCCAGAATTCTGTCCAGCTCCGAAATACCGGTGCGGATACGGGTTTCGTCGAGCGTGCCGGAGTCCGCCAGTTTTACCGTCACCGAGGAAAAGCCGGACAGCGGGCGGCGTTCTTTTTTCTCTTTGCCGACCGATTCTATTTCCTCGACCAGAGTGTTCCATTCCCCGCAGGACGGGCACTGGCCCAGCCATTTGGCCGAGCTTTGTCCGCAGTTCTGGCATTTGTAAACGGTTTTAAATTTCATGTCAGTTCGATGTGCCGCCTGTGGAACGCACGGTGGCTAAACTTACGAGGCCGAGCAGATAGGAAACGTCGCGGTCCCGGAACGACAGGTTGAGCGCGAACTGCGTATATCCCGTTTCCGCGATATCCGCCGAGCGGATGCCCAGGCTGGCGTATTTGTTTATTATCACGTTAGCGCCCGCGTCGTAGCGGGGTTTGGTGAAATTATGCCCGCGAATGTTGCGGTTTCTGCCGAAGTCGCTCGCTTCTCCGAACAGCTGCAGCCTGCCCCAGATCGGTTTGTCCTCAAACGGGATGACTTTCAGACCCATGCCGCCGCTGCCGTGCATAAGGCCGGCGTAAATGTCGAAGCGGGGGAAGAGCCAGCCAAGCTGCAGGTCAATAGTATTGTAATCCTCGTAATCCGGCCCGCGTGAAATGTTTTTGGAATTGCCCGCGTTAGTCAGGCCGATGTAATAGTAATGGTTGGTGCTGCCCTGAATACGCATGCCGAGGTCGCTGTGCCCGGTGCTGGCGTGCGGATCGTCGCGGTAGGAGTATTGCCAGGTGGCCGAGAAACCGCCCACGCGCTGCAAAAGTTCGTTGGCGCGCTTGGACACGTCTTTCACGTTCGCTACGGTTTCCTTGACGTTTTTCTCCATCTCCTTGTCCGCAAGGAGCGAGCCCACCGTGCCTTCGCCGTTGTTGACCTTTGTCATCAGCTGGTCGGCTTTGTTTATTAGGGAATTAAGTCGTTCCGTCATCTGGTCTATGTTGCCGATAGAACTCACCATGGACGGGCGCATGGACGATACCAGCGCGTTAAGGTTCGCCGTCAGCTCCCGCATGTTGGAAACCGTGGCGTTGAGTTCCGTTCCCAGCTGTCCGTTGTGGCGGATATCGCCTAAAAGTTTATTGACCTCGGTCAGCGTGGAGGTTATCATTTCATTCATGGATTGGGAGCTGGTCCCGCTTACGCTGGCGCGCGGTTGCAAAATGCCCGCGTTCGGGGTGCCCTGGTCAATCTGCACGTATTTGCTGCCCACAAGGCTGGTTGCGCCGATTTTAAATTTCGCGTTTTTGTAGATGACGACGCCGTTTTGAATGTCCATCTGCACGATAATGCCGTCGGGTGTGATTTCTATGTTTTTTACTTTGCCGACATTAACGCCGGAAAGTTTCACTACGGCTTTATCAGGCAGGCCCTCAACGTCCGGGAATCTGGCGAAAAGCGGATATCTGCCGAAAACGGCAAAGTCGCCAAGCGTGAAGATAGCGATGCCGAGCAAAATTAGCCCGGCCATGGTAAATAAGCCGACTTTAGTTTCGTTACTCATAGGTTCTTTATATTTTACATTTAATAATGAATATATTGGAAGCGGAAAACGCAAGAAAACGGGTATTCCGGATTCTATTGGAGAAAATAACGTTAATAGGGGGTATGAAAAGGGTTAAAAATCGCGGAGTTTCATCTTAATGGGGCCGCGGCTGGAACCGTCCACAAACTGGCGCACATAGGGGTTGGCGGTTTTCCGGAATTCGTCCGGCGAACCGGCCATGATGAACTGGCCTTCATAGAGCATTACTATGGTGTCCGAAATCTTATAGGCCGATTTCATGTCGTGGGTGATGACGATTGAGGTTACGCCTATTTTGCTTTTCATATCCAGAACAAGGTCGTTGATTATGTCTGACATGATGGGATCTAGCCCGCTGGTCGGTTCGTCGTAAATTATATATTTGGGTTCCGCCGCTATCGCGCGCGCCAGGGCCACGCGTTTTCTCATGCCGCCGGACAGTTCCGAAGGGCGCATGTCTTCCACGTTCTGCAGGCCCACAAGCGCCAGTTTTTCGGTCGCTATCCTGCGGTATTCGCTTGCTGGGATGTCGGTCAGGTATTTGAGCCCGAACGTGACGTTCTCCGCTACGGAACTGGAGTCGAAAAGCGCGCCTTCCTGAAACAGGTAGCCGAAATTGCGGCGCACGGCGGCCAGCTTGAATTCGTCGGCGATGTGGGTGATGTCCAGCTCGTCCACCACGATTTTCCCGCCGTCCGGCTCCCAAAGCCGGATAAGGCATTTGGAGAAAGTGCTTTTCCCAGAGCCAGAGCCGCCGATGATGCTCACGACGCTGCCTTCCTCAATGTTCAGGCTCACGCCTTTTAGGATCTGCCGGTCTCCGAACCCTTTGGTTAAATTAGAAATCTGTATCATATGCCTATTGCGATGAGCGCCGCGGACGCGAAATAATCTATCACCAGAATCATTACCATGCTGACCACGACGGCCCGGGTGGTTGATTTGCCGACCCCTTCCGCCCCGCCGCGCGTGGTGAGGCCCATGTAACAGCTGACCGTGGCTATCATGAACGCGAACAGAAAAGATTTGATAAAGCCGTGCATGAAATCGGTCACCCGCATATAAGTGAAAATATCGCTGTAAAAAGTTTCGTTTGCCACGTCGAGTTTAAGAACCGCCACCAGGAATCCGCCCAGAACGCCGCAGAAGCTGGCGAACACCGTGAGTAGCGGGATCATTATTATGCTGGCGATGTAGCGCGGAATGACCAGGAACCTTATGGGATTGGTGCCGAGCGTGTAAAGCGCGTCTATCTGGTCGGTGACTTCCATGGTGCCTATTTCGGCTGTTATCGCCGCGCCCGCGCGGCCCGCGATAACATACGCGGTCAATACGGGCGAAAGCTCTTTTACCAGAGCAAAAGACACTATACTGCCCACGAAAAGCGGCTCATTAAAAATGCTTTTCATCGTGCTGCCGGTCTGCAGAGCCAGCACCATGCCGGTGAAGCAACTGGTCAGGATGGTGACGGGCAGTGAATTCACGCCGATGCGCATGCACTGGATAAAAGTCTGCCGCCATTCTATTTTAGCGTGGAACAGCCAGAAGACCGACGACATCACCATCTGCACGACCGAGCCGAGCCCCGCCGAAGCGGTTATTACTTTTTTGCCGAGCAGATTGACTAATTTTCCTGTCATTTGATGTAAAAGCGCGGCACGCGCGCGGAAATTGAGGTTGTTATTTCGTACGGAATAGTGCCGGCCAGGTTAGCCAGTTCTTCGGAGGTTATTTCTTCTTCGCCCTGCCTGCCTATCAGCACCACTTCCGAGCCTACGCTGGCCGCGTCCACCGCACTTATGTCCAGCATCAGCATGTCCATGGTGATGTTCCCTATGATCCTGCAGCGCTTGCCGCACACCAGCGCTTCGGCGCGGTTTGACAGGCGCCGGGCGTAGCCGTCGCCGTACCCTATCGGCACGGTGGCAACCCGCGTTTGCGCGCGGCAGCGGTAAGACCTGGCATAGCTTACGCTGGCACCTTTGCGGGTGTCTTTGAGATAAACTATTTTGGATTTAAGCGTCAGCACCGGCTCGAACTCGTCGAGCAGTCCGTAGGCGGCGAGGCCGGGCCGGATCATATCGTGCCGGCTTTCCGGCAGATTTACAGCCGCCCAGGAATTGGCGCAGTGGCGGATTCCTGTGGGAATATCGTTTCTGGAGCAGTCCACCAAAGTGTCCGAAAACATTTTAAGCTGCAGGCGGGTATAGGCGGAATCGGAGTCCGAACTTGAAAGGTGCGTGTAAACGCCCTCAATCACCGCGTGTTCGCATTCGCTGAGGTATTTCAATATCTTTACCGCGCCCGGCCGCCGCGAGCCTATGCGGCCCATGCCCGTGTCAACTTTCACGTGGCAGCGCGCCGCGTGCCCCGTTTCAGCCGCGGCTTCTTCCACCTGCCGCGCCGCGTCCATACTGGCCACGGTGACCGACAAATCGTTTAGCAAAGCGTGGCGGAACGAGGAAAAGGGGTATATACTGCCCAGCACCAGAATCGGCAGGCGGATGCCTTCTTTGCGCAAAGCGATGCCTTCCTCTACCGAGGAAACTCCCAGCATGTCGCACAGGCCCCCGGTTTGGGCGAAAAGCGCGAGCGGCGTGGCGCCATGTCCGTAAGCGTTGGCTTTGGCGACGAACATCAGCCGTCCGCGCGGGCCTGCCAGCGCGCGCAGTTTGGCCATATTGCCTTCAAACGCGAACAGACTGACCTCCGCCCAGGTGGGGCGGAGTATTTGCGCGGCGGTGCTTGGCGATGATATCATTTCGGCGGACATTCTGCGGGCCTCTTATGACGGCGTTACCATGCTTTCGTCGGGAAATTCCATATTCGACGGCGCGGGATTAGTGAACCGCGTGAATTCGCTTAAGAAATTAAGCTCCACTTCGCCCACGGGTCCGTTGCGCTGTTTGGCTATGATAAGGGAAGCCTGCCGCTGTAAGTCGGGATTCTCCCGGTCGTAATAGCCTTCGCGGTGAATGAGCGCGACCACGTCCGCGTCCTGTTCCAGCGAGCCGGATTCGCGCAGATCCGACAGCTGGGGCTTGTGCCCCGTGCGGCCTCCGTCTTCCGAGCGGCGGTTCAGCTGGGACAAAGCCACTACCGGCACGTTAAGCGTGCGCGCCAGGTCTTTGATCATGCGCGAAATTTCCGACACTTCCTGCTGTCTGCTTTCAATGCGGTGCGAACTGCGGATGAGCTGGATATAGTCTATCATTATAAGCCCCAGCTCTTTTTTCTGCTTTTTAAGTTCGGAAGCGAGCCTGCGCGAGCGCATGCGCATTTCGGTAATGGTCAGGCCCGGGGTATCGTCAATATAAAGCGAGGATTCGGAAAGTTTCGCCAGTTCCCGCGTGAGGTCGGACCATTTTTCGCGCTTGAACATGCCCGTGCGGACCTGGTGCAGGTCCGTCATGGCTGCCGCGCAGACCATGCGCTGGAAAATGCTTTCTTTGCCCATTTCCAGCGAAAAAATAGCCACGGGAACTTTCTTTTCCACCGCCGCGTGGTAGGCCATATTTAAAGCCATGGCGGTTTTTCCCTGGGAAGGGCGCGCGGCTAGAATTATAAAATCGCTTTTCTGGAATCCGCCCGTCATGCTGTCGAACTTGATAAATCCTGTCGGCACGCCGGTAACCGACTGTTTCTGCATGTGCGCGCTTTCTATGCGCTCCATGACTATTTGCGAAAGCGTGCTGGCGTGCACGAAACCTTTCATTTCCTGTTTCTGGCTGATGGCGAAGAGGCGGTCCTGGGCGCTGTCCACCAGTTTGTCCGCTTCCTCTTCCTCCATATAGCACTGTTCGACTATGTGCGTGGCGTTGTTTATAAGATCCCGCAGGGTGGCTTTCTGGCGCACGATGTTCGCGTAATGGGTGGCGTGTGCGGCTGTGGAAACCTTGTCTATCAATTCCGCCAGATACGCCTCGCCGCCTATGATTTCCAGCGTTTTGCCGGATTTCAATTCTTCCGAAAGCGTAATGAGGTCAACCGCCGCGCCCCTGTTGTACAAACTTTTTATGGCGTTGAAAACCGTGCGGTGGTTATTGCTGTAAAAATGGTTGTCTTCCAGAATTTCCATGACCAGCTCGATGGCTTCCCTTTCGATAAGCATTGAGCCCAGCACGGCTTTTTCCGCGTCCAGAGCCTGAGGCGGCAGCCTGTCTGAAACTTTCGGCGTTGTTTTGAGAAATTTGGATGACATGGTGTTCCTCGATCGCGAAACGGAATCCGGCGTTAAGCGGCTATATATATATTTTATAAAGACGGCGAAGGCCTGTCCACAGAAATAAAAACCCCGCTTTAAAGCGGGGTTTTTATAAACAGTTATGATTTATTCGTTTTTAGGCTACTTTAGGCGAAATCCGCACTTTGATGGTTGCGAACACGTCTTTTTTAAGTTTGATTTTCACTTCGGTGTCGCCTACGATTTTAATCGGCGAGTCAATCATGACTTCGTCCTTGGTCACTTCATAGCCGGACGCTTTAAGGCTTTTCACGATATCAACTTTTCCGACGGAGCCGAACAGTTTTTCATCCTCGCCCACTTCTCTGGCGAAGGACAGCATGACGTCGTCCATTTTTCCGGCGGCTTTTTTGGCTTCGGCGATCGCTTTTTCCTTTTTGGCTTTGCGCCGTTCCGCGCCGAGTCCCCAGTTCTTTATTTCGTTGGGGGTTGCGAGAACCGCCAAGCCTCTGGGTAACAGAAAGTTGCGGGCGTAACCGAGTTTGACTTCTTTAATATCGCCCGGATTGCCGAGCGTTTCAATCTCTTTTCTAAGAATGACCTTCATTGTAATCCTCCGAATCGGAAAACCTGAAATTTCCCGCTTATTTTACCCTTGTGGTATAGGGGAGCAACGCGAGGTTGCGGTCCCGTTTCACCGCGGTGCAAATTTGGCGCTGGTGTTTTGCGCAGGTTCCCGTTATGCGGCGGGAGAGAATCTTGCCGCTTTCCATGACGAAATTTCTGAGATACTGCGTGTTTTTGTAGTCTATCGAGTCTATCTTGTCCGCGCACAGCCGGCAGACTTTCCGGCGGATTTCACGGCGTTTAAAAGGTCTTTTGCCTTTCGGTCCGACGGTGGAGCCCGTTGTCGGAGACGGTGTGCTTTCGGGTTTGCTTGTTTCTTCGGTCATAACTGTTTCACCTCAATATTTGGAGCGGATTAAACCGCAGTGCTTCCTTTATATACTCTAGAAGGGGACATCGTCCAAATCAACAGCGGCGGCGACATCATCTTCGGCAGGGTTAATCTGGGAGTCCGGAAAGCCCGAGTCCTTCGCCGGGGCGCCCTGTCCGGCCGGGCCCGCCGCGAGAAACTGCAGTCGTTTCGACACGACCACCATGTTTTTCCGTTTCTGGCCCGCCTTGTCGGTCCATTCTTCCATTTTAAGGCGTCCTTCAACGTGTACGGGACTGCCTTTAGAAAGTTTGTCCTTACAGCGCTCGGCAACCTGGCCCCACACTACAACGGGCACAAAAGTCACGTCGTCTTTCCATTCGTTTGAGGCGGTGTCCTTATACCTGCGGTTAACCGCAAGGTCAAAGCGGCACAACGCCTGACCCGATTGCGTGAAACGCACTTCGGGATCTCTTGTCAGCCTGCCGGCCAGTAAAACCTGGTTTTGCTCGGGCAATCTTATCATCTAACCACCTGTTATTTCTCGGGGCTTTTGAAGATTATGGAGCGAAGAATGTTTTCGTTAATCCGGTTTTGATAGCGCAGGGCGGCAAGGGCTTCGTCTGAGCACTTGTACTTTAGGTACGAGTAATAGCCGTCCCGTGTGTGGTGAATCGGATGGGCGAGCTTTTTTCTGCCCATTGCTTCTTCCGAGATAACTTCACCGCCGTTTCCGGTAACACATTCTTTGGTTTTGGCGACAAATTCAGCTATTTCCTTATCGGAAAGCTGAGGTTTCAAAATAGTAATCTGTTCGTATGAATGCATAACAGTATAATTCTACAATTTTCCCCTATAGTAAATCAACAGAAAAAACCACGTTCCGTTTTTTTGGAACGGATGTCTCTGCTTGCTTCAGGAATTATTATAGCAAATAATCGAGCGTCTGTCTTTTATATAATATAGGAATGAAAGAAACCATTGAGCGCGCTCCCGCCAAAGTAAATTTATTCCTTGAGGTTACCGCCCGCCGCCCTGACGGCTACCACGAGCTGGAAACCTTGTTCGCCAAGCTGGACTTCGGCGACAGTATCGAAATTTCCTCGGGGCCGGGTTTTTCTGGAATCCGGCTGGAAATTGAAAACGAGAGCGGCTGTTTCCTTGATTGCGGGGACGATAACCTGGTCGTTCGCGCTGCGCGGGCATACTTGAATGAATACGGAATCCGCGCGAGCGTTAAGATGAAACTGAAAAAACGCATTCCGATAGGCGCGGGGCTTGGCGGTGGATCGTCCGACGCGGCGGCTGTTATCCGCGGCCTGCATGAAATTTACGGCGGCGGGACTTCGCCCTGCGAAGCGCGGCTCGTCAAAATGGGCGCGAAACTCGGCGCGGATGTGCCCGTGTTCCTTTATAAGGAAGCGTTTTGCGTGGGGCGCGGCATTGGCGACATTCTGGAGCCGCTTAACGTGAAAAGCGCGATGCCGCACATCGTTTTGGTCTATCCGGGCGAAGGCGTTTCCACGGCCTTTGCGTACGGGAAACTGGAGCTCGGCAAGCCCCCGGAGGTATTGACAAATAGGGCCAACCTTAATAAACTAATAAATAGCCTAGGAGAGGGGGAATCTTTCCCTGGCTGGAAGATACTACTGTATAACAGATTGGAGAAAGCGGTTCTGCCGTTTAAGGAAGTTGTGGCTAAGGTTAAAAGCGAGCTGTGTGAGCTCGGCGCGCCTGCGGCCATGATGAGCGGGTCGGGATCAACCGTGTTTGCTTTAACGGATGATGCTTGCCAGGCGGCGGAAATAGCGAAGCGTGCAAGCGGCGAGGGCCGGCGCGTCGTGAAGACGGCTTTCCTAAGGGGAGGAAGTAATGGAGATTACCGAGATCCGAATTCATCTGATGAACGAGGACAGGCTGAAGGCGTTTGCAAGCGTGACATTTGACAACAGCTTCGTGGTCCGGAATATGAAAGTCGTGCAGGGGAATAAAGGAATATTCCTGTGCATGCCTTCACGAAAGCTTCCTGACGGGACGCATAAAGACATGGTGCATCCGATAAATCAGGAGTTCCGGCAGTACCTCGAGGATAATGTTCTCAAAGCGTATACCGAAGAGGTGGCCTTGCACAAGGAAATGCCGGTCGGCTCAGGCGCAAGGATTGCGGACGCGGATTGAAAATTAGCGGTACTTTAAGGCGGGCCGTGCGGGAGTGTTCCCGTCCGGCCCGCGGTTAATTCTCGGGTGGTGTAATGGTAACACTACCGGTTTTGATCCGGTCATTCTAGGTTCGAATCCTAGCCCGAGAACCATTTTACGACGGTAGTGTAGTAAAAAAATATTTCATACCAAAGAAAAAGCTCCGCTAAAAGCGGGGCTTTATATTTTTAACGAAACTTGCTCCATTGGTGCGGAATTAGCAGCGGCAGACCTATTATGAAAACAATTATAACCAGAAACCAGCGAAAATACGCAAACGCCTCTCCGATTTTAAGATCTATATTTAGCGAGTGTAAATGAAGTTTTGGAATCATTTCCGGCACAAAATACGCGCCGATCGCTAAGATTAAAAGCAGAATGATTTTTGTTCGGATATTCATACCTCCCCCTTGTCTATCCAGTGTAGCAAACATATTAAAAGATAAGCCCCGCCAAAAGCGGGGCTTATTAAATTCCGCTCACAAAAACCCGGTGCGTGAGCAGGGCAAACTAAGTTTGTGGTAAAAGAAACCCTCGGCGTAAGCCGGGGGGGGCATACTTTTAACGAAACTTGCGCGGTGTGGTGACCTTCCCCCCGAAAACAGGACAGGTTGCTAGTTGTTAAT
>Ga0172379_10007700_pt1 | contig 13873 bp, 10 predicted proteins | sample GrowelOW334metaG_FD_119756 | JGI IMG/M metagenome (GOLD analysis project Ga0172379, IMG submission 119756) | Groundwater microbial communities from an aquifer near a municipal landfill in Southern Ontario, Canada - Groundwater well OW334 metaG | ecosystem: Environmental > Aquatic > Deep... | reverse complement strand
TCGGCTTAGACATAATATAGTATTGCTGGGCGGCAGCCACAACATTGGACACCAGCCAATAAATTTGTACTCCGGCAGGGAAACTCCAACAGATAAAAGTCAAGAGAACCGGCATCATCATGTTAAGCATCTGGGTCTGCTGTCCGGCCGTTGGCATCGACTTTTGCATAAAATATGTTGTTATACCAATTAAAATTGCCAGTATCGAGATTGCGCCAAAAGGAGTATTTATCATATCTGGCTTGGCCAAACTACTGGTCTTTCGCCAAGCGGCTAAAATCTCCCCCGTCTGATCTACAGAGAGTCCTTTAAGTTTTGTTCCCAGCTCGCCCTGGGTCCGTTTCAAGTCTGCGATATTATTTTCATTTGCCTTATTAAGAATATCTTTAACCGGTTGGCCTTTGATATCTAAAACAGCATTCCAAACATAGTAGGTGCCCTTCCCCGCCTTGCTCTTTGCTTCGTCTTTGATCAAAAACTTTTGTTTTTCCAGGTCCCTTAATAAAGGAACAGACTTAAATGCTTGCCCCTCTACTCTACCCGTAATCCAAAGAAAACTAGTATTATTCGCTGGATTCGAGGCAATCGTCATAAACGCTGCGCTCTGAAATGCCCAAAAAAGAGCCAAAAAGAAAGGAATTTTCAATAATACCGGCAAACAACCACCGACAGGATTGATCCCCTCTGAACGATAGAGACCCATGGTCTCTTTCTGAAGCTCTTGGGGGTTATCTTTATGTTTCTTCTGTAATTCCTGTAGCCGGGGCTGCATCCTTTGCATCGCTGACATTGATTGGATCGAAGAAAGTGTCAATGGATACAAAGCCAGGTTGACCGCGATCGTTAACCAGACGATCCCCCACCCATACCCACCAAAGAAAGCAAAGAATCTCAAGGCGTCGAGCATGATATCTGACAAAAATTGCATGAAGCTTACTCCTTTTCTAGCAAATGTTTCACGTGAAACATTTTACTTACTTGGTCGGAACGGGATCATAGCCACCAGGGAATAATTGATTACAGCGTAACACTCGTTTCAATGTTAAAAAAAGACCTTTAATAAGCCCAAAACGGACCAAGGCCGAATCCGCATATTCGGAGCAAGTGGGATAATAACGGCAACGTGAGGGCGAAATCCCCAATTTTCTGTATATTGACAATAAAAATCTTACTATTGCGGTCATTGATTCACATGCAACGCTTTCATCAGGCTTTTTTCCAGGTCTTCCGCTAATTTTTGAGCCTTATAGGGGAGGGCCGTCGATCTGGGAAAAAGCACAATATCAATATTTTTGCCTATATTATCACTAATTCTTAAAAAGGCGCTCTTAAACAATCGCCGCAACCGGTTACGAACCACCGCAGGGCCAACCTTGCGGCTGGTTACAACTGCCAAACGAGAAAAAGCCCCGTTATTCGGGGACGCGCTAAGAGAGAATAGGGGGGTGCGAGTATAAAACGTTTTTGAGTTGATTGTTTCTCTTATTTCGCGATCGCTGGTCAAACGCAAACGCCTAGGGAGCAAGCCTGTGGCGTCCTTTATCGCGTCGATTCTTTAGCGTCCTGCGGCGACTTCTCGTCTCATTGCGCCGACGAAAACCATGTTTTTTCTTCCGGCGTCGACTATGCGGCTGAAAGGTTCTCTTTACCATAACTATTAAATTATAAACTACGCTTCCGCATCTGTCAACTGTTATTGACGACAACAATTGGCTCAAGGTTCAAAGCTTAAAACAATAAAACTGTTTTTGGAACCTGCGAATGAAATTCGCGGTTCCAAAAAAGCGAGGAACCGAGACTTTTAGTCTCAGGTTCCGAGCTAATCCATACACTTCAAGTTGCCCCTTGCATTGCGAGATTGCCATTGCTATAATTCCCTCCGTTGACAGAAAACAGGAATCTAGGAATATCCACCTCGTTTGTTTCTTGTGGATATCTTGTGTATAAGTAAAATTTTTGTTGTTTTATTGGCATTATTTGTGAGGAATTTGTTTGTTTGCGCTCATTTTGCCAGTTTTGTGCTCTAAGCTTGTGGATAAGTGGATAAGTCGTATTAATATATAAGGTAGAAAGAATATGCTGATAGACGCTAATAGTTTATGGAATAAAGTTGTCCCCAATTTGGAGAAGAGCCTTAACAAACCAATTTTTGAAACCTTAATATCATCAACAAAACCGCTCGCTATTAATCAAGAGGTTTTTCAAATTGCTGTTCCAAGCGATGTCATTAAAGATTGGCTTTCTAAGCATTGTATAACTTTGCTGGAGCAAGAGATCTCTGCTTTAGCGCCGGAGATAACCAGGGTGGTTTTTGTTTTGGGGAGCAAAGATCTTTTCACCACGCCGCCGCTGGAGACGGAAAGCCCGGTAAAAATTCCGACGAAAAATTCTTTGCCTAGTTCTCCGTACCTTAACCAGCGTTATACTTTTGAAACTTTTGTCGTTGGTCATGGCAACCGTTTTGCCCATGCCGCCGCCTTGGCCGTGGCGGAGGCACCGGCCAAGGCCTACAATCCTTTATTCTTATATGGCGGGGTGGGGCTGGGGAAGACCCATCTCATGCAGGCGATTGGCCATCACGTTACCAGCAGTAATCCGAGAGCAAAAATAATTTATATTTCTTCGGAAACTTTCACTAATGAATTAATTAATTCCATCCGTTATGATTCGACCCTGCAGTTTCGCAATAAATACCGCAACATTGATCTCTTGATGGTTGATGACGTCCAATTTATCGCCGGTAAAGAGCGGACCCAGGAAGAGTTTTTTCATACTTTCAATGCTCTATATGAAGCGGGTAAACAAATTGTCGTCAGCTCCGATCGACCGCCAAAAGATATTCCGACTTTAGAGGGCCGACTGCGTTCCCGTTTTGAATGGGGGCTGACGGCGGACATTCAGGCGCCCGATTTTGAAACCCGCATCGCAATTTTGAAAAGGAAAGCGGAAATTAGCGAGATCAACATTAAAGATGAGATATTGTCTCATATTGCCAGCCGGGACATCTCCAATATCCGTGAATTGGAGGGGGCCTTGATCCGGGTTATCGCTTTTGCTTCCTTAAATTCCAGCGAAATTACCGCGGAATTAGTTGATCAAGTTTTAAGAGATATCATCCTGCCGGCTAAAGATGGGCAGGGGAGGGCATCTGTTGATGCGATTAAAAAAGCCGCGGCGGAATATTTTAATATTAGAGTTGATGATATGGCAGCCAAAATTAGGACAAAAGAGATCGCGCTTGCCCGGCAAGTGGCAATGTATCTTGTGCGGAAGCTAACTGGCTGTTCTTTGCCAAAAATAGGTGAGAATTTTGGCGGACGGGACCACACCACCGTCATGCATGCTTGCGAGAAGATAAAAAATGACCTAAAAACGAATAGCGCCGTTCAAGAAGCTGTTAACAAAATTACAGCTAAACTCTCCCCATAAAGTTGTGCACAATAAGCTGTGGACTGTGGGTGTTGGTAACTTTCTATCAACAATAAGTAAAGAACGTTGTGGAAAAGACAAAGCTAATTTTGTTGTAACTGGTAAAATAAAAATGGCTTATCCACATTTACACAGCTACTATTATTACTAATTTATTTATATTATAATACTAGAGAACGGGATAACTGGAAAAAGCTCAAAAGTGAAGGAGGCTGGCATGGAATTTACTTGCGAGAAAAGTGACTTGCAAAAAGGTGTTTCCGCTGTAGAAAGAATTGTGGCGGCTAGAAGTACTTTACCAATAGTTAGCTATGTTCTTTTTCAAGCGGATAAAACTGGTTTGCGCTTATCGGCTAATAATTTAGATCTGGGCGTTGAGCTGGGGCTTCCGGCAAAAGTTACTAAAGAAGGAGCGATCCTGGTTCCAGCTAAAACTCTTGGCGGCATTGTTTCCCGCTTACCAGACACAAAGATATCTTTTAAGCTGACCGAAAAAGGGACCATAATAATCTCTTTTGGCCAATCAAATTTTAATGTGCACACTTTACCCCCAGATGAATTTCCCGCCTTGCCAAAAGTTAAAGATGGGAAAACATTTTCCTTACCGACAAATTTATTTGCCTCAATGATCAAGCAGACTATTTTTTCGGTCTCTTCCAGTGAAGATAAACATGTTCTAACTGGGGTTTTATTGGATTTAGGCAAAGGGATGGTTGGCGATGATTCCAGTATTCGGCTGGTGGCGACTGATGGTTATCGTTTGGCCAAGCGCGGCGAGAAAATAAAGATAAAAGATGATGTTAAGGGTAAAGTTATTATACCGGCCAAAGCCTTACAAGAATTATTCCGCTTGATCGAATTAGACGGCGGTGAAGATGAATTAAATATTCATTTTTCCGGCGACCAAATTTCATTCCGTTTTAGTGACGTGGCGCTGGTTTCGCGAATTATCCAGGGGCAATTCCCTGATTTTCGCCAGGTTTTGCCCAAGAAGAGCGGCAATAAATTGGTTATGAATCGGCGCGTGTTACTGGAGGCGGCTGAGCGGGCGGGGGTAATAGCCTCTGGTTCAGCTAATATTGTCCGTTTTGAAATTAAAGGTGGCAAGCTCCATCTTTTTGCCAGTACTCCTGATGTAGGAACGATTGATGAAATAGTTGAAGCGGAAATAAAAGCGGAAGTCAAAAGTCAGATCGCTTTTAATATCCGTTTGATTGTTGATGTTCTGAAAGTAATGGAAACCGAAAAAATCGTGTTAGAATTAAGCGATAATCTTGGACCGGGGATATTAAAGGAAGATGGCGGGAGCGATTATGTCTATGTGGTTATGCCGATCAAAACCCAAGAGGGGGTTTAATGCCTGAACGGCTAGCCAAGATTCTGGAGGGATGGGTCGATGGGGCGGGAGAGACAATTAAAATGTGCGGTTTACTGCCGCTTTGGCGCCGGGTTGTTGATGAGCGCGTTAGCAGCCGCACTGAACCCATTAAAATAAAGGACCGCACCCTTTATGTGTCTACCGCTTCTCCGGCCTGGGCGCAAGAGTTGAATTTTCTTAAGAAAGAAATTATTGTCAAGTTTAATCACTTAGCGGGGCAAGAAGTCATAAACAACATCAAGTTTAAGTCAGGAGGCTACCATGGTTAAGGGCGACGCTAACATTGCCGATGCTCCGTATGATGCGTCGAAAATAAAAATTCTCGGCGGCATAGAAGCTGTCCGCAAACGGCCGGCAATGTATATTGGCTCAACCGGCAAAGCCGGCTTGCATCATTTAGTTTACGAAGTTGTCGACAATAGTATTGATGAGGCTTTAGCTGGCCATTGCGACAATATTCAAGTTACTATTAATAAAGGCGAGACCATTTCGGTGGAAGATAATGGGCGCGGAATCCCATTTGATATTCATAAGGAGACAAAGCGCCCAGCCGCAGAAGTCGTTTTAACCACTTTACATGCGGGCGGCAAGTTTGACGACTCAGCTTATAAGGTTTCTGGCGGGTTGCATGGCGTTGGCGTTTCTTGTGTTAATGCGCTCTCCGAGTGGCTGGAAGCGGAAATTTATCATGGTGGAGAAAAGTACGAACAAACTTTTAAGCGAGGCGTGCCAGGCAAAGAAAAAATCACACCAATAAAAGATAAAGATAAAAGCGGCACGATTATCAGGTTTAAACCAGACCCCGAAATTTTTACTGAAACAATTTTTGAGAAAAAAACCGTTGCCCATCGCTTAAGGGAATTAGCCTATTTAAACAAAGGCGTAAAAATTACTTTTACTGATGAGCGCGAAAAAAGCAAAGACGACCAGACGGAGGTTTATCAGTTTGAAGGCGGCATTGTCCAATATGTAGAGCACCTGAACGACAAAAAAGAGGCCCTATACCAGCCGCCGATCGCCTTTTCCGCCCAGAAAGACAAAGTTTTTATTGATATCGCCATGCAGCATTGCAAAGATTATTATGACGAAAACATTTTCTCTTTTGTTAACTGCATTAAGACCAAAGAAGGCGGGACCCACGAAGTCGGTTTTAAATCGGCGCTGACCAAGGCGATCAATAGTTACGCGCGAAAAAATAATGTTGCCAAAGAAGAAGAATCGCTCTCCGGCGATGATGTCAGAGAGGGTTTAACGGCAATCATCAGCTTAAAAGTCCCCGACCCGCAATTTGAAGGACAGACCAAGACTAAGTTAGGCAACAGCGAGATCAAAGGAATGGTTGACTCTATGGTTAACGATTACCTTAGCGCCTATCTCGATAAAAATCCGGCGGTTGGTCGAGCAATTGTTGAAAGAGCCTTAATTGCTTATCGCGTCCGGGCGGCGGCGCGTAAAGCCCAGGAACTGGAGCGGAAAAAATCCGCCCTTGATACCGCTTTACTCCCGGGTAAATTAGCCGATTGCACAGAAAGTAACGCGGAAAAAACCGAATTGTTCCTGGTTGAGGGGGACAGCGCCGGCGGTTCGGCAAAACAGGGAAGAGATCGCCGCTTCCAGGCAATACTTCCACTGCGCGGAAAAATTCTTAACGTAGAAAAAGCCCGCCTGGATAAAATATTAGCCTCACAGGAAATCAGGACAATGATTACCGCAATTGGACCAAGTGTAATTTCTGGGTTAAGCGGTAACGGCGAAAAAGATGATGTGCCGGTTGAAGAGATGTTTAAAAAATTAAATTATCATAAGATAATTATTATGACCGATGCGGACGTTGACGGAGCGCACATCCGGACCTTGCTTTTAACTTTCTTTTTCCGTTATGCCAGAAAATTGATCGATTACGGCAAGCTCTATATTGCCCAGCCGCCGCTTTATCTGGTGAAAAAAGGTAAAACAGCAGAATATGTCTACAGCGATGCGGAGTTGGAAAAAGTTATGAAGCGAGTTGGCCGCGATGGGGCCCACATTCAACGCTACAAAGGCTTAGGCGAAATGAACGCGGAGCAGCTCTGGGATACAACGATGAATCCGGAGACTCGAACATTATTACAAGTAACATTGGATGACGGAGAAGAAGCGGACGAGATTTTTAAGATTTTGATGGGGACAGAAGTGGAGCCGCGCCGTCAGTTTATTCAAGAAAACGCTAAATTAGTCAAACGCTTGGACGTTTAATTATTACGAAAGGGTAGGGCTATGGCTGAAGAAGAAAAAGAGAGTAAAAAAGGCCGCGGGAAGAGCATTCCCAAGCAGGACGAAAGCCGAATAAAACCGGCAGTGCTTGAAGAGGAGATGAAGACTTCCTACATCGATTATTCGATGAGCGTTATCGTTGGCCGCGCGCTTCCCGATGTCCGTGACGGCTTAAAACCAGTCCATCGCCGCATCCTTTATGCCATGGACGAGCTCGGCCTCCAGCCTGGCAAGCCATACAAAAAGTCAGCTCGTATCGTCGGTGAAGTTTTAGGTAAATACCATCCTCATGGCGACTCGGCCGTTTATGAATCCATGGTCCGCATGGCGCAAGATTTCTCTCTCCGTTACCCGTTGGTTGACGGCCAGGGAAACTTTGGCAGTGTTGATGGCGATTCCGCCGCTGCGATGCGTTATACCGAGGTCCGTCTCCATAAACACGCAGTCGAAATGCTGGCCGACATCGAAAAAGATACTGTTGATTTTGGCCCCAACTTTGATGAATCACTCCAAGAACCATTAATTCTCCCGGCCCGTCTTCCCAATCTCTTAATTAACGGTTCTTCCGGCATCGCGGTCGGCATGGCCACCAATATTCCGCCGCACAACTTAGAAGAAGTCGTTGCCGCCACTGAAGCCCTGATCGATAACCCAGAAATTACGATTGGGGAATTGACCAAAATAATCAAAGCCCCTGATTTTCCCACCGGCGCCTTTATCTGCGGCAGGGCGGGGATTAAACAAGCTTATGAAACAGGAAGGGGCGTTATCACTTTACGGGCCAAAACGACCGTAGAGGAGGTCAGAGGGGGCAAGCAGGCGATTATAATTAACGAGCTCCCATATCAGGTTAATAAAGCCACATTAGTAGAAAATATCGCTAACCAGGTCAAAGATAAAAAGATTAAAGGAATTTCTGACCTGCGCGATGAGTCTGACCGCGATGGTATGCGTGTTTATATCGAAATCCGGCGCGATTCCAACCCAGAAATAGTTTTAAACCAGCTTTTCAAGCGGACCGAAATGCAAACGACTTTTGGCATCAACATGGTGGCACTGGTTGATGGCACCCCGCTGCTTCTCAACCTCAAGCAATTTCTGGTGGAATATGTTAAACACAGGGAAAATGTTGTTACCCGCCGGGCTAAGTTTGATTTACGCAAAGCCGAAGAACAAGCCCATATTTTAGAAGGCTTGCTTATTGCCCTGCAAGATATCGATGGCGTTGTCCAATTAATCAAGAAATCGAAGTCGGTTGATGAGGCCCGCTCCGGCTTGATGAAGAAATATAAGTTATCAGAAATTCAGGCGCAAGCGATCCTGGATATGCGCCTGCAAAAACTGACCCAACTCGAGACCACAAAACTGGAAGAAGAATACAAGGCCCTCAAAAAACGGATTGCGGAATTAAAAGACCTCTTGTCCAGCCGCAAAAAGATCCTGGAGGTCATTAAGACCGAGCTCGAGGAAATAAAAGAGAAATATAAAGGCGGCCGGCTCACTAAGCTAGCCGGCGAAGCAGAAGAGATCGAAGAAGAAGAGTTAATTGAAGAAGCCGAAGTCGCGGTTTTGATCACCCGCGACGGCTACGTCAAGCGGCTCCCGATCTCCGCCTTCCGTTCTCAGAAGCGGGGCGGGCGAGGGGTGGCTGGTATGGCGACGCGGGAGGAAGACGAGATCGATAAGATCTTTACCGCTTCAACATTGGCCTCTCTCTTATTTTTTACGAATAAGGGACGGGTGTATAAGGTCAAGACTTATGAACTGCCGGAAACTTCGCGTGCTGGTAAGGGACAGTCGATCGCAAACTTCCTGGAATTAGAGATGGGAGAGGTTGTTACCGCGGCGATCACGGTTAAGGAATTTGGTAAAACATCTTTCCTGGCGATGGCGACGAAGTTCGGCCTGGTCAAAAAGGTTTCCTTGGAAGAATTTGCCAATATCCGCCGCTCCGGCATTATCGCGATAAAACTCAAAGGCGAAGACGAGCTCCGCTGGGTTAGGATGACGAACGGCAAACAAGAACTGGTCATGGGGACGGCGAAAGGATTGTTAATTCGCTACCATGAAAAGAATGTCCGGCCAATGGGTCGCGCGGCTTCCGGTGTTCGGGGGATTCGCCTGGCGAAAGAGGACCATCTTATCTCCATGGAGATTGTGGAAGACGACGCCGATCTGCTGGCGGTCTCGGCTGACGGTTATGGCAAGCGGATGCAGTTAGAAGAATTTAGCGCCCAGAGCCGCGGCGGCAAAGGGCACATCGCGATTAAACTGCGCGACAATGATGAAGTTGCCAAGATGATGTTTATCAGAAAAGATGACGAAATCCTTTTTGTAACCGGCAAAGGAACAATGATGCGCCAGGAAGCAAAAGGCATTTCTACCCAAGGCCGCTATGCTAAAGGTGTTCGCTTGGTTCGTCTCGATCAAGGCGATTATATTGTTGATCTCGCTCGTGTGATCAAAGAAGAAGAAGTCGCTGAAGTTGTTGAGGAAGCCCTGGAAGCCGAAGCGGAAAAAGCAGAGAAGGCAAAGGATTAAAGACGGAATCGATTAAACAACTTCCAATAGGTTGTTTTGGCAGCTTTCACCCAAGAGGGATCCTGGCAAATTTCTAACACTTTTGTTAATGGCAAATCAGCCAAAACATCATCGGCGCATTGATAACGTTGATTCGGATCTTTTGCTGTCATGCCTTTAATTAGTTGATCAAGTTCTTCAACCACGTCCCCTGCCATTTTTTTGTTTACCGAATGCTGTTGAACTAGAGGGGGGAGTCTCCTTCCCCGCAAAGAAGGAAGTTCCGTTGATTGCTGAAGAGCTATCGAGTGATAAGAAGAGCCCGGGTCTCCCATCGGATTTGTGCCCGTCAACATTTCAAAAAGAATAATACCAAGAGAATATAAATCGCTTCTAGGAAAAACCGCTTCCCCGCGACTTTGCTCAATGGCCATGTAGGCGCCTGTCCCACCGATGATTTCTCTAAAACGTGCTCCCCTGTCACAGACCAGACCAAAATCTAAAAGGCGAACTCGACCATTTGTTTGAAGCAAAATATTGCTTGGCTTGAGATCTCGATTTACCTTGTTGGCTTCATGAAGAGCCCTTAATCCAAAAAGAACTTGCGCCATGATATCGATGATTTGCCAAAGAGGAAGCTCGTCATTATCAATAAGTGCATTTAGTTCTATCCCGACCATTTTTTCCATGGCAATGTAAGGTTTCCCTTTTATCTTGCCATCGGAGATGTATGAAGGGAAGGAGGGGTGAAGTTCCGCCATTAAAATGTCCCGTTCTTGGGCAAAAGTTTGTTCCCCTTCGATTTCAGTGGTATTAAAAACTTTAATAGCAACTTCTGGTGACTGCGGGGCCCCAACATTTCTGGCAAAATATATTTGACTTAGTTTGGTTGCATCTAGGCATCGCGTTACCTGAAGAAAATCAAAAACGTCTCCCGGCCGCAGGGCTAATCTGGATAGCTTTACTGAAGTTTGTGCCGCCTTTTTCTTTGTCAATTTACTTAAAAATCGAGTTAATTCCGGTTCCCGATCTTGGCGGAAAGAAGAAAACTCAGCTGGGGCAATAAGCATGGACATGGAGCTCTCCTTTAATTATCAATTAACTAAGTATTTATCGATCAATTATTGATTAAATTTCAGGCAGAAAAGGAGAAAAGGAAGGGGCCGAGCACTTTGGACGGCAGCTACCAATCTTTTATTATGAGCGGCATAGCCAACCACCCCGTGTTTAAGCCCAGCTATAAGAACCATTTTAATAACCTTGTATACCAAGATTCTTCATGGCACAGCCTAAAGAACGCTTCATTCTTTAAATCTTGCATTACGCATTTCGTTGACTGATAACGGTCTTTTGGGCTCTCTTCTGTCATAAGGGCAATTATTCGATTAATTTCCTTTAAAATGGATCCGAAAGTTTGAGCTCTTTTCTGTGTTTTAGATAGGCCAGTAATCTCCTCGGCCTCTACCGAAGGAAGAGGGCGACTTATCGGCGTGTGGCGGCCGACCAACATTTCGTAAAAAATAATTCCTAGAGCATAGATATCGGCATTTGGTTGGACATGGCTTGCCGCTCTCTGTTCCGGTGCCGCGTACTCGGGGGTCCCCTTAAAACGGTGCAAAAATAAATAGCCATTCTCAAGTTCGCTAGCAAAAGCCAGATCATAGCGCCGGACGATCCCGTCTGATTGCAAGAGAACATTCTCCGCTTTAATATCTAAATCGACAAACCCGGCTTCATGCTCGGCACCCGAACAATTAAGCAGCTGCAACATAATATCTAAAGCTTGCCAAAAAGGAAGGCTTCTTTTAATAAGTGAATCTAATTCGATTCCAACCAGCCGTTCCATCGCAATATAATGACGCGAGCTACGAGAGGCCTTGCCAGTGGGATAGAGATAATTTGATTCGTTTAAATCATTAACGCAACCAGCTGAAATAAACTTAGGAAGGGCTGGATGCAAAGAGCGTTTCAGCATTCTGGCCTCATTGTTAAAATCAAGCCAGAATGGATCATCATATGGAGAAATACAATACCCAGAGGGAAGAATAGAAACCTTAAGTGCCACAGCCCCATTATTGGCTTGGGTGTCTTGCGCGACATAAACTTCGCTAAGGGCCGGCTCATCCCTCGTTGGCCCATAGAGGCATTCGCCCAAAACATATCGGCTGGCAAAAACAGTTCCAAATCGTAGAGAGCGATTTGGCCCATTTACTAAGCGGCCAACTTCTCTTTGGGAGACGAGAAGGGCCATTTTTTCCTGATGGTTTTGTCTAAGCTTTGAGAACCCAAATCCAACAGAGTTAACCATGATAATATATCGACAGGTTTTGGGGAAATTTCAGCTATACGGGAAAATAAAAGTCAGAGGGGAGGGAGGCTAGGCAAAATACTTTTCAATCGCGCCCAGAAAATAGTCTTTTTTGAAATATTCAACTTCAGCGGACTTTTCTAAAAACGGTCGCATATCACGAATAATGTTGGCAAAGTTTGCCCCCTCAATTTTGGCCAGTAACAAATTTTTTGTTCTTGCCGCGTCAAGAGAAGAAGCTGTTTTCTCCGTTTGATTCGCCGCGTTTGATAAAAGCAGATAATTAATTGGCGTTTTCCTGGTCAAAAACCATAGAAGATCGTAATAGTCTCTCCCTTTTTCATAGTTCCTGAATAAAATAGCATGTAACTTTGAGGCAAAAAGCGAATCAGCGTTATAACAAACCACCTTAAAAAGAAAATTTTTATTAGCTAAGACAACTTCTGTCTCATAGCCGCTGGGCGGACGCGAATCAACTTCCAGTTTAATAAATAGCTTTTCATTTGACTGTTTGGAAAGGCCCAGCTCATATAACAAACCTTTAAAACGGATAAAATCACTCAAAACTGTTTTCTCTTTGTGTTTTGCTTCTTCAATCTCGTAGCCGTTTAGTTCCAGTTCCTTTTTAATGGTTTTTAGCAATGAAGGGAAAACAAAATCTTTATTGTTAATAAGAGAAAAGTCGAGGTCCTCGGAAAAACGAGGCAAATCGTAAAGAATCCGCAAGGCTGTGCCGCCAACAAAAGCCAAATTTGCAAAATAGCCATGTCTGTCGATGATTTGCAAAACCAATTCTTGCAGATATTCTCTGGCAAAGTTGTATTTTTCGGCATGAGAATTAAAAGGAGTGATCAATTTCATCAAAACAGTTTTCATTTTAATCGCTCCAAGATTCGATTTAATTTTTTAATGGCAAAACGCTGGGCATAATTTGATAATTGTTTTTTATTTAGGGCGGAGCGATTTTGAAGGCGAAGCGATTCATTGAAATATTCCTTGCCATCAGAATTGATTTTGCCTAGATTTAAATAGAGATAATCCAGCAGGGCTTTTTCCGGCTCGGCGATAAAGTAAGGGAAACCGAACTGATCATGTTTTGCCACGAAGCCAAAATATAAAGCGGGTTTTAAGTGGCGATAAACATAAGCGCCGGTTGGATTGTGAAATTCTTTGGTTTTTCTGGTCGTGATCGAAGTAATGGCCATAACCCTTTCCGGAATCAGTTTATAAATACTTAAGGCGGATTCCAGGCTGATGTAGGATGGTTGATAGATATTGGCAGCGACAATTTCCCGAGATAGGCCGGTTTGCCTTTCGCTTTCCGCTAAGGCGTACAAGCCTCTTTTAATCTCTAGCAACAGCCCCTGCTCCCGCCAGCGAGTTAACTGGTTCCTCATTACCTGGGGCGAAAGCGAAAAAATCTCGGCGACATCACTGCCAAAAAAAGGGAACCCCTTAACTTTTTCTTTGAAATCTCGGAAATTCATGCCATTTCCTTAAATCATCATTTATGATGATATAGAGAAATGATACAAGATAGAAAGCTATTTGTCAAGGGCGATTTCAAGGAAGCGCTAACAACTTTTATCCCGAACCCCTCTTCCGAAGAAGCTCAAGACTTTGTCTAACCAGGATTCCCCCCGACGTAGTTTTACTGGCGTCCTGGAGGATAAATCTTGCAAAACCTCTTCCGCTGTTTGGTAACGGCAAGAGGGATCTTTTTCTGTCATCTTCGCGAGAAGGTGATTTATTATTTCAACGTCTGGATTGTCTAATGGATTGTCTAGCCCCTTGAGGTCATGCTTTGTCAAAGTTGGAATCTTTCTTTCACGTTGTAGCCGCACCACCTCTATAATGGAGGCTTTTGAGCTCTCCATGAAGGGATGATGGCCCGTTAGCATCTCCAAGAAAATAAGACCAAGCGCATACAGATCTATATTTTTACCAATCTCGGCCCCCAGAATTTGTTCGGGGGCGGCATATGC
>Ga0172379_10007699_pt1 | contig 13875 bp, 9 predicted proteins | sample GrowelOW334metaG_FD_119756 | JGI IMG/M metagenome (GOLD analysis project Ga0172379, IMG submission 119756) | Groundwater microbial communities from an aquifer near a municipal landfill in Southern Ontario, Canada - Groundwater well OW334 metaG | ecosystem: Environmental > Aquatic > Deep... | reverse complement strand
GCGGCGGGGTTTATGACGGGAAAATCAGCGAGTCCGGACGCCAGCGCGAAAAACTTTACAAAATCCACGAGGAACTTGCCGCCTGGTATTCAAGACTGCTTTCGGAGAAGCCGGACACGAAAGTCGCCGAATATGTCAGAAACCGCGGGATTCCCGATGAGTCTCTGGTTAAATTCAGGCTTGGAGCCGCTCCGGACTCCTGGGATGAGGCGCTCAGGCTTCTGGGTGGAAAAGGTTATACCCAGGAGGAAATACTTCTCGCCGGCGTAGTCGTGAAGAACGAGGAGAACGGAAAAACATACGACCGTTTCAGGAACAGGCTTGTTTTTCCGATCTGGGATGAACAGGGAAGAGTTGTGGGATTCAGCGCGAGAACAGTTGAAAAGGAAACTGTCGGCGCGAAGTATGTGAACAGTCCCGAAACCCCCGTTTTCAAGAAGAGCCGCATTCTTTACGCGCTGCACATGGCCAGGGAGGCGATAAGGGAGAAACAGTATGTCATCCTCTGCGAGGGGCAGCTTGATGTGATAGCGATGCACAGTGCCGGTTTCTGCAATACGGTCGCCCCGCAGGGAACGGCTTTTACGGACGAACAGGCCAGGATCCTGCGCCGTTACACCGAAAAGGTTTTCCTGTGTTTTGATGCCGACGAGGCGGGAGTAAAGGCTTCACTCAGGGTTATGGAAATACTGCTCCCCCTCGGATTCGAGGTGAGGATCATTTCATTCCCGAACGGGAAGGATCCGGATGAATTCCTGAAGGCAAACGGGCCGGAAGCCCTTTCCGAATCTGTCGGAAAAGCCATGTCGTTCTTCGATTATGTCTATAACAGGGCGGTGAAGGAATTTGATGCCGGCTCTCCGTGGGGCAAGGACAGGATTGTTTCCGAAGTGCTCTCCTACATCTCTAAAATCGAAAGTCCGGTCGCCAGATCCTCTTTTGCCGCGAAATTCGCACAGCTTATGAAGATTCCCGAAAATATTGTTTACAACGAACTCAACAGGAAAAATGTCAATCAGGGATATGTTCCGGCTCAGGGCAGCGATGCGGTCAAGGCGGATCAGCAGGGAGAGGAGACCGTCCTGACAAGGGCGGAGGAGACGCTGCTGGAACTGGCGCTTGCCCATGGCGATGTCGCGAGGAGGCTTGCCGAGGAACTTCCCAACGAGATGATAAGCGGGACTCCCGTAGGACATGCGCTCGAAACTGTGATTTCCATGACGCTCAACGGCGAATGGGAGAACTCCGCCAAGTTTCTTCTTGGTAAATTATGCAACGAGCCGTGTCCGCCCATCAGCAGGCTGCTTTCACTGCAGAACGACTATAGCCCTGAGATGAGGGAGAAAGCGCTGAACGACTGTATTGTCACCATAAAGAAGCATCACCTGGTGAATGAAAACATTTTGCTGCAGAAGGATATCGGGGAATGCCAGGACGAAAACGGGAAGAATCTGCTTCGCTGCAAATACAGCGAAAAGAAAAAGGAACTCATAGCGCTGAGCAAGTCAAGGAAGTGACCGGTGGGCGTAAGACTGATTACTGGTAACTCTCCTGAAACTTGCCTTAAAAGTATCTTGGGCTTAAGCCCGACAAGATGGCGGTCTAAAGAGCCGCCTTACTTATATGGCAAAAGTTTCTTATTGATAAAACTGCGGCTACCGCAGCAGACCGCTGATCACGGATTCTTCCTGAAATCCTCCCTGATTCCCTTCCTGAAATCCGGATCCGTGAAGAAGCGGTAGCCGATCTGCGCCATGGCCTTTGAAGCTTTCAGCATCGTATTGAGAGCGTAATCGCTTTTTGCGGCCTCCGCGAATTTCGCGGAATGCAGTGGGGGCTTTTCCTTGGGCGAGATTCCGAAATATACATGAGTGCCCGGAATAAGCTGCGAGACATCTCCGAAATCGCTGGAGGCCCTTCCGCCTCTTTCAGTCATGACAGGATTCATTCCCAGTTCTTCGGTGACACGGAAGTACTCGTCGTTGAGTGTTTTGTTGATCTTTCCGCTCTTGTAACCTTCTCCGCCGTTCTTGATTTCACATGAAGTGCCTGTCATCAGGGCTGCGCCTTTCGCAATATCCCTGAAGCGTCTTATCATCTCTTTCATGCCTGTCTCTTTTTCTGCGCGGAGGTAGAAACCGCACGATGAGAAATCGGGGATTATGTTCGGGGCCGCTCCGCCGGATGTGATTATGCCGTGAATCCTGCTGCTTTCCGGAAGATGCTGTCGCCACGCGTTTATACCCTGGAAAAGGAGCATTGCCGCATCAAGGGCGTTTCTTCCTTTATCAGGAGAATTTGCGGCATGTGATGATTTCCCGTGGAATGAGACATTGAATCTTTCGACGGAAAGAAAACCGTGCCATGGTTGTGTGCGGTACAGCGGGTGCGCCATTATTACGGCATCAATATTGTCGAATCCGTTTTTACTTAAAAGCTGAACTTTTCCGCCCTTGCCTTCTTCTGCCGGAGTTCCCATCACTATTACGGTTCCGGGGATTTTCTCTTTCTTAAGGGTTTCGGCGAGGGCTTTTCCCGCTCCGATTGCAGCGGAGCAGATAAGATTGTGTCCGCAGGCATGCCCCATTTCCGGGAGGGCGTCATATTCGGCAAGGAAACAGAATACGGGGTCGCCTTTGCCGGACTTTGCGAAATACGCAGTTCTCAGACCGCAGTAGGGCGACCGGACTTCAAACCCCATTCTTTTCAGGAGTTCCGTCTGCCATTTGCATGCATTGAATTCCTCCAGTCCAAGTTCGGGGCATTTGTGGATTTTCAAGGACAGTCGCTTAAGTTCAGCGCCGTGTCTTTCAACGGTGCCGGAGATAATGGGATTTATCATGGTATTCTCCGTTGTTTTTGCAGAAAATCAGAATTCTTTTGCAATTCACTCCGTGGTGTTGAAACGTTAGAGGGTTATATTATATTTCACGCTTAAATTAATTCAACTATGGAGGAGATTATTATGTACAACCCGGATGCCTATGACGCAGTATCAACAAGATCCGCAGTCGAAGTGAAGACTTTTATATCAAAGGTCTATGCGTGGATGTCTTTTGCGCTTGTGATTACGGCGCTGGTTGCAATGTATGTCGCGTCCCAGCCGAATCTTGTGAAGCTGATTGTAGGGATGAAAATAATATTCTACGGTCTTCTGATCGGCGAACTCCTCGTAGTCGGGGCTCTTGTGGGATTCATTGAAAAAATGTCGGCCGCAACGGCTACAGCCGTGTTTTTCGCATATTCAGTCATGAACGGCCTGACTCTCTCCGTAATATTCCTTGCATACACGTCCACTTCGATCACCTCGACATTCTTCATAACGGCCGGCACGTTCGGCGTCATGAGCGCATACGGCTATTTCACAAAACGCGATCTGACCTCAGTCGGAAACATCTGCTTCATGGCCCTTATCGGGCTGATAATCGCGACAATTGTCAACATCTTCTGGACTAACAACATGTTCAGCTTGATTATCAGCTGCGCGGGCGTTCTGATATTTGTGGGGCTCACCGCTTATGACACTCAGAGAATAAAGGAACTGGGCGCCACGGTTGATGAAGGATCCGAGGCGGGCCGCAAAGGCGCCGTCATGGGCGCTCTTGCACTCTATCTTGACTTCATAAACCTTTTTCTCATGCTTCTCAGGCTTTTCGGGGACAGGCGATAAATTTCGAAACGGAATTCATGAATGCGGAGAAAAAACAAAATGCCTACCGCTTCGTCATGCCGCAGTCCTTGCCGTCATCGGATTTATTCGTTCCCGGCACGCCCTTGACCAGACGCCAGATTCCTTTCCTGTCGTCGACAAACTGAGGAGGGGCGTGGACGTTGTTCCTGATTTTGAAATATTTCGAAAGCTTTATTCTCTTGTCGCTCTCCACTTTCCCCTTCTCATCAATCTTGTTGTTGACAATGATGGCGCAGAGGCCCTCTTCTCCGAACCAGAGGGTGTTGCTGATCCTCCTGTCTTTGAAATTATCGGGATTTGTGAACGCGATGCCATAGCCGTCGGCGTATATGATTGAATTGTCGATTTCAATGTCGGTATTGCCTTTTATCCATAATGCGGCTGACTTCTCCGGGGCGTTGGGGGCTGCAAGTATGGTGCAGTGGTTCAGAGAGACGGAGCTGGAGTTTTCAATCAAAAGTCCCTTGAACAGGCAGTTCTGGAAGGAGATTGCCGAGCATGTCAGGATTTTTGCAAGGTCTGACTTGAAGACGCAATTCTTGAAAGTTATGTTCTTTGCGCCGTCGGCGCAGGCGATCCATGCGCCGTCAAGGGTTATTCCGGATATTACCATGTCTTTTCCGGTGATTGAAATGTTGTTTTTAATTATGACTTCATCTTCTCCCAGCAGTTTTACGCCGTTTTGGCTGAAGCGCAGTTCCTTGAGCTTCGGGGAGTGGTATTCGCCGGGCTTCAGGGTGATTGAAATCCCGTCAACCTTTTCCGAGAGGCATTTCACAATCTGGTCAGCCCCTTCCTGAGGCGTGTCGGCCTGCACGGTGAATGTCTTTCCGGATTTGTCCGTATCCTCGGCGCCGGCCCGTTTGCAGGATTTCCTGACAGCCTCGATTATGTTCTCGTGTTTTTTTGCGAAGGACGTATCCCTGTATCTGTCACTGTATTGCGACAGGGCTGAAATAAGGCTTGTCGCATTTGCAGCCTGGATTTTCCTCTGTGTGAGCTCGAACAGGAACTGCTCCGGCTTTTCCGGATTGAAGGTCATGTCATGTTTTGACAGTATCGCGGTTAAGGTGAATTCCGCTTCACGTTCGGTCGCGGCGCGGATGAAGCCGGCGCCCAGATTGCATTTCACGCCCTTGAAGAACTCTTTCGCCTTGTCACATGATTTCTCCTGCATGCAGAGCATTCCCTTGAGAATGGAGCTGTCCCCTTTGATGAGGGAATCGCACGCCTTGATTTTCTCGTCGAGCGGCGATGCGGCCTGCGAGATGTTTTTAAAGGATGAAATGTTTTCCAGAAGATTTCCTGCGAAACCCGCAGATTCCCTTGAAATCCCTGCAATGTTGAGGAAATCCCTTGTTTTGTCCAGCGTAAGTTCGTTTTTTCCGGCAAGGAAGTTGTCAGCGGCATCATTGAAAAGCGGAGACAGATCCTTGGTGAACTTGATTTTCCTGTCCTCGATGTAATTCGAAAGCTCCTGGCGCCGTTTCAATGTTTCGTCTTCGGTCTTTCCTTTGAAATCCCTGGCAAGCAGGTCGGCCTGTTCAAAATCACCCAGGCTTATATGTGAGTCAAGATTGGCTTTGAACGAGGATGCCTTCATTTCTGAAACCGCATTTTTGAGCGACACGATCAGCATTCTCCGCTCATTGAAGCTCTCCTTTGCGAACTCGCCGGAATATTTCTCTATTATCTCAAACGCCCTGGCATGGTCGCCTCCCTTGACAAGAGGGGCGGTTTCCGTCCTGAGCTTTTCAATGACGGTATCAATCTTCCGTTTTTCAAGCAACTCAATCGCCTGTTGCCTGTCGTTGATGGCCTGTATCAGATTCATATCATTGGTCTTTATCGCTTCGCCCTTCAGTGAATCAAGGCGTTTACACGCCTCCGTCATGTTTGCGACGGGATTGACATCGTAGAACTCGCATATCTCCCTGAAGGTTTTTTCAGGACTTGCAGAAGAGGGGGCCTTGGCGTTTTTCGCCGTGACCCGGGTTTTCTGGGCCAGTTCTTCGGATCCGGGTTTTCCGGCGGCGTTCGGCGAACCGATGACTTTCGGAATGATGGATTGTGCCTGCGCCGGCTGCAGCGGGGGAGTGCTCTGGCCTGTGGCGACGTTGACGATGACAATTATTGAAACTATCATAACCGTTGCAACTATTGCGCCCGCTACGACCAGAAAAACCCTGGCTGAGGGTGATTTGCCGGGAGCATGGGGTTTCGAAATTCCCTGATTCCATTGCCTGTTGATGCCGGCTACCAGCTCCGGACTGAATCTCGCAATTGTATCCGTGAGCTTTTTTTTCTTGAGCGTTAGGGTTTTCTGCTGGATCGTCTTCCTTTTCTCATCCGGGAATTCGCCTGCAGGCTGGCCGAAAGCCTCGAACCGGCCTGTTGTCAGTGCGGAAATATTTATCTTCGCAGATGGGGAGGCCGCAGGCTGGGGGGCCTCAATCACTTCCGGGCAGGATGCGTCTATGCATGAAATCAGTTCGTTCCAGGACTGGAACCTGGCGTTGATGTCTTTCGCCATCATTTTCTCAAGGATGGCCAGATGGCAGGCGGAAACCTCATAGTTGAATTTGCGCGGATCCGGCAACGGTGCGCTTGGAACTTCCTGCGGTGCCAGTTCACTGTACGGATGGCAGCTAGTGAGGAGAAGATAGAATATCCCGCCGAGGGAATAGATGTCGCATCTCTGATCGGACGCCTGTCCGTAAAGTATGAATTCCGGGCTCATGTACCTGTAGTCCCATATGTTGAAGCCGTTGTTCATGAGGCGTGAATTGCAAAGAAGCGACTTGGAAAGTCCGAATTCGAGGATGGAAATGTTGCCGTCCTCGTCGAAGCGGACGTTTGACGGGTTCAAGTTCTGATGTATGAGGTGCTCCTTTTCCCAGGCCTTGCTGAGGGAACAGGCGATCTTTCTCACTATCTTCATGGAATCGGAACTTCTGATAGGCGTCGCCCTCGAGGCAAATCCCGAAAGTGTCTTCGCATTGTGATTGCATTCATAGACGAAAAATATCTTGCCGGGGATCAGGGACCTGTCAAGGAGGGCCGGGAAACCTTCAATGCCGGTCGAGCCGGCCCTCATGATGATATTGAACAACGCTTCCGCGTTCGGGTCGTTCTTGAGGTAGAATTCGCTTGGGATCCTCAGGAGCACTTCCTGTCCCGGCAGTTCGGTCTTGCCGACGGCCTTGTACGAGGTCCAGAGATGTGTTGAAGCGTGTACCCCTGTGATCTTATAGCCGTTGAATATGGAATCCACTGGCAGGGGCGGATCGGGGATGACCTGGGCGTAATCACAGATGGGGCATGACACCAGTTCGCCAACGTACTTGTATTCGGCCTGGATGTCGTTTTTGCAGGCAGAGCACTTGAAATTGTAAAACATGGATATGAACCCCCCTCACTAAATAGAACAACCGCAATGTAGCTTCGGGTAAGGTTTTTTTCAATGCTTCCTACCCCGCTTTTTGCAAAAAGATATTGGTTCTCCGCATCCTGCTGTTGCGATTTTTCACCTGTAGTCGCATCTGAGGCAGCGTCCGGCTTCCCGGCAGGCGGCTTCCTTCGTGATGGTCTTCTCGACCTCGACACTGACGAGACGTTCTTCAGGATTGAGCATCGGGAATTCGACAGGCGGGGTTTCCGCTATTTCCTTCTCGGGATCAAAGTCAACCGCAGGCAGGGTGAACTTCTCCCAGAAATACTCTTTCCGTCCGGGCATGAGCTTCCTGTCAATTGACTTGGCGGCATGCTGGCCGGCGGCGATGGCTTCAATCACTGTCGAGGGTCCGAGGACAAAGTCTCCGCCCGCGAAAACATCGTGGACGGGGGTTGTTCCGGTTTTCTCGTCGGCTTTCAGCGCACCGTCATGGATTGCGGTGATGTCGTCGCCTGTGAGAATTGAACCGGGATCGGGTTTGTGTCCGATGGCGAGAAGTATTGTGTCGACTTCGCGATCCTCGTCGGAACCGTGAATCTCTTCCGGGGCGCGGCGTCCGGTCTTGTCGAATTCGCCGAGACGGTATTTCCTGACTGTGGCCACGAGCCTGTTGTTTTCAGATTTCCTTATGCCCACGATGTTCCCGAGGAATTCCACCTTGACGCCTTCTATTTCGGCTTCGCGGATTTCAAGCGGATTTGTCGGCATTTCCTTGCGTGTGCGCCGGTAGACTATTGAAACATTCTTTGCGCCGAACCTCTGCGCAATCCGGGAACAGTCGATCGCCGCATCGCCGCCGCCGATAACCATGACATCATTCCCTACATTTATTTTTTCGCCCTTGGCTGCGCGTTCAAGGAACTTTGTCCCGGGGAGGACGCCGGGCAGATCAACGCCGCTGACGCGGGGCATGATTTCTTTGCCGGCTCCGACTGAAACGAATACGGCTTCAAAGCCGTCTCTGCGAAGTTCGCCGATGGATTTGTCTTTTCCGACCGTGAAATTGGTTATGATCTTGAGTCCGAGTTTTTCAAGATTGCCTATTTCCTTGGCAAGTGTCTTCCTCGGCAGACGGTAGTCCGGAATGGCATAGCGCATGAGGCCGCCCGCTTCGGGCTGTTTTTCAAAGACGGTCACATCATAGCCGAGCAGCACGAGGTAATATCCGCAGCTCAGGCCGGCGGGGCCGGAACCGAGAACGGCGACTTTCCTGCCGTTTGGTTTTTCCTTTGCGGGATAAAGATCAGTGTAATCTTCAAAAAGGTCGCCGATGTAGCGTTTGACGGCACGTACTGCGATGGAGCCTTCGAGGTCGTCGCGGCGGCATTTTTTTGTGCACCACTGCGGACACACCCTTCCGCATACGGATGGGAACGGATTGTTGCGGAGATGGACGCGGAGCGCATCGTCAAAGCGTCCGTATTTTGTATACCCGAGATATGCGGGGACGTTTACATTCGCGGGACACGCGTTTACGCACGGCGCCCACATCATTGAACCGCAGACTCCCGCCTCGCAGTGTTTTTCATTTATGTGTTCGAGATATTCCTTGCGGAAATAGCGCAGAGTTGAAAGCACGGGGTTGGGAGCGCTTTGACCGAGTCCGCAGAGGGATGTCTTTCCGACCGTGTTTGCGAGCTGTTCAAGACGCTCCAGATCGTTCATTGTGCCGCGGCCTTCGCAGATTTTGTTGAGAAGGTCGAGCATTATTCGTGTGCCGACACGGCACGGCGTGCATTTGCCGCATGATTCTTCGGCGATGAATTCCATGAAATATCTTGCAAGGTCTACGGCGCAGGTGTCTTCGTTCATGACAATGAGACCGCCCGATCCCATGATTGCGCCGAGAGCCGGAAGTGATTCATATGTGACGGGAGTATTGAGGAGTTCCTGCGGGATGCAGCCTCCGGAAGGTCCGCCGATCTGGACGGCCTTGAATTTCTTGTCCTTGGGAATTCCGCCGCCGAGATCATATATGATGCTTCCCATCGGCATTCCCATCGGAACCTCGACAAGGCCGGTATTGTTCACATCGCCTGCGAGTGCGAAAACTTTTGTGCCCTTGCTCTTTTCCGTTCCCAGTTTCGCGTATTCGGCGCCGCCGTTGAATATTATGTAGGGGATGTTTGCGAATGTTTCGACATTGTTGAGGACGGTGGGTTTCTCGAAAAGTCCCTTCTGTGCGGGGAAGGGGGGCTTCGGACGCGGTTCGCCGCGCTTGCCCTCGATTGAGTGCATCAGTGCGGTTTCCTCGCCGCAGACAAATGCGCCGGCGCCCATTCTTATCTCAATGTCAAAGTTGAATTTCGAACTGAAAATATTTTTCCCGAGCAGGCCGAGTTTCCGTGCATCGTTGATTGCGATATTTAGCCTTTCAATTGCGAGGGGATATTCGGCGCGGACGTAAACGTAGCCCTGGTTTGCACCGACGGCAAAACCGCAGAGGGCCATTCCCTCGACTATGCTGTGCGGATCGCCTTCAAGAAGACTGCGGTCCATGAATGCGCCCGGATCTCCTTCGTCGGCATTGCAGACGACATATTTCTGTCTGGAGTTTTCCTTTGCGCACGCCTCCCATTTGAGTCCGGTCGGAAACCCGGCTCCGCCGCGGCCGCGAAGTCCCGACGTCTTGACTTCGGCGACAACCTGTTCACGGGTCATTCCCGTAAGGGCCTTGCCGAGCGATTCATACCCGCCGTTCGCGATATATTCCCTGATGTTCACAGGGTCGATGACTCCGCAGTTGCGGAGGGCTATTTTCTTCTGCAGTTTGAAAAAATCGATTCCGTTAATCGCCTGAATGAGTTCCTGCGTGGCCGGTTTCTTGTAGAAAAGCCTCTCTACGACGCGCCCCTTGAGCAGGTGTTCCTCGACGATGTCCTTTGCGTCGGAAGGTTTGATTTTCTGGTAGAAAACGCCTTCGGGATAGATGATTATGATCGGACCGACTTCGCACATTCCCATGCATCCTGTCGTAATCAGGTCTATTTCATCGGTGAGTCCGTGTTTTGTCAATTCTTTTTCGAAGGCGCTTTTAACGCTTTCAGTGCCGGAAGATATGCAGGCGCCGCCTGCGCATAATAAAACTTGAGCCCTGGCTGCCATTGTTGTTAACCTCTATTCGTATTTTGCTAGAATCCCTGAAATTTTCTTTGGTGTGACGCGACCGTGAACATCATTGTTTATCATGATGACAGGCGCAAGTCCGCAGGCGCCGAAACAGCGCTGGATCGTAATTGAAAAACGCCTGTCCGGAGTGGTTTCCCCGACCTTCACCTTAAGCTCGTTCACAAGAGACTCCATGACTTTTTTCGAGCCTCTCACGTAACATGCTGTACCCATGCAGACATTTATGGTGTGCCGGCCGCGGGGCTGCATTGTGAAGTAATGATAGAATGTCACAACGCCGAGAACCTCGCCTGAGGTCAGCCCGAGCGCCTTTGCGACATGCTCCTGGACTTCAATCGGAAGATAACCGAAAAGCTCCTGGGCCTTATGGAGAACCGGTATCAGTATCTCCTGTCCCTTTTTCTTCTTATGGGAATTTATGAATTTGTCGAGTTCGTCGTAGAGCGGATTCCGGCATTTTTCTCCGCATTCACATTTTGTAGGCATCGTCGGTTTCCTTTCAGGCAAAGACAAGTTCCGTGACAACATTTCCGCCGATGATATGCTGTGTGACTATTTTCCTGGCGGCTTCCCTGTCAACTTTTCCATAGCGTACCGTTTTCTGTCCGTGGACTTCGACATCGACAAGGGGTTCGCGTTCGCAGAATCCCGCGCAGCCGGTGGCGGTGACGGCCACATCTGAAAGCTTGGCGGCTTCGATCGCCTCCATGAACGCCTTCATAGTGTCTCTCGCTCCGGCGGCTATCCCGCATGTCCCCATGCCGATTACAACTTTTACGCGCTGTCCGCCCGAGCGCATCTCCATGCTCTTTTTAACTTCATCTTTTATTTTGCGGAGTTCATCAAGGCTTTTCATAATTCCTCCTGTTTTAAAAGTGTCAGAGCGTAGGGGTGACCGAATTTAAGGAGAAAAAATCTCATGTTTAAAACTTGAAACCTGAACCTTAAAACTTAATTCCGACTCCTGTATTCCGACCGCCCTTACAATTTCCTCTATAAAAATGGAAGCGCTAATCTAATGTCATAATCTTTTTTTGCAAAGGAGCCGTACAGAAATAACTTTTACATTTGCTGGCTGTAATTCCGGATTGATTATCATGGTGTTTGCGAGGAGTCCCGACCTCGTATGGAGTCGGGATAACGAACAAATGATGCGGCCAAAAGAACGCCAGCCCCTCGGGGCGGAATTCCAAGTATTTGTCTTCTTCGTTGCTTCACCCCTTATTTGCCGCGGCGAATAAGGGACTCGCGCCTCGAATCCAAACACCTGTATTCTTCGCCAAAAAATAATAAAAAGGGGGTAAAACTATCTGTAACTTGTGGATTTTCAACTGTCTTGTCGCTTGAGGGAGGAAATCAACAAACAAGAGGCAAGACGTGGCACAGGCATTCCTGTCTGCGGGAAGACACGGGCGGGAACGCCTGTGCTATTTCAAGCTTACTTTGATTTTGCCGAGCCAGTCGCGCATCGGCTGGAAATCCGAGGAAAGCTGCCGAGACAGGAAATTCCTTATCTCGGGGGAGTTCATGTTGATGTCGCCCAGCTCCGCTCTTATTTGAACGGTATTCAGGATTTCCTCGTGTTCGTCTCCGGCTTTCACAATCCAGTCCGTATGCGGCCAGGCGGTCATGCATGTGACGATGAGATCCCCGACATCTCCGACAGGCTTGGAGTCAATATGGCTGAGATCGAAGTCGGCTTCTATTTTCACACCGCATTTTTCCCCTTCGCCGATTTTTACTTTTCCGCCGCACTGCTCGGCGGAATCTTTCAGGAGGGCAAGCCCGAGCCCGACTTTCCTTTCCTTCCGTGTCGTTCTGAACGGATCGGATGGATCCTCCTTCACTCCTTTTGGAAAACCGGGGCCGTCGTCGGCAATCCGGAATGAGAAAAAGGTGTCATGCCAGCTGAATTCAAGAGTCACCGTTTTTGCTCCGGCCTTTACGGAGTTTTCTACGATGTCGAGTATGTGTAATGATAAATCCTTCATAGTTCCAAGTTTTAAGTTTTAAGTTTGGGGGGCGAACTTTGTGCCTGTACCTTTTGTGTCAGGGTGTCATCGTGCTTTCCCTCCGGAAAATCACTGTGTCAATGTGTCGGGAAAAACTTTGACACCATGATACTCTGGCACTATTTCTTCCTCTTTATTATTTCCATCAGGTCTTTTAGGTTATCCGCGGTTTCTGGAATTTCCATGTGAAAATGTCCGACAGATTCGAGAAAATGAGAATCTGAACCGGATATTACCGGATAACCCTCAATTCTCTGTCCTATTTTAAAACCGTCCCGGCTCCACATCGGAGCGGCGATTTCAACAGCGTCAAAACCGGCGTTCGGATCTATGAATCCCAGCTGGCTTATAAGGCTGTATACCCTCTTGTGGATATGCGCGGGGATCACATAGCCGTTTCTTTTCTTGATCTCGGAAACTATCCGGTCACCCGGTAGGGATAATCCGATATTCCTTATGTTTTCATCCATGTCTATGATTTCGTCGCTGAAATCGAAAATAAGCTGATGCCCCGATATTTCGGCGATGTTTTTCCCAGGCGGCAAAGCTGAATCGACAAGTTTCTGGAAGTCTTCGAGTTCATCAGGGTTTTCAAACAGTCCCAGGATGTGCACTTCTTCAAGGGTAGTCACTTCAATTCCGGGAATCACCTTTATTCCGAGTTTTTTCCCGAACTGAATTGATGCGGAGACATTCGCCGAAGCGTTATGGTCTGTGATCGCTATCATGCCGAGGCCGGCCTCTTTTGCTTTTGACAGAATCTGTCCCGGACTCATGATGTTTTCCGCGCATGCGGAAAGAGCGGTATGAATATGAAGGTCGAACCGGGTCATGGCAACCTCAATTGCAATTACAGTCGTCCTTATTGTCTTTCATTTGAATAAATGAAAAATCTAGGGATGGATTATACTTCGCACGTGTGGACTATGAATCAAAGCTTGCCGGAGAGCTTCATGCAAAGCTGCGCGGAATTCTCCTTGCTGCCGAATATTGCAACATCCTGTTCACGGGCTTTGTCAATGGTCTGCTTGTCGGGTTCCGCGCCGTTCACAATAATCACGCATGCAACATCCCTCAGTTGCGCGACTGCGACAATATTCAGGTGGGCGAGGACTGTAAACCAGGCCGAGTCCTCCGGAACATGGGCCATCACATCGCTTAAAAGGTCGCCGCAGTAGGCGGTTCGCACTTCCGTGTCAAGTTTTTTTTCATCAACAGAATATTCTGTTAGAGCCAGCTCGCTGACAATCTGTCTGAGTTTCATAGGCTGCCCCCCCCTTGATAGATGTTTTTTCATGAGTAATTGCAGTAATATAAAGCACGCCATCCCTTTTCTTCCACAGGTTTGTCGCTAATTCGACCATCTTTTTTTCCCTCTGCCCGTACTGGCTCAGTTTTCTCCTGTCAAGGTAACTCGGGATATTATCCCGAGGTTGGCTGCGGGGTGATACCCCATACCTATCAAGCTTAGTAGTCGTATTCATAAATCCGATGACGTTGGCCGAGGTGGTTTCGGATGCCGGGGGCTGTCGGCGGAAAGACGGGCATACCCTAAGCGGTATGTCCCTTTCCGCCGACAGCGTCCGGTG
>Ga0172379_10007698_pt1 | contig 13877 bp, 11 predicted proteins | sample GrowelOW334metaG_FD_119756 | JGI IMG/M metagenome (GOLD analysis project Ga0172379, IMG submission 119756) | Groundwater microbial communities from an aquifer near a municipal landfill in Southern Ontario, Canada - Groundwater well OW334 metaG | ecosystem: Environmental > Aquatic > Deep... | reverse complement strand
TTTGCCATGAAATATTGCCCCTATGTCCGACAAAAAAAGCCTCTCCGAACGCGACATCTGCACTAAATACATAACCCCCGCTGTCATTCAGGCCGGTTGGGATTTGTTCACTCAGATTCGTGAGGAAGTCAGTTTTACCAAGGGGCGCATCATCGTGCGCGGCAAGTTGCATACACGGGGCGAACTCAAGCGCGCCGACTACATCCTTTACTACAAATCCAATATTCCGCTGGCCGTCATCGAGGCGAAGGACAACAGCCACGGCGTTGGCTCCGGCATGCAGCAGGCGCTGAACTATGCCGAGACGCTGGCCGTGCCATTCGTGTTCAGTTCCAACGGTAATGGTTTTTTGTTTCACGATCGCACAGGATTGGCGGATCAAACCGAGCGCGAATTAAGGCTGGACGAGTTCCCATCTCCCGCCGAGCTGTGGCAACGCTATTGCTTATGGAAGGGCATTGCGACCGAGCAGGCGCTCAAAACGGTTGAAATGCCGTATTACGATGATGGTTTGGGTCGTGCGCCGCGCTACTATCAGGCGAATGCCATTAACAACACGATCGAAGCTGTGGCCCGTGAGCAGCAACGCATTCTGCTGGTCATGGCGACCGGTACCGGCAAAACCTATACCGCGTTTCAGATCATTTGGCGACTGTGGAAGTCGGGTACCAAGAAACGCATCCTGTTTTTGGCCGACCGCAACATTCTGGTCGATCAGACCAAGAACAATGACTTCAAGCCGCTTGGCGCGGCGATGACCAAGATCAGCAAACGTGAGATCGACAAGAGCTACGAGATTTATCTGTCCTTGTATCAGGCGGTCACCGGCAGCGAAGAAGATCAGAATATCTACAAGCAGTTCTCGCCGGACTTCTTCGATCTGATCGTAATCGACGAGTGCCATCGCGGCAGCGCATCCGAGGACTCTGCCTGGCGCGTGATTCTCGACTATTTTTCCTCTGCTACCCACATCGGACTGACCGCTACGCCTAAGGAAACTCGTGATGTTTCCAGTATTTATTACTTCGGCGAACCGGTTTTCAGCTACACGCTGAAGCAAGGTATCGACGACGGATTTCTGGCGCCCTATAAAGTGGTGCGTATCGACATCGACAAGGATCTGCAAGGCTGGCGTCCGAATAAAGGTCAGGCCGACAAGAACGGCCTGATGATTGAAGACCGGATTTATAACCAGATCGACATGGATCGCACGCTGGTGCTGGAAAAGCGTACCGAATTGGTCGCCCGTAAAATCACCGAGTATCTGACGGCGACCGACCCCTATGCCAAGACCATCGTGTTCTGTGATGACATCGATCACGCCGAACGCATGCGTCAGGCGCTGGTCAATCTCAATCCTGAACGGGTGAAGGAAAGCCGCAAATATGTGATGCGCATTACCGGCGATGAGATCGAGGGCAAGGCTGAGCTGGATAACTTTATCAATCCGGAAGAACGCTATCCGGTGATCGCCACGACATCCAAGCTGATGACGACCGGTGTCGATGCGCAAACTTGCAAGCTGGTGGTACTGGATCAGCATATCAAGTCGATGACCGAATTCAAGCAGATGATCGGTCGCGGCACCCGCATCAACGAGGACTACGACAAATACTGGTTCACCATCATGGATTTCAAGAAGGCGACCGAACTGTTCGCCGACGAGGCGTTCGATGGCCCGCCGATTGTGATTTATGAACCGGAACCGGATCAGCCGCCCGTACCACCCGAAGAACCACCAGCTGGGGATGATAGCGAAGCTGGTGCGCCGAATGATACGGGTGGAGGCACGATCACCGAGCCGGGTACTGGCCGCGTGAAATATGTAATCGGCGACGTCACGGTGTATGTGTTGTCTGAACGCGTGCAATATCTCAGTGCCGATGGCAAGCTGATTACCGAATCGCTCAAGGATTACACCCGCAGCACTGTGCGCCGCGATTATTCGTCGCTGAATGATTTTCTGTTGAGCTGGAACAAAGCAGACCGCAAAGCCGCGATTCTGAAAGAGCTGGAAGAACACGGCCTGCTTCTGGAGCCGCTGGCGGATGAGGTCGGCAAGGATTTCGATGCCTTCGATCTGATCTGTCACGTCGCTTTCGACCAGCCGCCATTGACGCGCCGTGAACGCGCAGAACAAGTCAAGAAACGCAATTACTTTACCAAATACGGCGAGCAGGCACGCCGCGTTCTGGAAACCCTGCTGGAAAAATATGCTGATACCGGCATACAAAATATCGAAGACATCAAAATCCTCACGCTCGACCCGTTCAAAAATATGGGTACAGCCAGTGAGCTGGTGTCAGCCTTTGGTGGCAAACCCGCCTATATGGCAGCCCTTCATGAGCTGGAAGAACATCTCTACGCCTGATTTAAAACTAAACGCACGCGACAAGAGCGCAAGATAACACATTGTAAATTATGAGTATTTCTTCGACTATTAAATCCATTCAAGACATCATGCGCAAAGACGTGGGTGTCGATGGCGACGCACAGCGTTTGAGCCAGCTGGTCTGGATGCTGTTTCTGAAAATCTTCGATGACCGTGAAAGCGAGTGGGAGCTGTTGCAGGACAATTACCAGTCGCCTCTGCCTGAAGCCTATCGCTGGCGCAACTGGGCGGCCAACCCTGAGGGCATGACCGGCGAGGCGCTCAAGCAGTTTTTGGATAACGAGATGTTTCCTGCCTTGCAGCAACTGGAAGCCCGTGGCGGCGATCAGCGTGCCTATGTGATTCGTTCGGTGTTTGAGGGCGCCTATAACTACATGAAGTCCGGTCAGCTGATCCGTCAGGTAGTTAACAAGATTCAGGAGGGCGTGGATTTCAACAAGGCGCAGGAGCGTCATCTGTTCGGCGATATGTACGAACAGTTGCTGCGCGACTTGCAGGCGGCGGGTAATGCAGGTGAGTTTTACACACCGCGCGCCGTCACCGAATTCATGGTGCGCATGACCAATCCGCGTTTGGGTGAAAAGGTGATGGATCCGGCCTGCGGCACTGGCGGTTTTCTGTCCTGCTCGATTGAGCATATCCGCCGTCAGGATGTGAAAACGGTGGACGATGAAGCTGCATTGCAGGCCAGCATCTTCGGTATCGAGAAGAAGCCGATGCCGCATTTGCTGTGTACCACCAACATGATCCTGCACGGCATCGATGTGCCGAGCAATATCCGCCACGACAACACACTGGCACGCCCGCTGATCAGCTGGACGCCGAAAGAGCGTGTCGATGTGGTCGTCACCAATCCGCCGTTCGGTGGCATGGAAGAGGACGGCATCGAAACCAACTTCCCGGCAGCCTTTCGTACCCGTGAAACTGCCGACCTGTTTCTGGTACTGATCATGCAGTTGCTCAAAGCCGGTGGTCGTGCAGCTCTCGTTCTGCCGGATGGTTTTCTGTTCGGCGAAGGCATCAAGACCCGCATTAAGGAAAAGCTGCTGGAAGAGTGCAATTTGCACACCATCGTGCGTCTGCCCAATGGCGTGTTCGCGCCCTACACCGGCATCAAGACCAATCTACTGTTTTTCAGCAAGGGTGCGCCGACGCAGCACATCTGGTTCTATGAGCATCCGTATCCGGCAGGCGTGAAGAGCTACAACAAAACCAAACCGATGAAAATCGAGGAATTTGATGTTGAGGCGGCATGGTGGGGTGTGGAATCCGATGGTTTTGCGCATCGCGTCGAAAATGAACAGGCGTGGAAAGTCAGTCTGGACGATATCAAGGCACGCAATTACAACCTAGATTGCAAGAACCCGCATGTGGGCGAGCAGGAAATTCACGATCCTGATGTGTTGCTGGCGCAGTACGCCGCCATGCAGTCTGACATCGCCGCATTGCGTAACCAGTTGAAAACCATACTGGGAGAGGCGCTGAATCGCGAGGTGCAGGCATGAGTGCCATTCAGCAACTGTTGACCGATCATATCGATATCTGGACGGCAGCGGAGACTGAGAAGAAATCGGGTCGTGGTCGTGCGTCCGGCAATGCGGGCAGCGTGTATGGCATCAAGAAACTGCGTGAGCTGATTCTGGAACTGGCGGTACGCGGCAAGTTGGTGCCGCAGGATGTGAATGACGAACCCGCCAGCGAACTGCTCAAACGCATACAGGCGGAAAAGGCGAAGCTGATTGCCGAAGGTAATATTAAGAAAGATAAACCGCTGGCGGCGATAACTGAAGATGAAAAGCCGTTTGAGCTGCCTAAGGGGTGGGAGTGGGTTCGATTCGCTGACCTTGTTAATGTGCTGAATGGGCGAGCATATAAAAAAGAAGAGTTGATTGACGCAGGAACCCCAGTACTTCGGGTCGGTAATTTATTTACTTCTGAGCATTGGTATTACTCAGATCTTATTTTGGAAGAGGATAAATACTGTAATAAGGGTGACTTATTGTTTGCATGGTCAGCATCGTTTGGGCCGTTTATTTGGGATGGTGACAAGGCGATATATCACTATCACATATGGAAGCTTGATTTGTACGGTGGCGATCTTCTTTACAAGCGTTATCTTTATACTTTTCTACTTGAGCAGACACAGAAAATAAAGGCAGCTGGTCATGGTGTGATGATGATACACATGACCAAAGAAAAGATGGAAAAGATTGTTGTGTATTTGCCGCCTCTGGCCGAGCAGCACCGAATCGCCGCGAAAGTTGATGAGTTGATGGCGCTGTGCGACCAGTTGGAAAATCAGCACAGCAACGCCGCCGACGCGCACGAAAAACTGGTGAGCCACCTGCTCGGCACGCTCACACAGTCGCAAAGCGCAGAAGACTTTAGCGCCAACTGGCAGCGCATCGCTGCGTATTTCGATACGCTGTTCACAACGGACGCCAGCATCGACGCGCTCAAGCAAACCCTGCTGCAATTGGCTGTGATGGGCAAACTCGTCCCGCAAGATGTAAACGAAGAACCCGCCAGCGAACTGCTCAAACGCATTCATGCTGAAAAGGTCAAGCTGATTGCCGAAGGTAAGATGAAGAAAGACAAGCCTTTGCCGCCGATTACGGATGATGAAAAACCGTTCGAGCTGCCAAATACGTGGCAGTGGGTAAAGCTGCAAGAGGTTTTCGATGTTAGAGATGGGACGCACGATACTCCAAAATATTGTGATATTGGTTTCCCGCTTATAACAAGTAAAAACATTTCAACTGGAATTCTCGACTTCTCTGATATTAAATATATTTCTGAAGCGGATCATTTGAAAATAAAAGATAGGTCAGCTGTTAAGAGAGGCGATATTTTATTTGCAATGATTGGGAGCATAGGTAACCCCGTTATTGTAAATATCGATACTGATTTTAGTATTAAGAACATGGCGTTGTTTAAGCCATATTCAAACAATATCTGTGATATGAATTACCTGCTGAAATATTTACTTATTGCAGCGGTTGCTATGCGCGAGCAATCTACAGGTGCTGTGCAGTCTTTTGTATCACTAGGAATAATACGTAATTACTTGTACGCAATGCCGCCATTAGCCGAGCAGCACCGCATTATCGCCAAGGTCGATGAGTTGATGGGGTTGTGCGATCAATTGAAATCCCGCATCACGGATGCCAGCCGATTGCAGCAGAAGCTGGCTGATGTGCTGGTCGAGCAAGCTGTGGCGTGAGATGGCTATTTCAACGCTAAGCTAGGCATGCTTCTTCGGCTCTTGCGCGAAGCTCCTGCGCCCGAAGCTGTTCAGGACGAAGTCTTGGACTGAACTTAGTGGCCACCGGGCCCGTAGCCGAACTTGCTTCGCCCGGCGTAAGTTGCCTGGCACGGCGAACCCCCGTCCCCCGCCCTACTGGCCGCTGCATGGCTTGAAGGGCGCGAGTCAAATCACATCCGTCATTGCGGATCAACTCTTCCATCGCCGCTACGCTGATATTTCCCTTTTCAGTACTAGCTTGTACCGATTGCTTATCAACATAAAACGCTAACGCTGCCCTGAATATCGTCTGTTTAGCCAGATTAGGAAGCCCGACGGCCGCCAGCTTGAACGTAATGGTCGGGGTGCTGACCGACAAGCTTGCCGCAATGATAGGATAATTCCCCCGCCCTTGAATATACGCCTCAAGTAATTCATCACGAGTGAATTGAGGTGACGGTTGACGAGTCCTTGTAATCATAACAGATGATGATGACTCTAGCGCATTCAAGGCCATATCCACGGATTCATATAGAACTGCTAAGGCTAGGACATAGACACTGGTAGAAGATGCGGAAGTCTTCAAATGCAGCACCCCATCCATCTGGCTCAGATAGCTCCCTTCAGGCTTATCCGCAAGTGCGGGCAACACCGTGGCCAACCATTTCCGCCCAAAAGCATGAATAACGTCATCACTTAAAAGAGGAGATTTAACTTTGCCACCATGTGTCTGATAACCACGCTCAGATGCCTTCTCCTTCAAAACTTCTGACACATATTTCACGTCATAGGGTTTCCGCGTATCCAATAGGTTGCAACAAATCTCGTTGTAACGCTGTATCGCCTTATTGTTAAACGCCTGTTTTACCCATTTCTCATCAACAGTTACGCAATGCGGGAACTGCGCAGCTGGCGACAACAGAAAGGCAGACTCATGCTTGGTATATTTTAGCGGTGTTGCATGCTTCGAACACCACAGCATTCCTGGTATCTGATGTTCCCGCCGCCAATAGCTCTGCCCATGAAATCCCTGATCTTCATGTACACACTCTGCACAAAAATATGCCCCTGTTCTGGCCAACTGCATACCCGTTGTCCACAGCATAGAGCGCTGTTGCTCACCTCCATGTGGCAAATCAGGATGGTATGACGTAATCCCGCGCCGAAATGGAAGTGTTGTATGCTGTTTCACGAACATGGACAGTTCACTACCCGCGACTTTGCTGAGCAACTCCAAGCACGATACTTCTCGCCGAGTTTTATCGGCGACACCGGCCCAAATGCCCATTAATGTCACGGCATCTTTTTCAGTGGCCTTTCCATTTTCCCGCATCACGCGCCCCAGATAGCCTCGATCCAATTCTTCTGGATAGGGAGAAGGTCTGATCAGCATCCGCCCTCCCCTACCGGCGTTGTCGGCATTGAATCTCGCGGCGATCCCAGTACGGCAAGCGACCTGATCACAGCAGACAGGGCTTTCGCATGTGAGGCTGATCCATCCCAAGTCATTTTCAACGCACCAATCAACTCCTCATTGGCACGAACGGCATCATCCGTCACACCACCCTCAAAATGCTCCACATACAGACAGACTTCCTCAAAGAGCCTTGATGCCCGAAGTCCCTGCGCTTTCAGAATGCGGCTAACCTGAGGCTGGCTGGCACCAACGGCCTCAGCAATTTCTGCCTGCGTGATGCCGTGCAACCGGCATGTATGGGCTGCACGCATTGCGCGTGATTTTAAATCTGGAGTTATCATGCATTAAGAATATCACAATGAATAAATGCATATCAAGCGTAAAAAAATATAGCCCGAACTTCAGGTCAATAAGTCATCTGCTTGCGATTTGGCTGACCGCCGATTCAGTGCGCGCTCAATGACCCGCTGTGTCAGTGGCAACCGATCCAACACCGAGAGCTTGGCTTTTAGCTCCGGCACTTGCTGATAGAGCTGCCATAACTGGATAGCAGATCGCCCATTTGTCGAACTGATAGCCAGCGCCGCCGCCTCCACCGCCCCGCTAAGTGCAATATCGCGCTGATCCCAATCAATTCTCGCACCACCTACCGAGGGATTACTCACGCCACGTATAGGTAGATTTTGCTGTAACCAGGGCCGGTCATTACGGTAGAGCCAGGCATAGACAGCGGGATTCAGGCTACGGAGCAGTTTGATTCCAATATTCCCATGCTCTGCCATCAGCACGCGCCATCCCTTTCGCGCTTTTTCTCTCTCATGCCCCTGCCGACATTGTTTCCATGCCTCATGCAGACCGATCTCACTGCGCAACACCTGAGTAACCGTGACGATTGAGATACCATAGGTTTTAGCGGCCTCAGCCTTATCCATACCGCCACGAAGGCTTGCGATCAGTAATGCTCGGATCTCTTCCTTCAAAATCTTAGGTCGCCTCGATACTTTGATGCCACATTTTGCAGCCCAGACCATGACGGTTGCTGTATCCACCCCTAGCTGCTGTGCAGTGGCACGCGCCGACTTCCCCTCCGTTTTCATTAACTGGATTAGCTTGACACTAAGCTCGGCAAATTTATCGCCTTCATTCATGCAGGCGTTTTCAGACTTTGTATCATCAGCCGCAGGGGCCAAATCTCGGGGCAATGCTCGATACAAACGAAGGAGTGAGTCCGCATCACCAAACAGCCAATCAATAATTAAAATGTGCCGGAGAGGATGCGCCCCACTACGCATAGGCCGCAGCAGTCGGCCAATTTGCGCCATTGATTCCTGAATAGTTGCGGGAAATGCGCCCAACTCAGGAATCAAACGAGTCTGCCGTGCATATTCCAGAAAGTTGGCCGCGATGATTGAGAGACGAAGACTTCCGCCCTCCGTCACCCAGCCTCGTTGCGTTAATTCTGCACGGTAGGCGCGATACAGATAATCGGGCTCAAGCTCACAAGGGCGTGTTCCAGCAACCAGCTCAATTGCTGTTTTAGCCAGAGAGGACAAACTTGTTAGCATTGCCTCTGTCGGATGGCTAATTTCTGACGGCAACTCACGCAGTGAATCAAGACAGGGAAGATGCCACAAGAATCGATCAACCCCGGTAGATTTGAGTAGTGATTCCCGTAAAGGAATGCCGTGGGTATTGCACCACCATACCCCGGGATATTGGTGCTGCAAGTGCCAGTATGCCCAGCCATGTTCCTGGACATCCATCGCCATACATGCGGTACAGGCTTTGAGGGGATGATGCGCGCGAAACCGGCTGGTCAGCAACCCTAGCCGAAATTTCAAATGTGCAACACTATTGCCGGACAATGCCAGTACGGCCTCTTGCTCATCTCCGGGCGATAAAAATCTACCGTAGTATCTGAGCAGGGTTCGCTCGCGCGCAATTGCCTCGGCAGTTCCAAGTTGATTAGCAGTTCTTTCAGAAAAAATGCCAAGGCCATTTGGCAAGTCGTGATGAATTCCGGCCTGCCGCGAGCCAAAGAGCAACTGGCTCGTCCGCCAATCTGCATCATGCCCCCACAAGCGATGATTTCGACTGACCCAGCTGAAAAATGTCTCATCAGGCAGCCAGTTAAGCAACGGTGACGATTCGAAAAGCTGACCGGGACTATTCAACTTATCTGCGCAGTATGTAAAATCACACTCGGCCCCGAACCTTCACGCCCCAAAACGCATAACGATATGCAACACGAATTTGGCGTAAATAATTCCATGAGCGTTTTTTAACCAGCCTAAATACGGCAATTATCGGTGCAAAATATCCGACATAAATGCGCCTGAAGTCCATCACACCCTGATAAAACCCTTTTATAAAGCTGGCAAGCATGAAATTTACCTCCCCATCCATTTCCAGATTGATGTTAACGGCGCAAAGTAAACAGTAAGCGCATCCCGAAAAATAATTTTTGTTGATCGTGTGCCACCATCTTTGTGATACAGCCAGATTGCAAAAGCACACATTCCAATTGCCCCTGCTGAAATGATGGCACCCATCAAGATAAAGCCGGTCGTCAGATCAATTTTCACTTTTACTCTTTGTTTTATTAAGTTGAACAACGATGAAAATAAAGTTCGATAGCGTAAAAATATATGAAAGTGCCAATTGCCAGACTGACACCTTTTGGTTGTGGGTCCACGGTTTATTTGGTATTTCAGGCAACTTAATCGTTCCGACAACCTGACTCTCTGAGATATCCAGCGACTCACTATCATCATTGCCATAAAAAATCGTACCGCCACTACTAAGGCGATATTGTGTAAAGCTGGCATCTACCTCGCATGATCCAATATTTCCAACAGGTTTTTCAGGCAACCCCGTTTGACGTTGGACATACTCACAACCAGCTGTTGTCAAAGTAATTTTGGTTAAGGTCGGGTTGAAGGCTCTTTCATTTTGACCGGTAGCCCAAAAGATGAGCAGGGTCCCAAGAAAAGTTGCAGCCATAGACAGCAAAACTTTCCCGCTTATATTTATATCTGTTTTAGCCATTCAGCCCCCTAAGAACGCACTCAATTTTTAACCTGAATATTTTGATTGTTACTCTCGCATCAATAGCTACTTATAGTCTGTCGACCTAAAGTCGTCAAGTTATGCATCATCCTGCATATCAACGATATGTACCTTCATGACTACCAAACAGAAAATATCAGCGCGACTCAGGTTTTCAAAAAACCTTAGAGAAGCTAGGCTCAGACGCGAGTGGTCACAGGAAGATCTAGCTGAAGAATCCGGTTTGCACCGAACTTACGTAGGCTCAGTGGAGCGTGGCGAGAGAAATATTTCAATCGATAACATGGAATGTCTTGCCAATGCCGTCGGAGTCGAACTAATAGATTTATTGAAATAAGTCACACCTTTCACTCCAGAAGATTGACATGAGCGCCCGGTTATCGGCCATAAGAGACACTGATGAATTGCTGAAATAGCTGATTGATTGTTCTGAATGGTTGTCCGCTTCACTTTTAACAGCGGTCGTTCAAAACTAAGAATCGGGGGCGATTCAAACCATACAAGGGATTAATCACACAACGAACTTAAGTCTCAACCTTTCCCTGCCAACCATTCTCCAAACCTTCGTGCCGGGTGCCCGAGAGACAGCGTATCGCGCCAGATTACATAAAGTTCTTTACGCAGATTACCGCCTTCGAGTGCAATGGGAACCAAGGTGCCGGATTGGACCTCCTCGGACACAGTGCCAACCAGTACGATCGACACTCCCAGCCCCGCTTTCACCCACTGCTTCACAGCATCGGTAGATCCCAGTTGCATACCGACAGACAAGCCACTCTCCCCGCTTCCAAAGTAATCAGTAAGTATCCGACCTGTTCCCGTACCCGGCTCGCCGCCGAGCAGGGGAACACCCATCAGGTCCCCGTGAGAAAGGCTATGTTTATCGGCCCAAGGGTGACTCGGCGGAACGATAACGACCAGTTCTTCCTGCCGCCACGGGCGAGCTTCGTAACCCTCGCGACCGTCCCACCATTCCATTACAGCGACGTCGATATCTCCCGAATCAAGTTGCTGCGCAATGGACGGATTCTTGTCTATGCGGACATCCAGTTGTGTTTTCGGTGTTTCCTGCAGGTCCAGAAAATCCTTCACATACCCAGACAGTAGATAAATACCTATATTGCTGCTCGCCCCGATGACTACAGGCTTGCTCAGGAAGATGCCGGCGGCATTCGTGCTCAGTCTCAGCAGATTCTCAGCATAGGGCTTGAACGCCATCCCTTCCGTCGTCAGACGGCAACCCGCAGCATCCCGCTCGATCAGTCGTGCCCCGAGTTGCATCTCGAGCTTCTGCATCTGTTGCGATATCGCGCCCTGGGAAAGACTTCTTTCTCGCGCACCGGCGCGGAAGCTGCCATGTCGGAAGATGGCTAGAAAGCTCGCCACCTGATCTAGGTTCAAGGTACTCAGACCGCCACCTTGTCCAGCGGATGGTTGATCGCCCCTTGCGGAATCTGCCCTTTGAGCACTTGCAGAATATTGGTCGCAGCTTCCATCTCGATTGCCAACCGCACCGTATCCACGGCAGAGCCAATGTGAGGTGTGAAAAGCGTAAGCTCCGTGTTGGACAACAGGCGTTCAGAAATAGATTCTGGACGGTCCGGTCGCATCCATTCTTCCAGTTCGAACACGTCAGCTGCATAGCCCGCCAGCTTGCCGGAATCGAGAGCATCGGCTACTGCTTTCTCATCGACCACCGAGCCACGGCAGGTATTCACCAGATAGGCTCCTGGCTTCATAATCGACAGTGATGCCGCATTGATCATATGCAACGTATCTTGCGTGTAGGGCACCATGGGCACCACATAGTCGCTCTCGGCCAACAACTGCACCAACCCCACCTTGCGCAACCCCAAGCGCGCCTCGAGCTCAGGTGGCAACGGTTGCGGGTCGGTGTAGAGCAGTTCCATCTCGTAACCCTGCAGGCGAGCGGCTATAGCGCGACCGACCGCGCCCATGCCGATGATGCCAAGTGTGCGACCTGTCAAGCCTGCGCCATACAGCATAGGACGCCATCCAGTGAATTGTCCTGAACGCACGAAGCGGTCGCCCTGCAGGACTTTACGCTTCAGGCCGATCAACAGCCCAACGGTCAGTTCTGCGGTCGGGATGGTCAGCAGGTCGGGGACGTTGGTTATGCGGACCCCTCGGCGTGTACAGGCCGCCACATCATAGTTGTCATATCCCTTGAGCGCGCAGGCGACCAATCGCAATTGCGGACATTCTGCGAGGAACGCGTCATCTATGCTGTCCGGCATGAAGGTCATGACCGCGACCGCATCACTGCACCGCTTGATTATCTCTTCGCGACTCAGCCGCTCACGCGTTTCGTTGGCAACAACATCGCAATGAGGTCTAAGCATGTCCAGTGTCTGCGGATGCACCCAACTGGTAATGACGATTTTCGGTTTCATCTTGTCTCCAATTATTTAAAACGTTTCCTGAGATATCCGCTGAAAGCATCCACGAGCGTAACCATGACCAAGATCACAAGCAATATTGCTGACACATCTTGGTATTGCATGATGCGCAAGGACCCCATCAGTTCGAAGCCTATCCCTCCCGCCCCAACCATTCCCATCACCGTGGATGCACGGAAGTTGTATTCCCATCGGTAGATGGATGTGTCGGCGAGCTGCGGTAGCACTTGCGGCAATACCCCATGTAGCAATACCTGTAGCGGCGACGCACCTGCTGCACGTGCTGCTTCTATCGGTGCTGGATCGGCATGCTCAATCGCTTCGGCGAAGAATTTGCCAACCATGCCGATCGAATGAAGACCAAGTGCAAGTACGCCGGGCAGTGCGCCGAAGCCGACTGCCGCCACGAAGATGATGCCAAGTATCAACTCTGGTATGGAACGCAAGGTATTCAACAAGCCGCGCGCCATTTGATAGACCAGCGGATGCGGAGAAGTGTTCTGTGCAGCCAGAAAAGCCAGCGGCAGCGAGAAAGCAACCGCCAGCGCAGTGCCCGCAATACTCATGGCCAGCGTGTCCAACAGCGGCTTCCACCAGTTGGCGACCTCATTGAAGTTCGGCGGCATCATTTCGCCGACCAGACTGAACAGGCTCGGCACACCTTCCGAGAGACGCTCTGCATCGAATAGACCGACGTAGTGCGCACATATCAGGATGACCAGCATGGCTGCGCCGAAGCGCAGCGCGTTGTACATCCAGTCGCGCTGAGCTTCGTCGAGCAGTTGGTCGTATTGACTGTTATGGTCGCTCATATACTGTTTTCGATTAGAACTTGGACAAATCTATCTTCAGCAGATGACCCAAATCGCGCACGACATCGTAGTGCTTGTCGGTAATCACGTCGAAGCCGTCCGCCTTGAAGGGTTTGAGGATGGCCGGATCCTTGATGTCCAAGAACGCCTGGCGAATCTTCTCCTTCAACTCTGGTTTGAGATTGGAGCGCATGGTCCACGGATATTGCGGGAACGGTTTGGAATACTCGAGCACTTTTACCTTGTTGCCATCGATGATTTTGCGCTCGACCAGCGACTCGAAGATTGGACGGCTCAGACCACCGGCCTGTGCATGACCATTCTGCACGGCCATTGCGACAGCATCATGCGAACCGACGAAATGCTCGTTATAGTCGCTGCCAGCAAGTAAGCCCTTCTCGGCCAGCACGGACTTGGGAATCAGATGGCTAGAGGTGGAAGCTTTATCGCCATATGCCATGTTCTTGCCCTTGATGTCCTCAATCTTATTGACACCAGCCTCGACGTTTCCGATGACTGCGGA
>Ga0172379_10007697_pt1 | contig 13877 bp, 19 predicted proteins | sample GrowelOW334metaG_FD_119756 | JGI IMG/M metagenome (GOLD analysis project Ga0172379, IMG submission 119756) | Groundwater microbial communities from an aquifer near a municipal landfill in Southern Ontario, Canada - Groundwater well OW334 metaG | ecosystem: Environmental > Aquatic > Deep... | reverse complement strand
CTTGCCAAATAAAAATAATTCCTCCAATTACCAGTCCCAAAAAAACAATTAATATGATTGAAACAATGGAATTCATCCCTCTTTTCATTTTGGATTAAAAGAACGAAGTTATATAAATATTATCAAGAACGAAGCGATGTTGAAAATATTTAATTATTTAACATCGGCTTTGCGTCAAAAGTCAATTCTTTAACTCGGAATAATAATTCTGCTTTCGTAAATTATGAATAATTATTCGTGCAGTTAACTGCACGAGTTTAGATAAAGAATTAAACTTCATTAAAGGTTTGTTTTTTCTTTTAAAAGATGAATGAAAACTCTCAACATGACTTCTTTGATGATATTCTTTAAGCCAATTTTGAGTGTCATAAAATAATTCCAAAAACATTTTTTTCCAATAGATACTCCCATTCAAATCTAAATTCTTTTTTGGAAAAATAAATGGTTTTATTCCCAATTCAGATATTTCTTTAGTTAATTTTCTATCGATAAAACCGGCATCTAAACATAAAGAAGTTCCTTTAACTTCTTTAATTAAAGAATGCATTGTGGGGCATTCTTTATTATTAATTTCAAAAGCTTGAACAATTTCTCTTGAATCAACAATTGAAACAAGATAATTTTCTGTTTTCTTTTTTTCAGTTTCATAATTTTGTTTTCTAGTTGTTTCTAATCCAGTTCCATCTCCTAATAAGATACCATCAGAAGTTTTTGTTTTTTCAAAAACTTGTCTTAGAATTTCTAAAACTTCTAGTCTACTATAAGCTCTTCCAATTGTTCGATCATCTAAACAAGATATTATTCCGACTTTTGACGCAAGAAGATTTATCCATCCTTGAGCTTGTCTTTCAGGTAATCCTAGCAATTCTGCGACGAGAATTGCCTTTGCCAAGTCTTTAGGATTAGTTGCAGGTCTACCTAAAGACTTGGTTTTTTTTAAGTTAAAAGAATCAACAAGAAAAGTTATTTTATCTAATATTTTAACTTCTGTAATTTGAGAAAGAGTATATTCTTTCCAGTTAATTAATCTTTTTTCTTTAGGTTTATAGAAACCTTTTTCTCTAAGTTTAGGAACTAATCTCTTAAACTCTCGATTTATCACCTTCATGACTAAAAGTAGTGTTCATATAACTTATTCTTTTATATGTTAGTTTATATTATATTAATCAATACAAATATTAATAAAAGTAGTGTTCATAGAATATTTATGTTTATTCGAGTAAATAAGAGAAAAAAGAAAATATATTATTATATTGTAGAGTCAGAAAGAGATGGAAAGAAAGTGAAACAAAAAACTCTTTTGTATTTGGGTTCTGCAGAAACCGTTTATAATAAATTAAAAAAGAAAAATAAGAATAACCTTTAGCTCTTTTTATTCAGAAACAATTTTAAACTTCTTTTAATATTATTAATAATGGCTGAGGTGAATTATGGAGAGCAATTATCTGGAGACATCAATGCAAAAGTCAGGGATATGGAAGAAAAGCAAAGAGTTCTCAAAGATAGGCTTCTCCTCATTGGGCAAAATCTTATTGAGATAAAAGAAAAATCCAATAACAAACTTTTGGAAATAAAAAAAGATATTGAAACAATGAAGCAAAATATCGAGAGGTTATCTTCTTTTGTTGATAGCATTTCAGGAGAATTTTCAAAATTCGCAAAAAAAGATGATTTGGAAATATTAATGAAGCAGGCAAAAATGTTCCAACCTCTTGAATTTGTAAAAAAAGAGGATTTAGAAAAATTAAAAAAGAATTAAACAGATATAATAAAATGAAAATAAATTTTAATCTAAATAAACGAGGTGTCTTAGCATGATAATCAGTCTTGAACAGGAATTCAATAGAAAATTAAAGAGAAAAACGGAGGTGAGCAATTTTGCGGAAGTAAGGACAGAGATATGCAAGCAAAGTTGCGAATTGTCTTAGCGTGGGTGTACTAGACCAGATAACAAAAATGAAAGGGCAAGGAATGTCAGAGGGAGAAATGATTAATTCTCTTACTGAACAGGGAGTTTCTCCGAGAGATATCAATGATGCATTAAAACAAGCACAAATTAAAAATGCAGTTTCCAACGGAGAAGAAATTGGCGATGAGATGCAACCTTCAATAATGCCTGAAGGAGAAGTCCCTATTCCAATAAAAGAGCAAAATTATTCTCCACAAAACTACCAGCCTCAAACTTATCAGCAACCAGCATATTCCTCACAAGATTATCAGCCTCAAACTTATCAGCAACCCGCATATTCTTCAAATGTCAAAGAGCAATATGTTCCTCAAGAGCAACAGCAATACTATGCTCCAGAAGAAGGAACTTATTCTCCCTCAGGAGTTGATGCAGATACAATAATAGAAATAGCAGACCAGATTTTCTCAGAGAAAATAAAAAAATTCCAAAATCAAGTTGATGCTTCTTCTGAAATGAATGCTCTTCTTCAAACAAGATTGGAAAATGTTTCAGAAAGATTGAAGAAAATAGAAACTCTAATTGATAAACTGCAAATTGCAATTTTGGAAAAAGTTGGAAGTTATGGGCAAAATCTCGAGAGTGTAAAAAAAGAAATGTCAATGATGCAAGATTCTTTTTCAAAAATGATTTCCTCTCCTAAGGAAAATAAAAAATCAACTCCTGAAAATTATCCTATTGAGGAAGATGCTTTTTCTAAATTGAAGAATATTAACAAGTCTTCAAAAAAGATTTCTTAAAAATTATTTAATTTTAAAAATTAAAACTAAGGATCTTGTCTTGCATAGAATGGTGCGTACCCTTTAGGAGTTTGATTTTTATTCCCCGAACCTGCAACAACTAATGCAACTATAACAACTAATACTATAGAGCCCATAATAACTTCCCAATTATTACTCCACCATTCTCCAGATTGCCATCCTACTGCTCCAGCAGATTGAATTATAACTGCACCCACAATCACTGCAGCAATTCCTAAAAGAACATAATTTATTGCTTTATTATCTGGGTCAATAAATAATCCTGCAAGAATCAAAACCACTAAAACAATTGCTAAGCCGATTCCTAATCTTGGAAATATCTGAGAGAAAAAAGTAGGAACAAAATCAAATTGAAGAGACATTAATGCAACTGAAAGTGCAATGATCCCATTAACCATTTTATTTTCTTTGAATATTTTTACCTTAACTAAAATTCCAAACACCAACGCAAAAATAAGTAAAAAAGGAATAAGATAACTGAAAAAACCAGCCTCTGCCAACTTTGTTAATAAATTCCCAATAGCCCCACTAGAAGAAATACTCGCAGTCTCTAAAAAAATCATCTCTTTGAACATAAGGAAATTTAGGAAATATAATTTAAATATGTTTCTAATATTTTTTATAATTAAGATTTAGAAGCCTTTTTCTCAAATAAAATAAGAGCCAATGCAATTGCAATTACAATAATAAAAACAGTATTAATTACTATTGTTTGACTTAACACATTATCAGAGAAGAATGATGAAAAACTTTTATACCACCCAGTTGCCCAAAGAATTCCCCCAAAAGAAGCAATTCCAAATCCTACTATTAAAATCCATTTTAATGGTTTTGAATCCAAAATCTTAGCAGATTCTCCAAATATAAATCCCCAAACTAATAATACTACAAAAAGTGCAACAAGTGCAATAGTTAAGAATAAAATTAAGTTTTCAACAACTAATTTTGGAGAAACTGCAGTTATGAAAATTAATCCAATAACAAATGAGATAAGAGCATGAATCTGTTTCTTGTCTCCCAAAAGTTTTGTCTTTTCAAGAATAGCAAAAACTAGAAAGAAGATTAGCAAAAACGGAAAAAGGAATTTTGTAAAAATCTCATTTTGCAGGAATATTGTTGTAGCCATGCTAAAAATAAATACTTGATATTTATAAGTCTTCAGGTATCTCTTCTAAAGAAGAATCTGGGTTTGGCAAAGCAGATTTATTTATTAAAAACACATCTCCAACTGCTTTAACAAATTGATGTGGGATTATAACTCCTCTTGCTCCTCCAATCATGGAAACGACACCGCCTCCAACTTTTATTCTCCAACCATCAATTCTATTGTCAGAAAGATTTGCTTCCTCAATTTCACCGAAAAAATCTCCTGAATCAGTATATACTCTGTTCCCAACAACTTCACTAATCTTTTTTATTCTCATAATCAAAAACTATCATATCTCATTTAAATAGTTTTCCATAATAAAAAATATAAATCAAAGAAAGAGTATTCTGAAGCATAAACATTTATAAAAAAAATAAACCTAAAAATAAGATGATAACAAAAAGAGAAATCCCAATAATAGCATTGATTATTGCAGTTATCAGTTTCTCAGTAGCTTTGTCCTCGGATTTAATAGGGAATTGGATGATAATCTTCACTATTTTAGCCACAGTTTCTCTAGTCATTTTGCTAAATGTTTTCACAAAAAAAATTATTGCATATTTCCTTGATTCAGAAATAGAAATGAAAATCTGGGAAACAACTCTTCCACTTCCCTTTGGAAAAAAATTAAGAAATTTCCCTTTAGGAGGAGCTCTTCCATTGCTCTCAAAAATAGTCTTATTCCCTTTCAAAAGTTTTGTTTGGATGGGTTCGCTTGTTTTTGATGTAAAACCAAGAACATTCAGAGCAGCAAAAAGATTTGGGTTATACACTTTTTCAGATGTCACAGAATATCATCTCGGATTAATTGCAGCATCAGGAATTTTAATAAATTTAATTTTATCTGCAATAGGATATTTCGCAGGATTCCCTCTTTTCGCAAGACTAAATATGTATTATGCTTTCTTCAACATTCTTCCTCTTTCAGAATTGGATGGAAATAAAATTTTCTTTGGAAGCAAAATAATGTGGAGTTTCTTAGCTTCTCTTGTTTTAATCGGAATGTTATTCGCGATTTTTATAGTATAATAATAAAAAAATAAAATGGAATTTTTAAAAGGAATTTCTCCTAGGGAATATCAAACAAAGATTTTGGAAAAATGCATCGAGAAAAATTGTCTCGTTGTTTTACCGACAGGACTTGGAAAAACTTTGATTGCTCTTATGCTTGCTGTAGAAAGAATGAAAAAATTTCCTGGGGAAAAAGTAGTTTTCCTCGCCCCAACTCGCCCCTTAGTTGAACAGCATTTGAAATTCTTTAAAGAGCACTTATCAGAGTTATTTGCTAAAATGAACTTGTTTACAGGAGAAATAAATTCTACTTCAAGAAAAAAACTATGGCAAAACTCAGATATTATCTTCTCCACTCCTCAATGCATCGCAAACGATTTAAAAAAAAGGCTATATGATTTGAAAGATGTCTGCTTATTAGTCGAAGACGAAGCCCATAGGTGCATTAAAAATTATGATTATACTTTTGTTGCAAGAAAATATATTGAACAATCATTGCATCAGAGGATTATTGGATTAACTGCTTCTCCAGGAAGTGATTCCTCAAAAGTAAAAGAAATTTGCAAAAATCTTTCCATTGAGGAAATAGAATTAAAGACAAGAGAAAGCGAAGATGTAAAAGAATATGTCCAAGAATTGCAATTCGAAAAAAGAATTCTTGATTTTCCAGAAGATTTTGACAAAATGAGAATAATTCTTAAAAAAATTTTTGATTCTTATATTCAAGAGATAAAAAATAAAGGAATGCTTTGGGGAAGCCCTTCAAAAACAGGATTGATTGAACTTCAAAAAAAATTAATGGCAATAATTTCAAAGGGAAAAAATTTCAATTATATGCTCGCTGTTAGTGCATGTTCACAAGCAATAAAAATTCAGCACGCATTGGAGCTTTTGGAAACGCAAACTCTATCCAGCTTTAATGAATACTTAAAAGATTTATTCAAACAAGCATCAGAAAAAAAGAGCCGTGGAGTTGTGAAACTAGTAAGCAAGCCGGAATTTAATTCTGTTTACATTAATTCAAACGAAATGCTCGCAAAAGGAGTAGAGCATCCAAAAGTAGAAGAGTTAATTAATCTGATAAAAGAAGAAAAATCAAAAAATGAAAAAACAAAAGTTTTAGTGTTTACCCAATTTAGAAATACTGCTTCTATAATTTCAAGAAAAATAAATGAAATTGATGGAATAAAATCCAAAGTTTTCGTGGGGCAAGCAAAAAAAACAGGATTTGGAAAAGATACAGGATTAAGCCAAAAAGAGCAAAAAAGAATGATTGAAGATTTTTCTTCTGGAGAGATAAATGTTCTTTGTGCTACCTCAATTGGAGAAGAAGGTTTGGATATCCCTGAAGTAAATATGGTTATTTTTTATGAATCTGTTCCTTCAGCAATAAGAAAAATTCAAAGAAGCGGAAGAACAGCAAGATTGATTTCTGGAAAATTAATTATGCTAATCACAAAAGGAACACGAGATGAAACTTTTTATTATGTCGCAAATGCAAAAGAGAAAAAGATGCACAAAACAATTTCAGATATAAAAGAAGAAATCTCAAACGGAAAGATTAACTTTCAAAAAACATTAGATTAGCAAGGTTTTATTGTATCCCATTTGATTATTGTATCTTTGTTATCGCATAAAATATCTTCTCCTTCAACTTCCAAATGAGGAGAAATTCTCACAATTGCTAAATCGACATTTGAAAAAACTTCTGTGCTAAGACTTTTAGATTCAAATCCTGCAATACTTTCATCTGCTAAATTTGAGAGGGCTTGAATATTTCCATATTTATCTTCAGCAAAAACAGAAAATCCTTTAATTTCTTTGTCTTCCAATTCATTTCTCACATCAAATTTTAAGCTTATTCGTTCTCCTATAACCTCATAGCAAAAATCTCCAATAGTAAAATCTATTTCAGAGCAACTTTTTGAATCAGAAGTTAATTTTGAAAAAACAGACTTATTCCAAAAAAGAATAGCCGCAATAGTTGCAATAACCAAAAGTATCATAAGAAGTGCAATAATTATCTCACTCATCCCTTTCTTTTTTTTATTGAACATCTTTATAAAAAGATAAATAAGATTATAAATATTTTGAACAAAAGATAAAATTTTAAACAATCCCTTTTTGATTAAAGCATGGCTCAGATATTTGACATTTTTTCCAAGCAGAAAAAAACAGAAATAAAAATAGAGAAACCAAAGCAAAAAATTTTTGTTGATTACAGGGAAAAAAACTCAATGGTTGCTTCAGAATTAATTTCTCTTGGATTGGGAGTAGAGTTTCTGGAATTAAAAGTTGGAGATTATTTGGTTAACAATATCGCAATAGAAAGAAAAACAGTTTCAGATTTTATTTCATCTATGATAAACAAAAGATTGCATAGCCAGATGGAAAGTCTTCAGCAATATGAAAATAAATTATTATTAATAGAAGGGATAGAAGAACAAGAATTATATTCTGATAATTCTGAAGGAGTGTCTTCCAATGCAGTAAGGGGATTCCTTCTTTCAATTTTATTAAAGCACAAAATTCCAATTATATTTACAAAAAATGCAGAGGACACTGCAAAATTTATTGATGTTCTTGCTAGAAAAAAAGAAACAGAATCTTCTCTTAATGCATCAAGAAAAAGTTTTAACAAAAAAGAGCAAATACAATTTATTTTGGAAGGCTTTCCAGGAATAGGTCCAAAAACAGCTAAAAAACTTTTGGAGAAATTCAAGACAATGAATAATATCTTTAATGCTCCATTAGAAGAAATAACAAAAGTTATAGGGAAAAAAGCAGATATTTTTAAAATTATTGAGGAAGAATATTAATTATTGTGAAGCAACAATTTCATCAAATACTTTATCAACATTTGCATGATTAATATATTTTAAATTAGGAAATTTGCCTATCCCTTCTTCCCTTTCATATGCTCCCAATGCAAAGACGTAAAAGTTTACATCTTCATTTTTTGCAATGATATCTTTAAGTTTACTCCAACAATTGCAACTATCATTATCTGCAGGATGGATCATTATTCTATCGGGCAAGATTTCTTCTTCAATATAAGGGTATTCACATAAACAATCTCCACGTTCTACAGTTATTCCTAGTTCTTCTAATTCTTGAGCTAATCGAGAAGCTAAAGAGTTTAATCCATGTTTATATAATCCTACAGTCATAATTTTCAATAAGAATATGGATTTATAAAATTAACGTAAACTTCTTAAATTAACTCAGCAACTATCTTAGCTCCCAGCTTAACTGTTAGATTATTATTTTGCTTGTCCATTTTTTCATTAATTTCCACAATATCAACTGCTCTCAAATTTTTTATTTTTTTTATCCTTTGAATTAGATAAATAAATTGCCTGCTTGTCAATCCCCCAACTTCTGGGTATCCTGTAGAAGGAGCAAAAACAGGGTCAATAACATCAATATCAATTGAAACGTAAAGTTCTTTTCCGTCAGAAAATTCCATAATTGTATCGCACATATCTTCCAAGTCTTCTGCAATGTTGCTTATTGAAAGAGTTTTTATTTTATTTTCCTTTATGAATTTAATTTCATCCTTGTGGGAATTTCTTAATCCAACAATTAAAATGTTTTCTCCGGGAAATCCCTCTTCAACAACATCCCTTAGCCATTCTTCATGAGTGGGTTCTTTCATTGGCTCCATGCAATCAGGATGAGAATCAAAAACAATCAAGCAAGGTTTCTTCTTAATGGATTTGCAATGTTTCAAAAATGCCTTTGCAGTAGAATAAGAAATAGAATGGTCTCCTCCTAAGAAAATAACTTTAGGTTTTGCTTCAAAAATTTCCAAAGAATTTTTGTAAATCAATTCGTTGCTTAATTCTAGATTGGAATTATCAATATGAATTTCCTCTAAATCAAGAAGAGAAGTATCTATTGGTTTTCCTTCTTCACTGCTATAAATTTCCTTAAGAGCTTCTAAGACAGCATTCCCTGCTCTTTCGCATCCTTTTGTTTTTCCCAATCCATTGATTAAAGGGATTTTTACTATAAACATAAGAAATAAGAAGAAAAAGAGTTTTTAAGATTATTTAATCTTAAGAGATTTAATTACAAGTACAGCTTCCATCTGCCCCAATTGAACTAGAGCAATAACCTAAAGAAATCTTTTCTTTTTTGCATTTTTCCTCTTTTGTTTAACAAGATAAATTATAATAAAAATTAAGATAATTAAAATAAAAAGAGAAACAAAGATAATTTTAGATGAGTTCTCTTTGACATTACCCTCTAAGAGATCAACAGGAGCATTATAATAAACGGATTCGACACGAGTATCTTGAATTAATTTTAGAAATGCTCCTTTAGTCATTTGTATTCCAATCATATTTGAAAGATGGCGATTTATAACTCTTCCAATCTTATCTGAAGAAAAATTTGAAATTAAAGAATCAGCGTCGGATGAATTTTTTAAATAGATAATTAAGTCAACAAATTTTTCATTTGTTCCAGATAATTTATTAAATTCATCAAGAATTCTCGGTTCATATTGGACACTCGCATTAGAAACTAACATTTCCGCATTAATGAGATTTATTAAAACTAAAAATAGAAAAAAACCAGCAAACCAAATCTTCAACTTCATTATATTTTTAAGAAGAGATTATTTATTAAGTTTCCTCTCTTTTCTTTTAAGTTTAATAAAATATATAGTTACAATTAATAAAATTAAAATAGAAGTTAAAAAAATAAATAAGAGGGGTTGTTCAAAAAAAGGAGTATCCTTATTTGTTGTTAATTCCGGCTTATATTGATTCCAAGAAATTTGGTCAATCCTATCGTCATTAATTAACTTATTAAATCCTTTTTCAGAAATAAGAGCAAACAAACCTCCTGAAACTGGATTTATATCTTTAATATCCTCAGAAGAAAGATTAGATAAAATATTTTGTATCTCTTTGTTCATCCACTCAACTCTTTGATTTACTAATTCTCTTCTTTCTTCTTTTGTCCCCACAACGATAATCCTCGAATTATCTTTTACAGAAATTGAAACTTTTGCCCAAACTTTATCTTCGATAATTTGAAGTCCTATGAAGTTTAGGTTACTTAAGAGAGTATTTACATAGTTTGTATCGTTAAATGCCTTGAATAAATAAGAATCATAGCTTAGAAATCAAAATAGTTGCAGAAACGAAATTAATAGAAATTAGATTTAGAATAAAAAATAAACCAAATAAAATAACCACTCCCCTTTTTTTCATTCTCCCCTAAATTAAACCAACTATAAAAATTTAATCAATTTATTCCGGCACCAAAGCCATAAAACTATATTTTTTTATTCTTGCAATTTTTTTAACATCTTCTAATTTAACTGCACGAATATTTTTTTCAAAATCATAAAATTCTCTGGCATCTCCATCAATCTCATTCATAAGCAAATTAATCAACTGCGTCTGTGAATCTTCCATTCCTATATGAAAATTTCCAATCAATTGCTCTTTTACTTGATTCAATTCCTTTTCAGTAAGAGTTTCTGATACTTCTTTAAATTCTTTTAGAATAATTTCTTTAATCAGCTTGATATTTTCTTTTTTAGTTCCTGCATAAATGGTGCTGTAAGAAAAAGATTTTGTGATATTTGTATCTCCCCTAATTGAATAAGCAAGATTTCTTTTATCACGAATTTCCCCAAACAATCTTGAAGACATCCCCCCTACCATTAAAGTGCTTAAAATCTGAGCAGCATAACATTTTTTATCTGTTGACAGCGGAACATGATAAGCAAAAACCAAACTAGTTTGACCAATTCCTTTTCTCTTTTCAATTTTGGAGTTATTTCTTTTTCCAAACTTAACATATGGAACTTTCCCTTTTGTTTTTCCAAAATTTTCTTCAGCAAATTTTATTATTTTTCCAAAATCTGCATTTCCGACAATTCCCAAAATCATATTATTTGGCTGATAAATCTGATGAAATTTATTTACAATTTTTTTCCTATCAACAGAGCTCATTGTTTTAGAAGTTCCAATAAGATTCATTCCCAAAGTTCCAGAATATAATTCCTGTTGAATGCTGTCCATAATATAAATATAAGGATTATCTTTTCTCATTTTAATTTCTTCAAAGATAACTTTCCTTTCTTTATTCAATTCTTCTTCATCAAAAAGAGGATTTTTTACCATATCACTAAGAACATCCAAAGCAATTTCAAGATGTCTGCTTGGCATTTTGCACCAGTAAGCAGTAATCATTTCATCAGTAAACCCATTAAGTTCTCCGCCATTTTTTTCTATTTCTTCTGCAATCTTTCTCGAATTTCTTGTAGGAGTTCCTTTGTAAAGCATATGCTCAATAAAATGGGAAATTCCTTTTTCCGAAGGACTTTCGTTTATTCCTCCGTTCCTCACTGCAAAAACAACAGAAACAATGGGCAAGTCTCTTTTCTCAAAAAGAACAGTCATTCCGTTAGATAATATTTTTCTGTAGAATTTTGGCTCCATAAAATATAAAGGAAAAAATCCTATTTAAACTTAAGCAAGAAAAAGCTCTAAATTCCTTTTTTGCTTATTTTGCTCATTAAAAATTCTCTTATTTCTTCTGCTTTTTTGATAGATACAGCAGGGATATGCCCTTCTGACATCATTCCCATTCCTCTTCCTTGGACTGCAGAATATCCAGCAGTTTGAATATTTAAAGTGGAAAAGTGCAAAAGTCTAGCTAAAATTCCTCTGTATATATCTACATTTTGAACTCTTTCATAAGGTATTGCAGAATATCTTTTCCAGATAATTCCTCTTTCAAGTTTAAGTTCATTTGAAGTTAATTCATATTTCCAATTATTATAAGATAATCTAGCATAAACTTCAGAAATTAAAATAACAACTAAGAATGCAAATAGATAATATCCAAAAGAAAAATAAACCATATCCGAATTTTTTGATAACACCATTCCGAAAGGGACAATAAATAGGAAGATTAACCAAAGAAAGCTAAAATATCCTCTAGCTCTAAATGCCCATTTTGCTCCAGGATGTAATTTTTCCATATTCAATTAAAAGAATAATTCTTTTTAAATTTATTTCTTGCTAAAAACAATATACCTTTCCCCGCCAATTTCAAAATCATCTAATACTTTAAAATTTTCATTAATAAAATCAACAACCCAGCTTCTTTTTGCTTTGAATGATTGCCTATTTCCCAAGCTTTTTGTCGGAAAACTTACAACTATCTTGTCTGCTAAAGGAGCAATATCAAAAAGTAATTCTTTGGAATAATCTCTTTTCAAATCTTCAAGAGCATCAATCACTTTAAAGATAAAAACAATTTTTGGTTTTTTCTCATCTTTGATTATTTTCAAAACTTTTTCTTTTTCAAATAAGCTCATATGAAGTGCCTTCCCATTTAGTTTATTTTTCTTGAAATAAAAATTAGTTAGTTCAACAAGTTGCCCAACAGATTCAACTGAAGTATACTTAACATTAATTCCTGCATTTTTAAAAAAATTAAAACTAAATCCATTTATTCCTGCACCCAAATCAATAACACTTGCTTGTTTATAATTTCCAAAAATTCTCTTGTAAATTTGCTCATAATAAGGCAATCTTTCCCTTGTGGAAATGTGCTTTCTTAAAATCCATTCTGGTTCTTTCTCTTTCAAGGATAAAAGTTTCTTGCTAACAAATGCACTAAAAAGTTTTCTCAATAATTCTTTAGTTAATTTTATTTTCTCTTCTTCGCTTGTCTGCCTTTTTTCAAATTGTTCATAAGCCAATTCAATGTCTTTTTCAGGAAGCTTGGAAAATTCCCGTTTTTCTTTAATCTTGTCAAGAATTTGTTTATTCATTTTAAACCAATCCCTTGAATTCCAAAAAGGAATTTAAATTTCTTTTTTCCTTCTTTAATTATTAATCCATTGTAAGTAGAGAGTATAAAAGTTTTATTTTTAGTTGCAACTCGTATATGAACCCCCTGAACTTTCTTAGGGATAACTATTTTTCTTACACGATACTCTTTTTTTCCTTCTTCAATTTCGGTAGAAAAAAATCCATTATTCCCAAATCCTATTTCAGCATAAACTTTCTTCTGTTTCTTCGAATTCATAAATTATTTAACTCATAGAAGTTTAAAAAAGATATGCCAATCAATGCACATCCTGAATATATCAATGCAGAAAAAGAATATTACAAAGCAGAAAATGATGAAGAAAGATTAAAAGCTCTTGAAAAAATGATTTCTGTTTTACCTGGGCATAAAGGTGCAGAAAAACTAAGAGCTCAGATTAGGCTTCGTTATAAAAGATTAAAAGAAAAAATAGCCAAGGAGAAAAAATCAAGAAAAGGAAGTTCAAAAGCAGGAATAAAAAAAGAAGATATGCAAGCAGTGATTATCGGAAAAACAAAATCAGGAAAATCAACTCTTCTTAATCTGTTAACAAATGCAAGGCCAGAAATTGCTGATTATGATTTCACAACCAAGTTCTCTATAGTAGGAATGATGGATTACAACGGAGTTGGAATTCAATTGATTGAAGTTCCAGCAGTAGAATCAGAATACTATGACAGAGGAGCAGTAAATAGTGCAGACACAATATTGATTTTAATAACAGATTTATCTCAAATTCCAGAATTAGAAAAAGTAGTTGAACGTGCCCCAGGAAAAAAGATTTTCTTATTGAATAAGATAGATTTGCTTTCTGAAAATGAAAAGAGAAAACTTTCTGCAACTCTTCAAAGTAAGAAATATAATTTTATTATGATTTCTGCAGAGAAAAAAGAAAATATAGAACAACTAAAAGAAAAACTTTTTCAAAGTTTTGGAAGAATAAGAGTTTATACAAAACAGCCAGAAGAAAAGCAAAAATCAAAAAAACCAATAATAATGTTCCCAGATAGCACTGTAAAAGAAGTTGCTGAAAAAATATTAAAGGGATTCTCAAGCAAAGTTAAAGAAACAAGAATATGGGGCCCAAGTTCAAAATATTCTGGACAAGTTGTAGGTTTAGCACATAAACTAAAAGATTTAGATGTTG
>Ga0172379_10007695_pt1 | contig 13880 bp, 13 predicted proteins | sample GrowelOW334metaG_FD_119756 | JGI IMG/M metagenome (GOLD analysis project Ga0172379, IMG submission 119756) | Groundwater microbial communities from an aquifer near a municipal landfill in Southern Ontario, Canada - Groundwater well OW334 metaG | ecosystem: Environmental > Aquatic > Deep... | reverse complement strand
GCGTGAAACTGATTGCGCTAACACTGAAGGAATGCTTCGTATTATCCAATCAATTCCATCTCCTAAAGCAGAGCCGATGAAGCGTTGGTTAGCTCGGGTCGGCTATGAAAGAATACAAGAAATTGAAGATCCAGAATTGGCAACGAAAAGAACAAGAATGCTTTATAAACTGAAAGGATACTCTGAAAGTTGGATAGAAAAAAGAATGCGTGGAATTGCAATTCGCGAAGAATTGACAGATGAATGGAAAAAACGAGGTATGAAAGAGCACAAAGAATATGAAATTTTGACCGCCGAAATTTCCAAAGCCACTTTCGGTTTGACACCGAGCGAATATAAAAAATTTAAAGGATTGAAACGACAAAATTTACGCGACCATATGAATGACTTGGAATTGATTTTCAATATGCTTGGTGAACGAGTGACAACAGAAATTTCTCAACAAGAAAAACCAGATACATTTGTAAAAAATAAAAAGGTGGCAGAAAGAGGCGGAGATATTGCCGGAAACGCTAGAAAACAAACAGAAAAAGAATTAGGCAGGCCGGTTGTATCAAAAGAAAATTATTTACCAAAATTAGGAAATAAGAAAATATTAAAATAAATTTTTAATTAATTAATAAAAAATATAATGTCTAAAAATATGATCTACATAATTATCGCTTTGGTTTCCATTATTGCGCTCTGGTCTATCTGGGGATTTTTTGGTTCTCGAGTTGAGCAGGCAAAATATTCCGTAGTGAAAAAAATGAATGGCTATGAAATTCGCAAATACCCTGAGCATATATCAGCCCAAACGACGGTAAAAGGATCTTTCGGCGAATCCTTAAATAGCGGTTTTAGCATTGTGGCGGGATATATTTTTGGCGGAAACACCAAAAAAGAAAACATTGCCATGACTGCACCAGTAATCGCGCAAAAAGAAGAGACGGCTAAAACAGGAGAGAACATTGCTATGACTGCGCCGGTAGCGGCGACAACTGATGGCGAATCGCAGATAATTTCCTTTGGGATGCTTCGCTCTTATACGCTTGAAACATTGCCAACACCCAGTGATCCTCGAGTTAAGATTGTGACGGTTCCTGCCAAGGAATATGCCGTGATGAGTTTTTCTTGGTACCATTCAGACGCCCGAGTCAAAAGCACGCAAGAAAAATTGCTTTCCGCCCTTGCTCGTGATGGAATCACTGCAAAAGGGAATGTGGCTTATGCCGGATATAACGCACCCTTGACTCCACCCTGGATGACCCGAAACGAAGTGTTGGTTGAGGTGGAATAATTTTTTATGACAAAAAAAATAGTCTTAGCCGGCGGTTGTTTTTGGGGAATGGAAGAACTTATCAGGAAACAGCCGGGCGTAAAAAATACCATTGTTGGTTATACTGGCGGAAGTGTACCCAATCCAACCTATAAAAATCACGAAGGCCACGCTGAAGCGGTTGAGATTGAATATGATGAAAATATAATTTCCTATAAAAAGCTTTTGGATTTTTTCTTTCAAATCCACAACCCAACAACTCTCAATCAGCAAGGCAACGACATTGGCACTTCATATCGCTCGGCTATTTTTTATGGAAACGAAGAGGAAAAAAAGGATGGATTCACTCCGATGATCCAAGAGGTTGGTTTCAATGGTATTGTCGATATTATATAGGCAGAAGACATGAGGATGATGCTCGTCAAATTCGTCGCTGGAAAGCTTTCAGAAGACACGCTACTCAAATTCAAAAAAATTGCTGGCAAGGAGATTTGAATTGTCGTTCAAGACAGCGCCAAGCTGTGCTCCACTGGGCCTATGATAGTAGAAAATTGTAAATATAATTTTTGTTCAGTAACCCGCCTCATCGGCGACAGGCTCGTTAAATAAAATTTCTTCAAAAAACCACCTGAGGGTGGTTTTTTTGGGAAAGGGGATGAAAGTTATCCACAGCCCAAAAGTTGCCAAAATTATAGAGAGTGATATGATATCATTATAATAAACTTAGATAATTATGCAAAACAAAAAAGAACAAAAAGAGGTAATTATCTATCAATCCAAAGACGGCGCTATTGAACTGCGGGGTGATTTTAAACATGAAAATATTTGGGCTTCGCAGGCACAAATCGCACAAGCTTTTGGTGTGGATGTTCGTACGGTAAACGAGCATATTAAAAATATTTACAAAACTGAAGAGTTGCAAGAGAAAGCAACTATCCGGAATTTCCGGATAGTTCAAAATGAGGGAGGGCGTCAGGTGAAACGAGAAGTGAATCATTATAATTTAGATATGATTATTTCAGTTGGATATAGAATTAGTTCAAAAACCGCAACCAAATTTCGCAAGTGGGCGACTAAAACTATTCGCGAGCATATTGTCAAAGGCTACACAATCAACAAAAAACAAATTGCCAAAAATTATGAGGCTTTTATGCAGACAGTGGCCAGTATTCAAAATCTCTTGCCGGAACATGTCACGCTTGATCCAAAACTAGTTTTGGAACTTATCAAAGAATTTGCAAGCACTTGGGTGGCCTTGGATGCTTATGATAAAGAAGTTTTGCGTGCAATTGGTACAACTAAAAAAGCAATCAAGTTGTCAGGCAAAGAGTTGGTAGAAGCAATTAATGAACTCCGAGCTGAACTTATAAAAAAAGGTGAAGCCTCTGATCTTTTTGCGCGAGAAAAAAGAGCAGGGAGCGTGGAGGGAATAGTGGGAAATGTGATGCAATCGTTTGGTGGCAAAAATTTATATCCTAGTGCTGAAGAAAAGGCGGCGCACCTTTTGTATTTTATGGTGAAAAATCACCCCTTTGACGACGGCAACAAACGTTCCGGTGCTTTCGCTTTTGTGTGGTTTTTACGAAAGACAAAAATACAAGGGATGAAAAACATTAACCCAAGTGCGCTCACCGCTCTGACACTTTTGATTGCGGAAAGTAACCCAAAGAAAATGAACCAAATGACAGCGCTTGTCACGACATTATTATCAGCGAAAAAATAAAACGCAAGAAATTTTAAACTGGTCGAATTCGACGGGTTTAATAAAAATAATTTTTCATTCCTCCCACTCCAGCATTTTTCCAATCTTGGCTTCCATACAGTCGGCTTTTTGGAGGTACATTATTTGTTGGCGGTTCAAAATGGGGGAGTGTTTCACGTCAGCCAGATATTCGGGGATATAATATATTTCCTCTTCGGTGGTCATCCAATCGAGATGGTCAAAGCGTTTCAAGTTTATGGGAGCGGAGAAGCTACGCAAACTTTTTCGACCAGTAGTGTCAAAATATTCATGGAAATAGCTCATGGCCAATTCGCGAATGGAAGAATAGACCGGTTCGCGATAGCGCAGAAAAACATGATTAGTTTTGGAAATGGCACCCCACTTGCCATATTTTTTGAAAACCGCCACCACATGATCAAAATCAGTTTTGCTGGCCATAAGGTCCAAAAGTAGAGGTGGTTGACCGTTTACACGAAGAGCGAGAGCGGCCAGTGTGGCGCCTTCGATACAGTGACAAACTTTTTTGTCCAAAACTGTCATCGGCGAAAAACAAGTGTCGCCAGATTTTTCTAAATTCATCGGCATTGAATTCAAAAAAAGCTGAATCTTTTTGGGATCATTGAGGGATTTCAAAATTTTCAATTTTTCTTTGGGGATGTCAAACATTTTTATTTAGCTAAAATAAAATTAAAAAGATAGCCGGTGAAAATTATTCCTGTGCCAACAACAGAGGCAAAAATTAAAACAAGTTTTATTTTCATTACTTTTTTGAGAATCATAAATTCCGGAAAAGATAGTCCCGTCACCGCCATCATAAAAGCCAGACTTGTGCCGATACTAACGCCTTTTTCGCTGAGTACGCCAACTAGCGGAATTCCCCCAGCCGCATTGGAATAAAGTGGGATGCCAAGAATCACAGCTAGGGGCACGGCGTACCACTGATCAGTGCCGGCGTATTGCGCGAGAAAATCCGTGGGCACATAGCCATGAATGATAGCTCCAATCCCAACGCCGATAATTATATAAACCCAAATATTTTGTATAATCCCAAAAGTATAATTTTTGGCATAAATTATTCTTTGTTTCCAAGAAAGCTCGGATAATTTTATCTGGTGGATATTGGTATTTTTCTCCCCAAAATTTTTCAATAAATTTTCTACTTTTAGTTTGCCAATAATAATTCCGGAAAAAATTGCGATGAGAAGTCCGCTTGTGACATAGAGCAGGGCAATTTTCCAACCAAACATCCCCAGAAGCATTATCAGTGCCACTTCGTTTATCATTGGCGAGGCGACTAAAAAAGAAAAGGTAGTGCCCAACGGCACGCCAGCCTCCAAAAAACCAAGAAACAGCGGAATAGCTGAACAAGTGCAAAAAGGAGTAATGATGCCAAAAAGTGACGCCAAGATATTGCCAAAATATTTTTTCTCTTGTGAGAGAATCCTTCTGATTTTTTCTGGCGGGAGATATGAGCGCAAAAGAGACACGAAAAAAATAATAACGATTAATAATAAAAATATTTTGATGATGTCATAAACAAAAAAATTGACCGCTTCAGCGAGAAATGTTTCGGGGGTGATATTAAAGATTGAATAAGTGATCCAGTCGGCGAAAATTTTTAGCATAAAATTATTTCAATAAATTAGCGAAATTATTTTTAGTTTCTTCAAAATTTTTAATTTGCTCTCCTGTGATTGGTTCGCCTTTAGGCAAGTCGAGTTTTAGGGGATTGACGGGAACGCCATTGAGTTTCACTCCATAATCTAGATGTGGCCCAGTGGACCAACCGGTCGAACCAACATAGCCAATAATTTGTCCACGGCTCACTCTTTCGCCAACACGCAAGCCCTGGGCAAATTTACTCAAATGTCCATAATGCGTAGTGTAGCCATTATCGTGAGTAAGGCGAATTATATTTCCCCAGCCACCTTCAAAGTGAGCGTTCACTACAGTGCCATGAGCGGCAGCAGAAACCGGCGTGCCAGTCGGCGCGGCATAGTCAATTTGATAGTGGGCGGAAACTTTTCGGGTGATTGGATGCATGCGCGCTCCCGTAAAACCAGAAGAGATATGGCGATAGCTCAGTGGAGCTTTCAGAAATTGTCGCTCCAGTAGCCGACCATCGGCGTCATAATATCCGCCTTTCCCTCCGTTGTCGAAATAATAGGCGAAATAGGCGGTGCCGGAGTTGATAAATTTTGCGCCCAAAATTTTTCCGTCCGGTGCGCTTTGACCATCGCGCGAGCGTTTTTCATATATAATTACAAATTCATCATCTTTTTGAATTTCAGTGGTGAAGTCAATGTCAAAAGAAAAAATGTCACCTACTTCCAAAACGGTGGCTTCTTGCAATCCCGCTTCCATGGCATCCACATAAAAAAAGTTTTCAATTTTTCCTCGGGCAGTGCTTTGGGAAACTTCATAGGAAATTTTTTCTTCACACGCACTAAATTCATCAGCTTTTCGTTCCACTACAATTAGCGCTTCGTTATTCTTGTCATATTCAATGCGTTTAGTTTTTTCTTCCTCATTAAAATAGAAACGCAATTTTTGGCCAACTTTAATGTTGGTAAAATCATAAACATCTTTAGCACAGGAGAGGAGAGACTCCTCATCATTGGCATCAAGTTTTCCATTTGACTGGAAAACTTCAGCGGGAATGTCGCCAGTCGAAATTGTATACTCCACCACGCGGTCAGTATTTTTTTTCGTCTCAGCTGGCGTGGGCATTTCAGTTTGTGTAGAAATTTCTTTAGCTGGTTCTTTTTGTGCGAAGATAATGTTTTTTAGCCAGACGGTTCCTTTGAAAATCACAAAAATAATAAGCAGAGAAAATAAGCCCACAAAAAGTTTTCTTCGGGCGCTATATTTTCGCACGCGCAAGTTTTGTCGCTCTCGTATTTCCATAAATCTAATTATATCATAGCCACAAAAAAACCGCCCCTTTCGGGACGGCTTAGTGAAAATACTTTTGAAAGTATTAGATCTTTGATACGTTGACAGCACATGGTCCTTTTGGGCTTTCGCTTACTTCGAACTGTACTTTGTCACCTTCTCGTAGTTCTTCAAAGGTTACACCTTGAAGTTCTTTTGAATGAAAGAAAAGATCCTTGTCATTTCCTTCTCGGGAAATGAATCCAAATCCTCGATCAGTCAATTTTTTGATTGTTCCTTGTTCCATTGTGATAGAGATATAGGTTATTTAAATTTGTTCCACTAGAGGCTTTGCAAAAAAGTTCGACGATTCTTCTAACTGCAGGCTTATTGGGACTTGTAAACTAGTATACGCCTCTTTTTGAATTTTGTCAATGGCTGTGGGAACTGGATTTTCCAGCTACATATCCCGTAGTCCAGGCAATTTGGAGGTTGTATCCGCCGGTTGGTCCGTCGAGATCCAATACTTCGCTTAATTAGTTTTTTAGTTGTTAGAATTTTTTTAGAATAGTCCTTTTTTAAATTGTTTAATACATTCTTCCCCACAATCATATTCTAATTTACTCATAACCATTTGAATTGATTTATATGGGCAAGTTGGCAAAGAAGCGACATATTTATATTTTTTATATTTTGGCTCCCATAAATCAGCTAACAAATTATTTAAAGCGATATATAGACTAAACAAAATAAAATCAGATTGTTTCGATTTTATTTTACTTTGTTTGTATTCAGGGCAACGAAGATGAACAGTTAGCGGGCCAAGCTCGTTTTCTAGCATTCTTACTGCTGAATGTCTAATGTTGCCGTTTTTATGTTGGAGTAAATGAAGAAGCCAAGGAAACAAAAAATCCGGTGGGTTTTCTCTTTCATGTAAATAATATAAGACAGATACAGCCATAACAAAATTTTCTCCTCGCCAATCTTCTTTAATCTTAAAATACTCCTCTGGAGCATGCTCCGTTATTAATGCAATTTCATCAAATTTTCCGTCACTATTAGAGCTATATAAAAATTTCCTCACTTCTCTTGCTGATTTCCGACTATTTTCTTTGTTTCCATTCAAAATAACATCAAAAAGCTCGTTGAATGTTTTTGTTGGTTTTTGATTTGTCATTCCGATTGTAGTCATATTTTTTATAGTGCATATAAAGTATAATAGCTCAAGCCTTTTATATCAAGCAATATTTTTTTTATTACATTTTTTTGATTTTCAAGAGGAAAAGGGGAGAAGAAAAGTTATCCACAGATCAAGCTTTGCCAGAATTTTTATGCAGTGATATAATATCATTGTAGAAAATTTAATATAAAAAAATTATGGATAAAATGAATGAACTTATAAACATAAAAGTTATTCAAAAAGATTTCAATGGTGAGAAAAAAAGATTTGTGAATGCTAGAGAATTGTACGGATGGTTGGGTGTTGGTAGGGATTTTTCTAATTGGATAAAGGACAGGATTGGAAAGTATGATTTCGTGGAAGATTTGGATTTTTTTGTAGCCTTCGCCAAATTTGGCGATGGATTTAGTGGCTTAAATAAGGCTAAAGCTATTGACCCTAAAAGTGGAAAAATTTTAGCCAGAGAGTATATTATTTCAATTGATATGGCAAAAGAATTGGCAATGCTGGAGAATAACGAAAAAGGAAAAATGGTCAGAAAATATTTCATCCGAGTGGAAAATGATTTTAAGAAAGTTATGCGGGTTGCGACAATGGATCCAAAATTTATCAATCAATTGACGAGCCAGTTTTTTGAAACTCGAGAAGAGACGAAAGAATATCGCCGAGATTTTACTGATTGCATAAAAGATTTCGTGGCGGTTAAAAATTATGGGACATACACGGATATGCTGTATGATTTTTTGTTTCTAGAAAAAGCCAAGGAATATCGAAAACTTTTAGACTTAGCTAAAAAAGATTTCACCCGAAATTATATGTACGAAGAAATATTATTGACCATTGGTGCTTTTGAAACTGGGTTAGCAGGAGAAATTGAAGAAGAATTTAAAAAATTAGGTAGAATGTTGAAAAAAGACGAATTTGTCAGGAAATTTAATAAATTTTCTTCTACAAAAAATTGGTTAGTTTATCAAAAAAGAGCAAGAAATATTATGGCAACTTATGATGAAGAATTGCGAAGAATAAAACATCCAAAGTTGATTGATTATAAAAAAGAATTTAGCCAAGAGGATATTCAAAAGCTTTTGAAATAGTTTTTTATAGTTGTAAAAATAAAAAACTAAAAATTGTCGCTTAAATTATATTTAGTGATTCGCTAGACTTCCCAGCCACATATCCCGTAGTCCAAGCGATTTGAAGGTTGTATCCGCCGGTGGGACCATCCAAGTCCAACACTTCTCCAACGATAAATAAATTAGAAATAATTTTTGAGCGCATAGTTTTGTTTTCTACTTCTTTGAGGCTCACTCCACCAGAAGTTATCATAGCTGATTCAAAATCTAAAAGTGAATCGACACTCAGACGAATGTTTTTCAAAAGTTTGGCTAAATTATTGCGATGAGTTTTGCCAAGAGAATAAATTTTTCGGTCGGTTTCAAGTTTTGAAAGTTCTAAAATTGTGAGGGCTAATTTTTGCGAAAAATATTCAGCCAGATAATTTTTCAAATCTTTTTTCTTATATTCTTCAAAATCTATTTTCAATTTTTCTTCTAGCGCATTTTGTGTGAGAGTAGGGAAGAGGTCAATCTCCAAAAAGATTTCACCCTCGGAAAGATTTTGACTAACATATTTGCTGGCGTTAATGATAGCTGGTCCGGAAAGTCCAAAATGGGTGAAAAGAATTTCTCCAGTTATTTCGAATATTTTTTTGTCCTGTTGTAATATTTTTATCCCGACATTTGGAAGACTCACTCCCGGTAACTCTTTGACCCAGCGTTCTTTTATTTTTATCGGCGTGAGTGCCGGCATTGGGCGCACGATAGTGTGCCCCATTTTTTCCAGCCACGCATATCCATCACCAATCGAACCAGTGGTCGGAAAAGATTTTCCGCCCGTAGAAAGAATGAAATTTTTGGCATAAATTTTTCGCTCGGCTGTTTTGATGCAGGCTATTTTTGCATCCTGGATTTCAAAATCCAAAACATTTTGATTGAGTTTCACTACCACGCCATTTTTTTTCAAACTTTTTTTCAAAGTATCTAGCACGTCTTGGGCTTTGTCGCTCTCGGGGAAAACTCGCCCGTCTTTTTCAGTTTTTAGTTTAAGTCCTAATCTCGCAAAAAATTCTTGCGTTTCGCGCGAACCAAAAATAGCCAAACCAGAAAAAAGAAACTTACCATTTTTCCCAAGTTTTTCCACAAACTCTCGGTTGGAAAAATTAGCCTGGGTGATGTTGCACCGGCCATTGCCAGTCAAAAGTAATTTCTTTCCCAAAGTAGAATTTTTTTCAATGATGGCTACTTTCTCGCCATTTTCGCTCGCCAAAATTCCCGCCATCATTCCGCTGGCTCCACCCCCCACAATCACTGTATCAAATTTTTCTTCTTTTAAATTATCCATAATAATTTCATCCTAGCATTGTTATGGAAAGTTATCCACAGCCCAAAAATTGCCAAAATTATCCTAGAGTGATATAATATCATTATAATAAATAATATTATCAAAAACTAATATGTTAAAAAATGAAAATAAAAGTGTGGTTAATTCGCTTAATAAGGATTTTGAAAGTATCAAAAAAATAGATGAGAATGGCATTGAATATTGGGAGGCGCGAGAACTGATGCCACTTTTAGGATATAAGGAATGGAGAAAATTTGAAGGAGTTTTAGAGAAAGCAAAAGATGCTTGTATAATAAGCAATCAAGAGAGCAGGGATCATTTTGTCGGCGCCGACAAAATGATAAAAATAGCTAGGGGAACAAAAAAAGAGGCTTTTCGTAAAATTAAAGACTATCGTCTTTCTCGCTATGCTTGTTATCTTATTGCTCAAAATGGAGATCCAAGAAAAACAGAAATTGCTATGGCGCAAACCTACTTTGCAGTGCAAACTAGAAAACAAGAAATTTTTCAACAACTTAGTCAAGATCAAAAAAGATTATTCATCCGAGGTGAAGTCACGATTCATAATAAAAAACTTTTTGATACTGCCAAAAAAGCCGGCGTGAGTAATTTTGGAAGATTTAATAACTATGGCTATCTCGGGTTATATGAATTAACTGCCAGTGAAATTAGAAAGAAGAAAAAAATTGGCAAAGATGATATTTTAGATAGAGCAAGTTCCACAGAATTGGCGGCTAATTTGTTTTGCATTACTCAAACAGACGACAAGATTAATAAGGAAAATATTGTTGGAGAAAATTTAGCCAACGCGACTCATTTTAAAGTGGGACGAAAAGTGAGAAATGTGATAAAGGAGATAAAAGGAACTTTGCCGGAAAATTTACCACCAGAAAAGCATATTAAAGAGTTGAAAAAAATAAATCAAAAAAGAATAGGATAATTTTGTTTGTGAAAGGAAGAAAGGCGGAAATTTTTTGACAAAGCGAGGACTATATTGTATAAATAAGGGGTAAAAAGACTTTTTTAAAAATAAATATTAAATCTAAAAATATGGAACAAGACCCAAGATTTGGCGTGTATTCTCAACCGGAACCTGAGAAAGATCAGGATTCAAAAAAATTTCTAATTACTATAATAGTCATGTTGTCTGTTGCGCTGGTAGGTTTGGCTGCTCTCTATATTTATAATGTTTCAAGAAATTCTCAAGGTGAAAATGAAGCAGAAAAAACAAGTGCAACTTCAAATGTTCCAGTTAGTCCTAGCCCTTCAGTCAGTCCAACTACTCCGACGGTTGCGACCGAACCAGAACCGGTAGTTCCAGCGGAAGTCAAAAAAGCCGATCTCTATGTGAAAAGTTATTCTTTCAGCAAGGATCCAAAAGTTGGTTCTGAATTTGTGATAAATGTTGTTATCGGCAACAAGGGACAAGTTGCTTCTCTTGAGTCCTATTGGGAATGGTGGTCAACTGCTTCCAAACAATCTTGCAAGAAAAAAGTTGGCGCGATTTCCGCCGGGGGAACTAGTGCAGTCCAGTGCGAATTTACATATTCAGATTGGTCGGATTATGCCACTAAGGTCGTGGTTGATTCGCAAAATGATGTGAGTGAAAGCGATGAGGGGAATAATACGACCACCAAGCAAGTGACGCCTAAACACAAAAAGGCTGATTTGACGATTACTGAATATGAATTTAACCATGATCCAAAAATGGGGGAAGAATTTAAGGTTGAAATCACCATCAAAAACAAAGGAGAAACAGATGCGAAGTCAGTGGAATGGGAATGGTGGTCAACGAGTGCCGTATCTTCTTGTGATGGAAAAGCTGACAAGATAGAGGCCGGCGAAAGCGAAACAGTTTCTTGTAAATATACTTATGACGGATCAGACTCGTATGCGACCAAGGCCTCGGTTGATCCGGATGATGACATTGACGAAGAAGAAGAGGATAATAATGTTTCAACCAAAACCGTAATTCCGATTCACTAATTTTGCTTGACAAAACAAAAAAGAAAGGGTATACTTACTTTTTATGTTAATACATCTTCATACGTATCTAAACATAAAATAATTAATTTTTTATGTTAGATAATAATGCAATACAAAACAAACGCGCGAAGTTCTCGCGCAGGCAGTTCTTACGGTGGTAGAAAAGGCGGATCGCGGGGCGGTTCTCGTCCAAGTGGTCGAAGAAGATTTACGGGTAATGTAATTGATGTTAGTCGTTTCATTTGCAAGGCCAAGGAAATTGTTCCAGCGGAAGTTTTCAAGCCTCGCTATGAATTTTGCGACCTTGAAATTCATACATTGCTAAAACGCGCTATCGAAAGTCGTGGTTTCGCTGTGCCAACCCCGATTCAAGATCAAGCTATCCCGGCTATTCTTTCAGGAAAAGATGTAATTGGTTTGGCTAATACTGGTACCGGAAAAACGGGGGCTTTTCTCATTCCAATGATCAATAAGATTCTCTTGAATCCGCGCGAAAAAGTTTTGATTGTGACGCCGACTCGAGAATTGGCAATTCAAATTCAAGATGAATTTATGGCTCTAGCTAAAAGACTAAATATTTTTTCGGTGGTAGTAGTCGGAGGTGCGGATATTCGAAGACAAATCAAAGAGATGCATAGACGTCATAATTTAGTCGTTGGTACTCCTGGCAGACTCAAGGATTTGATCACTAGAAAAGTTTTGGATTTGTCGCAGTTTAGTAGCGTGGTGCTGGACGAAGCTGATCGTATGCTCGACATGGGATTTATCAATGACGTAAATTGGCTTTTGTCACTTGTGGCAAAGCAAAGACAAATCATGCTTTTCTCAGCAACATTCGGCGCTGAGATCGAAAGTTTAACCAGAAAATTTTTGAATCAACCGGTGAAAATTTCTGTCAAAAGCGGAGAATCAAGCGCGCAAATTGATCAAAATATTGTGCGCATGGAAAAAGGTAAAGATAAAACAGACACACTCCATGATTTGCTCATCCAAGCTAAATTTGAAAAAGTTTTGATTTTTACTCGCACCAAGCATGGCGCCGACAAACTCACCAAGAGTTTACTTCAAAGAGGTTTCAAAACTGAATCTATTCACGGCGACAAACCGCACAGTAAAAGACAGCGGGCGCTTAAAATGTTCAAAGAAAACATTGTGGAAATTTTGGTCGCCACCGACGTGGCTGCTCGCGGACTCGACATTCCAAATGTGAGTCATGTCATCAACTTTGATTTGCCAGCCACCTATGAAGATTATGTGCACCGCATCGGTCGCACCGGTCGCGCCGACAAAAAAGGCATTGCACTGACTTTTGTGGAATAAAATAGGAGTTGCTAAGCAATTAAAATTTTTTCGAAATTAAACTCGAATTCGGAATTTTATAACCAAGAATTTCCCTCAATCAACGGCTACTAATGGAAATTTTTAGATAAAATTCGAATTCTCAAACAATAATTTCTTAAAAATTTTAATTGTTTAGCTCTTGGAAAAATAAAAAAGGCGTATCTTATCGATACGCTTTTTGTTATCTCTCCAAATCCAAAACCTCATCAATCCTAATTTGCGAAACGAATTCGGGGACGTGGCTAACGAGAATCATAGCGCCCTCAAAGGAATCGAGGGCTTTGGCGATGATGGGAAGATGGCGAAAGTTGATGTGGTTGGTTGGTTCGTCGAGGATCAAAAGCCCTGGTTCTTCAAGAGTGAGGCGGGCAAAAGCCACGAGACCTTTTTGTCCTTCAGAAAGAGAACCAATTTTAGCGTCGATAATTGTTTTGTCGATGAGAAAGCCGGAAGCTACGGAGCGCATTCGTTCTTCATCTTCATTTCGCATAACAGCAAAAAGAGAATTGCGCACAGTATCTTCAAAATTAAGCGTAGAAAAATCTTGGCGATAATATCCCACCCGAATTCCTTCGGTAATTTTCGCGCCCTTGGCGTGACCGGAAGCGAGAGATTCAAGTAGGGTGCTTTTGCCAATGCCATTTGGTCCAGCAAGGAGCAGATGAGTTTTTTTCTTGAGAGAAATTTTGACTTTCTTTTCTTCGGGTTCATGATTTTTCATCACCGTAAGTGAAGAAATGTTGATTATCTCTCCAATCAATCCATCTTGCACTAGAATTTCAAAATCACGAATGGCTTTGTCTTCTCGCCTGACATCCACTTTAGCTTCTTCCATTTCTTCAGCCTTGTCGCGCATCTTTCGAGCCACGAGTCGCATCTTTCCACCCTTGTTAGCAAAAAAGTTGGCTTTTTCTTTATTGGCAATTATTTCTTTTTCATATTGAGCATTTTTCATTTTTTCTTTTTCAATTCGATCGGCAATTTCCGCCACCACGACATAGTAGTCCCCGAGATATTGCTCAATCTTGTGCGTGAAAACGTCGAGATAGAGCACTCCATCCGTGAAGCAGTTCAAAAAATTGGCGTCGTGGGAGATGACGATACAAGTTTTTTTATAT
>Ga0172379_10007694_pt1 | contig 13881 bp, 17 predicted proteins | sample GrowelOW334metaG_FD_119756 | JGI IMG/M metagenome (GOLD analysis project Ga0172379, IMG submission 119756) | Groundwater microbial communities from an aquifer near a municipal landfill in Southern Ontario, Canada - Groundwater well OW334 metaG | ecosystem: Environmental > Aquatic > Deep... | reverse complement strand
TGAACCAAGCTCAAGCCGCAGAAAGGATTCCCGTACCAATGCCAGGAGAAAACACCGAGACGCAGGAGAAGCGCGAAACACGCAAACGCCTTATCGAATGGGCGAAGGAATTTGATTTGGGACAAGGAGACGATGCGGAGAAGTGGATTGAAGAAAGTTTTAAATTTTTACCCAGTGGCGAGGCTGTGTGTAAAGGGGATTTGTGGCTTCCTCATGATGTGAACCGTATGCCCAAAGGAATCGTGCGCGTCGCCGGGAACCTCTTTAACAGGGAGCTCACTTCGGCTCAGGGATTCGAACTGCCAGAGGTCATCGGCGTAAGCCTCTGGCTCGATGGCCTTACCTTAGCCCAAGGGCTCAAATTACCTCAGGTTATCGGCCATCATCTCATTCTCGATGGCCTTACCTCAATTCAAGGCCTCGAACTGCCGCAGAAAGTTGGAGGGAATGTGTATCTCAGTAATGTCACGGACGAAGAAATACAGCAGCTGAGAAACAAGTATCCGAACCTGTGTATAAATCCAAAAAGGGAGGGGTGTTTTGACATTGGAGTGCCTCGATAAGGCGTGGTAGGATATGCGTTATGACCCATTCTCAGGCCAAGGAGCGCATAGCCAAATTAAGGCTAGAAATCGACCGGTATCGCTATCAATACCATGTTTTGAATAACCTGGAGATTTCTGAGGCGGCCTTGGATGCGCTCAAACATGAACTGTATAAACTAGAGTCAGATTTCCCGGATTTAATCACAGCAGATTCGCCGACCCAGCGCGTGGCAGGCGGGGTGGCGAAAGGCTTCAAAAAGGTCCAGCATGCAGCTAGGATGCTCTCGCTTGAGGATGTTTTTTCCGAGGACGAAGCAGACGAATGGCTGGCGCGCATAAAAAAGATAGATTCGCATTGCGATGACAAAGGTTTGTATGCTGAAGTCAAAATGGACGGCTTGGCCACTTCTCTCATCTATGAAGATGGGAAGCTGGTCCAAGGCGCAACGCGCGGAGACGGCACAATCGGCGAAGATGTAACAACCAATGTCAAGACAATAGAATCAATCCCATTGTTTTTGCGCGAGCCCAGTGACCGCGAATTGGATGCGTATTGCAAAAAATTCCAGGCTCACATCAACGAGCGCCATTTGCGCCACATCGTGAAAACGCACGAGGGGCGTTTGGAGATTCGCGGTGAGATTTATATGAAGCGCAGTGCTCTCAAAAAGTTGAACGCTGAGTTGAAAAAACGCGGGGAGGCAGAGCTGGCTAATCCGCGCAATGCCGCGGCTGGCGGGGTGCGCCAATTGGACTCAAAAGTCACGACTGAGCGCAAGCTTTCGTTCATGGGCTGGCAATTGATCGGAGATGTGGGCACGACCACGCATGAGCAAGAGCATGAACTCATCAAGCTTTTGGGTTTTCCATCCAATGAATACAATGGCCTTTGCGATAATCTGAAACAAGTGGAGCATATCATGGAAAAAATCGGCAAAGTGCGCGACAAGCTTGATTATCAGATAGACGGCGTGGTCATCAATATCAATGACAATAAGATCTTCAGCGATTTGGGCGTGGTGGGCAAGACTCCGCGCGGCGCAGTGGCCTGGAAGTTCGCGGCCGAGCAAGGTACCAGCATTGTGCGCGAGATCCAAGTCTCAGTCGGCCGCACTGGCGCGCTGACTCCTGTCGCTGTCATGGACCCGGTCCAGCTCGCAGGCACGACCGTCACTCATGCAAGCCTGCACAATGAGGATGAGATTGCGCGTTTAGGCTTGAAGATCGGGGATACGGTGATCGTGGAAAAAGCCGGGGATGTAATACCGAAGATCATTCAGGTTTTGCCTAAGCTCAGGACTGGCAAGGAAAAAACATTCCACATGCCAACGCATTGCCCGGTCTGCGGATCCAAAGTCGACCGCAAAGCTGGCGAGGTCGCGACTTTTTGTACGAATACCAAGTGTTTTGCCCAAGAGCTGGCGCGCATGGCGCATTTTGTGTCGCGCCAAGCCATGGACATGCGCGGCTTGGGAGAAAAACTGCTGGAAATGTTCATCCAAGAAGGCATTGCCAAAGAGCCGGCTGAATTATATGAGATAACGCCTGGCGATCTTGGCGGGCGCGAAGGTTTTGGCGAAGTTTTGCCGGTAAAATTAGTCAAAGAAATCCAAGCGCACAAAAAAGCGCCTTTGGATCGTTTTATTTATGCGCTCGGCATCCGGCATGTCGGCTCTGAAACAGCAGTGCTGTTGGCGCGCCACTTCAAGTCATTCGATAAGTTCCAGAATGCGTCGCTAGAGGAATTGGATACGATTGAAGGCGTAGGCGAAGTCGTGGCCAAAGCCATCCATGATTTTTTGCATGACAAGACAGAAATGAAGCGCGTCACTAATCTTTTGAGCCACGTAGACGTACAACGTACCACGTACAACGTACAACGTGGGCCACTGTCAGACACGTCCTGGGTTTTTACCGGATCGCTTGAGTCTATGAGCCGTGAGGAAGCAAAAGAAGCAGTCAGGAAACTGGGGGCTGATGTATCGGAAAGCGTGTCTAAAAAAACGACTTATGTCGTGGTTGGTGCAGAGCCAGGGTCCAAGGCTGATAAAGCAAAAAAATTAGGCGTAAAGATTTTGGATGAGAAGGAGTTTTTGAAGATGATTAAATAGTCTTCCCTCACCCGGTAGAAGAGATGACCCTCGTCCATATTGTCATTCTTGCGCATGCGAGAATCCAGACATTCGGATTCTGGATTCCTCCGATGCGCATCGGAGGAATAATACGATGAATGTATGAAGACTTATTACGTATATATTCTAGCTAGCGAAAAAAATGGAACTCTGTATATCGGCATTACCTCCAATCTTGTGGGTCGAGTTTTTCAGCATAAAAATAAAACGAATGAAGGTTTTACTAAAAAATATGGAGTTGATAATTTAGTTTATTTTGAATCAACAACGGATGCTAATGCAGCTATCGCGCGGGAAAAACAGTTGAAACATTGGAAGAGGGAATGGAAGTTGGCTCTGATAGAAAAAGAAAATCCATCTTGGACGGATTTGTACCCCAAGATGATTTCTGGATCCTCGCATGCGCAAGGATGACAAAAGAGGGCAATGGCTGTGGGGGAAAGGGGGCTGGGGGTATGAGGGATTGCGAGTCTTTCGCCATCTAACCTTTTGCGACGCAAGTAAAGGATAGCTTTTATGCGCTCTAACGGAATCTTTTCGCGCGAAATGATTATTTTTTGGCTTAAATACCTTGACAAAGAGCTGAAAATGACTATTCTTTATTCGTACTTTGACAGCGTTTTAGTCTCACGAAGGAGAGAAAAATGAATAAGTTGATTGTGTGTTTCGCGCCTTCGGATACAACTTCGATGCGCAGGGCGCTCAAGAAATTGCCTTGTTCAATCGACCACTGGGAAGTTGGCCAGCCCTTTCCTCCGCACGTGCACATTGAAAGCGCATTGACTGCCAAGCGATTCGCGGCGTTGCTATCTAAGCAAGTAGTCGTGTTCAAGGCTTCGTCTAACCCAGACAAGAAAAGACATCAGAAGGAGGCGGCAGCGGGGTGCGGTTGCGGTCAAGGCGACAAATGCAGGTGCTACCTGGACGATCGCGGTCGATGGGTCAGAAATTCGCACTATACGCGAGAGTTCAGAAACGGAGACATGTCTGATTGAGACCCTTGACAAACCACAGAATAAGCGGTTTATTAAGTGCCTGGAGGTAACAATGGATTGGTCAAAAATCATAACCAGCGGACAGCTAACCGAAAAGATCTTGGAACAGGCCGCAAGCATTCGCGAGGATGCGTACGCGCTCCTGGATCGGATCCAGAAGTTTGACGAACCTTTCAATGTCGAAAATAGACTCGTGAGGCTGTTCGTGCTCATCGCGAAACAGAGCTGGATTGGCAATCGCTTGGTCATTGAGATTGCTTTCAAGGATGTGGAGCATGGCCGCCTTTCATATGATTGCGAAATCAGGTTGCTTGTTCCGATTGGTGATGGCAGCTATGAACAGCTCAAGAAAATCGCGGTCAAGGCCAGTAACCTGACGTTTCGCGAACTGATGCGCGACAAGAGAAAGCTTTCGCCCTTCATGCTCGAGGATGGGGTCAAAGGCAAGTATGTCCTCAAAGCTGAACGGGCCATGAGCCTGCCGCCGCCCGAAGTTGCGCAATCAAGGCAGAAGATCGAAGCTCTGTTCGCCAGGCAAAACAAGCCTATGACCATCCCGCCTGCTATGAAAAAAGCTTTGGAGTCCAGCCGGCGCAAACCGGATCCGGCTCCGGCTATGGTTGGCAAACCAACAGAGTCTGCGAAACCAACGCCGCCAGCTCGCGCGCCTTCCTTGGGCTCGGACAAACGAAAACAGACGCGAACATATTTCGACGTTTCGTCCTGCGCACCTGAGCAACCTCAGAAGACATTGGATCTCGATCAGGACTGGGGTGGTGCGCCGCCGCCCCCTCTTGCCAAGCCTCCCAAGCCTCGAACCTGACCGAGGCTTTTTTTATAGGGGAAGAGGGTGAGCCGGCTTGACAAACCCCAGAAAATACTGTTTATTTATTCCTGGAGGAGAACAATGGACCTGTCAAACATCAAATCCGGTGGACAGCTGACCGAAAGGATTCTGGCCCAGGCCGCTTGCACGCGCGAGGATACGTATGCACTCTTGGACCTGGTCCAAACATTCAATGATCCTTGTAGGATTGAAGCAAGGCTAGTCAGGCTTTTTATACTGATGGCCAGCCAAGAATGGACTGAGGGCCGTATCACGATTGAGATTACTTTCAAGGATGCAACCGTGCGAGGGTGTCCCACGAAAGAATGCGTGGTCAGGTTGCTCACGCCGACCAGCAGCAGCAGCCAAGCCATGCTCAAGAGTGTCTCGGTCAGGGCTAGCTATAAGACGTTTCAAGATGCGTTTCGCGACCGGCGCAAGCTTTCTCCGTACATGCTCGAGGACAAGCATATCGGAAAGTTCATTCTCATTGCCGGGCATTCCCTGAGCCTTGTCCCGCCCAGTGGAGCTGAGCAGGCCAGGCAAAAGCTTGCGGCTAGGCTGGAAAGGATTGGTTTCAAATCCGGGACCATGCCTCCGGAAATGCGCCAACGCCTGGAGGAGATGAAAAAGGGCGCACCTCCTCGCGCTGGCCAAGCCAAGCCCCTTCCCAAGAACGTGCCGCGGCCAACAACGGTCCAGATTCCCAGACCAGCACGTTTGCCTGCGGACTTTGTGGATCTTGAGCAAGGTTGGGGCGATGAAGAAAACCCGACGCTCCCTAAGCCCCGAAAGTAGTGGGGCTTTTTTAATTAACCGGGTTGGACGAAGAGCTTCAGTTCGGCTAAACTGCCTGTTATATGAAGCTAAGCCAAGAAGATGTGAAACACCTGGCAGACCTGGCCAGGCTGGACCTTTCTGAGCCAGAAGCCAAGAAAATGGCCGAGGAATTCGGCTCTATTTTGGGTTATGTGGAACGCATCCAAAAAGTAGATACCAGCAAAGTGGAGCCATTCACTATGCCAGTCAGAGAGGATTGGAGGCCAGATGTGGCATTTGAATCAGACGAGGCCACGCGCGAACTCATCCTGTCCAATTTCCCGGGCCGCACCGGCGACTTGCTGCAAGCCCCAGGAGTATTTGAAAACCCCAAACGCTGATCATGTACCACATAACATGTAACAAGTAACACAACGGATGATATATGTTATATGATACATGTTACACGAAAAAGATATGAAACCACTCAACGAACTCACCATCATAGAAGCGAATGAGCTTCTGGCGTCTGGCGAAACCACTTCAAAAAAGATTACCCAAGCTTGCTTGGATCAGATCAAAGGCATGAATGACATGTTGAATGCTTTTGTTGAGGTCTATGAAAAGGATGCTTTGGAAGCGGCTGATAAAGCTGATTCGCGCCGGGCAGATGGCCAGGTTCTCGGACCATTGGACGGCATACCTTTGGCCATCAAGGACAATATGATGTTGCAGGGCAAAGCTTGCACAGCTGGCTCAAAAATCTTGTTCGGCCATGTTGCAGCTTATGATTCAACGATCGTGCGCAAGCTTTTGGATCAAGGTGCTGTTGTTTTAGGCCGGACAAATATGGATGAGTTTGCCATGGGCTCTTCGACTGAACGGTCAGCCTATGGCCCGACCAAGCATCCGCGCGATCCAGAGCGCGTACCAGGCGGTTCTTCTGGCGGCAGTGCTGCCGCAGTCTTGTCCAACATGTGCATCGCAGCTTTGGGGTCTGATACTGGCGGCTCGATCCGCCAACCTGCATCGCTGTGCGGTATTGTCGGCTTGAAACCGACTTATGGCCGCGTGTCGCGCTATGGCTTGATTGCCATGGCATCATCTTTGGATCAGATCGGACCCATGACCAAGAGCGTGGATGATGCGGCTTTGCTTTTGTCAATGCTTCAGGGTCAGGATCCGAATGATCAAACTACAAGTGATGAACAGCCCTTCGTGCAATCTTTCCAAGCCTCGCTCAAAGGCGTGCGCGTGGGTTTGCCCAAGCAAGCTTGGTCAGCGGGTTTGGAGGACAGGGTCAAGGAAAATACCAAAGCTGCAGTGGAGCTGATGCGCGAGGCTGGAGCAGAGGTCAAAGAAATCGATTTGCCGTACATGGACGAAGGCTTGGCCGTCTATTATCTGTTGATGCCTTGCGAGGTCTCAGCTAACTTGGCCAGGTTTGATGGCATGCGTTATGGATTACGCAAAACATCTTTGCCTTTGTTTGAGACATATGCGCAGTCTAGGGCTGAGGGTTTCGGCGCAGAGGCCAAGCGCCGCGTTTTGCTCGGCGCATTTGCCTTGTCATCCGGTTATATCGATGCCTATTATCTGCAAGCCAAAAAAGTCCAATCATTGATCCGCAAAGCTTATGAGGACGCGTTCAATGAAGTGGATTTGATTGTTACGCCGACCACGCCCACGACTGCTTTCAAGCTGGGCGAGAAAATGGAAGATCCTTTGGCCATGTATCTGGAAGATGTGTTTACCGTGAGCGTGAACGTCGCAGGCCTGCCTGCTGTTTCAATCCCGTGCGAGACTGACGGCGGAATGCCAGTCGGATTCCAATTGATTGCGCCTTGGTTCAAGGAGAATACGCTTTTGAGCGCGGCTAAAGAACTTGAAAATTTAATTAAACAACAAAACTAAATAATGTCATCTTGAGCGAAATGAGTTTGACGAATGAAGTCGAAAGATCTGGGTCGTTCTGACCAAACCAGATCCTTCGACTCCGTCCAACTCCGCTCAGGATGACAAATACAGTATGTACGAGGAAGTAGTCACAACCCAAAGCACGCCCATTGTCTGGTACATCCTGCTGGCAGTGCTTGTTGTTGCCGCGATGATTGCGCTTGCTTATTTTATCTATTGGGTCAAAAAGCGCTTCTCAAGGCCAGAGATGCTGGGCATGACGCGTGAAGAAGTGCAGAAACGCTGGGTGCAAATCAGGGAAACCAGCAAAATGAATGGCCAGATGGGCCGCAAGCTGGCTTTGGTTGAGGCTGATAATCTGCTGGATTCATCTTTTAAGTCTCTCATGATGCCAGGCGCTACGCTGGGGGAGAGGTTGAAGATGGCTTGCTATAAATATCCGAAACTTAAAAACGTTTGGTGGGCGCATAAACTCCGCAACCAGCTAGTGCATGATTCCAGCTTCGCACTGTCTGCGTATGACGCTGATAAAGCGCTGAATGATTTTGAAGCAGCTTTGAAGGCGATTAATATCCTGTAACCACCTTTGTCATTGCGAGCGATAGCGCGGCAATCTCACACCATCTAACTGAAGTACATCAGTATTTTAGTAAGAGATTGCTTCACTGCTCGTTCGCAATGACAAAAAAGTTATGATTCCTTGGATCGAGTCCCATACAATCGCCATCGGCCCGTTGCACATCCAGACATGGGGTACTTTAGTCGCGCTTGGATTCCTGGTCGCAACATGGGTAGCGTCAATCCGCGCTAAAAAATACGGGATAAAATCCAGCGACGTCTGGGATTATGCTGTTTGGGCTTTTTTGTCTGCGTTCGTTGGAGCCCGGCTGTTCCATGTATTGTTTTATGATCCCTCCTGGTATTTGGCGCATCCATTGGACGCGATCAATCCCACATTGCCAGGCTTTTCAATGATGGGCGGGGTAATCGGAGCTGTTGTCGCGGCAGTGATTTTCGTCAAATACAAAAAAATAGATTTGTTGAAACTGGCAGATGCATGCATGTATGCTTTGCCCCTTGGAATCGGCATCGGGCGCATCGGATGTTTCTTGATCCACGACCATCCAGGCACGTTGACTCACTTTATCTTGGGCGTGAAATATCCAGACGGAGCAACCAGGCATGATCTTGGGTTAGACTTGTCGATCTTGGGATTTTTTATTTTCGTGTTGTTTTATTTTCTCGGACGTAAGAATCATAAGCCAGGATTTTTCTTGGGCTTGTGGCTCGTGATTGATGGCAGCACAAGATTCTGCTTGGATTTTTTCCGTTTGGTGGACGTCCGGTATTATGGATTGACGCCCACGCAATGGCTGTTGTTCGTGACAGTCGGAATCGGAGTTTGGATACTATTTAACAATCAAAGACTGACAACTTACAACTCACAAGAGTAACCAAGTAGATGTCCGTTCTGAATATTTATTTGTTAATTAACTCTTGTCAGTTGTCAGTTGTAAGTTTAAAGTATGTCAGGTATGGATTCCATGGACCAGACAAAAAGATTGTTTTTGATCGGCACGATCATCCTTGTCGTGTTGATTGTCATTGGCTTGGTCTGGGCGATTTTAGCCGGCCCAGGCACGATCAATGTCAATGGCGGCATTACGATTGACCCGAATATCACGTTCAATGACCAGGGCGACCCGAGCCAAGGCCCGGATAATGCCAAGGTCGTGGTCAGGATCTACAGCGATTTGCAATGTCCGGCCTGCAAAATCGCAGAGCAGACAGTCAGGGGAGTGATTAAGGATTACCAAGACCGCGTAAAGTTCGTTTGGAAAGATTTTCCATTGGTGACTTTGCATGCCAATTCATCTCCAGCTGCTTTGGCTGCGCGTTGTGCCCAAGATCAAGGCCGTTTTTGGCAGTATGAGGGCGCTTTGTACGACAAGCAAGCAGAATGGTCGGCTTTGCCGGATGCCAAAGCTTATTTTACGCAATTAGCATCTTCTTTAGGTTTAAGACAGGATTATTTCACGAAATGCGTTTCAGAAAATCAGCCTGGCGATAAGATTACGAAAGATGTCAACGAAGGTCTGTCCTTGAGCTTGGACTCGACTCCTACTTTTGTCATAAATCGGACACTCTACTCAGGAGTCATGGATCGTAAGGTTTGGGACACGATTCTGCAGGCACAGCTGAAATAACCCACAGACGACCCCTTGACACCTGTTGACTTAGACCCTCGCGCGCCGGAAAATATGAGCCAATTTAACTATATTTTTAATTTTTGAACATTCGTTCTATGGAAGAGACAAAGAATACAATCTGGGAAAGCAGCCCGAAGGTAACGTTTGCCTTGGGTTTGGTGGTTGGAGTAGCCATCATGTCCACGGCAGCTTTGGTTTTTACCTTGAATTTCATGCTTTCCGGCCGCGGGCTCGGAGCATTGGCCGCGACAAACGTGCCGGCGAACACAGTCGCTAACACAGTCGCAAACAATGCTGCGCCGTCTAACCAGCCCACCACGCCGACCAATCCGCCGCGCGCCGTGGATCCCAAACGCGACCACATTGCAGGCCCGGTTGATGCTAAAGTGACTTTGATCGAATACTCGGATTTTGAGTGCCCATATTGCGCCAAGAATTATGATACCGTCGCGCAGATCAAGGCAGCTTATCCCAAGGATGTGAGGATCGTGTTCCGCCACTTCCCGCTCTCATTCCATCCAGAGGCCCAAAAAGCAGCCGAGGCTTCGGAGTGCGCAGCAGACCAGGGCAAGTTCTGGGAAATGTATGACAAGATTTTCGCGGCCAATAAGGCAGGTAAAATGGGCGTAGACGTCTGGAAACAGGATGCAAAAGATCTTGGGCTTGATACGACCAAATTCAACAATTGTTTGGACAAGGGCGACAAGGCTTCTCGCGTGGCCGAAGATCAGACAGAAGGTGGCAATGCCGGAGTCGGCGGTACGCCAGCGACATTCATCAACGGTCAGCTTATCGAAGGTGCTTTGCCGTTTGATTCATTCAAGCAAGCAATTGAAGCAGCTGGGGGGAAGGGATAAGACGCTAAACCCTAAACGCAAAAAGGCAGGCTAAGGCCTGCCTTTTAAGTACTGAACATTCAACCCAAGAAATAACCTAGCCCCCGGCTTAAGAGCATGTAGGCAAAGACAATGAATACCAGGGCAAGTATATAGCGGCTGTATTTGAGGACCACGCGATTGGCTTTGGATAAGACGCGTTCAGCAAACGCTGGGGTCAGCATGTACAAAAGCAAAGGCAAGCCAATCGGCATGATGAAAAAGCAGATGTTCACGAACGTCAAAATCAACTCAGTCAGCAAATCAAGATTTGAACCGCTTACTTCTTTGGTGGCTGCCAGACTAAAGAGGACTGAGTCAAAATTAGTGGCCGAGATCAGCAAGCCAAGCAAAATCCATCTGAAAAAATGGCTTTTTGTGTCTTTTGAAGGTTTGAGTTTCCTGTCTTTGGGGAAAAGCACGTAAATGCCATAGATGGCGAACAGAGTGCCAAAGGCAGTGTCCACGATTGCGCTGGCCAATGTCTGGTGCGGGCCTTTGGGCGTCAGGTCACCGAAATACAGGCCAAGCAAAGCAATCGCAATGCCTACGATCAATGACCCGATTAAAAACCCCAAGACTTTAAGCTTGGGATGGTTTTTGACTCCGAGCAAAAACAAAGTCAAGGCCAAGATGCCAGGGGCGCCTATCAAGACTGCGATATCAAGAGGAATGACTCTGATTAAAAGATCAAACATGGAATATGGCTATTTTACATGGAAAAAGAGGGGAGCACAACGCCTTGACATTGAGTCATTTTTATGCTTAAATCGCAAAAGCACATACCAACCAGGAGGGTGTAATGCAAGCTTTCAAGGAAGCGCTGCAGTCGCAGACGGCTGAGTTTGTATCGCTGGGTCTTCTGTTGGTCATCGAAGGCCTTTATATGTGGTCTGAGGTCAAGAACACGGAATTGGGCAAGGTCCTCATATCAGACCAACAAAAGCAAAAGATTCGAGGAGAGATGCCTCTTGCGAATTCAATTCAATTGCTTGATTCGCAAGCGATTGTGCAGATTGTGATGATCCTCATTTTGCTGATTGGCTTGACTGGGGAGTTGACCAGGCAACGATACCACGTTGCTGCCATCGCTGGCATGATCCTGATTCCGGCTGTAGCTGCTTTTTTCCTCAGGCTCCGCCGCCTGAAGTTCTGACCGCCTTGGGAGGAAAAATGGAGACCCTACATTTCATCCAAGAAAAGCTCTACACAACACAGCTTGTCATGCTTGGTACTATGTTGGTCATTGAGGGGTTCCTGATGTGGCGTGAAGCGATTGGAACCGAAAAAGGAACCATACTTATTTCAGAAGAAAAGAAAGCTGAAATACGCAGGCAAAAGCCGCCGCTTACCTCGATTCAGATGATTGATCTGCGGGCATTGGTGCAGATAATCATGCTGAGCCTCCTTCAGCTGAACCTTGTTGTAGTGCTCGTTCAGCGACAGTGGTATTTAGCGGTCATACTCTGCATGATTGCAGTTCCCGCTCTTATCACCCTGCGCCTCAGGCTTAGGCGCCTAAAGTTCTGACCCTCGGATTGCTTTTGTCCGGGGTTTTTTAATTTCAATAAAAAATGCCCCGGCATTCAGCCGAAGCATTTTTTATGGCGGAGAGGGAGGGATTCGAACCCTCGATACCTTGCGGTATGCGCGCTTTCCAAGCGCGTGCACTCGGCCACTATGCGACCTCTCCTTAAGCGCAAAAAGCACTGTTTTTACGCAGGCCAATGATAGCTGATAGACTGGATTTCTTCAAGTACCAGCCAAACAAATACCCCCAAACAGGACGAGGGGGAGGAGGGGAATATAAGAATTTGCCGTTGAAGAGAAAAGCGGCTATTATCCTGGATGTTTGGATTTACACTCCTGTCTTGCTCTTGAGACAAATAAAGGAGTCCCAATCTTAAAAATCAAGAGCCCCAATTATCCAACCTGTTTACGAATACGAGGTCGACGTGTCCGCCGGAGCTTTATGCGAAGGTGGGTTGGATAGTCTAACTCAATTTTTTATCACATTCTTATGGATAAAAATGAAGACGACAAACTCAGTCTTTCTGCGGATGAGAGGTATTGGCTGGAGCGAAAACATCCAAGACGGAGATGGGATGAGTGGGGCTCTCCAGTCGGATTAGCTCTTGGCTGGGCTATATTTCTTGTCTCAACCGGGTTCTTTCTCTATCTCCTGCATTTGGCAGGACTACTGAGCTAACGAGACTCTAAAATCGGCTTCTAAGGGAGCCGATTTTAGTTATGGGTCGAGGCCTATCCCTTGCCAAAATCGGCTGGATGTGCGAACCTTGGGAAAGGTCAAACAAGGAGGCGGTTATGAAGTGGGTAACGCTCTTTCTGCTGGTGTGCGTCAGCTGTTTTGCTGGATGCGAGAAAAGAAAGAAGGAACCAATCGCTTACGAGCACGACTACGGGTGCCGGGTGACTTACACGAACAAGAGTGCGTGCAAGAAGGTGTGTGAGACCAGGTTCTATCACATCGATGCGAACACCATGGGCGATGCCAAGGCTGAATCCTTGTTCCACTATGAGAATGAGTATCCAGATTCAAAACCAAAGGTGATTTCCTGCTGGGATTGTTCTACCAGAATTCTGGACGCCCAAGCAAGGGAAACTTGCGCCAAAGCGAGCCGTTGAGCACCTTGCCAAAATATTCCGTCCCTTAACGACGTTTTCTACGGGGTCTCTGCCCCGTTTTTTGTTTGTTCGTGGCTGCCATGGTTTAGGAGTATAATGGCAGGGTTATGAGCAAAGCGATTATTTACAGTGTTTTAGGGGCATTGGCGATCATAGCTGTGGTTGTTTATCATGTGCCTGGATTATGGATTTTTCTGTTGGTAGTGATTTATTTGCTTGCGAAAACTTTCAATCCGTTCAGGCTGTCTGTCGAAACCATCCCAAAAGGATTCAAAGAAAAGAAATTCAAAACCAAAGAAATAACAATGAATTATGTTGAAGGTCCTGATAATGGCCCTCCGTTATTGTTCATTCCTGGGCAAATGGAGTTCTGGCAGGGATATGAACTGGTAATGCCTCATTTTTCGAAGAAGTATCATGTTTTTGCGGTTGATGTCAGGGGCCATGGAAAATCAACCAGGACTCCGGGGCAGTATTCCTATAATATAATCGGCGAAGACCTTAAAGAGTTCCTTGAGAAAGTCATCAAAAAACCAGCGATAGTATCTGGGCTGTCTTCGGGAGCTGTGCTTTCGCTCTGGCTGGCAGCCAATGCTCCGGAAAATGTTTCCGCGGCGATCAGCGAAGATCCGCCGCTGTTCTCTTCCATGTATCCGAGGATCAAGCAAGAAAAATTCATGCATCGCCTTTTTGAGACCGCGATAGAAACGCTTGGAAAACCAAAAAGGGACATCAAAGGCTTTTTCGCCAAACAAGGGATCCCGATAAAAGGCAAAGAAAAACTCATGCTCATGCCCTCGTTCATCGCAAGCTATCGGGCAACGAGCCTTGAACTCAATAAAAAGTTCCGTCCGTCCAAGCCGTATGATTTGCTTAACGCCAGTTTTGACCAAAGGGCGGGCTTGAAGTTCATCAGCGAGTATGACGTTGATTTTTCAAAAGCCACGATTGACGGGAGATTGTCTGAGGGTTTTGA
>Ga0172379_10007693_pt1 | contig 13883 bp, 13 predicted proteins | sample GrowelOW334metaG_FD_119756 | JGI IMG/M metagenome (GOLD analysis project Ga0172379, IMG submission 119756) | Groundwater microbial communities from an aquifer near a municipal landfill in Southern Ontario, Canada - Groundwater well OW334 metaG | ecosystem: Environmental > Aquatic > Deep... | reverse complement strand
GTGGTGGCTTCATCGAAGCTATGCCGCTCTATTTTGAAAAGGCTGAGGCCGAAATGCTTCGGCGTTCTTTACGTATACCGCGCTTCCAAACTGAACTAGTTAGAGCTGAGCTTGGCGACTATGCTGGCACTATCGGCGCTGCTCTTCTGACCAAGTGATGATTCATATAGCCTGCTATCTCTCTCTCTCTCTCTCTCTCTCTATCTATCATTGCTTGAGGTTGGCCTGTAGCTTTGCAGCTGCTGAAATCTCAAAGGCTAATAGCTTAGAATTTTTCTGCGCTAAGAACTTTTGAAAATTACTGCTAGCCTTCTTTTTATCGCCTTGCAAATAATTATTGACTCCAATCCAAAATTCCGCACTTCCTCTAGATCTCCGGCGAAATTCATATTCTGAGGTTTGACCGAGGAGAAATTTGCTTATTGTATCTGGCTCGTGGTCGACTAGACCTCTTTCTAGAGTACTTATGTCAATTTGCTCTGTCTTGGTATTTATTTGCTTGGTGACTTTATTATTGAGCCATCTATAGAGAGGAAACAGCTTCTTATAGGTATCACAATCTCGGTATGAACCACGAGAGGGCCCGTTTATTGTCGATGCCAGATCCTCTAAACGTGAATCGAAACTTGGTTCTCCGATAGCTAGACCGAGTCTGTAAGCCTGAATTAGAGCCCACTGCTCTTGGTAGATCTCTTTTGCCGGTATTGTTTTTCTGCTGGTGCCGTCTACTGAGTCTCTCATTTTGCTTAGCAGGCTAAGCGCAGTGGTAATTACCTCGTCTGCTTTTGTTATGTTTCCATGCGCTAGGTAATCTGAAATCGCATCTGAAGCTAGTTTGTCATCAAATTGATTTTCGTGACCGAGCCGGTCTGGACGATAAAGATCTGTGGCACTGAGCTTGGCTTTGTCTCCCGGGTGGGCTGAAGAGAAGACGATAATGCCGTCTATCTTTCCCTGGGGAAACCAGCTCACTTCATGCACTTGCTCGAGGCCACCATCTCCTACCGAGCAAGTGCCCAGCGAGACATAGACATAGTCTTTTGTTGGCTTGATATCAAGCTTATCTGGTGACCAGCCACAGTAGACGTCTCCGTAAACATCATCGTAAGAACGTGCTTGCAGGTAGCCGGGCTCTGAGAATTTGACATAGCCGCTAATGCCGCCTCGGTCCAAAACAAGACAATTGGCATCAAGTTGTTTAGTGCGCGAATAATCTACCTGATTATTCTCTCGTCCATATAGGTTCCAGCCGCCAGTGGGGTGTAAAGGATGCTCTGTTGCGCGCCTAACGCTGGCTGAGTCTTTCAAGCTGCACTTACTTCCGATCGGTCGTTCTTTTGAAAGGGCAGGAAATCGCTGCTTGTCTGCTTCTAAATCTGCACTACAGGCGGTGAGCGCAGTCACCGTCAGTAAAAATATTGTTGCGATAGAAGTGCTTCTGCTGCTTTGTCGGCGAACTGGTCTTGTTGCTAGGTTTATCATTTTTTGCTCCTGGCACTAATTCCATTTATGCCTGCATTGCTAGCTCACCGAAACGTGAACCTTGTCTAGTGCCTCGGCGCTCTAGCTCAGCTTCTATCTTCTGCATTACTCGTTCTTTTTCAAAGCACCACTCTGGGGCGATGATCTCGTCGCGTGAACCTTCGGCAACGAGACGCATGATCACAGTTTCTTCTGGAATCAACTCTAAAGCGTCAGCTACCAGGCGCACATATTGATCTTCTTCTAATAGAGGCAGGCGACCAGCTAAGTAGTCCTGCTCCATAGGTGTGCCTTTGTAGACACATAGCTGGTGAATCTTAAGGGCTTCCAACTTAAGTGGAGCTATTGCTCGTACTGTTTCCATCATGTCTGCTTCAGATTCGCCAGGCAATCCAAATATGAGGTGCGTTGCCAGGCGGAACTTGCGTTTCTTCGCTCTCTCGACACAGTCAAAGAATTCTTCAGCCGTGTGACCACGATTGATTGCTTCTAAGGTGCGGTTGTGAATTGTCTGTACGCCGACTTCTAAAAATAGGAAAGTGCGCTCGTCATAGACTGATAACAAGTCGAGAATATTCTCATCGAGACAATCTGGGCGGGTGCCGATACAAAGGCCGACCACGTCAGGGTGGTCAAGTCCTACGTCGTAAAGCTCTTTTAGTATGCCTTCGGGCGCATAGGTATTGGTAAAAGCTTGAAAATAAGCCAAGAATTTTTTGGCTTTAAAACGTTTGCGAATGCGGGCAATGCCTGTTTCTAGCTGGTTCTTTATAGATAGAGCCGTTTTGATGGTTGGTGCGCCAGAGCCCCGTTCGTCGCAGAATGTGCAGCCGCCAAATACTTTTGTGCCGTCGCGATTAGGGCAGGTAAAGCCGGCGTCAAGGGGGACGCGGTAGACCCGTTCGCCAAAATTCTCACGGAGGTAGCTGTTGAAGGTTCGGTAATAACTCATGTTACGTTTGCTTGCTGAAGGCGAGATGTGGCTCGCTGTGCCCGCCTGAAAGTTTTCAGGAGCCTCCAATAGTACTACGACTGCTTACATTCTTGAGTTCTCTCTTCATTGTTGTTGACACTATTGTTTCGGGTTTGTTATTCTACGACCTGCTCGCGGCAAGCCGCACCTCTGATGCCCCCATCGTCTAGAGGCCTAGGACACCTCCCTTTCACGGAGGCGACGGGGATTCGAATTCCCCTGGGGGTAAATTTTCTACTTAAACTAGCCCATTTGGGCTTAAAATGTCCTTTAGTCTTTGCCCTCAGGCAATTATCTAAAGGATTTTTTTTGGCAACATTTTTATTGACAGATAACAAGAGGAATCAGTGAAAGCAGGCACCAAATCACCTAACTCGCATCGATTGGGCGAGCTATTGATGGAAGCAGGGGTTCTCAGCGCAGAAGAGCTAAAGCATGCCATGGAGCTTAACGGCGAGACCGGTTTGCCCCTAGGTCGGGTGCTGGTTATGTGCGGCTACATAAACGAAAAAGAGCTTGAATCGGCTGTTTGGGCCCAATCTCTGGTGAAAGATGGCGCTATTACATTAGAGCAGGCGCGCGAAGCTCTCAATTTATACAAGCGAAGCAGTAACGACTTTGAGGCTTGTTTAGCCCATATTGGTTTTGTCAAAGAGTCGCGCATGCCTACCGCGCGCTTGGGTGAATTGTTGGTTGAGGCCGACATAATTGGAAAGCCTCAGCTGCAAGATGCGTTGAAGACAAGTCAAGAAACCGGTTTGCCTCTGGGTCGAATACTAGTATTGACCGGCGCCATATCAGAAGAAATGTTGTCAGCTGCCCTGACTGCTCAAGTGTTAGTGAGAGATTCGAAGATTTCTCGCTCGCAGTCTTTACAAGCTCTGAAGTCGAGTCGATTTAGACAGGTCAATATCGAAGTTTCGCTGATGGATCTTGGCTTCTATAGGCCACCACCCCGTCAACGCGTCAAATTGGGTGAGCTGTTAGTTTTGTCAGGCATGGTTAATGAGCCCGATTTGATGAATGCTCTTGAAATGGGCTTGATTCGTGAAGTTCCAGTTGGCCAGATGTTGGTCGAGGGTGGCTTCATCAGTAAGCGTATTCTTGATACAGCTCTGAAGTTGCAAGAAATTGTTGCCAGCCATTCATTGAGTGCGCTGAAAGCAGCAGAAGCTCTGCGGCAAGTAGCAGAACGCGATATCAGTTTGGCGCGGGCTATTTCTGAACTTGATTTGTCTGGTACTGAAGTGAAAGAGCGCATTCGCCTTGGCGAGATGCTTAAAGCGGCTGGTATTGTCAACGACAATGATATTCGCAAAGCACTGCGTGACGCTCGGCGGAATTCTGCACTGCTTGGCAAAATATTGCTGGTTACCGGCGCTATTGATGAGCCGACATTGCATGCTACCTTGCGTTCACTAGTCTTAGTGCGCGACGAGAAGATAACGATGGAGCAAGCTATTGTTGCTATTAATCATGCTCGTAAACATCAGCTCACCTTAGATGAGGCGCTGACTGAGTTGAAGTGGACTTCGGCTGTGGTTGTCGATCGAGAGCTATAGAGAAATCTAGAGCTTACTTTGGATAATTACCGACCATAAAATAATCACCACGGCTAGGTCAAAAACTAGGCCGTGCCAAAGGGCTGGCAGTATGAGCGAACCAGTGCGGCGATAGAGATAAGAGAGAAAAATACCTACTGCCATCACCGTGCAGAAGGCAATATACATAAATGACGGCGCCACGAAGAGCCTGATTACAAGCACATGCCAGGCAGCAAAAAGCAGATTTGTCCAGAGCACAGGCATGCTAAAAGTCTTGCTCTCTTTGTCACTTAATTCGTTGAGCACCACCCCGCGCCAGAAGAGTTCTTCTACCAACGGATTGACAGTGACAAAATAGATACTGAGCGGTACGAGCCAGCTTGCTTCAAAGCCTCTATAGGTCAAGCTCGCTATGGCTCTTTGCTTGTTGAATAAGTAAGGTCCAAGTAGCTGGAAGGCTACCCATGTATATAAGCTAAAGGCAATCGAGCAAGCCAGAAGAATGGCTACTTCTCTTTTGCTAGGCCATGCTAAATGCTGTCTCCAGTGAGCACGTTTCCATATGATTGCAGGCAATAAGCAGCAGCCATGATAGAGAAAGAAAGACCAGAAAATGCTATGAAATAAATGCAGCCCAGCGGCTAAGAAAGGCCAGGGTGCCAATGTCCAGAGAATCACTATCAGTTTTGTTGGCAAGCGCATAAAATCTATGGTACTGCACCTGCCGATCACCTTGGCAAATTACAGTAAAATTAGGCAACTGTGGAGAGAAAACTGTGACTAATTCTGCTGACGAGAATACTGGCGACTCGACCAAAATTCCGGAAAGTTCTACAGAAGATATTTCTGGTATTGCATCAACCGGCGCTTCAGCCAACATCACGACAAATAACGCCAGTAATAACTCTGGCAAGTGGATAGTGGCTGTCATTATCGGTGGTGCCTTGTGGGTAGGTGTTAGTCCGTTCATAGGGGCAATGCTGGTCAAAGATAAGCATTTAGAACTCAGTGGCAAGGCACCAGAGCCACTCAATATTGATCGAAGCGGAATTTCTCCCGGCTATCTTAATCAGGCCAGAGAAGGCAAGCCATACAAATTGCCTGCTGACTTGCAAGACAATTATGCAGCCGCGCCAAAGCCAGTTACAACAAACACAGAAGCAGCAAAACTACCTTTTAACACCAATCCTGATGCTGTTCGTGATCGCTTTCACAGTTCTATAGTGGCCATGAAATCTGGTAGCACAATCACACCTGCCAGTTCTTCTGCAAGCAAGAGCGCCCCCACGTCGGCCGATACTGAAGCGCGCATGAATGCTGTCACCCAGCTTTGTGTTGCTGGTAAGAACGCCGAAGGATTAGAAGAAGCCGATAGATTCTTGGCTTACATAGATAAGACCGTTGGCATTGACTCACAGTATAAAGTTGCCACGGCGGCATTAGCCATGCAGATGGCCGCTAACTCTCATCAACTGGCGCGGGCCAAATCGTATAGTCACACTGCCATCGTCGCTTCGCGTGCTAGTCAAGACTATCTGATTGAGAAAATTGAGCCTGTCTATTATGAATTGCGTGGTTCCACAGTCAATTTCGCAAATTTGCAACAGATGATCAAGCAGTATGAAAGCGATCTAGATGCCCACCATATGGAGAAGATTCCAGCGCAAGCAAAGGCAATTGCCGCTGCTACAGCCAGTCTTCCTTCTGAAAGTTTCTTTCGTCTCAAGGCTCGTATAATTCAAGCTTATAGCCAATACAGCGCTGATCATGATGCAACTTCCGCTTTGCGAGTCTTTGCCGATATCAAAAAATCAGCAGAAGCTGCTGGTGATCAAGAAATGGCTAAGCGCTGTGCAACCATCATTTCTGGCATGGAAATATTGAAGTAAATAGTTAGCTCTTGTTCGATTGCTTGACGACAAATATGCCTGATAGCGCAATGAGGCAGGTGCCTACAATGGCGGCTTGGCCTGGCATTTTAGAGAAAAGTACAATATCAAGCAAAGCGGCCCAAACTAGGGCACTAAAGCTCAGTGGTGCTACGGTAGAAGCCGGTGCATGGCGATAGGCATCGGTCATGCTTAACTGCGCCATGCCGCCAATGACGCCGATCCCGAGTAAAATAAAGGCGTCTTGTACAGTTGGTACTACCATATGGAATGGCAATGAGAGAAGGCCTCCCAGTGAGCATGCCAGCATGAAATAAACGACAATTGTGATGCTCTTTTCTGTGGCACTCATTTTTCGCAGCTCAATATACACAAAGCCTGAGCTAACAGCAGAGGCAAGGGCCATCAAGGCGCCTGGAATGCTAGAGGAGAGCTGGGGCTGCATCATATAGATCACGCCTAAGAAACCTACGATTATGGCTACTACCTTTCCCTTGGTGACCTTTTCGCCAAGAGTGAGAATGGCCAGTACCGTTGTGATTAAAGGTGCTGCATAAAATAGGGTAGTTGCTTCAGAAAGGGGAAGTAGTTTGAGCGACTCGATACAGAGAACTGCTGAACTTAGGCCGACAAGCGAGCGAGTCAGGTGCATTAGTGGCCGTTTGGTCTCGAAGACTTTCAGTCCGCCTTCGCGAAGCACAACAGGAATCAAGGGAATCAGAGCAAAGAAGCTTCGGCAGAACAAGACTTCGCCTGCAGGGTAGCCTTTTCCCAACAGTTTAATCAAGGCGAACATTAGCGAAAAGCCCAGTGCTGACAGCAGCGCGCACTCTACGGCCTTTCTGGTTGAACCCGGCTTTTCAGTAGAGCCAGACCCTGGTTGAGATTTGAGCTCTGATTGAAGATCTGTTTTTGTTGCCACTTTTCGCTTCACTTAATTACTTTGATTATCGCACTGCTTTTATTGCTTTTACTAATGCGATTGTTGTGTACGCAAGTATTTGTAAGATACTTGAGTACTCAACAATTTCTCAAGCTCAAGGCTTTGTGGAACTTGCTATTATTAATTAGCGTTCGCTAAAGGAATTCAAGTATGCCTGAGGAACCAGGACAAGGTGGCGGAACTGCAGTAGCCACCGAGACCAAGACAAAAACAAAACGGCCAGCGCTTTATAAAGTTTTGCTGCACAATGATGACTTTACGACCATGGAGTTTGTCGTCTTTATCTTGCAGACAATTTTCCATAAAAATCCAGTTGATGCCCACACCATCATGATGGCCGTGCACAAAGCCGGCGTTGGAGTTGCTGGAGTGTATTCATTTGAAATTGCCGAGGCTAAAGTCAACAAAGTGATTGATTTGGCTCAGGCGAACGAATTTCCCCTACGCTGTTCATTGGAAGAAGAGTAAATAAAATGATTACGCGCGAATTACAGAACACATTGAATGAAGCCTACAGTGAGGCCATGCGTCGTCGTCATGAATTTCTCACCCTTGAACATTTGCTCTATGCCATGCTCAAAGAGAAGACTGGCCGCGAAGTAATCGAGAACTGTGGTGGTAATGTTAGCCATCTCAGCCGCGAGTTAGAAGTTTATCTCAAAGAAAAAATGGAACAGTTGCCTAAAGGCAAAGACGGTCTTCCCGAGCAAACCGCTACCTTTGAAAGAGCAATTGAAAGAGCGCAAATTCAAGCTCATTCATCTGCTCAGACCAGCATAGATAGTGGTCATCTGCTCGCTGCCATGTTCCACGAGAGGCGCTCTTATGCTGTTTATTTGTTAGAGCAGGCTGGCATATCTAGGCTTGATGTTCTCAATTATATTTCTCATGGAATATCAAAAACTAATTCTGATGACGATGCTGACGCTGTTGCAGCTGGTGGCGCAGAAGGTGCTCGAAAAGTAACAAATCCACTTGAAGATTTTTGTGTTGATCTAATTGCTCAAGCGCAAGAAAATAAGATTGACCCATTGATCGGGCGTGAAGCAGAAGTCGAACGCACCATTCAAGTGCTTTGCCGCAGACGCAAAAATAACCCTATTTATGTGGGTGAGCCTGGTGTTGGTAAAACCGCCATCGCTGAAGGTCTAGCTCTGAAAATTCAGCGTGGTGAAGTGCCAAAGCAACTTATTGGAGCAGATGTATTTTCGCTCGATATGGGCTCTCTAATTGCCGGAACGAAATTTAGAGGTGAGTTTGAAGAGCGCTTAAAAGGCGTGTTGAAGGCTCTTAAAGCAAAACCTGGGGTGATACTCTTCATTGATGAAATTCACACCATCGTCAAAGGTGGTTCGGTTGAAGGCGGCTCCATGGACGCTTCTAATTTGCTTAAGCCGGCTTTGGCCTCGGGCGAGTTGCGCTGCATCGGCTCTACCACTCATAGTGAGTATAAAGCTGCTTTTGAAAAAGACAAAGCGCTAGCTAGACGCTTTCAGAAAATTGACGTTAATGAGCCTAGCATTGCCGATACCATTAAGATTTTGAAGGGATTGCAGAGTCACTACGAAGAATTTCATGGTATCAAATATACAGACGATGCCATCATTGCCGCTGCTGAATTGGCTGGAAAGCATATCAATGATCGGTTCTTGCCTGACAAAGCCATAGATGTGATCGATGAATCTGGTGCCACCATTAAGTTGCTGACTGAAGAGGTTAGGCCCGACCGTATCGTCGGTGCTGAAGACATTGAAGCTACTGTGGCCCGCATGGCCAAAATTCCACCAAAAACTGTCACGGGCTCTGATAAAGACAGGCTGCGCAATTTAGAGAGTGAACTGAAGAAATTTATTTATGGCCAAGACCATGCTGTTGAGCAGTTAGTCAATGCCATTAAAGTATCTCGATCTGGTCTTGGCTCGCCAACGAAGCCAATTGGATCTTTTCTCTTTTCTGGACCAACAGGCGTTGGTAAAACAGAGTTGTCGAAACAGTTGGCCAAAGTTTTGGGTGTGAATTTCTTGCGCTTCGATATGAGCGAATATATGGAGAAGCACACTGTCTCCCGCTTGATTGGTGCACCGCCAGGCTATGTTGGCTTCGATCAAGGTGGCATTCTCACTGATGCTATAAATAAAACTCCCCATGCTGTAGTGGTGCTGGATGAGATAGAGAAAGCTCACCCAGACCTTTTCAATATTTTGTTGCAAGTGATGGATCATGCCACACTGACAGACAACACTGGCAAGAAAGCTGACTTTAGAAATGTCATTTTGATTATGACCACCAATGCTGGCGCGCGCGACATGATGGGCGATAACATTGGCTTCCAGCGGGCCACAGTCAAAGATGAGGGCCACAAGCAGGTAAGCGATAGTGAGCGGGAAAAGTCAATTGCTCGTGGTGAGTCTAACAATCAAGGCTTTGGGATGGGCATGGGGCGTGGCGCTATTGAGCGCACCTTCTCACCTGAGTTTCGTAACCGCCTTGATGCCTGGATTGCGTTCAACCCACTCACTTACAAGGACATCTTGCGTGTTGTTGATAAGTTCATCAATGAAGTTAAAGAGCAGTTGATCGAAAAGAAAGTAACCATGAAGCTAAGCGAAGATGCTCGCACTTGGTTCGCTGATAAAGGCTTTGATAAGCAGTACGGTGCTCGTCCCATGGCTCGCTTGATTAAACAAAAAATTCGGGAGCGCTTGGCTGATGAACTGATTTTTGGTGTGCTTGAGCATGGTGGCAAAGTCTTTGTCGATGTGCAAGATGGCGAGTTCAAAATAGATTGTGAAAAAGCTGTCGATGAAGATGACGATTTAGATGAGGCTAGCGGAGCGGATGAAAAAAAAGCCTCCGTGAAAAAGTCTAAGCGCGAAGAGAAGGAGAGCTAGCTTGGATGTCCAAGATCTTTTCAAGCATATAGATACAATTTTTCAGATGCAGTTTTTACCCATCGGCAAAACTAAAGTTTCGCTATGGATGATTATTTATATTGGCGTTTTAGTGACATCACTAATTGTCGTCACCAGTCGCCTGCGCGATTGGACTGAGAAGGCGCTGCTCGCCCATACTTCAGTCGATATCGGCTTGCGTCAAGGTATCGCAGGGATTGCCAGATACGTAGTAATTTTCTTCGGCTCGCTGATAATTCTCCAGACTGCCGGAGTTGACTTAAGTTCATTTACCGTACTTGCTGGTGCCCTGGGTCTCGGTATAAGTTTCGGCTTGCAGACAATCACAACAAACTTAGTCAGTGGCCTGATTATACTGTTCGAGCGCCCTATTAAGATTGGTGATCGCATCGAAGTAGATGGTATCACCGGTGATGTGATTCGCATTTCTCTTCGTGCCACAACAATTGTTACTAACGACAATATCGCCATTATTGTTCCGAATTCGGAGTTTATCAAAGGCAAAGTTACTAACTGGAGTTATACCAGCGATCGCATTAGGTTTACGTATGCAATCCCGGTAGCCCTTGACGCCGATCCAGTCAAAGCTGCTGCGGTTATTCTTTCAGCCGCCGTGGGCCATCCTGGAGTTTTGAGTGACCCGGCTCCTGATGTGCTATTTGTTGAGTTCGGTCAGAATGCCATGAACTTTTCACTGCGCGTCTACACAGAAGATTTTTTGACTAAGCCAGGATCTTTGCGTTCTGAGTTAAACTTTGCCATTCACAAAGCCTTGACCGAGCAAGGTGTTGGCCTCGCTTATAAGCCAGGCGCCACTGTGGAGAATGCCTGAGCTGATGCGAAATAAGTTCTTTTCTTTGTTTGTTTTGTGCCTGCTTGGATCATTGTCGGCAGCAGTAAGTTCTGCTATCGCAGGGCCGTCTTCTTCTTCTCCCAAACAAGCAACTCCTCAGTATCAAGGAGCTATTGGCTTGTTCAACGGGGGGCGTTATGCTCAAGCCTTGACGGCCTTTGAAGCGATTGCCAGAAAAACACCAACTGATGGTACAGCTCACTATTACATTGGCTTGTGTTGTCAGAGCCTTCATCAGAACAGTCGCGCGGCACAAGAGTTTCGCTACGTAGCGTCGTCAGCTAGCGACCCCCAACTGCGCCTTATGGCTCAAAAAGGTTATGAGAGTTTGGCAAAATTGCACGCTTCGTCTAGCCAACCTGCTGTTTCTGCATTAACTTCTTCACTGGCATCACCTTCTCCACTTGCTTCCGCTCCGAGGGTAAGCAGAGTGAAGAAGGTGATTGAGTTTTACACCACGTGGTGTCATGTCTGTACTGAGTTTGCCGATACTTTTGAAAGCACAAAGGCTAGGTACAGTGGTCGTATTCAATTCGAACAACTCAACGCTGAAGATCCTGAAAACAGTGAATTGAAGGCTAAATATAACGTCAAGGCCTATCCCACTTTGATTTTCTTAGATGCATCAGGAACGGTTCTGCGGCGCGGCGAAGGTGCCCCTATGGGCCCACGTTTCGCCAACATAATTGAGAGCCTCTAAAACACGTTGATTTGCCCCATGCGCCCTTCTTGATAGTCCACTAGAGCTTGTTTGATCTCGGCCGGATAGTTCATGACGAACGGGCCGTAACGGGCAATCGGTTCATTAATCGGCTCACCGGCAATGAGAAGTACGCTTAGTGGTTGACTGCCTTCTGCTGTAAAGGTCACAACATCGCTGTCTGCGCCGTTATCGTGATTTGAAAAAATCACCAGTTGGTCTGCTGCGACTGTTTGTTCAGTGAATTTTCCCTGGCCAGAAATGACGTAAGCCAGAGCCGTGTGTGCAAGAGGCACAGCCTGACTAAAGCTCGCGCCTGGTTGAAGGATGACATGTAGATAGAGAATCGGGATATGTGTACTTATTACGGCTTGCTTGCCCATTGAAGAACCGGCGATTACTTTGACCCAGACCGATTTGTCTTCACTTTCATATATTGGAATATTGGCTGCCAGAGTGTCCTGATAGCGCGGTGCTGTCATTTTGTCGCTCTTCGGCAAGTTTACCCAGAGTTGAAAACCGTTTAGCCTTCCTCCGGCTTCGCGAAAACTTTCTGCTGGCATTTCGGAGTGCACAACGCCGGCGCCTGCTGTCATCCATTGCACGTCTCCGGCGGCAATGATGCCTTTGTTGCCGGCCGAATCGCGGTGCTCAAGTGCACCTTCTAGCATGTACGAAACTGTCTCGAAGCCTCGGTGCGGATGATCTGGAAAGCCCTTGGCTGTACCCGGTGCGTAGTCATTTGGACCCATATGATCTAACAATAGAAACGGGTCGATATTGTCTATTTCGCGGGTGGGGAAAGGTCTATGGACGATGACTCCAGCGCCTTCTCTGACGGCTTCGGCGGTGACTATCTCCTTGATGGCTCTCATGATGGACCCCTTTTGTTGAACTAAAAGTACTTTGATATCAAACTATTATAGCTCTCGGTGAAATAGTTTGACGTCAAAGTATATTAATTCTTCTCAAGTCTGGGTGCGTTGCGTCCAATAACGCTAGAATGCCGAAAGAGGTTTCGCATTTGCCTTTACTTAGTTCTATTACAGGTTTGATTCACCGAAACTTCTTGTGGCTCTTGTTACTGGCCTACTGCTTAGCCGCGATTTTTCCTAATTTTGGACTGCTGATTCGCAAGTTAGAGTTAGGTCAGGTTCATTGGTTTGATGGTAGTCGCGTAGTAATTAGCCTGCCCCTTCTTATGCTCTCCTTCCTCTTGTTCAACGCCGGACTTGGTATCCGCGCTCGAGAGCTTTTGGGGATATTGCAGAAGCCGCTAGTGCTATTGATAGGGTTTCTGGGCAACATGCTTGTGCCCATTCTGTTGATAGTGTCTTTAGGCGGCTTGATGCATCTCTGGCATAGCCCGGACGAGCTACAAAATTTGTTGGTGGGACTAGCTCTAATTGTCTCTATGCCGATTGCCGGATCGTCTACTGCATGGTCGCAGAATGCCAACGGTAATTTGAGTCTTAGTCTGGGTCTAGTTTTTCTGTCGACTATCCTCAGCCCATTTACTACTCCTGTTATATTGCACGTTTTTGCCAGCCTGACTATTGGTGATTATTCTGAAGACCTCGATGAACTGGCAGCTCAGGGCACCAATGCATTTATGATGATTACAGTTGTACTGCCAGCGGTGCTCGGAATCTTCTCGCACTTCATTCTTGGCGAGGCCCGTACGGCGTTAGTTAAGCCCTTTCTCAAGCTAGCTAATTTTGTTGTGTTATTACTGCTCAATTATTCGAATGCCGCCACCTCTCTGCCTCAGGCTTTTGCCAATCCCGATGTGGATTACCTACTGTTTATACTTTTTGCTACCATCGTACTTTGTGCGGCAGCCTTTGCTGCTGGCTGGCTTATCTCACGTCTACTCAAATGCAACTTGGGCGAACAGGCAACTCTTATGTTTAGTCTAGGGATGAATAACAACGGCACGGGCCTAGTTTTGGCCGCTGCAACTTTGTCAGATCATCCCGCTGTGCTTTTGCCCATGATTTTTTATACGCTGGTACAGCAAGTATTGGCGGCGTTGATTGACCGCAAATTTTTTAATATAGAATCTACAGAATTTCAATAAAACTGTTACTGCGTCTCTGCTTGGCGGCATAACTTCCTAATGTCAAAATCTGTCTTGATACTACAAGAAAATCAATCTGAGCTAGACTACGCCGCTACCGAGCTAGAGCGAGCAGGCTACAAGGTTGTGACGGTACCGTCTCTTTGGGTGGCGGTGGCTTGGTTGCGAGTCAACGACCCGGTATTGATTGTTGCGCCTGTGCATCTAGTTGATGATGACGTCTTTGACTTATTACGATTTGTTCGCAGCGATTTTCATCTTAAACAAACAAAGATTCTGTTGTATTGCTCGATGCCATCACCATTCACTAGTGGGATGAGCAGAACAATTTCATCTGCTGCAAAAGCGATGGGTGCCAGCGCTGTTTTAATTGGTGAGAATGGCAAAATCTTTGATCGAGTGTTGTTTTGGCAAACGGTTTCCCCGCTCTTGCCGGGGCCTACTGCACCGCGCTCGTTCTTTGGTATAAGCGAACAAGCCGATAGTGCCGCTGATCGCTTCTTTGCC
>Ga0172379_10007692_pt1 | contig 13884 bp, 11 predicted proteins | sample GrowelOW334metaG_FD_119756 | JGI IMG/M metagenome (GOLD analysis project Ga0172379, IMG submission 119756) | Groundwater microbial communities from an aquifer near a municipal landfill in Southern Ontario, Canada - Groundwater well OW334 metaG | ecosystem: Environmental > Aquatic > Deep... | reverse complement strand
AAGATCAAGAAAATGGATGGGACCGATCGTATGGATCGGCCCCGAGTGCTTCACGAGGAAATGCGGACCGTGAGGTCCCCTGCGACAGAGTAAAACAAGGGCTGTCGTGGCCCCAGCGGATCCGTGGGTCTCTGCACTGCCCAGTCAAGAACACGACGGACAAGGACGACTCCCAAGAATCCGAGTGATAGCGGACACCATACCCTGCATCCGACGCATTTCTTCCACGGCGCGTACCACGGGCGGTGGTTTTCCCAGAACAACTCCGCCAGATCACTGATGCGTTCCGCTGTGTAGGAGCAGTCTTTCGTGATAACCACCACTTCGTTCAACGTCGAATAGTATGCCTTCGGTACGAATTTCTCGCGTGAAAACAACGTACCGAGTCTAGACAATGAGCTTACAATCGTGACCATAGCGGTCTCCTTTGTTTGTTGGTTCTTTGGGTGAACAGGCCGCCGACGAATCGGTCGGTCTCCGCTCTATAGTGTATACCCATTTATACAGCGAAATCCCCCGCGACCATAGGTCGCGGGGGATTTCGCTTTCCCTATTCTAAGGTTCGACCTTAGAAAAATCTACGGCTTATTTGCGGGATGCGATGATATCGGCGGCAGTCCCGTTATAAGGCTAAATCTCCACAGAAACTTTACCTTAGTGTGAACTATAGGCGATGCTAAGGTAAAGTGGTTTGCTCACGAAAATAGAGAAATGCTATTATGTTTCTATGAAAAAGCGAGAAATAACGATCAAGACAAGATTTGGCGCACATATCTGCCTGTTTGAACCTGACGACAAGGGATACATCGTTACGGCAAAAGACGTTCCAGGAGTAGTCACATGGGGAAAGAATCTAACCCACGCAAAGGAAATGGCGAGAGAGGCTTTGGAACTTATGATAGAAACAATCGCTATAGAATCGCCATTGTCAGTACCCGTAAAGAACAACAGATACAAAGTTTTGGCATGAGCCTTATTCCGATAATCGGAGTTCGAGTGATGTTACAGATATTACTCCGGGCTGGTTTCGTTGTCGTTCGACAAGTTGGGAGCCACCTTAAGCTGTATCACCCGCTAACCAAACGCTCAATAACACTCGCGGTGCATGCTGGTGATCTTTCACGGAAAATGATTACAACAATAGTAAAACAAGCCGGTTTATCGATTACACAATTTCTGAAATTACTTGGAAAATAGAAGCCGGAGAAACCTTCAAAGAAATTATACCACGCCTGCGTGCACTGAATACAAAGCGGCGAACCGCAAGGTTCGCCGCTTTTACTTTTCTGAAATGATTTTTTATTTACGCGACGCGATGATGTCCGCCGCGACGTTGTTCGGAACCACATCATAGTGATCGAACTCCATGGTCATACTTCCGCGACCTTCGGTCATGGAGCGGAGCGTCGTGGTGTAGCCGAACATTTCGGAGAGCGGCACCTTGGCCTTCACGACCTTGTTCTGACCTCGCTCTTCCATACCTTCTATCTGACCGCGCTTGCCCGAGAGGTTGCCGGTGATGTCGCCCATGAACTGATCCGGCACAATGACCTCGACGCGCATGATGGGTTCGAGAATGACGGCCTTCGCCTTAGCGGCTGCCTCTTGGAAAGCCATTGAGGCGGCAATCTTGTAGGCGATTTCTGAAGAGTCCACATCGTGATACGAACCGTCATAGAGGTCGACCGAAATGTCGACCATCGGGAAGCCGGCGAGGAAACCGCGTGTCATCGCCTCGCGGAGACCCTTCTCGACCGGATTGATGAATTCCTGCGGAATGGCACCTCCCTTGATGTTGTTGATGAATTCGAAATGGTCTTCGCGGGTGACGTTCTTCGGCATCTTTGCGCCCTCCACGAGCGGTTCCATCTTCTTCATGCGGATCTTCACGTGGCCATACTGACCTTTCCCGCCGGTCTGCTTGATGTACTTCCCTTCTGCCTCGGCAGAACCGAGAATGGTCTCGCGATACGCCACCTGCGGCTTCCCCACATCGGCAACAACGTTGAATTCGCGCTTCATGCGATCGACGAGGATTTCGAGGTGCAGTTCGCCCATGCCCGAGATGATGGTCTCGTTCGTCTCTTCGTCGGTCTTGATACGAAAGGTTGGATCCTCGTCCGAGAGTTTGCGGAGCGCGACGCCCATCTTCTCCTGGTCGGCCTTGGTCGAGGGCTCAATGCGGAGTGACACCACCGGCTCAGGGAACTTAATCTCTTCGAGAATGATAGGGTTCGCTTCGTCGCAGAGCGTGTGCGAGGTCTTGGTGTCTTTGAGACCTACGGCAGCAGCGATCTCGCCGGTAAATACCTGCGCAACTTCTTCGCGCTTGTCGGCCTGGAGACGCACGATGCGTCCGACGCGCTCCTTGGAACCGGTCGTTGAGTTGTAGACGTAGGAACCGGCGGTGATGGTGCCCGAATAGACGCGGAAGAAAGTCAGCGCGCCGACGAACGGGTCGGTCTGGAGCTTGAATGCCATTGCGCAGAACGGCTCATCGTCTGATGCGTGGCGCTCCACCGGCTCACCCGTCTTCGGGTTGATACCGGTCACCGGCTTGAGGTCGACTGGGGACGGGAGGTAGTCCACGACCGCGTCGAGCACGAGCTGTGCGCCCTTGTTCTTGAGTGCGGAACCGGTGTACACCGGGAAGACTTCGTTCGCGATGACCGCCTTGCGCAAAATGACCTTCAATTCTTCCACTGACGGTTCTTTGCCCTCGAGGTACGCGCTCATAGCCGCGTCATCCTGTTCGACGATGCGCTCAACGAGCTCGGCGCGATATTTCTTCGCGTCCTCAAGGAGATTCGCGGGAACTTCGCCCTCTACCACCTCTTCGCCCATATTGCCGGTAAAGGTGTATGCCTTCATCGTGAGCAAATCCACACAACCCTCGTGCTGTGCCTCCTCCCCGATAGGGATTTGCATGCGGATAGCCTTGGCCGAGAGCCGGTCGAGGATGCTCGCGTAAGAACGCTCGAAAGAAGCGCCCGTGCGGTCGAGCTTGTTGACGAAACAGATACGCGGCACCGCGGCCTCGTCGGCGTAGCGCCAGTTAGTCTCGGACTGTGGTTCGACGCCGGCAACACCGTCGAAGACGACGACTGCGCCGTCGAGGACACGCATCGAGCGCTTCACCTCGGCCGTGAAGTCGATGTGTCCCGGAGTGTCGATGATATTGAAACGATACTTCTTCGAGATGTCCTTTTTATCCTTCTCGCCGGTCTTGGTCCAGAAGCAGGTAATGGCGGCAGCGGTGATGGTGATACCGCGCTCGCGCTCCTGCTCCATCCAGTCGGTGGTCGTCTCACCCTCATGCACTTCGCCTATCTTGTGCTGGCTGCCGGTGTAGAAGAGGATGCGCTCGCTGACCGTCGTCTTGCCGGCGTCGATGTGGGCGATGATGCCGAAATTGCGCACCTTCTCGAGTGGATAATCTCTATTCATAGATAAGTAAGTAGGCTTTCTCCCAGCACTCGTTCGGAAAAGAAAAATAGGAATTTCTCTTTCACCTCACTCGCTTGGTAGTAAAAATAAAATACGCCGTGGCGTTCTCTAGAGAATAGCCCAAATCCGATAAATTGCAAAGCGTCGTGTTGCACGGTAGTATCGCGGGTGGAGTTCAATAACTGGGAGAACTATTGTGAGAATTACGGATATCTCGATACCCCTCGACATAGATTATCGGTTGCTCAGCTCTATACCAACGAATTTCAAGAATGAGCGGCATTTCTTGCGAGTGGTTGAACGGATAATCAGGTCTTTGGATGTGTGTCACGACCTGATCCTATGTTGGAGTGCTGAAGAAGCAAGGATTGCGCTTCATATACTCGTATGCGCGAGCTCTAACGTGGGCGGACCTTCGCGAATAGAGTCGGATCACATATTCATGAGTGGAAAGGAAATGATCGGAGTGCCTGCGCAAAAGATCCCTGAAAGAAAACGCTTCTTGCTCGCGAAAGCCGAAGTTCTCCAGGTTATCGTGAACAAGATGAGGTAATCAAACACCGACAAAAAACCCGCCAATGGCGGGTTTTCGATTGCCGGAGCAATCGTTTCATAGATCAGGACACGAAAGAAAGTGCACTGGCCCGGGCAGTGTCCGGGAAAATACGATTTCCCAGGCTCGTTGAAACGAATGCCCGCACATGATGATGAAATGGCATGGACCCCCGTGCCTTCCCTTCACGCTAACGCGAGCGAGCGTATCGTTCGCGGAATAGATGTCCGCACATTTTCCCCTGCCTTTCGGGTTGAACCGAGTGCGAGCATCTATTCCTTGTTGAGAAAGATCCTTCGCGATTTCCTCAAATTTCTCGCGAAAATCGGCTGCAAGCGTACCTTCGCTACCTCTCCATTCCATAATATTCTCCCAACGAATAAGAAAAAATCCCAGACCATCTGGGATTTTTTGTATCATTATTTCAAACTAGAGTCAAATCACCAGGCAAAATGGGCGAATGCCTTGTTGGCGTCGGCCATGCGGTGCATCTCATCCTTCTTCTTGATAGCATCACCTTCATTCTTTGCGGCGAGGAGGAGCTCGGCGGCGAGCTTTTCTGCCATCGGCTTACCCTTCTTGTTGCGGGCGGCGTTGATTATCCAACGGAACGAGAGCGCGAGGCGGCGGTTCTGCGGAACTTCGCGCGGCACCTGGTAGTTGGCACCGCCGACGCGGCGTGAGCGCACCTCCATCAAAGGCGAAGCGTTCCTGAGTGCTGATTCAAAAGTCTCGAGAGGGTTCGCACCGCTCTTTTCTATTTCGGCGAGGGCATCGTAGACGACTGCGCGTGCAGTATCCTTCTTGCCGCTCCACATGACGGCGTTGATGAAACGAGTAAGCGTCTCCGAATCGTACTTGAGGTCCGGTCGCCACGTGCGCTGCTTTTTGAGAGGTCGGCGCATACTTATTTAGGCTTCTTCGCACCGTAGCGCGAGCGCGAGCGGCGGCGCTTCTCGAGACCACTTGTGTCGAGCTTGCCGCGCACGATGGTGTACTGCACGCCGATATCCTTCACGCGGCCGCCGCGAAGCATTACCACCGAGTGTTCCTGGAGGTTGTGCCCCTCGCCCGGGATGTAGGCGGTCACTTCCATGCCGTTGGTCAGGCGCACGCGGGCGATCTTACGGATAGCGGAGTTCGGTTTTCTCGGGGTCTTCGTGGTCACCTTGGTGCAGACGCCGCGCTTGAAAGGCGAAGCATAGAAGGTCGGGCGGTTCTTGAGCGCGTTGAAACCGCGGGCGAGCGCAGGCTTGCTCGTCTTCGACGTCTTGGTCTTGCGTCCCTTCTTGGACAGCTGATTGATGGTGGACATTTAGAAAAAGAAGACCCGAGAGGGTCAGGCACAATATAAAGGAATACTGAGATAAATGCAAACAGAACAGGTTGTAGGTGGTAGGGAGTAGTTGGTAGTTAGCCCCGAAGACGGCGCCCAAGTACCAGTAGCATGCGACTTATCTCGTCTATTGATGGCTCAAGTTTGGAGAAAGGAATCTTCGGGTAGCGATTTGCCGCAATCAATACCTGAGTCTCAAGTTCCGCGAGTGAACCGTGAGCGATAGATACGAAATGCGCGTAGTCCTTTTTCCCGCCACGACGACTCCCTTCGGCAATGTTTGAAGGTACCGAAACAGCTGAGCGCCGCATTTGGTCAGCGAGCGCATAATTTTCTCGAGTAGGTAATAAATCGGTTAGCTGATACACACCTTGTGCAAGCACAATCGACTTTTGCCAAACGATCAGTGATTTGAATCCATCCTGCATTGTGTATTTCCTACAACCTACTCCCTACCACCTACAACCTCACTCAATAGGCTCGCGGTAGGGGTCGGATGAGGATGATTGGGGGATGGTTGGAGTAATGGGAGAGGCGGCAACAGAAGCAGGAGGAGTAATAGGCTCCGGCCATGCTGGCATCGGTGCAGTCTCGGCTTTGGGAACTACCAGCTCGGGAATACCGACTGGCGGCATTGCACCGGGGAGATTTTGAGGAGCAGGGGTAAGGGTTAAGGGGTAAGGTTTAAGAGGAGCAGATTCAGGTGTACTTACACCCTGCACCTTATCCCTTATATCTATATGTGGTTCCTCATGGTCTTCAAGCATTCTGCTGCTATCCACTATGGGTTTTTGAGATGTCGCCATACCGAAGGAACGAGGCCCCCCTCTGTCGGAGACTACGGAGGGGCGAGGCATCGTCATTTTCGGCGGCAAGGGAGCGATATTAGAAACATGAGGACGAGCCACTACGGGCGGCGGCTGCGAGACTTTTTGTTTTGTATGCAGGGCATTCTCTATCGCTTGCGCGAGCGTGGACGGCTGCTGTTCCATTTTCAAAACCGGTTGCGCGGAGACGGGTTTCGGCCCCTCTACGCCAGAGGCTACGACGAGGCGCGGCGGTTGCGGAGGCAACGTTGGAATGGGCGTATTCAGTGCCGATGCTGCTGTCGGCGACTGCACCGGACGAGGCGGCGCATAACTCGGCACCGACGCATTCACCGGTCGTGGCGTAGCAGCCGGGGCCACGACTTGTGGGCGCAGCTGCGGCATCGCCGGCTTTGTGGGTTCCGGTGCAGATGTTGGAATATTTCTCATCTGCTCGCGAAGCGGCACAAAAATTTTCTGGTTGATTTCTTCAGTAATCTCATTAACCATTTGTTCAGAGAAATTTTGACTCTTGAGTCGGTCCACAAATTTACCCGGATTGGTTAGACCAAGAAGTAAATACCCGACTTCCCTTCCTAAAATACCTGCGTTGTCTATATGCAATTGAAATTTGTCTTTCATATCGACAATAATTTTTGTGGTCGATTCAGCATCAAACACTGTCTGAACAACAGCAGGTGCCTTTTGGTATGCCTTTAGAAATTGCTCTTTGGTAATTGTTTCAATCATATCGTTATGACCACATCTGAGCAGCCGGTCCTGTTGTTATGTAATTTATTGAACTCAAATGTCCTCCTGCCATGATGTGTCCCTTAATATCCGCAATATCTCGCGGAAGTAACTTATTTTCTCTCATTATTGCCCCAAGCATAGCCGGGGTTAGTTCTTGAGCGATAAATTGATCTTTTAGAACGTCCGTTTTAAGCTTCGCAACTTGTTGCGGTGTGAGACCAGAAATCATACTCGCCGCGATATTTGGACCTCGTGCTGGATCGTCAAATGCCACCTCCACCTTACCAACTTTGCTTGAATTTCTTACGGCATTCTTTTCAGTAGCAGTACGTTCTTTGCTATCCGCGATGGTCTCTCTTTGCTTATCAGAAAGAGCCTCAAGTACATTTGTGTCAGCGAGAATATTAGCCGGCATTGATTCGAGTTCTCCCTTGCTCAAGTTGCTAACAGCTTTCTTTATATTGCTGGTATTGCCACTGCTTCTAGCATCCTCAAGTGGCTTGTATCTTGTTGTCTTAATCCGACCCTTCTCAACTTCACTCAACTTATCGCTCTTCATGAGCGCCTCAAACTGTTGTGGCGACAAGTTGCTTACCAGTTTCTCCACACCATTTTTAATACCGCCAAGTTCTTCTATCTCTTTTGTGGTCATCTTTGATAGCTCCCTTGCTATTGCATCGGAAGTACTCGCTGGGTCTCCCAGAATCCTCTTGCGCTCCAGCTCCGCTGCTGCCTGTTCATGTTCTATATCTGACTGTCTAAAGAATTCCTTCACCGGTTTTGCGCCGTACTGTTTCTCTTGCAACTGCTTCGCGGTTAGTGCGGATGGTGTACCAGCATCGACAGTCATGGCTCCAAGTCCAGCTTTGGCTCCTGGTATATTCCGAAGATCAAATGTCCTATTTTGTAGCCGCTTGCCAGTGAAAGATAATGCTCTCGAACCATACTTTATCAACGCATTGTCACTGACGGCGCCCTTCTTGATAAATCTGTTGCCCAAAAGACCCCTACCGACTACCGTACCGACTGTAGCGCGACCAGCCCATGCAGTTGCTCCGAACGACAATTTTCCACCCAAGTTTATCGCATGTTTCGCACCGAAAGCGGACATGCTTTTCGCTTTGATGACGACCACGAGGAGAAGCCCCATTGCGACGAGGAAGGAGAGCAGGACGGGCGCGAATCCGGCTATATTGCCTTTTACGGTCCCGAGCCAGTCGGCACCCTGACTGCTGCCGAAACCGGTGAGAAATTGCGCATCGGTGATAACGGCGAGGGCGACATAGAGCAAGAGCATTAAGACGGGCGCCGTGACGATCTGTTCAAGAAAATTACTCCACCACTGGCCTGCTCGAAACTTCATCCCCGGTATCGCGAGCCCCATGAAGCCGACGGGCGAGAGCAAAATGAAGAAGATGAGCGCGACGAAGCGCGCGATGAGTATGAACGCGAGCGAAAACAGCACGAATGCCAAGACAATGAAGAGCAAGATGCCCATAAAACCAGTAATCCATGGACTTCCTCCCTTTAATATTTGCTTGGCGCTGTCTGGATCTTTCACTTGGCCATAGATGGTCTGGAGTCCTAACTGGGACATGATCTTATCTGAAATACCTTCACTATTTAAGGTCGCTACCGTCGGCAGCTTTCCGCCGTTTATCTGCTTATAGAATTGCGTTGCGAAGAGATTGGTAGCGTCTATCATCGCTTCAGAAATGAAAAGGGAAAAATTGAGGAAAATCGCGGCGACGAGCAACATCGGAAGCATTTTCGTCTTCCATCCGTATTGGTCGACGTTGAGTATCGTCGCAATACCCGCTCCGATAAAGCCGAATATGAGCATGATGTTCGCGACGTCGCGTAGGATGCGCCATGCGACGCCGATAGCGGATAGATTGTGCACATGTTCCCCCATCGTGACCACGGTATAGAACATCGCGTAATTAAGCGTGATCATCGCGATGCCGACGAGCCACGCAAAGAGGCTCATGATCTTTATCATGATGCCGTCGTAGGCAGAGTCAGTATCGTCTGCTTTGTAATCAGCTGCCGTTCTTGCGGCTGAAGCTGCGGCATTCTGTGCGGCTGTCGCTTCGCCGGTTGCAGTTAGTCCTGCTTGCAAATTTGCCGCTGTGGATTGCGCATTTTGTTGCGCAATAGCGGCGTTAGTTGCGCAATCACCGAAAGCATCGAAGGATTGACCCGTTGGACAACTTGTCTGTGCATGCGCGACGGGCGCAGCGCCCGTCGCGCTTACAACGAGCGCGAGCAGTATGAGCGAAGTGAAAAGAAATCGACGCATACGTTATAGACCGAAGAACTCGGGCGGCGGCGGGGTGCAGACCGAAGTCTTGAGTGCTGTCGCATTCGCGCTGATGAGATTCATCTGGCTGACCAGAGAGCCTCCAGAGACCGTAAGCGAGCCGGACGGATTCGCAGTACTAACACCGGACGCACTTGCATTCGTTTGTGCAAAAACGACATCGGACATCGTGGGGGACATGGTCATCTGGGATATTTGTACACTAGCGGTTGTACTGGACGCAGTATTTTGCATCGCCACGCGCGCAGCAGCAACCGTTGTCGAAGCCGCAGCAGCTTGCGCGAGTACCGGAACTATCTCGCTCGCGAGTGCGGTCCGCGCTGCAGCCGCCTGTGCGGCGCTGGTAATTTCAAAACCGGAGCTGGGTGTGACGCCTGCGGCGGCGGTACAGAAATTCGCGAGGCTCGTAACACTTGCCGAAGCAGCATTCGCCGCCGCGGCAATAGTAATCCACGCTGATTCATAGTTCGCCGCGCGAGTCGCTAGGCCATCACTGGTCCCTCCCCCTACTGCCGCAGCAGCGGCTTTAGATGCGCCTGTCGCAGCGTTAGCTGCTGCTTCGGCATCAAACGCCGCACCGACCGCATTGATGCTGGCATTATTAGTGTTCAAGTAGCCTGACGTAAAAGATCCTGTCGTCGGGTCTTGAGTCGGTGCGAACTGAGCAAGGCGAGAGGTCGAATTCGAGCCGGAAGTCTGACCGACACCGAAGAGACCGCCCGAGCCGGGGCCACCAAGTATTTGGGACGCAAATTGCACCGTCTGCAGGACGGTCGCAACATTTCCCAATATCTGATTTATCTGCCCCCCGACATTACCCATGCGGACTATCTGGTCTTGCTGACCGCCAAGCACTTTGTCGAGCGTCGCCTTGATGGTCGTACCTGGTGTCATGATAGTGCCAGGCGTACCGTCAGCTTTGTTACACGGATCTCCGGGATTTACGCCTATCCCTCCGGTTGCGGTGCGTCCTGCACCCACATTACCAAGCTGTTCTGATGCATTATTCGTAGCATCGGCTGCGGCAGCATCAGCAGCCGAAGCGTAACAATCCCCCTGAGCATCTCTGAACGAATTGGTGCTTGAGGTACAAACTACCGGACTGGGCGCCATGGCAGCCATACCCTGTGCCGCAGATGCTGAGGCGTTCGCAGCTTGTGTAGCAGAATCACTCGAGCCACACCACGACATGAAGCCGCTGCCCCACGCGAGTTCCTGCGTGCGTGCACCGGTAGCTCCCCCGACACCGGGACCTATGAGGCTTCCCATCTTGTCCCGCGAGTTTTGATACAGTGTGTAGGGATTATTCTGCACTTGGGTCGTGAGTGCGAACCATGCCGCTACGCCGCCCTGCTGCCACCTGCCCGCGAGAAAACCGGCCCCATTGTTTGGCGAAGTCCGAGAGAGTGTGCAGAGGTTTGCCTTCCAGAATCCGGCAAGGCTCGTGTTCTGAAGATAATTATTGCGCAGTGATGATGCGATTGATGCAGAGAAGGGCGAGTTCGTCTGCCCTATCTGATTGAGGTATGCGAGCGCCTGCCCATCACTAACGGTCTGCATGGACTTCCGCACATCTACGACGAACTGCGGCACCCCCGTACCGTTTGCTTTACCGATGACGAATGCTATGACGCTCGCCGTGAGCGCCTTCATCAGATTCCCCGAGAGCACGAACGCGAGCGGCTGAAGAACGTAGGCGTTGATCTTCTGCGCATAATTCGCCGCGCTATCGGTAACGAGCAGCGCCTCAGAAAGAGTAGATTCAATGGCGGTGATAGTGGTCTCGAAGGCGGTCTTAAAATCAGTAAACCCTAGTCCTTGTGTGGGAACTGCCGGTACCGCTTGTTCATATTGTGCATAAGCCCTCTGAGGGATAGCGAGAAATGCCGCGGGCACGATAAGCGCAATACTGAGTAACGATGCAATGACGAAGGTAACCGGGCGCGTACTCATGGCTTAGTGGCTGCCTGCTTGCTTGCAACATTCGCGATGATATTCACAAAAGATGCTCCGGGTGCCCCCGCAGGAAGCGAAATACCGGCCGCGGCATATATCTTACCGATGTTTACGAACGCCATTCCGAGAGACTGTGCCGCCTGCGAATACTGATTGAGCGCGAGTATGGCCGCCAAAGGATCGGTATCCGCACGCGTGAAATCGGTCGTTATCTCACTCATGCGCATCATCGCATTGATAAGGGCAAGATCGTCAGAGGCGAGTTCTTTCGGTACGGGCAGTATGGCCAACCCGAAAGCCGAATCGCGATACGCCTTTGCTATCGAAGCGATATGCGAATATGCCGTAGCGTCATTGTTCATGAGCGCACTTTTCAGATACTTGAGCTCACTGGTCGTCGCACTGCTTGTGTTCTTCAGAAGTACCACTTCTGCGTTCGCCGCAAACGACATAAGCGCATCTGTGCCTGAACCGGAAACGATAAGGTCATTTGCGGATTTGAAGTCAGGCGCGACCGTAATGGAGGATGAAAGTGAATTCAACGCCTGATTCGCTATATTTTGCATATCGGCGTCGGTAAGGTCCGCGTCGCCAGCATTCTGTTTCGCCACAAGATAGAGCGTGAAGAAACTTTTTGCGAATGCGGCGGTGATAGTTCCGTCGGCGGGCGCTGGCGGGAGCGAAGGGTCGACAATTTGGGATCCGTCGGGGGAAGGAGTCGCTCTCGACATATCGGCGATGGCCTTCGGCACGATGAGGCCCTTCGCGACCGCCTCGCCGTCGGTCATGCCAAGCTTAGAACTGTCGGAATTGCGCGGGTCAGTGCCGTAGAGCGCCTCTTCCCAGTCAGGGAGCCCGTCATTATCGGAATCTTTCGTCGCTATCGCTTGGAGAAGTGCCGACTCTTCCGAGGCTTGTGCGGAGGGCGGAGAACCGACTCCGCGCGCGATGACGTACGCACCGATGACGAGCGCTGCGGAGAAAAGTGTTGCAGCAAGAATTCGCCAATTTTCGTTAAATCTCTCCCCCATGGTCACTCTAAAGTATAGCAGCCGCATCAGAGAGAGATAGTGTCTATATATGTATAACGTGCCCCAGAGATGCTACCCTGTTCGTATGCGCATCTTGTTTTTCTCTCTCATAGCGGCTTTCCTCATACTTCCCCATGGAACTTCCGTACGTGCGCAAGCGAGTACCCCGAATGTATTCATAACGAATCTCTCGCTCGGCGCCAGAGGAACGCAGGTCACGGTACTTCAGAAAATCCTCAATCAAGACCCTGATACACGCATCGCCAGTACGGGCACCGGTTCTCCGGGAAATGAGACGAACTATTTTGGTGCACTCACGAAGGCGGCGGTCGTACGATTCCAAACCAAGTACGCACATGAGGTTCTGGCGCCTGCCGGGCTCACGCAGGGCAATGGATATGTCGGGTCCTACACGAGAGCGAAGCTCAATGCTCTTTCAGCGCCGGCAATAAGAGAGAGCACGAACATTCAGGTTACACCACCGATAACGCCAGTAGCACCTTCTTCACCTCCGCCTCCCCCCTCTCCCGCAACGCCGTCTGTTTCGACGAACGTTTCCGAAAACCCGAATCTAAAAAATGTTGATAAATTCTTTGCCGCTCTCGACAAAGTCGCGACAAAACAAGGACTTTCCGCAGATACTATCGCCATGATGAAAGAGCAAGCTCTCGAACGCCTTGCAACAACGACCGACCTGCGTGCTGCCTTTCTGAAGCAAGTCCAAGAGACATCCCGTCAAGCTGCCGAAAACGATTCTTTTGGCAACAAAATATTGGCGACTATAACGCAAGTATTTACCAAGGTTTTCATGCCAGAGCGTGCGCGCGCTGCGATCGGCGCCCCGTTTGGAGGGGCACTCTTATTTCCCATGCCCTGCAATGGCGGTGTCTGGAACATTACTATCGAGCCTCTCCCTCCCACTTTCCCCGTCCTTCTTGCCTATGTAACCGGTTCTCAAGCTTTTCTTTCCTACAACACTCCCTTTACCGAATTCCTTCTCGGCGAATACGAGCCCGTTCCGATGGCCTATTGCTGGATCGGTTATATCCCCTATCCTTCGGAGGGGATAATCAGCCCAATGACCGGTTCTTCCCCGTTGTAATCGCAAGCCACGTCGGAAGCGCCACATCTTCGGCGCGAGCTTTTTCAGGGATATCTCCTGCAGAGAGCCCTGTTTCGATGAGATTCTTCCGTACAAATTTGCGCTTGTGCGCAAACCCGGCGTGCACGAGCTCGAAAAACCGTTGTTCTTCCTCGTTTGTAGCGAAGTTTCTTCGAGAAATGTCACGGACAGTGAGCACGGCAGAATCCACTTTCGGTGCGGGCTTGAAGGCGCCGCGAGGGACCGTGAACTCATATTTCGGCATGCCGTACGCTTTTACCGACAATGAAAGAACGGACTCTTTAGGCGAGCGTGCGATGCGCTCGGCGACTTCTTTCTGCACGAGCAGTGTCATCGCACTCGGCTGATTCGGCGAGGCAAGGAACATTCTAAAAATTTCGCCCGTGAGGTAGTACGGAATATTCGCGGCGAGTGCGTACCCTTTCGGGAGCGCAGCAATATCAAATGTGCGTATGTCGCCGTGAATAAGCTCAAGTCGACCTTCTGCAATTTCATTTTCAAAATCAGTTTGCAGCTTCTCAAATAGTTCCTCGTCGGCTTCAAGCGCGATAACTTT
>Ga0172379_10007691_pt1 | contig 13885 bp, 14 predicted proteins | sample GrowelOW334metaG_FD_119756 | JGI IMG/M metagenome (GOLD analysis project Ga0172379, IMG submission 119756) | Groundwater microbial communities from an aquifer near a municipal landfill in Southern Ontario, Canada - Groundwater well OW334 metaG | ecosystem: Environmental > Aquatic > Deep... | reverse complement strand
GGTCTTGAGTGTGTTGCAGCGTGGCGAAGGTCCAAGCATCGACTATGACGCGCCGCTCGGTGATCGCGGTTTGTTCGGGCCGGAAAGCGTCACTTGGCGCATCCATAGCGACTTCCCCGGCATGATGGCTGGCGGCGTGTGCGCGTTGATGCTGCAAACGCTACATCCGCTGGCTTTGGCCGGGGTTTGGGATCACTCCAGTTTTCGCACCGATATTCTCGGCCGTCTGCGTCGGACGACGACGTTCGTCGCCGCCACCACCTACGCGCCGACCGCCGCCGCCGAGCGGCTGATCGCTCGCGTTCGTGGCATCCACGGCCAAGTGACTGGCTTCGCTGAAGACGGCCGCGCTTACGATGCTAACGATCCGCGCTTGCTGACCTGGGTGCATACAACGGAAATGCTCAGTTTTCTGCGCGGCTACCAGCGTTATCGCAACGCCGAACTGCCGCGCACGCTGCAAGATCGTTACTTCGCCGAAACCAGCCGCATCGCTGAAGCGCTGGGGGCAGAAGGCGTGCCGAAATCGGTTGCCGAAGTCGACGCGTATTTCGCTGAGGTTCAGCCGTCGCTGACGTTTGGCGCGCGCTCCGCCGCAGTGCTGGAGGTCTTGGCCGGCATGGCCTTGCCGATTCCGCTCGCGGGTGTTTCGCGGCACTTATTTCTCGGCGCCGGCGCCGCGTTGCTGCCAACTTGGGCGCAGCAACTCATTCCGCGGCCGCGCTTGCAGCGGCTGCGCGACGAAGCCGCCGCGCGCAGTTTGAACACACTCGGGCCGGTATTTCGTGCCGCGTTAAAGGAAGGCGTAGCGGCGCGCTCGTGTCGGCGTATCGGCGTTGAGCCGACGATCCTGCAGCATTTCTAAGCGCGTTTGGGCACCGCTTGGAGACGAATGCAGAGGCACGATTGCTGTCGGCCTACGCGCCGATTTTCTTTCGTTTTTCCCTCTATTTAGCGCTGCCGCCGCCGCTGATTCTGCGCATTCGCTAAACTTAGCCGCTGGCCATGGCGCCAGCTTCTCCTTGCGGTCTTCACACTGATGAACGATTTCAACGATTGGGGCCCCGCGACACTAGGCATCCGCGCGGCAGAGCCACGCACGGAAGAGCGAGAACACTCTGCGGCGGTGCACTTAACATCTTCGTTCGTGTACAGCAGCGCTGCGCAAGCCGCCGCGGTGTTTGCCGGCGAAGAGCCTGGCAATGTCTATTCGCGATTCACAAACCCGACTGTGCGCGCCTTCGAGCAACGGCTCGCGGCGATGGAAGGTGGCGACTCCTGCGTTGCAACGGCGAGCGGCATGTCGGCGATATTGGCGATGGCGATGGCGCTGTTGAAAGCCGGCGATCACATTTTGGCGTCGCGAACCTTATTCGGCTCGACGATCAATCTATTCAATAATGTGCTCGGCAAATTCGGCGTCGATATCACCTATGTCGATCCTTCTGATTTGCCGGCCTGGGGCAGCGCGCTGCGCCCGAACACGCGGCTGCTGTTTGTCGAGACGCCGAATAATCCGTTGACCGAAATCACCGATATTCGCGCGCTGGCGGACATCGCCCACGGCGCCGGTGCGCTGCTCTGTGTCGATAACTGCTTCTTGTCGCCGGTGCTGCAACAGCCGCTGAAGCTGGGCGCAGATCTGGTTGTGCATTCGGCAACGAAATATCTCGACGGCCAAGGCCGCTGTGTTGGCGGTGCGGTAGTCGGCGATGCGCAGCGGGTTGGCAAGGATGTCTTTGGGTTCCTCCGCACCGCCGGGCCGAGCATGAGCCCGTTCAACGCCTGGGTATTCCTAAAAGGCTTGGAAACGCTGAGCTTGCGGATGTATGCGCACTGCGCGAGTGCGCAAACGTTAGCGGAATGGCTATGTGGGCAGCCAGGCATTGAACGCGTGTTCTATCCGGGCTTGCAAGACCATCCGCAGCACGTGCTCGCAAAGCGCCAGCAGAAAGCATTTGGCGGCATCGTTTCGTTCCAGGTCGCGGGCGGGCGGGAGGCGGCTTGGCGGGTGATCGACGCGGTCAAGATGATTTCGATCACCGCCAATCTCGGCGATACCCGCACGACGATTACGCATCCGGCGACAACCACCCACGGCCGCATTTCACCTGAGGCGCGCCGCCTAGCCGGCATTACCGAAGGTTTGATCCGGGTTGCGGTGGGCTTGGAAGACATTGCCGATATCCAAGCCGATCTTGCACGCGGATTGTCGGCTTGAGTGATGAGCCGCTGGTGCGGCTGCGTGCTGCACTGAGCGGCAGCAGCGAAGCATTGCGGCCCGTCGCCGCGCTGGATCTGCCGCCGACGTTGCGCGAGCTGATGACGGCCGACAATATCGCCGCGCTGAAGCAAGCAGCGGTCCTGATTCCGATACTGATGCACGACGCGGCGGCGACGATCCTGCTTACCCGACGCGCGGATACGCTGCGCCAGCATCGTGGCCAGATCAGCTTCCCCGGTGGCCGCCGCGACGACGCTGACCTCAACATTACCGCAGCGGCGTTGCGCGAGGCGCAGGAAGAAGTCGGGCTGGCGCCGCAGGCGGTTGAAGTGCTCGGTTATCTCGACGACCATCCGACATTCTCGGGGTATCGCATTACGCCGGTCGTCGGCGTCGTCGCCGGAGCGTTTACGCCGCAGACCAATCCGCAGGAGGTTGCGGAGGCGTTCGAACTGCCGTTGGCGTATTTGTTCGACGATGCCCGTTTCGAGCGCAAGCAGCTCAGCACCGGCGGGCATCGCGTGCCATATCTGGAGTTACGCCACGGCGAGTACGTGATCTGGGGTGTGACTGCCGGTATTTTGTGGAATTTGCATCAGAGACTGATCGAAACATGAGTAACGATGCCTTTGACGAAGCTTTAAGGCTGCAGCGAAACGCCTCCTTTGAGGGTTTCGATTGGAGTCATCCAGAAGATCTATGGGACAAGCTGGCTGAAGAAATCGGCGAGCTACGGGAGGCGGTTGGCCACGCGCATCGACAAGAAGAGCTGGGTGACATCTTGTTCATGGTCGTTAATCTGGCGCGTCACCTTGGCGTCGATCCGGCGCGCGGCTTGGAAAGCACCAACCGCAAGTTTCATCAGCGCTATGCGCATGTGATGGCGCACGCCGCGCAATTGCCGCCGCTCGGCGATCCTGAGCGTCTCGTGCAGATGGAAATTTTGTGGCAGGAAGCCAAGCGGCTTGAGAAAAAGCCCCGAACAGCGGATAGTTATAAATAAATAAGTATCAAGAGCCTGCGTAATAATGCTTACGCATTATTGAAGACGGGATTGTGGTTCAGTGGCGTGGGGAGGAGCAAAACTATGAGAGTCGGTCTCGTCGTAGACTCGGCCTGTGATTTGTCGTCGTCCTATCTCAAAGGCAACGGCGTTGTCATTCTTCCAATTACCATCCGTAACGGCACGCATGCGTTTGTCGATGTGCGCGATCCGAGCGCAACCCGCGAGTTTTATCAGCAGCATCTTGCCAATTCCGCCGATAGCGAAACAGCGGCGCTGAGTGTTGATGAAATTAAACGCTTGTTTCTCGATCGGTTGGTGATCGATTACGACTTTGTATTTTGTCTGACGATCGCCAGCGGCCGCAGCCTGATTTTCGAGCAAGCGACGCAGGCCTCGCTGTCGATTTTGTCTGAGTACAAGCCAATCCGCGCTGCGGCCGGGCATCCAACGCCCTTTGCCTTGCGCGTCGTCGACACCCAGAATTTATTCGCCGCTCAGGGCGTGGTAACCGCTGAAGTGGTGCGGATGATTCACGCGGGCGAGTCGCCGCTGCGTATCCGTGAACGGCTTGATGTCTTATTGCCGAATCTTTACGGCTATATGTTGCCGACTAATTTATTCCACTTGCGCGCGCGCGCAGCAAAGAAGGGCGATAAAAGTGTTGGCTGGCTGCAGTACGCGCTCGGCAGCGCTTTGGATATCAAGCCGCTGATACGCGGATTCCGCAATGTGACCGAGCCCGTCGCCAAGCTTCGGCACTACGACGAAGGCGCCAAGCGCTGCTTCGAATTTCTGATCGAACGCATGCGCGCCGGCTTGCTGACGCCGACGGTTTGTATCAGCTACGCCGGTGAACTCGATCAGCTTTATCGGCTGCCGGGGTACGGCCGGATGGCCGAATTCGCCGCAGGTCAGGGCATCGAACTGCTGACCAGCGTCATGAGCATCACCGGCGCGGTTAACGTCGGCGAGGGCGCACTCGCGTTCGGCTTCTGCGCCCCGGCGCACGTATTCGAGTAAATGCCGTTTGCTGTACGAAGCACTGCGCTAGCGCAGCGCTTCGTACAGCGCCAGATATTCCTGTGTTACACGGTGATGCGGGTCCAGAAAAATCAGCGGCTTATGTTGTTCGTGTGATTCCTTAACCCGTACCGAGCTCGATAAGGTCTGCGGCAGCACCGGTTGGCCTTCCTCCAAGAGTTCGGCGACCACGCGTTGTGGGAGTCGCGCGCGCGATTGGAATTGATTGACGACGATGCCTTCAATCTCTAATTCTTCGTTGTGATCGTTACGGATTTCCTGAATGTTCTCGATCAGCGTGTAGAGCGCTCGACGCGAGAATTCATCGCAATCGAACGGGATCAGTACCCGATTCGAGGCGATCAAAGCTGAGCGGCTGTAGAAATTTAAAGCCGGCGGTGTGTCGATAAACACAGCGTCATAGCCTTTCAGGCGATCCAGCGCTTGCTTGAGTTTCTGAACTTTCTGCTTGGTTTCAAGCTTGACCTGGAGATCGTCCAGCCGCGGGCTCGCCGCGATCACGTCCAGATTCTCGAACGGCGTGTTGGTTGCGTAGGTCACCAACATCGGTAGTTGGATTGAAAAACCCAGCGTCGCTTCAAAGAAATCAGCGGCGTTACGGTCGGCGTCGGCAATACGGCTGCCGAGCAGGTACTGCGTGGCGTTGCCCTGCGTATCGAGGTCGATCACCAGCGTGCGCATGCCTTGAGCCGCTGCGATTGCGGCTAAATTGCAGACGATCGTGGTCTTGCCGACCCCTCCCTTTTGATTAAAAACGACACGGCGAATCATCGGCTTCTCACTGGCAAATGAATAGATCGGTGTCAGCTGCCGCGGCATCCTGCCCCGGCAGTGCAAAGTCTTGGTGACCTTCGAACTGCGTCAGGCTAGCATACGCGACCCCAGTTCGGGCCTGATAGGAAATTGGTAATGCTTAAGCACAATAGCTATTTCGATGGCAGCGTCCAAAGCCTTGGTTTTGAACGGAACGGCCTGCGCGCAACAGTCGGCGTCATTGCGCCCGGCGAATACCGTTTTGATACTGCTGCGGCCGAACGCATGACCATTACCAGCGGTACCGTACAAGCCCGCCTTGCCGGCGGCGATTGGCTCAATTTCCCGACCGGAACTGCGTTCGAAATTGCCGCGAATAGCGCTTTTGACATCCGCCCTGTCGGCGGGTGCGCGGCCTATCTCTGCGAATTCCTCGGCTAAGGGCGACACGCTACTGGCCGCGCTTGCCCGGCGCCATTAGCTTCTGCACCAATCGGTTGTTCCGGATCACGCGGTAGTAGGCGAAGAAAGCCAGCCGAGCCGACGGTGTTGGTGCGCACAGGACGGCGCCACTGAACCCCATGCTATTGGGGTTCCAGCGCGTTTTCGAGACATCATTTCCGGTCGATAAATTGACCGTTTCGTAGCCATTTTCAATCGCCCATTTAATGGCTTCGGCGACGACGGTCGTCATGATGCTGTAGCGGCCCCAGGCGGGGTCATAGCCGGAGTAGTACAGGTAGAGCGAGCGGTCAAACGTGAAGCCGAGTCGTGTGGCGATAATTTGCCCGGCGATTTCGATTTGAAATATTCGGAGCTGGCCGCGTTGCGCCATGTTCAACGCGTAGTCGGCTAAAAATGTCCGTGCGTTTGTCGATGCAAAGACATCGTTGTGACGAACGTTGACGTCTGCCGCAGCGCGCATGCCGTGCAACGCGAAAAAGCGGTCGAGGGCAGCCGGCGCCGCTTCTGGCGATTCGATAATGCGGAATGTGAAGCTGTGCTGATCTCGTTTCAGCGAGTTGTAACATTTCCGTAGCGATTCCTTGATGTTGCGCGACAGGCCGGCGCGGAACGTCTCCCAGCTGTCGGGCAGCGAAAGATAGTAGTTTGGAATCGGCTCGACCCATTCTGTGGCGGCGGCCGAGTGGGCGGGTAGTGATTCGCGACTGCGGATGCCGAGCCAACTGAACCAATGCCAGGAATGGGACGTCACCAGCAGATGTTGCTGCAGGCGAGCGAAGACTGCGGCCTCATGCTCTGGCCGGCAGACGATGCCGCGGATTTCGGTCATGTTCGGGTCGGCGCCAAAGAATTGCAGCTCGCGCGTCCGGAGCGGGCCAAATGCCGGCCGCTGCGTGACCATCATCGGCGCAACGGCAATCAAGTCGCCGTGTGCGTCCCGGAAGATATAGGCGTTGAGTTGGTCGCGAACGAAATGCCCGCGGCCGTGAAAATACTGCCACCACAGTAGATTCCACAGCGGCGTTGCAAACGGCATGCGCGGCGCGATTGCGCTCGTCAAAGCATCCCATTCCAGCGCCAGCTGTTCTAGCTCGGCGAACGTGGTGATCAGCTGGATATCGAGATTCACGGCCAGCGCAAGAGCGTGCGCGTGAACAGTTTGAGCAGAATGAAATCAAGCCGCCCCCATTGCGCACGGTAGTTGTCGTGCATGAGGCGATAGCTTCGTTCGATGGTGGCTTGCACCCCGGGCCGATGAATTAACGATACGCCGACGCGGTAGTGCAATGCGATTCGATCCATGAAATAAACGCCAAAACGGCGGATAGCCCGACCGTAGAAGTCCACATCTTCAACTAACCGACTATCCGGATCAAAGCCGTTCAGCGGATCAATACATTCCCGTCGGACTAAGGCCGTGCTGCAGACCAGCATCGTCTCGCCGAACAACATGCGGCCGGCAAAGGCCCAACGCGCGCCGAACCAGCGGCTGAACCAGGCGCGCTTCGCTGCTTGGGAAAAATACCGCTGTTCGTGCGCGACCTGCTCCGCAGATTCGCCAAATGGCGCCACGCGACCAAACAAGTACGCCGATGTTGGGGTGCGCTTCGAACGCTGCTTTGGCAGCCGCGTAATGCCCTTCGGGCACTAGATCGTCATCATCGAGAAAATGGACGTAGTGACCACGCGCCCACGGCCACGCAAGATTGCGAACGACGCCGGGGACGCCGCCGGTGGGTTGGGGATTCCGAAGATAAATAACGCGGGCGTCGCTTAAAGCGGTGACGGCCCCTAATGCCGAGCCCTCGGGGCTATCGTCAACGATTAAAGACTTCTACAGTGACGCCGGCTTGTGAAAGTACGCTTTGTAGTGCAGCCGTTAGCGGTTCGGTCGCCGGAACGTGGGAATGACGACCGAAAAATCTACGGACACGAAAATGCTTCCTGATTGCGGTGGTTTTACGGCGAAGGATCAGCGCTTAGCGTCTGCCGCCCACGCACCCCTGCGTGTCCGGTGGATCGGTGTTTTAGGATGGTCCCAGTATAAGTGAGTCGAAAGTGTTCTGATAGCGTGGCGCTGTGGGGAAAGCGTCGTAGGGCAGCATTCGAACGCAAAAAACCCCCCGGACGATGCCCGGGGGTGAGAGCGGGTTATGCGAGTGCGAACGTCGTGGTTTAGTCGTCGCGGCGGCGGTCGTCGCGACCATCGTCGTCGCCGAACGTGAATAGACTCATCAAATCGCCAATCGCGGGGCCGTTGACCGGCAGGTAGCTGCGCGCGTCCATAACTGGATTCTTCAAGCGGTCGCGGCTGCGGCGCGAGACGGTCGGTAAGCGCCAGTTGCGTTCGATAAATTTCAGTATCGACGCATGATCGTTGTAAACGTGATCAACGTGCCCACTGCGTGCGTACGGCGAGATCACGAGTAGCGGGATGCGCGGGCCGTCGCCGAAGAAATCGAGCATCTGAATGCGACCGCTGTCGAAGTAGCCGCCGCCTTCGTCGGTGGTGACGACAATTGCAGTCGACCGCCACAGCTCCGGATTAGCCCGAACGCGGCCGACTAAATCTTGTACGAAGGCTTCATAGCGCGCCGATACCGAATAGCCCGGATGGCCGCTGTCGATGTTTTTCGGCACCACCCAGGAAACGGACGGCAGGCTGCCGGCGGCGACATCGGCATAGAACGAGGCGAGGCCGCGCAGGTTATTGCGCAGCGGGCCGTTGACGACATTTGCTGAGCCGTTATGGGGATCGCCGAGTGTGTTGTAAATCAGCGGCTGCGCTTGTTGGAACGCCAGCGCATCGACAACGGCAGCCGGCGTGCCGGCTGGCACCTGCTGCTGTACGAGGCCGCGGATCAGTGGGTAGAACGGATCTTCGGTGATATCCACTGTGTCGCGCCCGCCGGTGTACCACTTCCAGCTGACATTGCGAGCCGAAAGCGTTTCGCCGATTGTCGGCACCTGCTGCGGCGGATAAATAAAGTTATTGGCGCCGAGCGCACGCGGCTGGCCATTGGTGTCGTACGGCGGCTCGTAGTTATTCACCAGGTAGTACGCGCCCGGTTCGCAATTGGCGCGTACACCGCGGCCATCGAGCAGGTCGCGAATGGCGGCAACACCCGGTTGGCGCGAGTCTGCACAATTCACGTAAGAGCCGCCGGAATAGCCGTCACGCTCGTAGAAGTTTTCGGTGCCGACGCGGGGATTGGGGTTCTCAATCTGATTGGCTGGCGGTACCGCACGCTGGCCATTTTGGTTGTAGACCGCCACATCGCCGGTGGCGAGCATGAAGAAATTGGCGCCGGTACCGCCTTGCATCGCCTGATGGTAGTTGTCGCTCAAGGCATAGCGTTCAGCCAACGCGCGGAAGTACGGCGCGTCGCCGGTGGCCATATTCAGAAAGCCCATCAACTCGGCGCCCTGGCCGGGATTTTCAACCGTCACGCCGGGCGTGCCGCCGCCCTGGCCAGTAGTGATCGCGGTCCAGGCATAGCCGTGCAGATCACGGTTAGTGCCGCCGTTTTGCTGCCACATCTGAAAGAAACGATGCACGGGATCGCCGGTACCGAACGCCTGCGGATCGCTATACGGTGCCGACTTTGTGATCTGGAACGGCCCGTTGGTGTTCAACGTTGCGAAACGCGGGTCCGGGATCGGGCCGAACGGCTGCAAAGTGAGGGGGTTGAACGAACCGATCAGTGTTGGCTGCGGTAGCCGTTCGTAGGGCGCCGTCCGTACGGCGTTAACGGTGTATTCGCCGTGCAGATTTTGCGCTTGATATTGAATCGCGCGGCCGTAATTCGGCCCCGGCGTGCCATCGGCATTGACGATGCCTTGCGACAATAAATTGCGTACGGACTCGCCGCGGCGTGGCGGCGTGTAGGTTCCGTACAACGTATCGAAGCTTACGTTTTCACCGACGACGACAATGACGTGCTTGATCGGCGTGGTGGTCGACGTACGGCCTGGATTGAAATCGCGATCGCTATTCGCAGCGGCAACGCCGACGGCAGTCGTCGCGCAAGCGGCAACTAAAAAGGTGGCTAATTTCACGGTGGCAAATTCCCTGGCTACGTGTAGGGGCCGATGAGGCCCGAGCGTCGGGAGCTTGGCAGCGCGATGTTGCAAAACGGGGGCGGAAATATGTCAGCGGCGTCATCTAGTCCGCACGGGCGATACCGCAGCACGGCGCACGATGAAGAAACCCGCCTGCTACAGCGATCAGGCTTTCTTCGTCGGACGCTTGGCGGGCTTCGCCTTCGGTGCCGGCAACGCGTCCGCCGTCACGACGAGCAGGTGCTGGAGCTGGGCCGTGTCGTGTCGTACCTCATCGCCGAGCCGAAAATGGGGCTTCGCCCCCGGGTAGGGCGCTTGTTCGACGACGCTGCTTAGCAAGCGTCGCCCGGCCTCGGTCGGCTTTAGGTACAGCTGGTTGTCGCAGATCAAGCCGACGATTTTGCCGTCGAGATAAAGCGCGTATTCGCCAAACATTTTCTTTGCGGTGAGCTGGCCTGCCAAATTCGCGCGCTGGCAGATCTCGTCGACATAAATTTGCGTTGAGGCCATCGGCAGGATTCTCGAAAGTTCAGGCAGCGTGTTACTGCGCAGCGGCAGATAGCAAGGTTTGAAGACGCAGCGTAACGCTTATTCGCGGCGCCGCGGAATGGCATAGGTGCCGACGACATGGGCAACCGCATCGGGCCCGCCCTCCGAATACAACCAGACCTCGCCGACGGCGAGTAGCTTGCCAAGTTTCATTAGTTTGCAAACAGCAACGATGGCGCGATCAGCCGGTGGCTTACGCAGAAAATTGATCGTCAGGCTCGTTGTAACCGTTAGCGGCACGATCCCGATCTCGCCGAGGATCGCGATATACAGCGCAACATCCGCCAAGCCCATCAGCACCGGCCCGGCAACGGTACCCCCGGGCCGGAGTTCATCCGGTCCAATGGCGTGCGCCACCGTCGCCCCGCGGCCGCCCACTTCGCGAACCACGCATTTGGTTTGCGGAAACTCAGCGGCTATGAACGCGGTGATTTCTGCCTTTGTTGCCATGACGAGGTCCGTGATGTGAATGCGGGCTGAAGTTGCGTCAATGAGTATGTTGGCCGCGTCACTATGACGCCCTGCACAACGCTGTCGGCACCGCGTTGCGACCCTGCGTTGCCTGTGCACTACGTTACACCGACGCAAGCTAGACCGGTTCGCCAGAGGCCTAAAATTAGACCTTAGCGATGACCCTTCAGTCATGCCGGCTTCAGCGGCATTCGCATCCGCACTGCAACAAAATCGATCCGCGGATTTTTTGCAGTCGCTCGGTGGATCTATGTCCGAGCGACTGCCTGACGCATCCGGTTTTTTTACCGGACAGGCGCTCAGCGCGCCGCGGTGTAGTTCGCCGGCACCCAGGCGTAGGCTTTGCCTTCGTGGCGGACGTGGCCGATGCCGGGGAACGAGAGGTGCGCGGCGGCGACCCAATAGCCGTTCGCGGCGGCTTCGGCGAAGGCTTTCTTGCGCTGTACGGCGGCGGATTTGTTGTCGGTATCGAATTTGATCGTGATATCCGGCGCGGCGAACTGCATGGCGCCGAGGTGAATCAAATCGCCCCAGAGCAGAAGCTTCTGCCCTTGGTTTTCTACTGAGTAGATGCTGTGGCCGGGTGTGTGGCCGCGGGCGGCGATGGCTTTGATGCCGGGAACGAGATCGGTGTTGCCATCAAACGGCTTGAACTGGCCGGCATCGATATACGGTTTCAGCGAGGCCATTGCGCCTTGGAAGAAGCCTTTATCATCTTTCGATGCGGCCTCGAGGTTGGCTGCGCTGAGCCAGAAGTCGGCGTCGTGTTGATCGACGCGAACGATGGCATTCGGGAATACGCGTTTGCCGTCGCTGGCCAAGCCGCCGACGTGATCCGGGTGCATGTGGGTGATGTAGATTTCATCCACTTGTTCCGGTTGGTAGCCGGCCGCCTGCAGATTGGCGGCGAGCCGGCCCAGTGTCGGCCCAAAGAGCTTGCCGGCGCCGGTGTCGATGAGCACCAGTTTGCTGCCGGTGTTGATCAAGAAGCCGTTAAATGAGCTTTCTACTGGGTCTTTCAAAAATGATTTTGTCAGCGCTTTTTCGATATTCGCTTTCGGCGCGTTGAGCAACTGGGTGAACGGCAGATCGGCGGTGCCGTCGGACAACGCGGCGACTTCGAAAGCACCGAGCCTCATCCGGTAATAGCCTGGCGCTGAGGTTTTAGCCGGCGCGCGGCGGCGTGGGCGGCGCTGAGCATTAGCACGCCGCCAAGAATCGTGGCGAGGCAGTAACGCAGGGCGTGGATCCGTGACATAGATGGGCTCCTTAGGGCAGCGATGTGTGGCGTGTTGAAATCGGGCGCTAGGGTAATGCAGGCGGTACGCGAACGATTGCCGATTATTGATTTGCGCGTTTTGTCTTTGAAGGCATTGCATCGGCTAACCACGGCAATCCGAGTGCGGCCACCGCCGAAGCAATACCAAAATTATTGATCCGGCCATTAAGTACTTGAATAAAGACGGTGCAATGCCAAAGCGGATGCCGCACTTCCGAGAAAGCGAGAAATGGCCGGATCAATAACAAAGCAATTTGATTTTATTAATTCGGCCACTCACGCCGTCTTGAAAAAGTGCGATCTCAAATTGCCCCGTAGCACCTCGTTCAACTATTTTGTGGCCGAATCAATAAATTGCCGTTATTGGCGAGCTGCCACTGATGTTGTTACGCATGGGCAATTGCCACATTTCATTCGCTGTTTCGGACTGACCCAATAAAGACGACTTTGCGGCGTGCCGTATTCCAGTTGGCTCAAACTCAGCGCAGCAGGCGTTGCAGCACGCCTTCATACACGCGCGAAAGTTTGCTTAAGTCCTCCACGCGCACGTGTTCGTCGATTTTGTGAATGCTGTCGTTGACCGGGCCGATCTCGACCACTTCGGCGCCCATCGGCGCGATAAAGCGCGCATCCGAGGTGCCGCCGCCGGTGAACAGCGTCGGCGTTAGGCCGGTGACGTCGGCGATGGCGGCCTGAGCGGCACCGATCAGCGCACCTTGGCGGGTGAGAAATGGTTCGCCGCTATGCCACCAGGTGGCGTCATAACGTAGGCTGTGGCGGTCGAGCACTTCGTGGACACGCGCTTTCAGGCCCTCGGCGGTGGACTCGGTGCAGTAGCGGAAATTGAAGACTAAATCGGCTTCGCCAGGGATTACGTTGTTGGCGCCGGTGCCAGCGTGAATATTGGAGATCTGGAACGAGGTCGGCGGGAAATGCGCGTTGCCGGTATCCCAGCCGTCGGCGGCTTGGATCGCCGCAAGTTCGGCGAGTGCTGGCGCAAGGCGGTGGATGGGGTTGTCGGCTTTTTGCGGATAGGCGACGTGCCCTTGCTTGCCGTGCACGCGCAAATCGCAACCGAGCGAACCGCGCCGGCCGATGGTAATACGGTCGCCGAAGATCTCGGCGCCGGTGGCTTCGCCGACGATGGCGTAGTCCGGCTGCACGCCGCGTTGTTTCAGAATCTCGACCACGTGCCGGGTACCGTGCTGGGCAACACCTTCTTCATCGCTGGTGATCAGAAATGCGATGCTGCCGTTGATCGGGCCCTGAGCTAAGAGGCGCTCCACGGCGCAGACCATCGCCGCCAAGCCGCTTTTCATATCGGCGGCACCGCGGCCGTAGAGCACGCCATCGCGGATCTCCGGCTGGAATGGATCGCTAGCCCAGCGTTCGCGCGGACCGGGTGGCACGACATCGGTATGGCCGGCTAGAACAAACAGCGGCGCGCCACTGCCGAACGTGGCCCAAAGGTTGGTGACGCCGCCAGCGTTCAGCCATTCGAGTTGGAAGCCGAGCACGGCAAGACGCTCGCCGATCAACGCGCAGCAGCCAGCGTCGTCCGGCGTCAGCGAGCGGCGCGCGATCAGCGCCTGGGTGAGTTCGAGCACGCGGGCATCATCAGCCATAAAGTCTTCGATCAATGCAGGAAAAGCGCGATCTTACCGGGGCGCGGGCGGGTTAACACGGCTGTACTTGCGGCGGGTTGGCGGCGGTTGAATCGGAAATGCTGACGTGGCAGATAATGGCGTTCCTCAGACTAGGTTTTTCCGATGCTCGACGCTCCGCCGATTGCCTCTATCGCCCACGTTATTCAGCTGGCCGTCGCGCCAGTGTTTCTGTTGTCCGGCATTGCGGCGATTTTGAACGTGCTCGGCATTCGCTTGTCGCGCATCGTTGACCGCGCGCGGGTGCTGGAAGGGCAGTTTGCGACCACGCCGCCGGAGCGGATCGAAACCCTGCGCACGAGCTTGCAACGCATGGCGGTGCGGGCGCGTTTGGTCAGCTGGAGTATCAGCCTGTGTACGTCGAGCGCAAT
>Ga0172379_10007690_pt1 | contig 13886 bp, 8 predicted proteins | sample GrowelOW334metaG_FD_119756 | JGI IMG/M metagenome (GOLD analysis project Ga0172379, IMG submission 119756) | Groundwater microbial communities from an aquifer near a municipal landfill in Southern Ontario, Canada - Groundwater well OW334 metaG | ecosystem: Environmental > Aquatic > Deep... | reverse complement strand
TTATTCGTGATAAAAATTATACTACTATTGCAAAAAAATATTTAGTCGTTCGTGATATTGTTCTTATAGAATCCGGCGAAGAAATCCCTGCCGATGGAACTGTTGTCGAAGCAATTTCATTACAAGTCAACGAATCAAGTTTAACCGGTGAATCCAACGCGGTTAATAAAGTATCAACGGAACAATTAGTAAAAAATTCGTCTGATCAGAAAACCTATCCCGCAGACAAAGTTCTTCGTGGAACATTAGTAGTTGATGGACACGGGATAATGGAAGTGACTTCAGTTGGTGATTCAACCGAAATAGGAAAAACCGCCAAAGCTGCTACCGAAGAAACCGGGCAGAAAACTCCTCTTACTTTGCAATTAGAGAAATTAAGTAAAATAATCGGGGTCTTCGGATTTTCAATTGCTGGACTTACCTTTATTGCTTTAACCGTTCGCGATGTTTTAATTCAAGAATTACTTTTAACTCATCAACAGTGGTACATTGTTAGTGTTATTGGGCTAACAGTTCTTGCCATTCTTCATCGTATTTGGCTCCCAATTCTTTTTGATGCACTTGACCTTATAAGTAAACCAAAACAACGCCCTGATTTTATCTCTAATAATAATAGTTTTTTGGGCTCGTTACGAGGAGTGATCTACGGGGTAATTCTCTTCTGCGTTTTTATTATCCCGGCGATTATCTTTGGATATATTTCTCCCTATCCGTGGGATTGGTTAAATGCTCACATCAGCGAACAATTTTTACAATTCTTTATGATTGCCGTAACCATGATTGTGGTTGCTGTTCCTGAAGGGTTGGCTATGAGTGTAACCTTAAGCCTTGCCTATAGCGTTCGAAAGATGACGGCGACTAATAATCTTGTAAGAAAAATGCAGGCAGTTGAAACCATAAGCGCTTCAACCGTTATCTGTTCCGATAAGACCGGCACGCTTACAATGAATGAAATGCATGTGCATGATGTCCATTTCCCTACTTTGAAAACGAAGAAAATAAATTCAGATCACCCATCTTATATTGAAAAAGTTATTATCGAATCATTTTGCGGTAATTCTACAGCCAATTTGGAAACCACTGCCCCCTCGCCAAAAGTACTTGGAAACCCGACCGAAGGAGCAATGCTTTTGTGGCTTCATGAGAATCATATCGACTATAAAAAATGGAGACATAATTTTGAAGTACTTCATCAGTGGACGTTTACTACAGAACGAAAGTATATGGCTACATATGGAATTTCTGCTATTAATTCAAAGAAGATCTTATTGGTTAAAGGAGCGCCTGAAATAATATTGAATCTTTGCACGAAATTTGTTGGTGAAGAGAAGGTTGAAGACTTTACCTCGCAAAAAGAAAGAATCCTTATCGAACTTCGTGAATATCAAAATCGCGCAATGCGTACTATCGCTTTTGCTATTTTAGAAAATTGTGAATATACGGATGGAGTTGAACTTGAACAGCTTGCACATGATTTGACTTGGCTCGGCTTTATTGCAATAAACGATCCAGTGCGAGAAGAAGTTCCTGATGCGGTAAAAGCTTGTCTTGATGCCGGCATTAACTTGAAGATTGTTACAGGCGATACGCCCGGAACTGCCAAGGAAATTGCGAGAAAAATTGGTTTGTGGGATAATGCCATCGATACGGATGATAAAAATTTAATGCTTGGAGAAGATTTCGGGAATCTTTCTGATGATGAAGTCTGCGAGAAAATTCTTGATGTAAAGATTCTGTCGCGTGCTCGTCCACTAGATAAACTTCGATTAGTAAAACTGCTTCAGAAAAAAGACCAGATCGTTGCTGTAACCGGTGATGGAACAAACGATGCCCCGGCGCTTAATTATGCCAACGTTGGTTTATCAATGGGCAAAACCGGCTCAGCGGTTGCCAAGCAAGCTAGCGACATTATTCTCCTTGATGACTCGTTTACAAGCATAGTTAATGCGGTTATGTGGGGAAGATCGCTCTATCTAAATATTCAAAGATTTTTGCTCTTTCAATTAACTATTAACTTAGTGGCTTTAGTAATTGTTTTACTCGGACCATTTATCGGTATTCAACTAACCTTAACCGTTCCACAGATGATTTGGGTTAATTTAATAATGGATACCTTCGCCGCTCTCGCTTTAGCAACACAGCCGCCTAGTAAGTCGGTAATGAAACATAAACCTAGAAAACCGAGTGACTTTATTATCTCTAAGGGGATGTTTAAGTCCATCCTAATTTCAGGATTTGCTTTTATTGTCGTTTTACTTTCAACTATTTTGTGGATGGAAAGTGACGGAAAAGTGACTGACTATGAACTCTCTATGTTTTTTACTTTCTTTGTCCTGCTGCAATTCTGGAATTTATTCAACGCAAAAACTTTAGGAACAAATCATTCTACTTTTCATAAATTTTTTGCGAATAAGAATTTTTTAGCTATTAGTGGATTTATAATTGTCACCCAGATCATCATTGTACAATTTGGAGGAGAACTCTTTAGAACCGTACCATTAACTCTTGCTGACTGGGTTCTCCTTATCGTAGGTTCTTCAATTGTGCTGTGGGTTGGGGAATTTTTACGGCTAGTGAAGAGGATCAAAATTACTAAATTCTCATCGGTTGATGAGCAAAAATGAGAGATCTTTTAGAGGATCTCTCATTTCTAATTACATAAAATGGACTACTCAATTACTTTAATGCAGAAACTTTCAATCGGTTTAACCCTCTAGTTAAAGCTGCTTCCGCTCTCGTAACATCAATCTGAGCTTTGTTTTCTAATCTTTTCCTTGCGCGTTCAACGGCTTGCTCTGCCCTTTGTACATCAATTTCTTCTATACGCTCTAATGAAGCGACGAGAACCACTGCCTTGTTATTAAGCACTTCAATTGTTCCTCCGCTTGTTGCAAAAATAAGAGTCTCTCCTTCTTTGGGTTGAACTTTTATTTTTCCAATTTCAAGGGTACTTACAATCGCAGCGTGATTATAAAGAACCTGAAATTCTCCTAGTGTGCCCGGAACTGTAACGGAGATAACCTCAGCGCTATAAGCTAGTTTAGATGGAGTAATAATTTCTAAGGAGAATTCTTTCATATTAGCTCATCGCTTTAGCTTTTTCGAAGACTTCTTCTATGTTTCCTACATACATAAATGCTTGTTCAGGAATATCATCGCATTCACCATTGATAATTGCTGAGAAACCCTTTATTGTATCGGCAAGCTTAACATATTTCCCTTTCATTCCTGTAAATGCTTCCGCAACAAAGAAAGGTTGGCTGAAAAATCTTTGAATTCTTCTTGCTCTTTTTACAGTGATTTTATCTTCGTCTGAAAGTTCATCCATACCAAGAATGTTAATAATATCTTGTAGGTCCTTATATCCTTGAAGAATTTCTTTTGTCTGTTTCGCAACATTGTAATGTTCTTCACCAATAATTCCCGGCTGGAGAATTCTTGATGTTGAATCAAGTGGATCAACTGCGGGATAAATTCCAAGTTCCGAGATCTGTCTGCTTAATACGGTAGTTGCATCTAAGTGAGAAAATGCTGTTGCCGGTGCTGGATCGGTTAAATCATCCGCCGGAACATAAATAGCTTGTACTGAAGTAATTGAACCTTTATCCGTTGAAGTAATTCTTTCCTGCAATGCACCCATTTCGGTTGCTAAGTTTGGTTGATACCCAACTGCCGAAGGCATTCTGCCAAGCAACGCACTAACTTCAGAACCGGCTTGGGTAAAACGGAAAATGTTATCGATAAAAAGAAGAACATCTTTTCCTTCTTCATCACGGAAATATTCCGCAATTGTTAGTCCGGTTAAACCAACTCTTAATCTTGCACCGGGAGGTTCATTCATCTGTCCGAATACTAAAGCAGTTTTATTAATAACGCCTGACTCTTTCATTTCCAACCAGAGATCATTTCCTTCACGTGTTCTTTCACCTACCCCGGCAAATACGGAAAAACCACCATGCTGTTGAGCGATATTGTTAATGAGTTCCATAATAATAACGGTTTTACCAACACCGGCGCCGCCGAATAATCCTGTTTTTCCTCCTTTTGCGTATGGTTCAAGGAGATCGATAACTTTTATTCCGGTTTCAAACATTTCTGTTGTTGTTGCGAGATTTTTAAACTCCGGGGCTGGGCGATGGATAGGATATCTCTTTTCGGCTTTTATTTCACCCAGACCGTCAATTCCTTTTCCAATTACATTTATTAATCTTCCAAGCGTGGCTGGACCAACCGGAACAGAAATTGGTTCTAATGTATCAAAAGCTTCCATTCCTCTTACCAAGCCGTCGGTAACATCCATAGCAATGGTTCTCACGCGGTCTTCGCCTAAATGTTGTTGCACTTCTACAATGAGGTCTTCCGCAACACCTTCAGTATTGGTTCTTGGGATAATTACGGCATTTAATATTTTAGGTAAGTGGTTATTTTCAAAATGAATATCGACAACCGGTCCGATAACTTGAATGATTTTTCCTTTTGGGCGATTCATGGTTCTCCTGAAAATTTAAAATTATTTGTCAAAAATTAACCATTTAAACGTTCTTTTCAAATAAGTTGTTTTAATTAAATCAATTTTATTGTATAGTTCTAGGGTGAAACTGCTTTGTGCCCATAAAAATTCAATCGGGATGAACTTGTTTGTCCCCATACATAGAAGCTTGAAAAACTCTCTGTTGGCAATATTTCAATTCCGACGTGCTAATTCTTTGCCCAGGTATTTTTCTACTCTTTCAATAAGAACGGGAATAAATGTACTCATTTCCTTATCACGGATACGAATACCGCAGGCGTTTCTATGTCCGCCGCCGCCATACTCAGCGGCAATTTTCTGCACATTGATCTCCCCTTTTGAACGCAGACTAACTTTGAAGCCCTCATTCAATTCTAAAAACTTCACCGCCACTTGAACGCTATCAATTGTTAAACAAAGATTTACAAATCCGTCCGTATCGGCTTCATCAGCGCCGCTTCTTTGCATGGCATCTCTGGTTATCACCATTACTGCTATATTGTCTTTATCGCCATACAGTTTAAGCGATTGAATAGCATCACCAAGTAACTTTAACTTCCCGATGCGGCTTGTATCGTAGATTTTTGTATAGACATCATTTGGCTTTACCCCGGCATTAAGCAAGTCGGCAGCAATATAATGTATCTCCGCAGTAGTTCTATCAAATCTAAATGAACCTGTATCGGTCATAATAGCTGCATATAACGGGTCTGCAATCGGAATATTTATTTCTACAATTGATGTCGATTTGATAAAATCATAAATAATTTGCCCGGTTGCGGCAAAAGAAGTTTCAGAAATTAAATGGTCTGTAAAATTTTCCGGGTCTTCATGGTGATCGATACAAATTTTTAGTTTCTTGCTTTCTCGAAACGCTTTTTCCATGCGTACCATCCGCTGCCCGCGATTAAAATCTAAAGCAATAAGGATATCAACTTTGTTGAATAGCTCTTTATGCTTTTCTTCATCAAAATATTGAATAACATTTGCGGCATCCATAAACTCAAGATAATAGGGAGTCTTACTTGTATTTACAATATGAACCACTTTCCCGAGCTTTTTCAACAAAAAATAAAAAGCCATTTCAGACCCGATTGCATCTGCATCGGGGTTAACATGAGTGGTAAGAAGAAAAGAGTTATTCTCTTGAATGATCTTTTTTAATAATTGGTAATTCATAGGGTAACAGTCTCAAGTAAAAAGTTGAAAGTATAAAGTAAAAGGAACAAATTTGAAAATGTAGTCATTAGTCAGCCGTCATTTTTATTAATTCATTCCAAGAACTAATGACCAATGACCGTTGACTAATAACCAAAACAAAAAAGGGTTCGATGCAGCAATCGCCAACATCAAACCCTAGAATTATGTTAAAAGAATATTAAGCGACTTCCCAGGTATTTCCCATGCGGAAAAGTTTTTCTAACTTTCCTTTCCCTTTAAGTTTGGTCACTTCATCCAGTTGGGCAAACAAATCGCCATCATAAGTTGATTTCTGAACTTGTCTGAAAACTCCAATTGGAGTAGGGAAATTTTCAAGATCGGCAAAGTGCGCAAGTACAAAACTCCTTGCAGGATTTTCATCGAACTCATCATGTATCCAGAGATCCTCTGCAGAATATTTACCGGTCGTAAGATCAACAATAACCGGATTCATTCCATCCATGCGAATTCCTTTGTCGTTATTCTTTCCGAAGATCAAAGGTTTTCCATGTTCAAGTACTACAACATTATCTGCTTTCGTTTCTTTATTGGTCAAAGGTTCATACGCGCCATCATTAAAGATATTACAGTTTTGATAGATTTCGATAAATGCCAACCCATGATGAGCTGCGGCACGAAGCATCATTGTCTGCAAATGTTTTGGATCTCTATCGATTGAACGTGCTACAAAAGTAGCGCCTGACGCAACAGCCATATTCACCGGAAGAAATGGGAAGTCAATACTTCCGTAAGGAGAACTTTTTGTCTTTTTCCCTTTTTCAGATGTTGGTGAATACTGTCCTTTTGTTAAGCCGTAAATTCTATTATTAAAAAGAATTACTTTCATATCGATATTTCTTCTGCAAGCATGAATGAAGTGATTTCCACCAATACTTAACAAGTCTCCATCTCCGGCAGCAACCCAAACTGAAAGATCAGGATTTGCCAATTTAACACCGGTAGCAATAGCAGGAGCTCTGCCGTGGATACTGTGGAATCCATACGTATCCATATAATAAGGGAAACGGCTTGAACATCCAATGCCGGAAACCCAAACAAATTTTTCTCTCGGAATTCCTAAATCAGGAGAGATGCGTTGTGCTTGTGCTAATATTGAATAATCACCGCAACCCGGACACCAACGAACATCTTGATTAGTAGAAAAGTCCTTTGCTGTTAACTTTACATTTTCATTTTTTTCCATAACTTCATTAGTCGACATTCTCACCTCCAAGTATAGAGATAATTTTAGTTTCAATTTCTGATGATTTAAAAGGTGACCCCTGAACTTTATTCAATTGAATAACCTCAACTAAAAATTCAGATTTTAACATTTTAGATAACTGCCCGAGGTTTCTTTCAGGTACGAGTATTTGTTTATACTTAGTTAACACTTCTTTTGTATTCTTCGGGAAAGGATTGAGATATTTAAAATGTACCTGTGCTATTTTATGTCCCTTTCTTCTAAGATTTGCAACGGCTTCTTTAACAGAACCATATGTTCCGCCCCATGCGGCAACAAGTAAATCAGCGTCTTCATCTCCAAAAACTTCAAGATCAGGTATGTCATCTTGAATTTTCTTAACTTTTGCATCACGCATCCTGACCATTATTTCATGATTCTCGGGAACATAAGAAACCGTTCCGTAGATATGCGCTTTTTCCAATCCACCGATTCGATGCTCTAATTCAGGAGTACCGGGAATTGCCCAGGGACGGGCAAGGTTATCATTTCTTGAATAAATCTGATAAGTCTCTTTATCTTTCCAATAATGAACGGGAATTTCAGGAAGCGAATCAACATCTGGAATTTTCCACGGTTCAGAACCATTCGCTAAATATCCTTCTGAAAGAAGAAAGACAGGAGTCATATATTTTATAGCGATCCGGCATGCTTCAAAAGCCATATCAAAACAATCCGATGGAGTTGATGCAGCAAGGATCGGAACGGGAGATTCTCCATTTCGTCCATACATAGCCTGAAGTAAATCCGATTGCTCCGTTTTGGTTGGTAAACCGGTGCTTGGACCGCCGCGCTGTACATCTACAATTACAAGAGGAAGTTCTGTCATTACAGCTAAACCAACGGCTTCAGTCTTTAATGCTAAACCGGGACCGCTTGTTGTTGTAACTGCGAGATTTCCGGCAAAAGAAGCTCCGATTGCAGAAGCAATTCCGGCAATTTCATCTTCCGCCTGAAAAGTTTTTACACCGAAATTTTTATAATTGGAAAGTTCTTGAAGAATTTCCGAAGCCGGTGTTATAGGATATGAGCCAAGAAACAAAGGAATTCCCGCTTTGACAGAAGCAGAAACAAATCCAAGCGCCACAGCCTCATTTCCATTGATACTTCTGTATGAACCTTTTTCTAATTTTGCCGGAGCAACATGGTAACGGGTAGTAAATATCTCTGTATTTTCACCATAATAATATCCAGCAGTAAGCGCCTTTTTATTTGCTTCAAGATAGATTGGTTTCTTTCCAAATTTCTGTTCAAGCCAGGCAAGTGTTGGTTCTAGGGGACGGTCAAACATCCAATACATTAATCCCAGCGCAAAGAAATTTTTTGTTCGTTCAACATCCTTCACCGAGAGAGACAACCCTTCTAAAGAAGCTGCGGTTTGTTTAGAGAGTGGAACTAAAATAACCTCAAACCCTGCAAGCGAACCATCTTCTAAAGGATTTGCTTCATAGTGAGCTAATTTTAAATTCTTCGAATCAAATGCATTTTCATTAACCACAATTGTGGCGCCAGGTTTTAAATCTTTTAGATTAACTTTTAATGCCGCGGGATTCATCGCTACTAAAACATCAGGGCTATCGCCCGGTGTTTGAATTTCGAGACTACTGAAATGTAATTGAAACCCGCTTACGCCATACAGCGTTCCGGCAGGGGCGCGTATTTCGGCGGGATAATCCGGAAGTGTATTTAAATCATTTCCAAATAAAGCGGTAGTATTAGAAAACTGTGATCCTGTAAGCTGCATACCATCGCCGGAATCACCGGCAAAACGTATGGTAACATCTTCTAGAACTTGAACTTCAACATCTTTTGCCATTATTTATTGCTCGTTACTAATTATTGAATAATTTTTTGAACTTAAATTTATTAAAAACTATGCTGTTAAAAAAGGCTAGAATTAAAGATTATAAAAAAAAATCTAAATCATCCAAATATCAACCTTCGAAAAACGGAAAGAAAGAGGAAAGAATTTAGAGTAATCACTCAGGCTTTTCTGAAGGTAGCGAAAAGATAAATTTACTTCCTTGATCCAACTCGCTTTCCGCCCAAATGCTACCACCGTGTTTTTCCACAAATTCTTTGCACAATCCTAGCCCTAATCCGGTTCCCTTTTCTCCCCCGGTTCCGTTCTTTGAACGGATTACATTGATATTAAAAATATTCGCCATCGTATTATCGTCCATTCCTATTCCATTATCTCTAACAGCAATAAAGAGATTATGATTATCTTTATGCGATGACACTTCAACTTGACCGCCGGTTTTACAATATTTAATTGCGTTATTCACCAAATTACGAACGATTATTTCCAACATTGATTGATCAGCAAAAGCTGTAACACTTTTATCAATCTTGTTTACTAATTTAATGTCTTTTTTGTTTGCTTGAGAAATTGATATGTTGAATACTTTGTTGATGACTTGTGTTACCTCAATATAGCCGGGATTAAAATCAATTCTTCCGGTACGAGAAGCTGAGAGATTCAATAAATTCTCTACTAATTCATAAGTCTTTATCGCGGTATCTTCAAAACCGTTGATATACTCTAATCTTACTTCATCAGAAAGATTGTGGTAATCTTCTTTTAAAAGGGTTCCCAAATTTATTAAGGTATTAAATGGACTCCTCAGATCATGTGCAATAATGTAAAATAATTTTTCTTTAGCCTCATTTAAATCAAGCAGTTCAATATTTTTTTGATTAAGTTCTTTGCTTTGCCCTTCAATTAATAGATTTTTTTCTCTAAGGAGGATATTGATCTTTTTCCTTTTGCTATTCATTCTATAAAGAATAACCGCTGTAATTAGCAAGAAAAGGATTGCAGCGATGGTCACTACCAAATAAATTTTTTGTTTTTCGTTCTCATACTGCTGAATTTGTAAACTCCGTTGATATTTTTCATACTCAGCTTTATTCTTCAGATCCATAATTCTTTTTTGCATCCCCTCATTATCTATTTGCAACTTGTATTCATTATGTTGCTTCAATGCAGAGAGGGCTTTATCAATTTTTCCGTTCTTTTCATAAATTTCTGAGAGATATTTGTACGAATCGACAAGAATAAATTTTAAGGATGATTTCTTACCTATTACAATGCTTTGTTCAAAATAAGTTTGCGCTTGGGGGAGATTATTTTGTGCATAGTCGATTTGGCCTAAAGATTTGTACGCACGCGCAATTCTCATCGGAATATTTTCGTTAATAGCAAGAGTTAACATTTGATTATAATAGGTTTTTGCCATTGAATATTGTCCGGCATCGTAATAATAATTACCCAAACCTTGAAGGGCTAGCGTCATTCCAGCAACATCGTCACCTACCTGGTAAGAATCGAAAGATTTTGTGAGGTAATACAATGAAGAATCTTTATTAAGAGAGCTAAATGCAGAACCCAGGCAATTATAAGAATAGCCGATTGTCGTCGGAATTTTTGAAGCTAGTGCATAAGGAATGCTTTCTCTGTAATATTCAACTGCTTTGTCAATTTGAGCTGTTTCCGTATAAACTAACCCAATGTTGCAGAGACAACGCGCTATCCCGCTTGCACTACTTTGTTCTTTTTGTAATTCCAACGACCGAAGATAATGATCAAGCGCTTTGTCAAATAACGACCAATTATAATAAACTGTTCCCAGGTTATTATAAGTCGTGGCACGATTTGTCTTGTTGGGAAGGTTGTTCCTTATTTTCAAAGATTTTTCAAAGTAATATACGGCACTATCAAAATTGGAGATCCTCCAATAGGTAAATCCTATAAAATTATATGAATACCCCAAACCCGATGAATCATTTAGTTCAGAACGAATGGTTGCTGATTTTTTCAATGCAACGAGTGCTTCGTCTCTTTTCTTTAAGTTGGATAACACATCCCCTATATTATAAAAAGCATCTCCCAATTCAGCAAGCTCTTTCGATCCTTGGCTCACTTTAACGACCTCATTAAAATTTTCAAGAGCATTATCGTATTGCTTGAGTGAAGAAAAATACTTTCCTTTTAACAAAAATGATTTAGCAATTCCTTTTTTATAATCAAGCTGTTTGGAAATATTATATAGGGAATCTACAAGTTGGAGATATCCTTTGTCGCTTAAAGGAGTTTGCTCAACTTGGTTAAGAAACATCTCAGCATTGTTCTCTTGAGTAGTCTCCTTTTCTTTTTGGCAACCGAAAAAGGTAGGAATCAAAAGGAATAGTGCCAGATTTCGTAGAAACATCTTAGCAATTCGACTTATTTTCAGTCGGCTTTTAATATGGAAATAATGATCTTGATTTTGCATTGACGATTTAATTGAAATTCTATAGTTCTAAATTAATCAAAATGTTGGAAACATTTCATTTTTTTTGATAAGCAATTGTCCGATCTAGCCAATAAACTACCTGTTAAAATTGCACTCATTATTACATAATCGAAAAAAAGAAGAAACAATTGAGTATGCTTAACTTTAATTTATCTTTTGAATCAGAAACAGTACTTTACATGATTCTGAAATCTGACTGGAATGAAGTAAAAGTAAAAAATGGCTGGCACTAATTACCGGGATGGAAGATTTTTTCATATAATAAAAAAAATAGTTGTTCATTTTTCGGTTGTGCAAGCATATGGATAATCCTATTTTTGAACTAAAAAAAATCATGCTTACACACTCAACGATGTACCAGGCACTTGTTAATAAAGATGTTTCTTACGAAGGGACATTCATTGCTGCCGTTATAACAACCGGGATATTTTGTCGCCCAACATGTACCGCAAGAAAGCCAAAAGAAGAAAATGTAGAGTTTTTTAGCACCGCTAAAGAAGCCATCCTCAAAGGTTACAGACCATGCAAAATTTGTAATCCTCTTGAAAAATTTGGAGAAACACCCTTTTATATAAAAGAAATATTAAATGACCTTAATGCCGATCCTTCTCGAAAGCTGAAGGATTGGGATTTAATTCAACGACGAATTGAACCAAGTAAAGTAAGAAGATGGTTTTTGAAAAATCACGGAATTACTTTTCATGCCTATCAAAGAATGTTTCGTATCAATTCCGCATTCAAAAAAATTCAAAATGGCGAACCGGTTACCTCTGTTGCGTTTGATGCCGGGTACGAATCACTAAGCGGTTTCAATGATTCATTTAAATCTATATTCGGAGTTTCTCCTTCAAATAGCAAAGAGAAACGGGTCATCAACATTACACGGTTTGAAACACCTTTGGGAACAATGTACGCCGGCGCAGTTGAAGAAGGAATTTGTCTTTTGGAATTTACCGACCGGAAAATGTTGGAAACAGAATTGAAATCTTTATCCAGGCAATTAAATGCAAACCTCATTCAAGGTGCTAACCAACATTTTAATCTTTTGAAGGAACAACTTGATGAGTATTTTGAAGGAATGAGAAAAGAGTTTACTGTTCCTTTGTTTGCGCCCGGGTCTGAATTCCAGCAATCTGTCTGGAAAGCATTGCAAGATATTCCATACGGTTCAACGCGTTCGTACAAACAACAAGCAACCGCTTTGCATAAACCTGAAGCAGTAAGGGCAGTAGCTAATGCCAACGGGATGAATAGGATATCAATCATTATTCCATGCCACAGAGTTATTGGAGAAGATGGGAGTTTAACAGGGTACGGCGGAGGAATTTGGAGAAAAAAATGGCTGCTAGATCTTGAAAAGAAACATGTTTAGAAAATAAAGATTTAAAAAATTTTTAATAAGTAACTCACTCCATTCTGCTCTCTTATATCCCAAGATTTTTATTATTTTGCATACAAATAACTATTGTAACAAGCAAAGTAGGATAACTTGAATTATGGAAGGTATTAAACCAATCAACGATAAGATGAAAATTTGTGTGTACTGCGCTTCTAGTTCAAAAATTGATAGCTCTTTTTTTGATGCTACTGAAAAACTTGCTATCGAATTTGTAAAAGAAAATATTGAAATCGTTTATGGTGGCGGTGCAACCGGACTTATGGGTAAACTCGCCGATACAATCATCGAACATGGTGGAAAAATAAAAGGAATAATGCCAAAATTTATGCACGAGGTCGAGTGGGCTCACAAAGGTGTAACAGATTTTGAACTAACCGATACCATGCATGAACGAAAAGCTAAATTCTTGATTGACATTGATGGACTTGTAACTTTACCCGGTGGAAGCGGAACACTCGAAGAACTCTTAGAGACAATCTCTTTAAAGCGATTAGGTCTCTATACAAAACCTATCGTGATCTTAAATACCAACGGATATTATAATCCATTACGACAAATGCTTGAGAATTGCGTGTCTGAAAATTTCATGCACGAAAAGCATCTGGGAATGTGGACTTTCGTTGACGAACCAGAACAAGTAATTCAAGCACTGCGAAATTCGACTATCTGGGATAAGGAAGCAATTAATTTCGCTGTTAACAAATAATCTCTTTCAACTAAGTAATAATGGTTATAGACAACGACGATGAAAAAATATCTTACCCATAATCTTGATGTAAATAAATTAATTAACGTGTTAGACGAACTCCCACTTTGGTCGGCTCCATTTGGATTAAAATTACTTGATGCTATTGATTACAAGCCCAGCATTGTGGTTCTTGATATTGGATTCGGAACAGGATTTCCGTTAACTGAATTGGCTATGAGACTTGGCGAAAGTTCAACCATATACGGAATTGATCCATGGAAAGAAGCAATCGTAAGAGCAAAAAATAAAATTGATTCCTACGGAATTACAAACATCACTATAATTGAAGGAGTCGCTGAATCTATTCCGCTCGATAATAAGTCGATTGATTTAATTGTCAGCAATAATGGAATAAATAAAGGAAAAAATATCCATAAAGTCTTTTCCGAATGCTCCAGAGTGCTCAAACCCGGTGGCCAATTTGTGCAAACCATGAATCTCGATAAAAGTATGTTCGAGTTCTATTCACTATTAGAAAGCATATTATC
>Ga0172379_10007688_pt1 | contig 13887 bp, 7 predicted proteins | sample GrowelOW334metaG_FD_119756 | JGI IMG/M metagenome (GOLD analysis project Ga0172379, IMG submission 119756) | Groundwater microbial communities from an aquifer near a municipal landfill in Southern Ontario, Canada - Groundwater well OW334 metaG | ecosystem: Environmental > Aquatic > Deep... | reverse complement strand
TTCTTTGAGGAGATGCATGATTTCCTCCGCCGTCACGCGCTTGGAGAGCGAAAGAACGATGAAGTCCCCGCCGCCTTCGTGCTCCATTTTTATTCTGGTCACCCCTGCGTGCCGGCACGCTATCTTGAGTCGCAGGATCGCAAGAAGATCGTGGACCTGTTTGGGCGGCTCGCCGAATTCATCGCGCAGATCATCCTCGAACTCCCTGAGAATCGTCTCATCCTCGCTGCCCGCCAGCTTCTGATACACGGAGATACGCTCCTGTTCGTCGGTGATGTAGAACGACGGAAGCAACGCCTCCACGGGCAACAGAATCTCCACCGTGAATTCTTCTTCGATCTCCCCCTTCTCGCCCGCCTTCAGTTCCTCCACGGCATTCTTGAGGAGCCGCAAATAATGGCTGACGCCGACTGTTTGCATGTTGCCTGACTGACTCGCGCCCAGGATTTCGCCTGCGCCACGAATTTCCAGGTCACGCATTGCGATCTGAAACCCGGATCCCAGTTCACTCGCTTCCACAATGGCTCGGAGACGCTTCTTTGCGTCGTCCTTTAGGCGCTGCGAATGGTAGAGGAAATACGAAAAAGCCTGCACAGTGCCACGTCCGACGCGTCCACGGAGCTGGTACAGCTGCGCCAGACCGAATTTTTCCGCTTCATTCACGATGAGCGTGTTCGCCCGCGGGAGGTCGATGCCGTTTTCGATGATTGTCGAGCTCACAAGCACATTGAATTTGCCGGTTTTGAAATCGAAAATTCTCTCCTCGAGAACTTCCGGCTTCAATTGACCGTGCGTGACGACGATGGTCGCCTGCGGCACGAGGTTCTTGAGTTTCATGGCGAACGCATCGATGGTTTCGACGCGGTTGTGAAGCATGTATACCTGTCCGCTGCGGTTGATTTCCTTGAGAATGGCCTCTCGCACGAGCGCATCCGAGTACTTACGCACTTCCGTAATGATCGGAAGTCGTCCCGGCGGCGGCGTGGTAATGGTCGTAATGTCCCGCAGTTTATGAAGGCCTAAGTTGAGCGTTCGCGGAATGGGCGTCGCAGTCATTGTCAAAATGTCGACTGATGCGCGAAGGGATTTAAGTTTCTCTTTCTGCTTCACACCGAACCGCTGCTCCTCATCGATGATGACGAGGCCAAGATTGTGAAATTCCACATCATCTTGGAATAATCTGTGTGTCCCGATGATGATGTCTATCTCCCCCGCACGAAGCTTCCCGAGGATTACCTGCTGCTCTGCGGGAGTACGAAAACGCGAAAGCATTTCAATGCGCACGGAGAACCCCTCGGTGCGCTTCTGAAGTGTGCGGTAATGCTGATCCGCAAGAATGGTTATAGGGGAAAGGAACGCCACCTGCTTGCCACCCTGAACGGCCTTGAACGCAGCACGCATGGCCACTTCGGTTTTCCCGAAGCCCACGTCGCCACACACGAGCCGATCCATGGGATGCCCGCTCTCCATGTCGTGCTTGATATCCTCGATCGCTTTGATTTGTCCCGGCGTTTCCGTGTAGGGAAACGCATCATCGAACCGCCGCTGCACGTCAGAATCCTCGGGATACATGAACCCCTTCGATTTCGCACGCTTCGCATAGATTTCCAGAAGTTCTTTCGCGATTTTTTCTGTTTCCTCCGTTACGCGCTTCGTAATCTTCTTCCATTCCACGGAACCGAGACGCGTGAGAACCGGTTCCTCGCCTTCCTCGTGTACGAATTTGCTGAGTTTGTCCGCCTGATCGACCGGAACGAAGAGCTTATCGCCTTCCGCATACGTTATTTCCAGATATTCGCGCTCGACATTATCGACCACCTTGCTCGTCATTCCTTCGAACCGACCGATGCCGTGCTCCATATGCACAACGAAGTCTCCGACCTGCAGAGAAGTGATGAAATCAAGCGCAAGACGCTGTACCGACCGTTGCTTGGCCTCACGTTTCAATGAAAAAATTTCGCGATCCGTAATGAGCGCACACTTCAGATCCGGATTTTGCAACGAATGGGGCAGAAGTTCTTCCGCTGCCGCCGGCACGATCGTAATGCTGCCGCTCTTCCGCTCAGGCTCATCGAGGAACGGTATCTTCTCCTCCTGAAGAACGCCCTTGAGCTCATTGACCCGCTTACTGACAATAATCAGCGTCCAATCCTGACGAAGCTTATCCCGGATATCATTTACGAAATCTGGGAGCGTATAGAATTTCAGAACGGAAAGGTACCGAAGGTGAAAATGCTGCTCAACGGACTCCGGAAAGCTCGTCAGGGCGAGATAGTCGCACTTCTCGGGCACGATCATTTCCTCCTGCTCGTCGGAAACCAGGAGTGTGGTTTTCGGAAGTTGTTCGGAAAGCGGCAACGTCTCCTCCCACGCCAATGGATAGATAGTGAGTTCCTTCGCGGAAGGATGCGATTCTTCCGACCCTTCGGTCATGCGAATTTCCTCCACTTTTTCGAAGGAGAAGACCACCTTCACCTGCGACTTCGCTCCAACAGGATAGATGTCCAACGTTTCCCCCGTGCGTCGGTACTCCCCGGGTGAGAGATGCTGATCCGCCGAATGTTCATACCCAAGACGGATGAGTGTCGAGAAGAATTCCGTAAAGTCCACTGCTTCCCCGACATGCAGTGTGATCGCTTGTGCCGCAAGCTCGCGGAAGGAGGGGAGTGGTTGATCCCATGTCGCACGATCGAGAATGGCCAATCCTTCTCCTCGCATGAGTCGCACGACGGAACCGATGTCCTCCGCGGTCGGCTCCTCGCCGAAGCGAATGATGAAGGGTTGTTCTTCGAAAAATCGGAACCAGTGATGAAGCGCCTCGGCATGCTCGGGGTTTTCTGTCACAAGCGCCGCGGGGCGCGGGGCAAGGTGCAGAAGATGGCTTACAATCATCGCTTTCGCCGTCTCGTTCGAAAGACCGGAAATCGTCAAACGATGCTTCTGCTGAAGAAGCGAGAGAAGCTCGCGATGGGTCGACTCACCGACACAAAGAGATGAAAGCATTCACGGAGAAGAAAAGATCGCACATACGTATCCGCCGGCCGTTTATTTCATACTCCAACATCTGAACGCCTCTCCCTCCGCCAAAGACGAAGGGGGGATCAACGCACGTGCGTACTCTTACACTGTACCACTATTCATCTGTCATGCGCAACGGCATGATCAGATGGAGAAAGTGTTCGTTCTCCTTCAAGCGGAACACGGCAGGATGCATTTTGTCCGAGAGTTCGATCTGAACGTTTTCCGCATCGATACGCGAAAGGAAGTCGATCAAGTACGTTGAGCTGATGGCGATTTTGTTCTCCTTTCCCTCGACATGTGCGTTGAGCGTCGATTCATCTCTCCCGATCTGTGTTTGCTTCGTTGTAAGATGCACACCTGATTTCGTGAAAGAGAATGTGATGTTGTTATTCAGCTCCTTTGCGAAGTAATGCATGCGTTTTACGTCTCCAAGAAGGTCTTTTACCGAAACGATCGCTGTTGTGTGTTTTTCCTTCGGGAGCACTTGCACGTAGTCCGGAAACTTCCCGTCGATCAGACGACTAAAGAGCTTTGTAGCTCCGACATGGACTTCGATCTGCTGCGAGCCGAGGAAAATATCAACATTTTCCTTCGCTTTCTTCTCCTTTGTCTTCTCTTTGTCCTCTTTCTCCTCTCCTTTCCCTCGGTGGAGAGCGATCACTGCTTTCAGCTCCTCAAGAAATTTTGCGGGGATAATGCACGTCACGTCTCCCGGCAATCCATCTATTCCAATTTTGTACTCGGAGAGCCGATAACTGTCTGTTCCGACCATGACGAGCTTCCCTTTTTCCAATCGCACGAAGACCCCGGAAATCACCGGGCGTGATGTGGTTTTCGCGCAGGCGAACGTCACAAGATTGAGCGCATGGAGAAGTGGAGCAACGGGAAGAGAAATGGTTGTTTCTTTTTGAATACTCGTAATGGTGGGGAAGCCGGCGGCAGCTTCGCCCGCAACTGTAGCTTTCGCCCGCTTCGATTGCAGTTTGAGCTGTGTTCCCTCACTTGTCTCCAGCACAACATCGTCATCTTGGTTGTATTGCATAAAATTGAGCATCGCTTTCGCCGGGACGGTAATCGCTCCCTCGTTTTCGATAATGACCTCAAAGCTGGTGACGATGGAAATCTCAAGATTAGTTGCACTCAATGTGCATCTCTTCCCTTCGGCGTGAATGAGGATGTTTTGGAGAATGGGAAGCACTTGATCAGAACCGATGGCGCGACTCACGAGCTGAAGGCCGGCGAGGAGTTCCTGTGTTCTACACGAGAATTTCATACTCAAATTGAAGAGGAACTTTTGCTTTTTATCAAGCATATCTTTCCCGAAAGACTTCCACTGTTTTCTCTATTGGTAGTGTGAAAAGAGAAAAGATAAAAATTTAAAGTTAGTAGTGATAGAGAGGACTAGGACAGTTTCGGTAATTATTGCTTAATGCTGTGGAAAATCGTTCTTGAGTACAAAGAATAATCATCGGATTTCTCTTGAGGGGGAGCCAAACCCGCCTTTGTTCTGGCGCATTTTTTTATGTGTGGAGGATGTGGAAAAACTGTGGAAAGAGACCAACGGATGAGCTTAAGGAGGACACAGGTAACAGAGGACAGAGAGAGGCCATCGGAGAAATTTCTTGTGAGAAACCCCCGAGAAGTCCGGTTCCTTTTTCCGGACACTCGTCGTGCTCCTGTGGATTATTTCCCCTCTTTCGTCGGTGAATGCAGCAGTTTGCGGGCGGAAATGCGGCCGGAAGAGCTTGCGCCTTGCTCGCGGTTCGGTCGTATGAGCATTTTTCCTCCGTCCATTTTCACAAAAGAGTGTTCCGGTACGTCTTCAGTGACGTGAGTTGCCGAACTGATGAAAGAACCTGCTCCGATCTTCACCCCGGGAGAGAGAGCGGTCTGAATGCCTGTGCGGCAGCCACTGCCAATGATTGCTCCGAATTTCATGAGCTCCGTCGGCGTGCTCTTTCCTCGGACAGTGGAAGTGATTTCCTTTTCGTCGAGACGAAGATTTCCTGTCAACGTTCCTCCACCGAGCGAGACGTCCTCTCCCAGAACCGAGTCTCCGACATAGCTCATATGAGTCCAGACATTCTCGGCGAGAACTGATCGTGCGATTTCCGTGTTGTAGCCGATCACACAATTGGCGCCGACGGAGCTTCCCCGGACGAGAGCGTTATTCGCGATGATCGTCCCCTTCCCGATGGTGCAGGGGCCTATTACCGAAGCGTGTGGAAAGACTTTCACACCCTCTTCGAGAATAACCGCGCCCTCAATCACAGCAGTACGGTGGACAGAAGCACTCGCATGGATCTTCGGCTTACCGTTCTTCGGCAAGAAGAGGGGCAGGACCGACAACAGATGCCAAGGGTATTTGATGGCTTGCCAGGTGCCTGTATAGAGAACTGCAGAATACTTCTCGCGTTGGAAGAGCGCATCGAGCGCCAGCTCGTAGCCATCATCATTCGTAGAGCCGACTTCTTTGAGGGCCTGCAGCAGAGAGCGAGGAGAGGCGTGGACGTGGGCAACGATGTTTACCAATGCACTGGGTTCCGAACCCGGCGTTGGTTTCTCGATGATGCTACTGATCCGTTTACCCTTGAGGGAGAGATATCCCCCCGGGAAATACGTACGTACTTTCTGCGCGAGGAGAAGGCCTCCTTCCTTCAGAGATTTTCCGCGAGCGATGAGAGTTCTGTAGGCGTCGGTGTCGATGATGTCGTTGGCACCGACGACGAGAATCGGCTCCTCTTTACATCGAGGCAATGCGCAGAGCAGAGCACCCTGCATGCCAAGATCCAGGTTCTTCTGCTCGACAATCTTCAGTGTCGGGAAAGTGGCTTTTGCTCGGGCGCGGTTATGCTTTCCGGCGACACAGAGGATATCGTCGATTCCTGCCTCTTTCAGGCGTCGGGCCTGTTCTTCGACGAGCGTGGTTCCCGCGAGCGGGAAAAAGCTCTTTTCCGTGAGTGGCCAGAACCGCTTCGACCTTCCGGCGAAGATGAGAATCGCAATCATATGCACCGGTAGCTTACCCTGGACAGGCGTTCTTTGGCTACCACTCGACGTCGATTCTCCCGTCGCGATCCGTTCTCCGTACCTCAGCTTCTTGTTCTTGCAGGCGCTTTAGTATGTGGGGGTGGGGATGACCATAGGTGTTTTCACCGACGGATATCACTGCAAGAGACGGTCGTACGGCGAGGAGGAAACCGGTCGAAGAAGAGGCGCGGCTCCCGTGGTGGGAGACCTTCAGCACTTCTGCCCGAAGATCGGTTTTTGCCGCAAGCAACGTCGTTTCCACGGCGCCACCAATGTCTCCGGTGAATAGTGCTCGGTGTTCTCCATACAGGAGTTTTAGGACCAAGGAATCGTTATTTAAGTCTTGGCCGAGTGTCGTAGGGATTCGCTTTGGTGGCCAGAGAACGGCAAGAGTCGCTTCCCCAGGGAGAGGAAGAGTGTCTCCCGCAGAAAGCGTGAATACGGGGATGTGGTATTCCCGTGCGAGAGCGAGAAGTTCGTCGAAAACCCGAGGAACGCCGTCAGCCGTCGGTTTAGAGAGAGCGATTCCCCCGACGCTATACCGTCGCAGTATTTCCGTAAGGCTTACCATATGATCGACATTGGGATGCGAGAGCACGAGCAAATCGATATGCCGGTCGAAAAAAGGTAGCAATTTTCCGAGCTCTTGCAGCGTCGTCCAGTCCGGCCCGCCATCAATAACAATGTTCTGTCCGTGCGGGAATGTCAGGAGTGCGCTATCGCCCTGACCGACAGGAAGAAAATGGATATGAAAATGGTCATCGGGCATCAGTCGCCACTCTCGGACAAAAAGCCCACCGATCACGAGAGAGAGGGCTCCGAGAAAAAGCCACCAATACCTGCGTCGAGGCATGTCTCTAGCTTAGCAGGATCCTGCTGTGCTCTTCTTGCGGCGGATCCGGCGTCCCGCGACGAAGCCGGAAGCTGTCAGTATGCCGAAGAGACCGAGTCCCGAAGCGGGGAGTGTGATTACCTGCTGTATGCCGAGAGATTCGTTTCCCGTGGTGTTTCTCGCAGTGACACGGAGCCCGAAAATCCCAGGGGAGACATCGTTGAATCGCACGGATGTTTCACTCTTATCCGCGAGAGAATTCGAAACGAAGTTCATGCCGTCCGGGGATGTGTAGAGTCCATAGGAGGCCAGCGTCTTCTGCGTATCCGGGCTTCCCTGCCAACGCGCAACCACGTTGTAGAAACCGTTTTTCAGACGTTCCGCAGAGAGGAAAAGATTCGATGGATTCTCGGGTACCGTATTTTGCGGAGCCTGGCCGTACACTGCAGGCGCAGAGCTCTGTAGCGAGGGATTCTTGCCATAGGGGACCGCAGGTTCTGAGGCAACCGGCTGTGAGCTCACAGGTTGTGGTATCGGCGCTTGGTTGTAACCCTGGAATGACACTTGCCCCACGGCAGGCGTCGCGTTCGTTCCGTCTTCCGCTTGGACGTTTCCACGGAGGCCGACAACGTAGATCTTTCCTGGTTCCTGGCGATCGGAATGCAGGAGAATGGCGTTTCCTTGCACGATTGCCGTGGAGAGAGGAAGTACGATACCTCCCGAATCCGTCACAATGAACACGTCCGCACTCACTTGTGCTCCCAGTGCGATGGTCTTCGAGAATGTGACGAGAATTCCCGTAGACGATGTGGGGGTAGCCGAAAGAATCGTCATCGGTTCGGCCGTTGTCGTTGGGTTTCCTTCCGTCGGTATCGCAGGAGCGACAGTTGTACCCTCCGATGCGGGAGGCTCCTGCACGTCGGGGGTCGTTGTCTCCGGTATCGTCAAGTCTGCCTCCGTCTGGAATCCTTCGCTCTCGGTGCCGGCACTATTGACGGCGAGCACGGAGAAAAAGATCCTGTTTCCCTGGACAGGAGAAGTGGGAAAGACGTAGGTCGTTGTCGATCCTTCCGTCTGCACGAAATCATCGTAGTTTCCGCTGTTGCCCAGGATGGATTGATGACTGAAGTAGACACGGTAAAACGCGATTCCTGTTGCATTCTCTGCCGCAGACCACGTGACGGTAATCGAGCCATTCTCGGCGCTCGCATTGACTTGTCCGACGTTTGTCGGGGGCGTCCCTTCTGCGAAGCAGGGGAACCCGATCAGCAATAGAGCGGAGACGATGGCGGTTTTATGTGTGAGTTTCATCAAGACATTGTAGCACTTTTTGCCCTTTCGGACAATCATTCCTTCCTTAGGAACTTCTTCTTAAGGATGCGCAGAATGTCGCCGTGGCTGCAGAAGGCTGCTTTTGTAGCGTTCGGGATGATGGGGAGGCACTCGTTCGATGGGGCAAGGAAAGTCCTGCGCCCGCACACCGGGAGGGAGTTTTTGATCATAGCCGAGGAGAATGAGGTTCGGTTGTAGGGAGCGAACGAGCTTAAGAAAGTCCTCTCTCTCCCCGAGCAGGATCGTCGCGGCCGGAAGATACTGCTTCAGTGCGTGCATTCGTTCCTGCTCCGACTGCGTTGGTTTTTTACCCTTGAAACGTTCGACGTTGGTTGATTGTGCGACCACGACCGTAAGCGCTCCTCGTTTTTTAGCTGCGCGGAGGAAATAGTGATGACCGGGATGAAGCAGGTCGAACGTACCGAAGACCATCACGGATTGCTGGCGATGAGACAGGGGATTTGTCACAAGAGGATTATGGCTGATGAGCCAAAGAACATGTACTCCAAAATCTACCGCTCCTTTTTGGCCGTCGAGAAAGGCGCTCTAACGGGACTGGAGGTCGATGGCGTAGAGCTTCTTCTCGTCCAAGACATAGAGGCGAGTGTCCTCGGCGTCGACATAGAGATCTTTCAGGCGACCCACCTGGTCGGAATCCAGTACGTATTGCTTGAGGTAGAGAGAATCGCCGAGATCACCATCGCTCGTCGTGACGACGATACGTTTGCCTTCAGGATCCAAGAAGTAAAAGTTCCCCGTTGGGGATGACTTGAAGATCTTCGTAACACCATCAAATGCTCCGGGAGGAAGATTGCGGACATTGAAAGCTTGTTTCTCTCCGCGCAGAAGCTTCACGACATCGCGCAGGTTTGGTTTACCCGCAACGGACGTATCACGCAGAATGTAGACGGGACCCGTGATGGTCATGTCCAGAGCACCCGTCAGATCACCGTTGACGTTGTACTCGGCTGGCGGGCCATACTTGCTGGCGAGCCGCTCATACTTATAGATCTGTTTCCGCTCCGGCGCGAGAACGTACAAATAGCGGAGATAGGTCTTGATGTCGGCGCCCGTCACCCATCCCGCAGGATCCTCTGTTTTCATCGTCGTGGGTTGACCGTTGATAATCTCGAGGATGCTATTGCCGGTCATAAGGAAGACCTTGCTCTGGAAGCGTGAAAAGACCGTGCCGTCGAGGATCAATTCCTCGGAACCCAACTTGTCGAGGCTCTCCACCGTATTGAGCGAAATGCGGTAGAGATTTTGGCGGTCGTACACGAGGAATTCCCCGTTGGGGAGTCCGATAAATCCCTGAGCGAGGATGTCCGCTTTCTTCGCGCTCAAGTTTGCCATCACGCGGGGAGGGACGAGGCGCGTGACACGGTTCATTTCCTCCCGCTTGGATTTGATCTTGTCGAGGAGATCAAGCGCCTCACTCCTATAGAGACCGCTCTCGTTGGTCATCACTTGTCGAGCCCTGTCCTCGGCGCGTTGGAGAATTGCATTGGCACTATCTGTGTCTCCTGCGAGTTGCCGGTTGTCGGCCGTCGTGATGTCCGTGTTGATCTGCTTCACGAGATCCGCGAGTTCTCCGCGCGATTGGCTTCTCTGGCTGCTCAGCGAAAGCTGCACGAGCATCCAGATGATGAGGAAGAGAGCCGCGCTTCCCGCGAGCAGAAGCAAATGTGCTCTGCGCTTCCGCGCCGGATCGTAGAGGTCTTGCAGGAAGTTTCGGATGGCCTCTTTGACATTGCCCTGCGATGCCTTTGCCTTTCCCTTTCCGCGAAACCTACTGAAGAACCCGGACCAGTTCACTCGGTGCACCATTTCCGATACTGCGTTCAACACTTTGCTCGCTCCCGCCTTTGCGCGACCTCGCGGGAATCCGCGGAGAGGAAGAGAAGAGGAGCTGCCGCTGCGGCGTTCGAAGGGACGATCGGGACCTCCGACGACATGGATGTGGATGAGACAAGCCACCTCTTTCTCCGCGCTGAGTTTCGAAAGGATGTTTTGGATGATGCCCTCCCCCGCGTGCTGTGTCGTTTGAGCAAGCTGTGCCGGAGTGATCGTGCGGAGAAGGCGTTGAGTCGAAATGAGAAAGTGGTCGCGTTCCTGCACGGGACCGCTTGCGATATGCATGAAGACGGAGGGCGGTTTCCCTCGGGAGTACTCCGTGATCTGTGTGGCGACGCCATCCCGAATGATGTAGGCCTCCGCGCGACCGACATGCGAGAGGTGAAGCATGCCGTTCGACTCAAGAAGCCCAACAATCGCATGCACATCTCGAACGGTGGCGCTGAGAAGGAAACCTTTCAGCAATCCGTTAAGCTCTTTCAGCGCGCTTTCGAGACGGTCATAGCCGTCCCCCTCCGCTTCTAAAACCGAATGCGTGAGAACGCTCACGCACTCTTCGCGGAGATTGTCGCTCCCCTCTCCGCGCCCTTCACTGTGGATGAGAAGAAAGACGCGATCGCCTCTTTTTTCATCCAAGAGTACGGGCACCAAGAGAGTGCCTGCCGGTGCCTTCGTTTGCCCCGTCGACACCTCGAGTTTCATACGGAAAATGAGGCTACACGGGTTGGCCGTTGCTCGCAAGTTCCCTTTTCTGCAGTGAGAAAAAATTTTGCGCGATATCCGACTTCTTTTTGAGATTTTTTTCTTGAATCCCCGGTCCCGGGATTTGGGTTATCTTTATTATTTACGAATTCTCTAACTAATAATTTGTTTTTAACAAGCCAAAAAACATTTGTTACAACATATTGGTATTGCCAAGATGGTGCCTGGGGAGTACGATGATGATCTGGGGTACGCCCCGTTTATTTCTTTCATACACATCATGAAGTCAGTCCAAGAGTGGGTTCAGACGGTGATGGCATCACCGTCATCGTCTAGTAGTCCACAAACATCATCGGCTCCATCTCCCGTTTCTCCTGCGCCACAAAAATTTCAAAGGCCGCAAGGGCAATTCCGGCCGCCACAGAAGCAGCCTCAACGGGAGCAACAGGCATTCCGCGGAGGAAAGGGTCTTCGCATCTATCCCCTCGGCGGTTTCGAGGAAGTCGGTCGGAACTGCCTCGTCGTCGATGTCGATGGCGATCTGTACATCATCGACCTTGGCTTGCAGTTTCCCGAGGAGGATATGCCGGGTATCGACTACCTTATTCCCGACGTTTCCGCTCTTCGCGGGCGGGAGCAACGGATCAAGGCACTCATTTTCACCCACGGGCACCTCGATCACATCGGTGCAGTACAGCATCTTCTTCCGACACTCCATTTTCCTCCGTGCTACAGCACGAAGCTCACCATGGGGTTCATCCGCAAGCGTCTCGACGAAGAAAAGTTGACTTCCAGGGCGCGTCTCCACGTCGCTGAATATAAGAAACCTATTACCGTCGGAAGAGTTCAAATCGAATTTCTCCGCGTAACGCACAGTATCCCGGACTCAGCAGCAATCGCTCTCCACACGCCGTATGGAACGATCATCCACACAGGTGATTTCAAATTCGACCTTACGCCGATGAATGAGCCTCCTGCGGATTTCCAGCGTCTTGCGGAGCTCGGGGATAAAGGCGTTCTCGCGATCTTCGCGGACTCCACCAATGCAACCAAGCCCGGGAATGCGCTCTCGGAGAAAGCTATTTCCGAAACACTCTTCCAGCTCATGCGTGAAGCGAAAGGAAGGCTCGTGGTTTCCACGTTCAGCTCCCTCCTCAATCGTCTCGCGCAGGTCATCAACCATGCTCGTGCGCTCAATAGAAAAGTGTTCGTCTCCGGGAGATCCATGGAGGAGAACATCGAAATCGCCCAGAATCTCGGGTATCTCCAGATTCCGCGCGGCCTCATTCGCAAGGCGGGTCCTGGCATGGAGAAAATTCCCGATCGCGAAATCGTCATTCTGACGACGGGTTCGCAAGGAGAAGAGCGCGCGAGTTTGGCTCGCATGGGACTTGGTACGCATCAACACGTTCGCATCAAGCGTGGAGACAGCGTCATCCTCAGCAGCAATCCGATTCTCGGCAACGAGCGGGCTGTCGCGAAAGTGGTGAATAACCTCAACCTTCTCGGCGCGCGTGTTTTCACCAACCAAGAACTTGCTCTCCACACAACCGGCCACGGCTACCAGAATGACATTCTGCTCATGCACCGATTGGTGCGTGCCAAGCACGTCATTCCGGAGCACGGGGAGCCCTACATGCGTGCCGCGCATGCGGATCTCGCTCGCTCCATCGGCTATCCGGAGAACCAAGTGCATCTCCTCACCAACGGAGAAATTTTGGAATTCGACGCGCAGGGCAACGCCCGGAAATCCAAGCACAAGCTTTCGGCCAACGATATCGTTATTGACGGTCGGGGGGCGGGAGCCGAAGGACAACGCACGATGGATGATCGACGGATGATGAGCAATGCGGGAATTTTCATCGCAGTGATCAAGGTCTACAGCGGTTCCATGCGACTCGTTTCCGATCCCCTCCTTCTCTCTCGCGGACTCATTTACGGTTCCGAGCAGACCGAGATCAACAAAGAGGTTACGCACCTCGTTCGGAAAGCTCACGAAGAAGCGTTAGCTCATGGCGAGAAAAGCATCAGCGGGCTCAAGCGTGAAATTACCAACGCGCTCCTTCGTTACTTCCGCAGGAAGCTGGATCGCGAACCGATGATCATGCCGGTCCTCTTCGAGATCTAAGACGTATTACAAAAAGCAGCGGGCCGCATGGGCTTCGCTGCTTTTTAATATTCGCTTTGTCCGGTTACTCGGCGCTCGCTGAAGAGCTCGAGGAGCTGGAGGAAACGGAGGAGCTCACGCTGCTCGAGGAAGAGGATGACGAAACAGGAGCGACTTTCTCCGTTCCGTGCGTGCCGCGACGCAGCAAGAACGCGCGCTGTTGCCACGTCTTGGACCAGAGAACCCGGCGGCTAATCTGTTCCACGGAAGGACGCGCAGACACTGTCTCCGTCTTGTGGACACGCACAGTTTTTCCGAACGCGACGGTTGCCGGGACGAGGGCTATGCACGCGAGGCTAGCAGTCGTCAGCAATAAATATTTCTTCATAAAAAAGTTGTGGGAAAAAATTTACATGCATTCTAGGAAGCTCCTTGCATTTCTACAACAGCATTTTCTGATCTGCGTTGCGTTTACCCATGCATAACCCGCATAACGTTGCCTTGGAGTTCCCACGCTTCGTACGGGGTCCATCCACATTTACTTTTGAGCGTGACGGGAGTCACGATCCAGCACGCTTTCGGATCGACGAGAACGAACCTCGCTCGGGCACCCTTGCGTATTTCCTCCGCGCCAAGAGAAAAAATCCGATTCGGATTTTCGAAACACAAGCGGACGATGTCGCAGTGGGACAAGGTAAAGGCAGGCGGGGATACCGAAGTCGGGTGTGGCCAGCGACCGGCTGCAGCCGTAAGGAGAAGCGGAATCATCAGTTCGTTTCCCGGGACACCGCTCGGTGCCTTGAGCGGTTCTCCCGCTTTTTTCTCCGTAAGCAAATGAGGCGCGTGGTCGGACGCAACGCAATCAATGGTTTTGTCGAGCAATGCTTCCCAGAGCGCGTTTCGGTGTTCGACGGAACCGACGGGAGGATTGACCTTTATCAGCGTCCCCAGGGTCGCGTAGTCATCCGTTGTGAAGAACAAATGGTGCGGCGTCACTTCGCACGTGAGA
>Ga0172379_10007687_pt1 | contig 13888 bp, 13 predicted proteins | sample GrowelOW334metaG_FD_119756 | JGI IMG/M metagenome (GOLD analysis project Ga0172379, IMG submission 119756) | Groundwater microbial communities from an aquifer near a municipal landfill in Southern Ontario, Canada - Groundwater well OW334 metaG | ecosystem: Environmental > Aquatic > Deep... | reverse complement strand
GTGTAGCTCAGTTGGCTAGAGCGTTTGAATGGCATTCAAAAGGTCAGGGGTTCAATTCCCCTCACCTCCAGATATTTTCTTTTAGAGCCATTCTCAAATGAGCCAAGACGATATGTTCCAAGGCGATATCGATCCGGAAATAGCAGCGTTGCTAGGAACGGATACTTCGTCCAAGGATAGCACTGATCGAAATGTTATTTCAAAACCTGATTACGGTTCCCTGTTCGAGGAAGATGGAAGCGTAGAAACCATTGATGCTCCTGAAGTGGATCTTACTACCACTGCCTTCCCGGAGATCACTAAGTTTTACGAATCAAAACCAAGCGTATCCCTCACCGATCCGGAATATTATAAGAAAGCATTATCCGGCGAAGGCGATAGTGCTCAACGGGTTCACACCATCCTTCAGAAATATATAAATGCAAAGGATCCAAAAGACCGTTCCGTTTTCCGCCAACAACTTATCCTAGCCTTTTGGGAATTCCTTGCCTGTGTTTCGCGAAAAACACCAGGAAAAATCTCCGAAGCCAAACGCATACTCCTCCGATTTGGAGTACTTCATCCCAATTTGTTATCCGATGAGAATCGTGAGCTAATCTCCAAAGTCATACTCGAAAATGATCTAAGCCAACCCGTATTCTATCTCGATGAATGGTTCAAGGCTGTGGGGACCGGTTCCATCAAAAATTCAATGACCGATGAGGTCCGTGTGGCCAAAAGCAATGAGAACGCCCATCTCCAACAATTGCTGGAAAAAGCCAACGGAAAGCGGGATGGAGCGCGCAATCTATTAGAGGCCAAATCGGATGAACGGAAAACATACGAGACCGCCATGCTGGAGAAAGTGCAATTTATAAGTGACCATTCCCCGTTGCCGGATTATCCCCGGCTCCAAAGCGGTTATACAGATTCCCAACGTAAGGCGTTCAATGATATTCAGGAATTATTAAAAATCATGATCCAGATCGACAGGGATTTTACCAGATATTTCGAAGATTTCTACCAAGCGAGCGAAGATGTCACTGTATTGCAGGAGAAGGTGAATGCCGACGGTGGCGGCGTATCCGTCAACATGCAGGCCATCGATACGGAACTGGAAACGGTCAAACAAATGGCCAAGTTAACAATAGGCCGCCAAGGAAATCAGTTCCCCATTCTAACCCGCGAATACTTCAGATCCAGCCCAAATGAGTTGGGTACCCGAGAGAATATCATCGCCCAGATGGCTTGGGTAGAGAGTATCGATCCCGAAGCCTTCTGCCGCTCTTACAAAGGCAAACTTAATCGCATCGTCCCCTTTGTCGTTCTACTACCCACATACGGCGATACCGGCATCTGTTGGGAGCCCTTCGATAGATTCAATCGTGCCACCAGTCGTGGAAGAATTGCCGTTCCCATGTACCCTAAAAACCTGCCCGTAGCCGTCCTCTCCGCCGTAGCCGATCTGCGTTGGCAGGTGGCAAAGGAAAAAGCATCGTATTATTGGATGGAAGAGGGTCTTACCGGTAATTACTACCAAGCTTTCGTATCGAAAAAGCTCAAGGGTGATGTCAAGGAATACTTCATTCAAGAATATATTACGTGGATGACCAAGGAAAGTGATGCAATCCAGCGCTTGGATAAGGACATTCGAGGAATATTTTGGCGATATATCCCCTTCTCCAAGGCTATAAAAGAAAAACTCAAAACCAGAAGCTATGTCTACCAGGAACTGTACCAGCGCGATGTAAATCGCACCCTCTCGGATGGTTATTGAACCTTCAATCCCTCTTATTTGGCCTTCTGGGTCTGAAAAGCGGATCAAATGTTTTTTCCGCGTCAACTTTTTTCAGCATTATTTTTATGGCAAAGCGGTAAATCACAAAGGCAAGTGCGATCGCAGCCACAAAGATGATGGGCAATCCCCAGCTTGCAGCCTCCGCGGGAAGTGTAGGTGCCAGAAAACGTCCATGTAAAATGATCATCACGATGAAAGACGCGATAGTTATGACAATATTGAAAACCGTAGCTCCAATCAAAAACAAAAACGTATTTGTCTTTTTACTCATACCTGCAACTCCCTATGCTTGTGTCCCGACATTAGCATGACGCTAACAAAAAGCAGTATTCCGCACACGACAACACTTGAATCAGCAATATTGAATGTTGGCCAGCGGGAAAGTCCGAACAGCCCATAAATATTCACACTGATAAAATCAACAACACCATCAGGCCTGAATGCCCGGTCCAGCAAGTTCCCAATTCCCCCACCAATAATACCGGCTACCGCCCAGCGCTGAATCCATGAAAATTCATTCGACCTAATATAGTAGACAACCAAACCAACAATCACGGCAAAGGGTAGGGCGATGAATAAGATAGTCCTAAATCCATCAGGCAAGCCTGCTCCGATACTAAACGCGATTGCCTTATTCCGAACATGTATTATCCACAAAAAGTCATTCCCGAAAGGGTCGGCAATAAAAACACCTTCTCGGGGATAATTCATTACTATGATTGCCTTAGTCAGTTGATCCAACAAGATTACCATGACCGTCAGCATCAAGGGTATCATCTTTTTCTTGAACTCAGCTTTCACCATTCACTCCGTAATTCCATTTGTTTCTACAGCCCTGTAGGAGCATCTATGAATTCCGTTTCCACACCGGAATCGGTCAAAAATTGCTTCATCAACTTTCGGACACCCCAAACTTCGGTCGAATAATGTCCACCTGCAACAACGTTCAATTTCCCTTCAAGAGCGCTGTGATACATCGTATGGGAAGCCTCACCGGTAACGTACATATCGATACCTTCGGCGATCGCCTGCGATGATTCATGCGACGCGCCGCCAGAAATGACCGCACATGAATTATTAACTTTGGCTCCGAAGGGAAAAATCGTAACAGCAGGCCTTCCCATGAATTCAATGCGTTTGGCGGCCTCTTCCACAGTCAAGGGTGAGGTCAATTTTCCTTTATAGCCAATCTTTTTCCCGTGATACTCTCCAAAAGGCTCCATTTCTTTAATACCCAACAATTCGGCAAGGGCTGCGTTATTTCCATGAACAGGATGTTGATCAAGCGGTAAATGTACCGCATACAAGGCGATATTATATTTTAAAAGGAATGCCATCCTTTGTTTATGGGCACCGGCAAGTGCAAGAGGCGTCCCCCAAAAAAGCCCATGGTGCACAAACAGAATGTCCGCTCCGACAGCCAGGGTCCGTTCGAACGTTTCCATACACGCATCCACGGCGAAGGCGACTTTCCTGATATCGTTGCCATCATTATCAACCTGCAAGCCATTCATTGATGGATCGGATTGTGAAAAGCCGTCGATGTCCAGAATCTTCCTGAAATATCGATCAAAAGCCCTAGTCGTCATGAACGCAGTATACTTTGCGTACGAAGAGTTTTCCACTCCCTTAAAGCCCTTGCCTACCACTCACCACCAAGTTCGATAGAAATGTCATTACGGGAAGAAAACTTAACCCAAGAGGGTTCATTTGAAAATCCACTCGGACCGCTATCCTTCTCATCCAGGTTTCCATTTGTCATTTGTCTTTTGTTAATCGCCGAGACTATAAATGCAGCACTTGCATAGGCAGCCTCGTTGGCATATGAGGATTTTGCCCACTCGACTCGTGGCTTCAATCCCCTATTAAATACGCTAAATACAGGATACTTTCGGGGAGCATCCGTAAAATCAAGGAATCCAGCCCCTTCAAATGAAACCAAAGCGCTCATGGCTTTTGCAACCCGCAAAAAGCGCAATAACACCGCGTATCTGCCATCCCGATTATCAGTATCGCCAATCTTGTCGGATACCACCATCAAATTTGGAACTGCTGACTCCGGCACTTTCCCGACAAAAAGATAACCATCAAATCCTATTTTCCTCTTAACTGCCAGCAAATTTTCTTTAATTACTAAAAATACCTTGCGACCAACCGATGCTGACCTTGTGTGCTTGTTTTTAATATCTCCCATTCGAATTTCTGTTTGGCGAAACGATGCTGGTACACCTTCCACGCTTATACAAGCTACTAAATCAGAATATTCCTCACTTTGAACCCCATACATCAAGGCAGCAGCACCTCCAGATCCAAATCCAGCTACACTCAAAGGGGCACTATCCAACCCAGGATATTCCAGCTTGTTTGTGCCAATATCTGATTTCAGCCATTGCAATAAATAAGAAAAATCAGAAACTAAATCCTGCTCCATCCTACTTGCAACTCTATCCGCTTCGATCGTTCGTCCGGAAAACAATGAAGAAAAAATCACATCCCAGTATGCACCAAACAGCTTACCACTATTAAAATTGATTTTTCTGGCAAACGCGACCACCAAAAACCCTTCTGATGCCAATGATGTACAATACTCCTCATAGAAAGCGAGACTCCCCAGAATCGGGCAAGCCACAAGCACGATGGGCATTCGTGATTTAGTTGTTTTGAAATTCGAGTCTTCTATTATATTCCTTCTCGAGTGATATGCATTGACATTCCATTCGACTTTACGAACATCGTCAGTCAGTTCAATTGTTCTAGTAATAATTACTTGCGTATCATCCCGTTCGGTCCGCTCTGCGATCCAACCTACAGGTTCTACTTTTGGTAAAAACAGTAGGGCAAACAAGGCGACGGACAGCAGAATCATGAGCTTGATTAAGCTAAATACCCATCGGCCATCATAATTATCAGTACGTAACTTATGCGCCATATCGCTCAGACGCGGGATACTCCCTATGCTGGAAAAAAGCGTAAAAAATGCAAGAGGCAGTAATTCAGGTCTAAATCCAAATGCAGGAAAGGATGCTATCGAAAGTAATAAGGCGATAATGGGAAGTACCGCCAAACCGGCAATCTCTCGAAATGGTTGCACAATTGGCTGTAATATTGCCAAAGCGGAAAAAAGGGTTATAAGGCATTCGAGTATAAATAAGTCGTACACGGAATCGGATGCCAGGAATATTCCTAGCGCTCACCCTCCTTGTCCAAGATGCGATCAAGATAACCATAGGTTTTCACCAAAGCTCCAAAAACCACCTGGGTATCCTTCAATGACATCGATATCGATTCAAGCGAATTGAGCCCATCAGTCAGTGCAACGGTTTCTTCCCGGATCGATCCGGAAATCTGGTTCAGGAAGTGGCCGGTTTCATCGATGGACGCCGCATTTTCCTGATAGGAACGTAAGATAACTCGAAATGATTCCCGAAAAGCCCCAAGCATTTGGGTAAAACCCGACAATTCTGTCGAGATTTCACCTACGACTGACTGAAAATCATCAATGGTTGTCTCTATTGTTTTGGCAAAATCCCCTGTCTGACCTGCAAGCGTTCGCACCTCATTTGCAATTATCCTAAAACCCTTGCCCACATTTCCAGCTCGGGCGGCCTCAATGGATGCGTTGATGGCTAATATATTAGTCCTATCCGATACATCGTGAATCGCACCGGTAACAGACTCGATACTTTTTGCTTTAGCCGCCAAGTCAGTAAACAGGCTTGATAATCGGGCAGCACCGTCAGCAGCCCTATCCACATCCGAAACCCGTTTGGTGATGCCTTCACCTGTCGATGTATTTTTGGATAGGATTCCATCCATCATTTGGTCTATACGGTCTGAATTTCCAGACGTATTCTCACTCGTTGCCCGTATCTCTTCAAATGCAGCTACTATCGAAGACAAGTTAGAGCCAATTTTATCCAAATTGATTCCGATAATATCAAGGGAACGAGTTGTTACCGCATTCAATACAACGCTTTTATTGTAGCCTTTGACAAAACGCCGTATTGCAAGAGCCTGGTTTTCGAACACGCGCTCATCAATATCCACGGTATGCCTCTACTTCCGTCACTTGTAGATTGAATCGATCAAATCGACACCGCATTCCAAACGGGCAAACCAATCCAAAAACTTGCCAACCGCTTCTTCACGATATACAGCTCCATGCTGGGGCGCGATTATGGTCGGCTTTAAATTGGAAACACTCTTCGACCATTTCGAAGCTGCCTTTCCGGAAGCCATATATCTTTTATGAAAGCCTTCTATATATTGAACATGAGAATCGAAATCATCCACAAACAGTGTTTCCTTGCCTACAGGAAAAACCGCAGCACCGATATCGGCGGAAAAAATGATTCTCGACCTCTCATCGAAGGCAGAAAAATTCCCGGTTGAATGGAGAAAGTGCGCTGGAATGAACCGAAGGCTGCTTCCAGACACCATCTTGTAGACAGGACCATATTCCTCGATACCTATTACCCGGTTCTGATCAACAATTCCGAAATGCGGCAGGAATCGCAACCAAAGCGAGCTTACATAAATCTTTGCCGAGGTTATCCCAAGCCATAATGCAATTCCGGAAGAAACATCCGGATCTTGGTGCGAAAAAAAGATTGCATCGATCCTGTCCAAGGAAATATACCGGCTGGCCACGGCTACAACCCGCGCAAAGAGATGGATACCACCCGGATCGAGCAAGATACCCCTTCCCCGATCTATTATCAGATATTGATTCGTCTGGACTATGCCGGAAGCCAGTTCGCTATCCGCTCCCAACCACACAAAAGAATGGTCCTGATCCTCATAGAGAACTCGTCCATTAATATCTTCCGTGGCTATCATCGAATACCTCCCGAATACGACCAACCCTTGACGGGGCGCAAAGTTGAACGGATAGTTATATCTCTACTTCGCTTGATACACTAACGGATCAAGGAGCCAGCATGCCATCAGCTGCCTATGAATTATCGGCAGAACAAATTACCTTCCGCCTAAGCCCACCCGTTCCTAAACCGGATAAAGAAGACCTGGCAATTATAGGACAAGCCCGTGCAATGGAAGCCCTAATCCTTGGCCTGGGCATACAATCCAAGGGGTATAACATCTTCATCATGGGATTGCCCGGTACAGGACGTCGTACAGCCCTTTTAAAAGCACTCACCGACTATACCGTAAGCCCAATTCAGCTTCAAGACAAGGTGTTTGTATATGATTTCCAAAAACCCATCGAACCCCGATCTCTCGATTTTCCGGCCGGAAAAGCCAGAGAGTTTAAAAAAACCATCCATGAACTAGTCGAAGATGTTAAAAGGATTGTGTCCATACATGCAGAAAGCGAAGAATTTAAAACACGTAGGGATGCATTACTGAATGAAATCGAGGGCGGTGAAAACCGCGCCTTATCGGAATTTGAGTCAGAACTGGCAAAAGCAGGATTCCGCATCGTCCAAATAGCTGATTCCCAACAACAGAGCACCGATATCCTTCCAGTACAAAATGGCGAAATAACCAGTTTTGAAGATCTGCAAGGCCAAGTTGCTTCCGGCAAATTGAGCGAGGACGAATGGAATACCCTTCGTGAACGCTACTACGGATACATGGATCGGATGAAAGCCATCTTTGAAGCCATGCGGCGTTCACGCATCAAACTTGATAAAAGTATGGATGAACTACGTCGATCCATGCTGGAACCTCTGATAGAGTCCCAAATCCATTCCATCAAAACAGTATACGAAAACCCAAAAATAGTAGCATGGCTGGATTCCTTCAAGGACGATCTGATTTCCCATTTGTTTTATTTCGATAAAACCCGCATGGAAGAAGATCGGGCTTCCCGTCGTCGCAAAATCCCATCCTTGTCCCGCTACGGAGTAAATATAATCGTCGATCGGGCGGACTGCACAAAAGCACCTGTCGTATTCGAAAACAGACCCAACTTGGCCAATTTGGTTGGTTTCACAGACCAAAATCCGGATGGTTCCGATGAAATACGTTCTGGCTATCTCAGAATACGGGCTGGATCAATACTACAGGCATCCGGTGGTGTCCTAATCATCAGGGCAGAAGATATTCTTCAGGATGATGAAGCCTGGCTATACCTCAAACGCGTCCTCCAAACTGGAAAGGTAGAAATTCAATCCAGCCAAAATCCATTAACCCCATCCTCCATATTAAAGCCAGAACCGGTGGATGTGTCGTTAAAAGTTGTAATGATCGGTGGAGAACTAAGCTATGATCTTCTTTATCAAACGGACCCGGATTTCCAAAAACTTTTCAAAGTGTGTGCCGAATTCGATTCTGTTATGGACCGAACACCAGAAAACGAACAAAGATACGCTGCTTTCATACAGAAAATAATCGAGGGAGAAGGATTACGCAGACTTACTCCGGATGCAACTGTCGCTGTGCTCGCACGTAGCGTTCGACTCGCCGATCACCGGGATAAGCTCACAACCTGCTTTTCATCTATTGCGGATCTATTACGGGAAGCGGATTGGTGGGCATCCTGCAATGGAGAAACAGTTCTGAATGGGGCATCCATACAACGAGCTTTGGATAAGCGTGCATATCTTCAAAAACTACCGGAAGAAAAACTGGAATCCATGATCATAACCGGAGAAATCCTTCTGGAGCTGGAAGGTTCAGCGATAGGTAAAGCAAATGGGCTCGCAGTCCACGATAGGGGTTATTATGCTTTTGGCTGTCCTGTGGTCGTGTCCGCCCGTGTTTCTCCCGGTGATGGTGGCGTGATAAATATTGAAGGAGAATCAGGCTTGTCGGGTGAAATATTCGATAAAGCCGTTCTCATACTTTCAGGATATCTTCGTAGCCGATATGCCCGCAGTTTCCCCTTATCAGTCACTGCAAGCATATGTTTTGAACAATCCTATACACCGATAGAAGGAGATTCAGCGACAGCCGTTCAGCTATGTTCGATTTTATCTGCCCTTGCGGGAGTTCCCTTACGTCAGGACCTGGCAATCACAGGAAGTGTAAACCAGCTGGGCGTGGTCCAATCAGTTGGAGGAGTTAGTGAAAAAGTCGAAGGATTTTTCTCGATTTGCACCAAGCGTGGTTTGAGCGGGAGTCAGGGTGTAATTATACCACACCGAAATATAGGCAATCTGATTCTATCCAGAAAGGTAGAGGAAGCCGTTTCCGAGGGGGTTTTCCATATTTTCGCGATTGACACGATCGACCAGGCATTGGAAGTACTTACCGGAAAACCTGCAGGACAAGAAGATCGCAATGGTGATTTTCCGGAAGTCAGCGTAAACGGTTTGGTTTCGAGAGAATTAAGACGTATGGCGGATATTATTCATAGATATGAAACATGAATCAGATGTCTGATTGACTCCGATCAACCCATTAACCCGTTTTTCACCTTGCGAACTTTGTCCGCTGAATGTTATACTAATCAAGTGCCTTAAAGTCCTTCAAGAAGGAAAGTAGCGATGGCGGCTTCTCAAGAACTCATTGTAGACGCGAATAAAGTCAAAAAGGCAGCCCAAGCGGGCATTCCTTTGACGATAACTACCTATACCCTGCCGCACGAGATAGAGGTATATATCGAAGAAGTGCTCGAGGTATTTCTTAAGGAAGTTGGCCAAGCCAAATTGAAGGATTATTTAGTTTACTGCGTACGCGAGCTCGCGGTAAATGCAAAAAAGGCCAATACCAAACGAGTGTATTTTACCGAACGTGGTTTGGACCTGAATATCCAGGAAGATTATAAAATTGGAATGGAAAATTTCAAACGGGATACACTGGATAATATTGCGCACTATCTTCAGAAGCAGAAAGAAAATGGACTCTACATCAAGATTATTTTCCAAGCAAAAGGTTCAACCATCCTAATTGAAATCAGGAATAATGTCGCGGTTACCAAGACAGAATTGATCAGGATTCACGACAAACTCGCCCGTTCGCGTCAATATAACTCCTTGGAAGAAGCCTTGACACAGGTACTGGATGATTCAGAAGGGGCTGGACTAGGTCTTGTCATTTTGGTCTTGATGCTTAAGAAAGTCGGACTCGATGAGGATTGTTTCGATATCTTCAGCAACGAAAGCGAAACGATTTCCCGAATCAGCATTCCATTAGCTCAAACACGTATAGAAAGTCTTTCTCTTCTCTCACAGGAGATCGTCAATCAGGTTACAGTATTGCCGCAATTTCCGGAAAACATTGTAACCATACAAAAACTCATATCTGACCCAAAATCCGAAATGGCCGATATTGCACGTCAAATCTCAATGGATCCGGCATTAACTGCGGACTTGTTAAAAATGGTTAATTCAGCCCAATTCATGTTGGCAAAAAAAGTAGATAGCATATCTGATGCAGTTAAATTGGTTGGTATTAGAGGTATTAAGAACCTTTTGTACTCATACGGAACCCAAAAAATACTTGGAGATGATTCAAGTGCAGAGAAAAAAGCTTTGTGGGAACATTCTTACAGAACTGCATTCTATGCATACAATATTGCTAAAAACTTCAAAAAGGATCGAAATCTGATGGATGACGTGTACGTCGGGGGCATCCTCCACGACATGGGAAAAATTATTTTCTCCAATGTGCATCCATCACTTCTGGGTAAAATCCATGAATTCTGTGCCGAGAAGGGTATTCCCGCAGCTACGTTCGAAGACCTCTCCGCTGGCATGAACCATGCGGAGATTGGTGCACTTATTGCGGAGAAATGGAATTTCCCTGAGTCACTCGTCAACGCCATCCGTCTGCATCACGAGCCGGGTCTGGCCTCGGAAGAATTCCGTGACGTAGTAGAGACTGTGTATCTGGCAAATATGTTTTGCGAGTTCGAGGCGGGCAATGTAAATTTCGACCAAATCGATACCAAAACGCTCGGTGGATTCGGTATCAGCTCAGAAAAACAGGTTGAATCCTTACTACAAAAATTCTCACAGGGATTCAAGTCCGAGAGTATGCGTTCCCGATAAGGAGTTGCGCACACCATTCATGCATGGCAATAGCGAAAGCAGTCCCTACATTGAGTGAACCTTTTAATCCAATGGTCGGAATGGTCAATCGACCACTGGATTTTTTAGAGATGGCCAACGCAGGTGGACTGACACCCAATTCTTCCGATCCCAATATCATCGTTCCCGCTTGTGGAAAAACGAATGACGCAAGATCTTCACCGCCTTTTTCCAAAGCAAATATATTTCCTGTCAAATCCTCGATCCTGCCTTGTTGCCACCTTACTAGGCTATCACAACCCATTGCACTACGTTTTGCCCGTGGGTGTTCAGGATGTGCGCTTAATGGCGATATCAGAATGAGCTCCACACCAAACGATTCCGCCACCCTGAAAATACTGCCGACATTGAAAGGGGATCGAATATCCTCCAGATAAATACACACACCCGGGAAAAAAAACCGCTCAGCTGGATTAAACTGACCCGAACCATCAATAAAGTCCCAATCAGCAACCTGTTTTCCCACTGTATTGTTAAGGATGTGTCTTAACATATTTACAGGCCTGCGATCTGGATAAAGACCTTTCTCATAGGCTATTCGGATTTCTTCGGCAGCAATTTGTATGCTTTTCTTTTCATCCAAGGAAAATTCATCGTCACGAGCCATCAATACGGCTGTTTCCATTACATATCCCAGCCATTTAAGAACAGGGACCTGGATCCCATCCGTCTTTAATTGAGAAAGTCGAAGATCTGCCTCCGACATGGTGTTGGCAATTTTCCGTAACCTCTGATGCCTGGGTAAACGAAGTAGTTTCGTAATCGGTATCACAATCTAAAATGCTTGTTTCAGAAGATCATACGCATCTTCTGCCGATACACCCCTCGGAGAAAATGCACAAAATTCCAAATCACGGGCAGATTCGGATACTGGTACCAAGCGGTCCAGAATAAGTCCAAAATCCTTCAGTCTTGCCGGAACTTTCAGCAAGGCCATCCTACGACGTATTCCATCTATCGCCATGGAAGCAGACGCACTTATACTCGCCCCCTCAACCGCTTCGCCCACAAGCGCTGCTATTCGTGCGAGTCGCTCTACTCGCGCCTTTGCATAAAATTCCATGATGTAGGGCAATAAAACTGTTGAACACCAGGATTTTGCCACGGGGAAACGACCATTCAACGCATAAGCCAAGGCAGTCCCAATACCAGGAGAGCTGGAAGCCGACCCAAGCGATGTCAGGAAACCAGCCTGAGTGGATACACCAACCGCATCGAATGGGCGACCATCCGCAAAGGAATCCATGATTCGAACATACAATTCCATTGCCCGTTCCAGCAACGCATCAGAAAAAAAATTTGATTTTGTAGAGCAATACGCCTCAAATGCCGAACAAAAACCATCAAATGCGGTAGTCGCGGCAAATTTACCTGATAGCGATTCAGAAAGGCCAGGGTCCAGAATAGCTGAAACGCATAGGCCATTACCGGTTTTTATGACTTTTACAGACCGATCCCGGGGGTCAACTGCAATAAAACGATCTGAAAAGAGAAAGGGATCCCTTCCGGTTGTAGGAACCGCAATAAAAGGGAGCGAAGGTCCTACCGGATTCGCTCCATCCAACAAAGCAAAAAGATCATTATTTCCCGCAGATAATAGAGCAGTGATTTTAGCCGTTGCCAGGGTTTTAATTCCACCCAATCCAACAACCATATTACAGCGGCCACCACGCCCCAATTCAGACGCATTGAATGCCACATCTGCAGTTGCTTGTGCCGGAATCTCGTCAAAAATAATGGTTTCCACCCCGGCGTCCTGAAGCACAGAACCTACCCGTTCGATTACACGATTCTCGTACAATACTTGTTCAGCTACGACCAATGCCCGTCCGCCTAATTCGGCGCAGACCAAACCCAGGCGATTAACCGTATCCTGTCCGATCAGGACTCGAGGATCAAGTTGTAACGATATATCTGCCATCTTGGCCGCTCCCTACGAAAACATGGGCGCAAGTAATAAAAAAGGCGGAACACCTGGTTCCGCCTGGACTTACATAACAATGAGATATTTTACAGGCCGAACGAGGTCATTATTTGATCTGCAGTAGCCGAAATCAATGCATCATTGATATACCCAGGGTCAGCCATTTTTAGTTTTAACTCGGCAATCCTATCCGCCCGCACATCAGCTGCAGAACCAACCAGATCCATAGCCCGGTATATTTCAGCCTTTTCAGCCGCTTCCGATGATACACTAACGGAATCAGAAGCGGAATTCGAGCGTAATGCTTCATTTTTCGAAGCTTTTTTCCCGGGTTGTATCGGGTCTACTGAACCAATCCGTTCGATCATCATATCGACGTCCTACCTTGCCCTTGCTACACTATCGGTAAATCTATTCTAATAGTTTACCGCTTTTCTTTCCAGATACATACAAAGAAAATTCACCTAATTGTCTTTCCCTTGCTGATAATTGACCAAGAATCTCCAGAACGCTCCCGGATAGGTATTCTTCATGCAATTTAGTCATTTCCCTTCCCAAGCATGCATATCGTTCACCTTCTAGATCGGCCAAATCCTTCATCAGCTTTACTATCCTGAAGGGCGATTCGTATAAAATAAATCCTTCGTGCGTTTCCAGCAACTCGGCTAGCCTGGATCGTCGTCTTCCTGGCTTTGGAGAGAGGAAACCTTCGAAAAGTACTGATTTATCCAAGCCACCCGCAATGCTTACAAGGGCCGCAAAGGCTGATGGGCCAGGAATGGGAATTACAGAATAACCCGCCTCCCTGGTGGCTCTTACTAACACAGAACCCGGATCGCTTAGACCAGGAGTGCCGGCGTCACTGGCAAAGGCCGCATTACCACCTTCATCAAGTACTTCCAGTATCTTTCTTGAAGCCATTAGCTCATTGCGTGCCCTGCAAGAGATAAGCCGTGCTTTCACGCCAAAATGGTTTAGGAGTTGCAAGGTCCGGCGGGTATCCTCGCAGGCGACAATATCCACTGTTTTCAGGATTTCCAATGCGCGAAAAGTTATATCACCCAAGTTACCGATGGGTGTTGCGATGATAAAAAGTGTAGCCACACGCTTACTATAGATCAGGATCGCCTCAACGCCAAGTACATAAGATTTTCAAATGACAAAGATACCAGCTTGCTTTACTATGGGGCC
>Ga0172379_10007686_pt1 | contig 13890 bp, 12 predicted proteins | sample GrowelOW334metaG_FD_119756 | JGI IMG/M metagenome (GOLD analysis project Ga0172379, IMG submission 119756) | Groundwater microbial communities from an aquifer near a municipal landfill in Southern Ontario, Canada - Groundwater well OW334 metaG | ecosystem: Environmental > Aquatic > Deep... | reverse complement strand
GGCAGGCCGCGGGCGGAAAACGGGTCAGAGGAAACGCCGTCAATCATTAATTTAATGTAAAATTCATATTTAGACAAATTCACCAAGTCTTCTTCCAGAAATACCGGGGTAAACTCTTTCACTAATTCCTCGGCATCGGTCGCGCCAACTCTGAAAACAACCAAAGTGCCGACGTTGCCAAAAACCGCCGGCTTGACTATTTCTCCGAGCTGCTCAATATACTGGTGGGCCATAATTAAATTCAATCGGTATTTCCTGGCTTCGGACAATATATTGGCAAAACTTTCTGTCGTGAAATTTTGGAATTCATCAATATACAGATAAAAATCCTTGCGGGCTTTCTCCAAAATATCAACCCGGCTCATGGCCGCCAACTGTATCTTCGTAATCATCATGGCGCCCATTAGGGCCGAATTATCCTCGCCAATCCGGCCCTTGCTTAAATTCATGATTAAAATCTTGCCGTTATCCATCACTTCTCTTAAATCAATGGCCGACTTGACTTGGCCGACGATATTCCTAACCAGCGAGCTTGATAAAAACTGTCCCACCTTGTTCTGGATAGGTGCGATGACTTCCTGCAATACGCGATCATTCCACTTGGTAAATTCATCCACCCAAAATGATTTCACTACCGGATCCGTCACTTTGTCCACGACACGCTTGCGGTACTCTTTGTCCACCAAAATACGCGTCACACCAAGCAGTGTACTTCCGGGATATTCCAAAAGCGCCAAAATAGCGTTGCGGAGGATATATTCCAAGCGAGGCCCCCAAGAGTCCGCCCAAATCTTTTTGAACACGCCTACGAGGCCTGAGGCCACCAAATGGCGATGTTCCAGACTCACACTCTCCATCACATTGAATGCCAGTGGAAATTCTTGGTCGGCAGGGTTGAAATAAATGACGTCGTTGATACGATGCGCCGGAATCGCCTTGATGATTTTTTCAGCCGTGTCTCCGTGAGGGTCGATAAAAGCGACACCGTGTCCATGCTGAATATCCTGAATAACCAGGTTCTCAAGAAGATTTGTCTTGCCCATACCCGTCTTTCCGATCACATACATATGACGGCGTCTATCGTCAGTTTTGATACCGAACACCCGCTGTTGATTGCGGAAGTTTGTCTTTGCAAAAAATGTAATGTCCTGTTGCATATTCGTGCTTTATGACTATATAGGGAGATTAGAGGGCGAACCGCCTCTTTTGGCCGTCACGCGCGTAAGCGCCGGAGAAATGACCGATCCGTCCGGAAGATGAAAAAGTGTTGCAAGTTCTGATGTGCTCAAGACAAACATATTGTTGCTCGGGTCACGATCGCGGTCTCGATAACGGCGATAGAGCCGTCTCTGCAAATACAAAAGTCGGGATTTCATCATTACATATTCCACAGATGTCTTGGTGGGATTGTCCGGGATAATACTGTTGAGATTGCCATCGCTGTACGGTTTGATAAGTGCACCGAAAATAGCCGGCAAAAAAGAACCGCTATTGTAAGTCTCTCGTCTTCCGAGATACATAAATCGCATCTTGACTTTGAAAACATTTTTTCCAATATTGGATTCCACCGCTTCAAGCACTTTCCTTTGTACCGGTGTCAAACGAAGATCGAGCGGATCGGTTTTGCTATCTGCCTTTTTCACTTCGGGAGGAGTACCGCCGAAAATCCCTCGCACGACGCCACTAAGAATGTCCCACAAATGAGATCCGAGCATACTCATCAACCCGGAAGGTTTCTCTTTTTTCCCCTTAACAATCTCATCCACCAATACCTTCCCCTCCTTATCATACCATGTTCCTCGTTCGGGCGAGATAATATATTGAAGCCAAATCTTTTGTCCGGGAGCCAACTTGCTAATCACTTCAAGTAACCCCGCCAAAGGATCGATCATTTTTCCGGTCACACTCTCCTCATAGTAGTGATAGGTTTTGATAGGGTAAGCATCTGCCTTGAGCAGTCTCATATCAGTCCCCCACAAATTCCAATCCTTATTGGGAATGCTCTTGGGAACTTCATTGACGTAATCCTCCACCTCGATAATCTCGACATCGGGATACTGCGCGTACAAATGTGCCTCAATCAAATTGCGGATTATAGTCGGTGTCCGTATGTAAAAATGGGCGTGTCCTTCGCTTCCCATTATTTCAAGACTGATTTTTGGAGGGCCCATACCCAGCACGTATTGCTCATAAGCGACGTACCCCTTATCCGTACCCGAGAGACCGTCAAAAAGACTCTCCATCAGTTGCGGACTTTTTTCAATTTCCTTGGGAGGGATAATTTCCAACATAACGCGTGGTACCGAAGACTCATATTTCCCGATAGTATGATTCATCCACACAAACATAAACAAGGGATACAACATCACAGGAAGCACAAAAAACCACACGTGCGTTCCAACAGAAAAAATCTGAGAGATAGCCTGTGCGATAGACGCGATATTTGAAAAGAAAATATCCATGGGTGATCAACTTTTAATTTACGATTTTGTATTGAAGGGTAAGATTTCGTATACAAACAACCCTACCCCTTTAAAGTATAAGCGTCCTTGCCGACTTTGGCAAAAAAAGTATTAAGATTGATAACAATGGTTGATTTTTTAACCTGTCGAAGAGCCAAGACCTGCTTGATAATATCGATCCTCTTCATAGGTGCGTCGTGCTTGCGCAGTACCTCGCTCACCACTTCTCTTACCGTTCCTTGCGCATAGCCCCATTCGGACAATGCATAAATGCCACGCCCCACCAAAATAAATCGGCTATCCTTGATAAGCTCATTGTGGACGGTTTGAGGATGTGTTTTCTTTTTGCTGTTCTTGTTGAGACCGTAGTCATCGATAAGCTTTGTAATTTCTCGAAAATGAAGCGGTTTGTGAGTCGCTTTCAAAACGAGGTACGCTTTTTCACGAGTACCTTTTGGTGAGATATCACTCCAAAAAGCGAGCCCGAACTTCCCAAACGCATTTTGCTTCACTTCTTTTGAAACGGTTAGATAATCAAAAAATTTCTGCTCCATATCGCGAGAACCGTGCTGTTTGGAAAATTTCTCCAACAGATCTTCTTTGCTCATCGCCTCTTTTTCTTTCTCAAGCAAAGTCACAACCTCTCGCATCATTTTTTTCCATTCATCCGCAGAGAAACCTTTCAGCGTAGTATAAGCACGCTCGATACGGGTATCCTCCTTGATAAGTTGCGCCGCAAGCAAACACTCCAAAAAGAAATGGAGTGCCGCTACTTCACGCGCGTCGCCTTTGCTCAATACCGCCAACATATCCACTTCGCTCATCACGCCATTTCTTGATTGCAGGGTCGATTCGAAGATTTGACCCACTTCACGGAAATGATGCTTACCGCGTGCCTGAATATCCCGCAAAGAACTCTGGATGATCTGGCGAACTCTCTCACGAGTGATGTGATATTTTTTACCTATCTCCTCAAGCGTTTTCGCGCGACCGTCTACCACCCCGAAACGCTCTCTCAGGATGTCCTGTGAACGCTCCAAGAGGTTCTCGATAAGTTTTTCGAACTGAATGTAAAAAGATTCCATAGACACAATTACTTTAACCGAATGATACTATCAATATACATTAGTACATATTCTATGTTTTTGTCAAGTATTTTGTGTTTTCACTTTTTACAACACCCAAGAATAACCCATTTTATGCCTTTATAGAACACTATTATTTCAATTTATCAGTGAGTATTTCCAGAGCCTTATCAAGTTGGGGATCTTTGTTCTGATCTCGATCATCCGCGCTTATAGCCACTTCGGTATCCGGAGTAATACCCTCATGATTGATCTGCTTTCCATTGGGTGTCAGCCACCTTGCTACGGTAATTTTGACCGAGGTATCTTGAGTAACCGGTAAAAGTTCCTGAACCGATCCCTTACCGTATGATTTCTTACCGACGAGTGTTACATTGGTACGATTATCGCGCAATGCTCCGGAAAGAATCTCCGACGCACTCGCGCTTCCCTCGTTGATAAGCACCACTGTTTCGATGCCACTTACCACATCCCCGCTCTTGGAATACATTTTTTTGCGATCACCATTGCTATTTTCTTCCATCACAACAACCTTGTTCTCAGGAAGCATCAAACTCGCCATTGACACGGCCGCATCCAAATAGCCCCCAGGGTTATTGCGCAGATCAATCACCAACCCGCGACTCTTCTTCGCAGCAACATCTTGTATCGCCTGTTTGAATACATCGGAAGTGTCATCTCCAAACCGACTCACCTTGACATAAACGATACCATTATCCTTGAACTCAGTTTTCACACTCTTGACCGTAATCACATCTCGCTTGACCGTAAAATCCTTGGTTTGATCATCACCCCCATTGCGGAAAATTGTCAGCGTCACCTCGGTATCCTTTGCACCGCGGATAAGACTCACTGCTTTTTCCACATCCATATCCATCGTGTTTGTGCCATCGATCTTCAAAATCTTATCGCCGGCCAAGAGACCCGCTTTTTGCGCCGGTGAATCATCCAGAGGTGCCACGATAGTCAATACATTGTCTTTCATACCGATTTCAGCACCGATACCCTGGAAACTTCCGGTGATTTCTTCTTGAAATTCTTTGTTTGCTTTCGGATCAAAAAAAGTCGTGTACGGATCTCCCGTTGAAGCGAGCATTCCCTTGATTGCTCCGTACATCATCTCATTGGCGTCAAGCTTTCCTTTGTCGACATATTTGTCCTTGAGCAAATCCCATGATTTCCAAAACAAACTAAAATCCACTGTTTTATTCTGATCCTTGTGACTGATAAAGGCATCCTGAGGAGAAACCGCTTCCTGAACAGCCGAGGACGATTCCAATCCCGCATACGAGTGCGTTCCTCTGTTAAAGCCGACCCAAAACGATCCCATCATCAAAAAAACAACCACGATAATTGGGAAAAGTTTTGTATATTTTTGCTTAAAGCGAGATGTTCCGATAGTCGTTTCTTTATTTTGAGTATCCATACTATGTAGGTATATAATTTATTGATGTATCGGTAATGGCTTATCTCTATATTTCTTGAAATATTTGAGAGCACTTGCGATATGGTACCACATTAGCCTATTAAATAACAGCGAATATATAAAACCTCCTTTGGCACTTCCCTTGCCGTGATAATGGTACATCTGCACATCCGGATAGTATATGACTTTATAGTCGTTCTCCCAAAATCGACGGCACCAATCAACATCCTCCATATACATAAAAAATCGCGTATCCATATAGCCAACCTTTGCCACCGCTTCCATCGACACCATCATAGCCGATCCCATCAGCCAATCGACTTCTTTGGGATGAATATGATCGTATTCTTTCATAAGAAACCAATCAATATGTCTTTTTGCAAAACCGAATTTTCCCAAAAACGTCCGCCGGTAAAGAATGGTGATCGGTTTATAAAAACGAAAACAAGACTCCTGAAACAGTTCATTGAAGCCGAGTAATTTGGGTCCCACCATACCGACATCCGGACGACCCTTAAGAAAGGTATGCATCTTCTCGACAGATCCTTCGGTCACGATAATATCGCTATTAAGAAGAAGCGTATGGGTACCTCGGCTCATCTCCAATCCTTTTTGGACCAATTGACGAAACCCGACATTTTTCGCGTACGAGAAAAACCGTACATCCGGAAAATCTTCGCGCATCATCATTGCCGTAGACTCTTGGGTCTCACCATCCACTACGATAACCTCAAAAGAAACGCCTTTCACGTTTCTTTTGATCGACTCGATACAAAGCCTCAAAAGCTCTGTATTCTTGTAACTGTTGATAGCGATGGAAACATCAATTGTCTTCATATGTTGAAGACCCTCGCGTTCGGCGCATTTCTGCCTCATCGAGGCTTGTGAGCATATCTCAGTTTGCGCTCGAATGCGAGAGTCCGGGCATTATGTTAGGGCAATGAATTGAATAATGTATGAATCTGATCGTAGTTGTCTCCGCGCGGTCTGAGGATATAACCCGTTTCTTTAGTTTCCGGTGGTGCATAGAGCAAGCCTTCTTCGGAATCTTCCAATACTTTTTGCGTCAATTGTGTTGATCCGCCGATTTTCTGATACAGATCAAAGAGTCGTTTGAGCTCCCAAGGTTCCATATCGGTACGCACGTTATCACCGAGCGCATCAAACATTCCGTTTATCTTGCTGAAATCAGTCAAAGTACCCGCGCTCAATGCTGTATCTTTGAGTGCCTGTAATACCGATTGCTGCCTACGAGCACGTTCGAAATCGCTTGAAGTATAACGGGCGCGAGCATAACACAATGCCTTATCTCCTGCAAGGTGATTTACGCCGGCAGGAAGCTCAAAGACTCCACCGCATTCTTCATCATGATTATAACAAAGCGGGTAAGATTTTGCAGCGTAGCGTGTTCCATTTTTTCGGGTGTGATATTTGGTTTCAAATTGTTGCGGCGTCGTCGGCACATTGAAAACATACGGATCGCACACATGCGGCTGTTGAAACTGCACTCCCTCCGTAAACGGTTCTTTCAGTGTCACATCGACACCGCCGACAGCATTGACCAAATCGGTAAAGCCTTGGAAACTGATGCTCACCGCATACTGAATCGGCACACCCGTGACTTCAGTCAAGATTGTCTCCATACCTTTCAGCCCCTGTCCTTTTCCTTGAGCTTCATTGATAGCGTGCACTGCATTGATCTTCATCTGATCGGATGTTCCAGATGCTGTCACATAGAGATCGCGAGGGATGGAGACGAGTGACATTTTTGCCGGATCATTCTCACCTTTGGACGGGTGAATGCTGAGGATCATAATCGTATCCGTCAAAAGTCCGCCGCCATCCATATGCTCACCGCGCATACCTAAAAGCGCAATATTAACTCTTCCTACATCTTCACCCTTGAGTGTCTTGTCCACTCCCGGAAGAGACTTCACCAAACTGCTGAAAATATTTCCATTGGAAGAAATTCTACCCAATATAGAGCCTGTTTTCCAAAGAAGTGCGCCGCCAACAACAAGCACGACGACTCCACCGATGAGCGCCCACTTTAACCATACTTTTTTCTTAACGGGAGTCTTGGGCGCACCGGGAACCTGATGCACTCCATTTCCGGTTTGCTTTGGTAATATATTCATAACTATGGACGCTTCTAAAAAAATTATACTAACGATTGATACACGTCGCGTAAACTACCCGCGCTTACACGCCATGAGAAATGTTCTATTTGCTTTATTCCCGCAGAAACAAGTTCCGTACGAGATTCTGCCACAGTGGAGATAGTATACAAAATTTCTGAAAATTTGACAAGATTTCGAGTATCGGCGAACATCGCTGCCTCTCCGCCGACCTCACGCAACGGCGCTATATCCGAAGCAACAATCGGCACACGCTGACTCATTGCCTCAAGCACCGGCAGTCCAAATCCCTCGTACAAAGAGGGAAAAACAAACATCTTTGCCTCTTGCATAATAACCGCCAGTTCGTCCTGACACACAAATCCGGAAAATACGACCCGTTCTTGCAAATTCTCCTCTTCAATGGCCGTATCGATACCTCTGTCATAATGATGCCCTTGTTTATTCCCGACAATCACCAGACTCGTATCCAAAAGCTTCTCCTGTATAAGGGAAAATGCTCGTATCAAAGCGGGAATATTTTTACGGGGTTGCAGTGTTCCGACATACAAAATAAAGGTGCTCGGCAAAGAGTACTTTTGGCGTACCATCGCGATACGTTCGGGAGAAGACTTTTCATAGTTCAAAAAATCATCCGAAAGCGCATTAGGTACTACCACTGTCTTACGCTCCTCAGTCGGATAATATTTCACAATCTCTTGCTTGGTGAATGCCGACACCGCAATGATCTTGTCCGCCCGGCGCAGGCTTCGAGGAATAAGCACATTCAGAAAAAATCTGTCCTTCCAACCGATATACTCCGGATAGACACGAAATGAGACATCGTGAATATGCGTCACGATCTTTATCGAGCGCGCGACAAAAAACGGCACGATATATTGTGTGTGATACACATCAACGGGATGCTCGCGCAGATACTTCGGCAGTGTCCAAAAATTCCAGACAAATTTGTTGTGCGTCGGAAGCGCGATCAGGTGGAAGTTCTTTTTCTCCTCGATACCCAGTGACTGTGCAATAGTCGCCATCTCATCCGAAGAGCGCTTATCTATAAAAAGACTGTACTCGTTGTCACTATCGATCAACGCCAAATTCTTGACCAAATTAAAAAACACCGTCTCATCACCGGTTCGTTTTCGTCCCAACATACGAATATCAATGCCTATCTTCATACAATTATCAGATTATTAATCTCTTCTACCTTCATTAAAATATTGTACAATTTCTATTCCCTGATCCGAGGCGAAAATCTTTACATCATATCCGTTCGAACGTCTTTTGTACACATAAAACTTTTCAAATAATCCGGAATCAATCAGGCTTGACAGGACGCTTTCAATATTTTGAAAGGCTTCATCATGACTCTCCTTTTTCGTAAATCGTGCCGGTTGCCCAAACTTTTTAATTGACTCGTATCGGTATTGCAGACTGGCGAGAGATAATCGGTAGGGCGTGGAAATAACAACCAAATCAATCGAGAAACAAGCATTTCTCAACATAAGTGCCGTATTAAGCGGCACTTTTTTTGTTCTCATTGTTCCCTCAACGATAAAATTAAGCCTCTTTTGTATACACTCCCGTATGAGCGACTCAATCCAGAAATTACACACTGCTTGTGTCTTATCTGCCGCCTCCACATCATTGTCATTCAAATAACCGTAATATTTCGGATGATACGCTCTCAAATCATCTCCATTGATAAAAACAGTATTGTTATCCTCTCTGAGTAATTCTCTTGCAAAAGCACTTTTGCCACTCCCGGGCTGTCCTCCTAAAATAAAAGCGTGTTGTGTCGGATGGCTTGTTATCTCCCCGATAACCTGAGGGATAATCGTATCATGGAAAATGCACACGGCCTCCTTACGATCGATATCGAAATTATTCATAGTATTTTACCCGCGTGTCCGAACTTTTGAGTACAGCTTTGCAATATGAAGATGCACCCGTCCCCATCCTTTTTTTGGGCGCGCACAAAATGCAGAATTAGAATCATCGAAAAACTTTGATTGAGACACGTTTAGTTTTTCCTCCGCGCTTTTTAGTTTGTCTGCGAACACATTAAAATCAACATCGTTGTAATACAACATACGTCTGAGCATATTCAATTCATCAACTGCTTGAGTATCCTTGTAATACACTGCCTTGCTGAGTAAAGTATTTAATTTATTCAGCATTGTTTCGACGCGAAGAACCTTATCCATAGAAATATTATCAAACTGACTACCTTATTATACTACCGCATAAGACCCTTTTAGGCAAAAAAATCCCCTCGATACAAATTAATTATTACGGCGCCTTCTTGTGTGCAAAGCTTACCGCCACAGCCAGCCACGCCCAGAAAAATCCGAGGAAGAGCCCGGCATTAAAAAGATTAAAAACCGTCAGTCCGATCCACGACAGGAAGAGAAACGTATATATCGCGCTCAAATAGTTGTTGGTATGTCGCAGCCATAATCGCTTGAGAGACGCGTATCCTATCGAAAACCAGATGCACACAAAAGCAAACAATCCAATCAGACCGCTCCCGATCCACACCTCAAGAAAAATATTGCTCGTATTGAGTCCCGCGCCACGCTCATCATTTCCCAAGAAAGAAGCGATGCTGCCAAAACCGATACCCGTCAAAAAGTGCTCGCGAATAATACCGAATGTCTTCGCATAAATTTCTCTGCGAATACTGACATTGGGATCACTTCTGTATATTTCCTTCACAATCTCTCCTCTATTTGCTGCAGCCTCTTTGTCTTCGAGATTGATATGTCGGCAATCATACGCAGCGAGTTCGTCCACAGAAGCAATAGTGTCCGGAAGCAAGATATCGTGCGTGCAAGCAACGGTAATTAACTGTAATCCGGAGGCAGTGCTCTGCGCCCGATTGAAAAGTCCGAATGAAGTGAGATGAAACAATACCGCCAAACCCAGACTCACGACAAATGTTGCCGCAAGACTCATTGCATATATCAAACTCTCTCGCCACTTCCATTGCTGCATCGAAAGCAGAGCGCCATCCGCAAGCACTACGCCCCACGCAACGAGCGATACAAAAGCCACGCTCAACCACGCACTTCGCGAGACCGAAATAATGAGCGTGCTATACAAAAGCGTCAATAATACGAAAAGGCCGGTTAAAATAATCCTGCGAAAGGTCAATATAAAAGGCAGCTTCCAATCGAGGGGCACAAAATTCTTCTCGGAACCTTTTGATTTTTGATACATCCAAAGCATCGCATACACTGCAGCGATACTTACCACGAGAAAAGCGCCCATCCAATCAGGCTCGGTAAAAACACTGTTCGGTCGACCGGCCATCACTTCAAAAGCATTGCTCGCTCCCGCAAAACGTATATTCTGCCAAATGGCATATAAAGACACAATCACTCCCGAACCGATAAAAAAAGCCAGGGTATTCTTGACATCCTCCACCGTACGAACAAAAATCCTCACCAATGCATAGAGTGCGACAAATGAAAGCAGGACAATCGATTGTTTCAGACTGATGTTTCGATTGGGCGCATAAAAAGCGGACGCAAGACTCCCCGCCCACAACAACAGCAAGAGCCAATCAAGTCGACGGATCTTTGGAATCGAAAAAGGTAATCTCCCGAACGCATATCGTGTTGCAACTGCGATAAGCGTCAGTATGCCCACCCACTGATAAGGCCGTAACATAAAACCTATTTCTTGCGGCGCTATCGTGACTATTTCAAAGGGCAGCACACCGATAAAAAACAGAAAGACCCACCCCGGACGATACAGCGCGCACAAAAACACCAGCCCGGAAAAAAAGATGAAATCTCCCAAAGCAAGTGGAAGCACACCACTATTGTTGAGCAGAATCAAAGCGCACGAAAACAAGAGGCTCCCCGCAATGAGCGCTGCCTTGATCGGATTGATCGATTGTATACACTTCAAAACCGTTGCATTCGAAATCATAATTTCATTTTACAGTATACGCAAAAGTTTCTCCACAAACAAACTCCACGAAAACTCCCGCGCGCGTATCTCGCCACGCGCACCCAACGTAACACGAAAACTCTTATCAAGCAACATCTTCTTCATCGCTCTTGTCATATCCTCGATATCCATCGGATCGCAATACATCACCGCATCTCCGCCCACCTCGGGCAATGACGTCGTCTGAGACGCGAGCACGGCCGTTCCTTGATTCATCGCTTCGAGCACCGGTAACCCAAAACCCTCATACAGCGACGGAAAAACAAAAAAGGAAGCTTGCTCGTACAAGGCCGGTAAATCCTCCTGCGGAACAAACCCCAAAACATTGACGTGTGTCGAAAGATTGAGTTCCTTGACCAACTTTTCCACATCCGCAATCAGCGGCGCAAGCTCCGGCATCAACTTGCCTGAGATGACCAGCTTGGGTATTTCGTGGAGAAACTTTTCTTTTTTATTCTGTTTGAGAAGCAACTTGTACGCGCGCAACAGCCCCTCGGTGTTTTTGCGCTTCTCCAATCCCCCGCCCGTGTAGATATATCCCGGATGTATATGATATTTTTTCATCACCGTGTGTGCCCTGCTGATGGAAACCGGTTTCTTGAACATCGGATCGACATCGACAGCATCCACTGATATTTTCTGCGCTATGATATCCAGATGGGCGATCAGATCCTGTTTGGTTTTGGATGAAACCGCCACAATCCTGTCCGCTCGCTTGATAGCGCGCTCGATAAGATCCTGATACTTCCTCTTGCGTGCATTGTTGAGATATTCGGGAAAAAAATGCGGGATAATATCGTGCACTACCATCGTGTGCCGCATACCGCTTGGTGCGATGGTCGCCGACTGATAGAGACTTAACAACACATCACACCCATCCTTGCGCGCTTGCTTGGGTAAAGAATATTTCTCCCACAGTATCTTGCGTATCAAATCATCCCGCTTCCACAATATCGGCAAAAACGCTCGAACCACAAATTTCGAAGACAACTTCACAACCGCGGGCAGCTCCTCCTCGAGGTACACGACAAACTCAGTATCTCTTTTCTTTGACTTCAACGGATCCACTACAGTCCTTGAAAGCTCCTCCAAAAAATGCTGCGTTACTTGCCCGATTCCCGTCGATGGTTTTCGCAAAAAAGATGCATTGATGCCCACGCGCATAGTTGTGTATTTTATATATTCATATATATTTCCAACAAAAGTATTTTTTCCTTGCTAGTGCGGGTACGCAGAACTTCAGAAAGAATACTTTTATCGAAAATGCGTGTAGCTGTTTTTGAGCATGCGAGTCTTGTATACAGTATACCGTGCCACCTCAAGAATGACAAAGTCGAAGCACTCTATAAAAAGAGCTGGCAACCAATATTGATCACCAGCTTGTTATTACAAACAGGCTCCTGCTATAGAAGCGTCTACAGTATTATGATATGAAAATCCTCTTCCACTTGAGCTTCGGTCAGCGCTGTTTCCGTCATTTCACTAAAAGCATCCAAAGCATGAGCTATTTCCGCTGCAATTTCATCAGTGCCGCTTTGACAAGCGAGACAATCCCACTTACGCTCAAAATCAAGAATCCTACTGTCCAAAATGGCAAACTTGGCGGCGGAAAATGCTTTTTCATATTCCCGAAACCAAAATTGTATATAAGCAGCAGCCGCTTTGCGTATATGCGTAGACACATCTTTATCCAGCAATACATTCTGACACTGGAGCAGTACCCCGTCAAAAGGCTTTGCCCTGCATTGAAGGAGGGTGTATTTCAAAAGTTGCTCACCTTCAGTTCCAAAACAATTCGGTTCACCGGAGAATACAATCTCGAAATCCCTGCTCTCAACTATTGTCTGAGGAAGTAATTTCTTAACCTCAGACTCAAGCAGCAATTTAAGTACCTGTTTGGAAAACCCTGGATACATCTCATTAAAGAACTCCAATGCCATCTCTAACCTTTCCACCCTCCCAAGGGCGTTATAAAACATATTCTTTCCAATTTGCGTTTTCATCTTTCTCACTCCTCTCCAAAAAATTCATGCGGCTCATTGAGCACGCCCCACAACGCATAGCATTACACAAAAAACATACTCCGTCAATAAGGCACAAAAAAACAGGGTCTGCGCCCTGCTTTTTCACAGTCTTGTTTCAACTACCGATTACGCATTGATTTTGACAATCTCCACTTCGGTATATGACTGACGATGACCAAACTTGGTCTTCTCTCGCTTCTTGGCCTTGTGCTTGATGCCCCACACCTTTTTGGAGCGGTCTTGCTTGAGAATCTTGGACTCCACCGTCACACCCTCCAAAAGAGGCATACCCACGGACACTTCTTTGTCAGTACCCGTAAAGAGCACTTCGGAAAAAGTCAGCGTCTCACCCACTTCGCCCTCCAATTTCTCAACTTTCAAAATGTCGCCCTCGGCAACTTTGTATTGCTTTCCACCAGTCTTGATAATAGCCAACATAACGGTTTTTTCCTCAAAAATTTAGTAATAGACTTATCTTATCCTTTTTTGCTTGGATTGTCAATAAAAATTCCCGAGTATGTCATTTCTAAAAAAACGTTGACAAAAAATGCCCGAGATATCGTAAAGCGGCGTATTGAAGTAGCGCAGACAGAATCGTATCAAACATAAAGTAAATGACCCTGTCTTGCATAATGCTCAACAGGGTCATAGGGACAAGGAAGAGATTTTACTCCTCAATGCCGAAAATTCTTCGTTGTTTCTACTTCCTATGGCGGCTTCCTCCTAATAAACCGAGTGAAGTTGTCTCTTGTGACAAATAGGTTTCTTTGAATGTTCCTTAAAACACCAGGGACTGGCTTTAAT
>Ga0172379_10007685_pt1 | contig 13890 bp, 9 predicted proteins | sample GrowelOW334metaG_FD_119756 | JGI IMG/M metagenome (GOLD analysis project Ga0172379, IMG submission 119756) | Groundwater microbial communities from an aquifer near a municipal landfill in Southern Ontario, Canada - Groundwater well OW334 metaG | ecosystem: Environmental > Aquatic > Deep... | reverse complement strand
CTTGCCGACATCATGCAAGGGTGCGTGCCGGAGAATTCGTTCTACAAACTCATCATCAATCGAGTGCGCAGCGCCTAGCGTAAAGGCAATCAATCGTGAATAGCGAGCCATCCGCTCTAAATGCATGCCCGTTTCTGGGTCGCGATGGTGCGTGAACTGAGTGGCTGTCTTCATGGCGCCATAAAGGGTGATAAATTGATTCAATTCCGTAGCCAACAAACTCGTCAACAAATGGGCAATCATGTCCAGATAAGTCAGGTTAGATTCATTAAATGCATCGCATTGATTGGAATTAAAAAAAAGCATGCCAATGAATTGACCATCGTTATACAACGGAATGGTATAACTTGAACGAAAACCTCTGTCGAGGACTCGCCTCGAGTGTGTCGATTTGCTGTCGGGAAATACCCGCAGGTCATTAATAATGCGCGTCTCACGGTTGCGCGCCAATTTGAGCAGTGAAGGAACTTCGCTTAGTTTTGCCTCATAAAGGGTGAGAGGGTTATTCCCCTTCCTGCTCCCAACATAAGTGCGCAGAATGTCGTCATGCCGGTCATACTTGGCAATGGCGAGGCGATCAATGTGCGGGTAATTTTGACAGACAATGTCATGAATATATGATATTTTTTTTGAAAGAGTATGGTGAGTATCTAAATCGCTAAGTTGTAATTGATGTTCAAACTCTTGCATTTTTATCCTCTTTGACGTGTCGTTAAGCGCACATCGAAGTTATTTCATGTAGCAATATCAAGGGAAGGGCAGGCTAAACAAGTTTCGACACTTGCTATCTCTCCTCATTACTTAACTTTAGAGGTAACGACCACATTCGTCATCACCCCATGGGGTGATACATGCAAAAAAATTTCGACCTATAATGCAATGAGTTAGCAAAAACTATCACCTCTGGATAAGATGACAATCAATTTCACCGGTCACGCCGAAATAGATCAACAGCATGAGCTGCTCGAAAGTACCGTCGGGCAGTTGGCGCTTTTCTGTTCTGAAGCAAAGCACAATCAGGATGCCACGTGCGACGGGTGCAATGCTTTCAAGCAAAAACACTGCCGTGTGACGCTCGTATTAATCGCAAGCCAATTGGCTGGTTTTCTCACCGGCCATGCTGCTTACGAAGAAAAAATGATGGAATTATTGCCCGACACACCCATTTGCTCTCAACATATAAAGGCACACAAGTCCGCCCATCAAGGAATTGCGAAGCAACTGAAGAAGCTCTCGTTGCTGGTCGCCAACGAAAATCCGCGTGAGGTAAGCACTAGGATGAGGCGAATAGTTGGAGATTGGCTGGGCGATCATTCCACATCGTTTGATACTCGGCTAGTTCGTCTCGGTAAATTCGATTCGTCTAAGATCGATTTTGATGGTGAACTGGTCGCAATGCTTGACGAGTATGTATTCCCCAGTCGCCCTACGATGTCAAAGGCATCTTTGAAAATCGGCATGGCATTGGATGGGGAAAAGCTTGAAGCTCGCGGACGCTTTGAGTCGCTCTCGCCCGCCCAACGTCAAGTCTTCTGGCTGGTCGCAGGAGGAAAGACAAACCGTGAAATTGGCATGGTGCTGAGCATTTCGATCAATACGGTAAAGACACACCGTGCAGCTATCTTTCACAAAATGGATGTGAAGTCGGTGCTTGAATTAGTCAAGAAAGTAGACGTTCTTCGCTAGATACATCGTGGGGATGACGACTAAAGCAGTATCCCCCAAGCGGTAATTTTTAATCCAGTTGATGTCGTATCGCGCCAATATTCCTAGGTCAGTATAAGAATTTCCCAATAGCGCCCAATGCCCTCGCGACGCATAATGTATGGCAGCTATTTAATATTCATTGAATTTCATAGGCGCTGACAATAATAGTCGGGAATAGAGCTGACGGTGTCGATAGGTAGCGATGGGTTGAGTATGTAGGATAGATTTCCTATAATCAGTCAGTTACTGTTGATTCGGCCTCCTCGCCGGTAAGCTTTTTGAGGGTTAAATCGAGTCTGACCCTATTTTCGGACCCTATTTTCGATTTTCAAAAATATTAAGTGGTGAAAAATATCGAGAGACTTATTTAGTGAAGGGTATTATTAATATCCGCCGGCGGCAAGGCAGCATTTTCGATGGCAGAACTAAAGATATATAAGGCTGTTTGCAATCGATAAAATAGCGAAAGAACGGGCGTATAATTTGAAAAGTTTTTTGTTGGAAAACTTCTTGGAGGAATATAAGTACACAAATTAACCGTGCTTTTATGTTGGGTGATTAAATAACTATTTTCGTTTTATGAACTGTTACAGGAGAATTGCTATGGATTTAAATGCTGGAAGTTTTGTCAGAAAAACCGGGATTACTTTAACAAGTGCAGCAGTTCTGTTATTTAGCAGTGCCGTATTTGCTGCGGATACTCCCGCAAGCTTGAAAGGTGCGACTGTAGTTGATGCGGTTAAAGCAAAATCACTAGTTGATTCAGGTGTCAAGATAATCGATGCGCGCGTTGCCAATGAGTATGCCGAAGCGCATATCAAAGGCGCACTTAGTGTTCCTTACAAGGAAAAGAGTGCTAAATCAGCAGATTTTGATGTAACCCAAGACAGTGTGGATATGAGTAAGCTGCCTGTTGATAAGAATGCCGGCATTATTTTCTACTGCAATGGCGCGGAATGCTGGAAGGGTTATAAAGAGGCAACCGTTGCTGTTAAAGCCGGTTACAAGGCTGTTTACTGGTTGCGACTTGGGATCCCTGACTGGAAGGCTAAAGGATATCCGATAGAGTAAGAGCAGATGCTGCTGGCGACATCGTTCAGTGTCGCCAGTTTACTGCATGAATTGCTAATCGGTAAATTTTTGCTGATTATTAAGTCCTTGTGTACCTGAAAATTTTTTATGAATCCAAATACACTTAAATTTAAACTGATCGCCGGTTTTGTGCTTGCTGTTTTCTCGTCACTGGTGTTGATGATTGTTGACGTTTATAGCGTAACTAAAAGCAATACTGCGTTGCAGTATGTTTACGCTAACCAGATGCAACCCACGTCTGCATTGCAGGACATGGACAGTTCGATTAAAGAGATTCGCTTCCGGATGGCTGGCGTTTTGCTGGATCAAATGCCCGCGGTGGGTTCTCGAATTCACCTCAAGGAAGTGCGAGGTAGAATAATAGATGATTGGACTGCATTTAAGCGTGGCACAAAGGATAATGCTTTTAGTGACGACGCTAAAAAACAGATAGAAAAAATAGATAAGCAGATTGTTTTGCTGCCGGCCTTCTTGGATAAGCTGAATGAAGCCTATGCAAATGAGCAAAAAACACTCATTACGCCCTTGCTGGAAGATGAATGGCCGTCATTTCATGCCGGTTTGATCAAGCCCATTTCACTGCTGCTTCCTGAACAACAGCTTGCGGTAAAACAGACATATGAAAAAAGCAAGGCTGATGGTAATCGTCTTGTGATAGTGGGTATTGCTATTTTCAGCATCAGTCTACTACTTCTTACGCTATTTGGCTGGCGAGTATTGGCGAGTATTAATCGCGGCTTTAATGCGCTGCAATCCGCGTTTTCCCAAATCGCTCAGGGCAATCTGCTTATACACATCGGCTATGATAGCCAGGATGAATTTGGTCAGATGGCAAAATCACTAGAAGCAACGGCTAGTCGTTTGCAACAAATTGTGGCGAGCGTCAAATCAGCCGCTGAAAGTGCTGTGCAACATTCAGCATCACTGTCTGAGCAGGTTGAAGTGCTGATCGCGAGCGATAAGCAGTTCAGCGCAAAAGTAACCACCGTTGCAGCTAACATGGAAGAAATTACCTTTGCCAATTCAGAGGTTGCTGTGATGGCGAACAGTGCGGCGGATGCTGTTAATCGTAACGAGGAGTTAGCCCGTAGTGGCAACGCAAATGTTACTGAAAATATGACTGTTATCGGGAATGTGGTAAATATTGTGAACGATTCAGTCAGTATTGTTGGTCAACTCAATACTTCTATACAGAAAATAGGCCAAATCGCTATCGTCATCAAAGAAATTGCTGATCAGACCAATCTTTTGGCGCTCAATGCAGCGATTGAAGCCGCGCGTGCGGGTGAACAGGGTCGTGGTTTTGCTGTTGTTGCCGATGAAGTCAGAAAACTGGCTGAACGGACTTCATCCAGCACCCAAGAAATTTCTGGTGTGATCAATTCAATTCGCACTGAAACAGATAGTGCGGTGGTCGCCATGAACAATATTGAATCAGAAGTTAAAAAAGGTGTTCATTTAAGCGAGATGACCGGAGAGGTTTTGCAGAAAATTGTCGCTGCGGCAAGTAATGCAACGCAATCTGTGGGCAATATTGTTTCAAGTACCAAAGATCAGGCATCTGTTACTGAAAATGTGGCACATAATCTCCAGGATATTTCAGCCGTTTCGGAACAGAACGAATCGAGTATTCAGCATGTTGGAAGAATGGCTGATGAAGTTGCCAAGATCGCTGCTGAATTACAGGATATAGTTGAACAATTCAAGGTTTAAAAATGTTTCATGCAAAAGCCAGCTAATTCATTTTCACTAGCTGGTGCAGCATTGTATGCTGATGAGAATCTTAATTTCGAGAAACGCTCAGGCATTTTGCAGCTAGTTTCCTGCTTTTGCCGCTTTAACCCGCTTTACCGGGAGGGTCTTATCCGTGCCTGTTTAGCGCGCCATCGTTCCTGGTGGTGCGGCGCGTAGATACTGCACTGGCCAACTGATCGTTTGTCCCAGCGCTGTTGCCGCATTCAGCGGCCACTGATGATTGCGCAACATTTCGCGGCCGAGCAGCACCAGATCGGCTCGTCCTGTGCGGATAATCTGATCGGCCTGCTCAGGTGAGGTGATTAGGCCGACGGCGGCACTGGGTATCAATGCCTCGTTGCGTACACGGGCTGCGAATTCGACCTGAAAACCCGGTGCTGCCGGAATGATGGCCGCAGGTATCAGCCCTGCGGTTGAGACATCGATCAGATCAACGCCGAGTGTTTTGAGCTGACGGCATAGGGCAACGGTCTCATCTGCATTCCAGCCGTCCGCCATCCAGTCTGTCGCCGACAGGCGAACCAGCAGCGGCAGATGATCCGGCCAAACGCGGCGAACGGCGCTGACAATCTCGCATACCAGACGGCTGCGATTCTCGAAACTGCCGCCGTAACTGTCGGTGCGCAGGTTGGATAGCGGCGAGAGGAACTGATGCAGCAGATAGCCGTGTGCGGCATGAATTTCAACCGCTTCAAATCCTGCGGCCAGCGCGCGTAGTGCCGCCGCGACAAACTGCTCGATCACTTGGTTGATGCCCGTCTCGTCAAGTTCGCAGGGAATGGCATAGCCGTCGCCAAAGCTTATCTGCGAGGGCGCGATGACAGTCCAGCCGCCTTCAGCTGCCGTCAATGTATGCTGCGCCTGCCAGCCGAATGTTACGCTGGCTTTTCGACCGGCATGTGCCAGCTGGAGGGCGGGGACGCAGCCTTGCGTCTTGGAAAATTGTGCGATGCGCGCCAGTGGCTCGATCTGTTTGTCGTCCCATAATCCAAGATCGCCCGGGCTGATGCGTCCCTCGGGGGAAACGGCGGTAGCCTCAACGATCATCAGCGCCGCGCCGCCCGCAGCCAGGCTGCCGTAATGGACGAAATGCCAGTCAGACGCGATGCCGTCCTGTGCGGAATACTGGCACATGGGGGGAATTCCGATGCGGTTTTTCAGGGTGAGGTTGCGCAGCTTGAGCGGTTCGAACAGATGGGTCATCGCTAACTTTCCGGTAGGAATGAGTGCAAGTTGTCATATTTGCGGGGGTGTAGCCCCGTCTTTTGGGGTGATTGTCGACATAATTAAAATATATTATGCATGTTTCTGTTATTGGTGCTAATATTTCAAGAAATTGTCGACAATCGGAGTTATTTGATGTTGCCCAACACCCCACAGCAAGGCACGCTTGCAGATATTGCCTCGCATCGTCTGGCACACAGTATCGTGACCGGCGAATTTGCACAAGGCCAGAAGCTCAACGAAGCCGAACTTGCCGAGCGCTTCGGCATGGGGCGTGGTCCGTTGCGCGAAGCGCTGCGCCATCTGGAAGGTATGCGGCTGGTCAAGCGGATACCAAATGCCGGCGCCCGCGTGGTAGTGCTCGATTATAAAACTATGTCCGATCTGTATGCGGTGCGCGAGGCGCTCGAAGGGATGGCCTGCCGCCTTGCCGCGACGAAAATGACCACGCAGGAAATCGAACAATTAAGCCGTCTGCTCGATACGCATGAAACTCAGATTAAGCAGGAAGGCGGCGGGATTTATGCGCAGAGCGAAGGCGATCTGGATTTTCATTATCAGATTGTGCGCGGCAGCCGTAATGAGATGCTGATGGATATGCTGGGCAGCGAGCAATACCAGTTGCAGCGTATGTGCCGGTTCCGCACCAGCCGCAACGCGCAGCGTACCTATCCTGCACTGCAACAGCACCGTCAGATTGTCGAAGCGCTGGCACAGCGCGACCCGGAGCTGGCTGAGATGCTGATGCGTCGCCATATTCAGGGCGCATGGCGCAGCATCAGTGAAACGATCGCTAAGGAGGAGTAAGCATGACACACCCAACACCCGGACAGAAATTTCGCCTCGCAGTTGAACAGAATCAGCCGTTGCAGGTGGTGGGCGCGGTAACCGCCTATTGCGCCATTCTGGCGGAAAAAACAGGCCACAAGGCGCTGTATTTATCCGGTGGTGGTGTGGCAGCCTCCTCGCTCGGTATTCCGGATCTGGGTATCACGACGCTGCACGATGTTTGCGAAGACGCACGCCGCATCACGGCGGTGAGCTCACTGCCGCTGCTGGTGGACATCGACACCGGTTGGGGCGGTTCCTTCAATATCGCACGCGCCACGCGTGAAATCGCGCAAGCGGGTGCGGCAGGTTTTCACATCGAAGATCAGGTGATGCAAAAACGTTGCGGTCATCGCCCCAACAAGGCGATCGTCTCACAGGCCGAAATGGTCGATCGCATCAAAGCGGCGGTGGATGCGCGGGTTGATTCGAGCTTCGTGATCATGGCGCGTACCGATGCGCTGGCTGTCGAAGGCATGTCCTCAGCGATCGAGCGCGCGCAGGCCTGTGTGGAAGCCGGCGCCGATATGATCTTCCCCGAGGCGATGATTACGCTGGAGCAATACGCGGAATTTACCCGTGTGGTGTCCGTGCCTGTGCTGGCTAACATCACCGAGTTTGGCGCAACGCCGCTCTACACGACCGAACAACTGGCCAGTGTCGGCATCAAACTTGTGCTCTACCCGCTGTCGGCGTTTCGGGCGATGAGCCAGGCCGCGCTTAATGTCTACCAGCACATTCTGGCGGACGGCACGCAAGCGCAGGTGATCGACAAGATGCAGCCGCGCATGGAACTCTACGATTATCTAGGCTATCACGCCTATGAGCAGAAACTGGATCGGTTGTTTGCCGAGCAAGGCGCCGAGTAATTTATTTCAGGGAGATCAACATGGCAGAAGACACCACATTACCGAAGCCCAAGAAATCAGTCGCACTATCTGGCACGGTCGCCGGCAACACCGCGATCTGTACGGTCGGCCGCACGGGCAACGATCTGCATTATCGCGGCTATGACATTCTGGATTTTGCGGAAAAAGCCGAATTCGAGGAAATCGCTCATTTGCTGATACACGGCAACCTGCCCGATGCCGCGCAACTGGCGGCCTACAAGGCGAAACTCAAATCGCTGCGCGGTTTGCCCGATGCGGTTAAACAGGTGCTCGAAGCGATTCCGGGCAATGCGCACCCGATGGATGTGATGCGCACCGGTTGCTCGGTGCTGGGTACCTGTGAACAGGAACCCCAAGCGCACAGCGAGGCGGACACCAAAGAGCTGATCGACCGTCAGCTGGCCTGTTTCGGTTCGATGCTGTTGTACTGGCATCACTTTACGACCAGTGGAAAACGCATCGACGTTGAAACCGATGACGATACGATAGGCGCACATATTCTGCATCTACTGCACGGCAAACCTGCGCAAGCCTCTTGGGTGCGCGCGATGCATACCTCGCTGATTCTGTATGCAGAACATGAATTCAACGCCTCGACCTTCACAGCCCGCGTGATTGCCGGCACCAATTCCGATCTGTATTCCTGCATTACCGGCGCGATCGGCGCGTTGCGCGGCCCTAAACACGGCGGCGCCAACGAAGAAGCGTTCCGCATCCAGAACCGTTACAAAGACGCAGATGCGGCGGAAGTCGACATCCGCGAGCGCGTGGCAAGAAAAGAAATCGTCATCGGTTTCGGTCATCCGGTCTACACCATCGCCGACCCGCGCAACGAAGTGATCAAACGCGTCGCCAAGCAGCTGGCTGATGAAGCGGGCGATACGCGTCTGTACGACATCGCCGCGCGTCTGGAATCCGTGATGTGGGAAACCAAGAAGATGTTCCCGAATCTCGACTGGTTCTCTGCCGTGTCCTATCACCTGATGGGCGTGCCGACCATGATGTTTACGCCGCTGTTCGTGATCTCGCGTGTCACAGGCTGGGGTGCACACGTCATGGAGCAGCGCATCGACGGCAAGATCATTCGTCCGAGCGCCAATTACGTCGGGCCTGAGAATCTGGCTTGGACGCCGATTGAAAAGCGTTAAACCCTGAAAACAATTTCAGCCACAGAGATCACAGAGAAAACAGCATCAACATTCAAAGAATCGCGTTGAAAGCCGTCACTTTCCGCTCTGTGTGCTCTGTGGCAAATAGTTTTAGAAAGACATTATGAATACCCAATACCGTAAGCCGTTAGCCGGGAGCCGCTTAGACTACTTCGACACCCGGGAGGCCGTGGACGCCATCGAGTCCGGTGCTTATGCCAAACTGCCTTACACGTCCAAAGTGCTGGCAGAACAACTGGTGCGTCGCTGCGAACCTGAAGCCCTAACGGATGCGTTGAAACAGTTAATCGAACGCAAGCGCGATCTGGATTTTCCCTGGTATCCCGCTCGTGTTGTTTGCCACGATATCTTAGGCCAGACCGCCTTGGTGGATTTGGCAGGTCTGCGTGACGCGATCGCCGATCAGGGCGGTGATCCATCCCTGGTCAACCCGGTCGTGCCGACTCAGCTGATCGTTGATCACTCTTTGTCTGTGGAAGCGGCCGGTTTCGACCCGGATGCCTTTCGCAAAAACCGCGAGATTGAAGACCGGCGTAACGAAGATCGCTTCCACTTTATCGAGTGGACCAAGACGGCGTTCAAGAATGTAGACGTGATCCCCGCCGGGAACGGCATCATGCACCAGATCAATCTGGAAAAGATGTCGCCGGTGATCCAGGCGCGGGATGGCGTGGCCTTTCCTGATACCTGTGTCGGCACTGACTCACATACCCCGCACGTCGACTCGCTGGGCGTACTGGCGATCGGTGTCGGCGGTCTGGAAGCCGAAACCGTTATGCTGGGCCTACCTTCCATGATGCGTCTGCCGGATATCGCGGGCGTCAAATTGACAGGTCAGCGTCAGCCGGGTATCACGGCCACTGACATCGTGCTGGCGCTGACCGAGTTTTTGCGTAAAGAGCGTGTGGTGGGTGCCTACGTGGAATTCTTTGGCGCAGGCGCTGATAGCCTGTCCATCGGTGATCGCGCGACCATCTCCAATATGTGTCCGGAATTCGGTGCGACGGCGGCGATGTTTTATATCGATGCCCAGACCATCACCTATTTGAAGCTGACCGGCCGCGAGCCCGAGCAGGTCGCTCTCGTGGAGAACTACGCTAGGACCACCGGTCTGTGGGCGGATCAGATGGTCGCCGCCGAATACGAGCGCGTGCTGGAATTCGATCTGTCGACCGTGGTGCGCAACATGGCGGGCCCGTCCAATCCGCACCGTCGTCTGCCAACCTCCGCATTGCATGAACGCGGTATTTCTGACGAAGCAAAGCTGGATGCCGGTCGTGCCAGTGAGGCGCAAGGCCTGATGCCCGATGGTGCCGTTATCATCGCGGCCATTACGTCCTGCACCAACACCTCCAACCCGCGTAACGTGGTTGCCGCCGCCTTGCTTGCCAAGAAAGCCAACGAACTGGGGTTGCTGCGCAAGCCCTGGGTCAAGACCTCCTTTGCGCCCGGCTCCAAAGTTGCCGAGCTGTACCTGAAAGAAGCGGGCCTGCTCTCGGAACTCGAAAAGCTGGGCTTCGGTATCGTCGGATTTGCCTGTACCACCTGTAACGGCATGTCCGGCGCACTCGACCCTAAGATTCAACAGGAGATTATTGACCGCGACCTGTACGCCACCGCCGTGCTGTCCGGCAACCGTAACTTCGACGGTCGTATTCACCCCTATGCGAAGCAGGCCTTTTTGGCGTCCCCGCCGCTGGTGGTGGCTTACGCGATTGCGGGTACGATCCGCCTCGACATCGAGCAGGATGCACTGGGTACGGACAAGTCGGGTAAGCCTGTCATGTTGAAAGACATCTGGCCGTCCGACGACGCGATCGACGCGATTGTGGCTTCCTGCGTCAAGCCTGAACAGTTCCGGCAGATTTACATTCCGATGTTTGATCTGGGCAAAATTGAAGTGGCGAAAAGCCCCTTGTACGACTGGCGTCCTATGTCCACCTACATCCGCCGCCCCCCTTACTGGGAAGGCGCACTGGCCGGCGTTCGGACCTTGAAAGGGATGCGTCCGTTGGCCGTATTGCCGGACAACATCACCACTGATCATTTGTCGCCGTCGAACGCGATCATGGCCAACTCGGCCTCGGGTGAATATCTGGCGAAAATGGGCGTGCCGGAAGAGGATTTCAACTCTTATGCAACGCACCGGGGGGATCACCTGACCGCGCAACGCGCCACCTTTGCCAATCCTCAGCTGATCAACGAAATGGCCGTGGTTAACGGTGAGGTGAAGCAAGGCTCCCTCGCCCGCGTGGAACCGGATGGCCGTGTCATGCGCATGTGGGAAGCCATCGAAACCTACATGGATCGCCGGCAGAACCTGATCATCATCGCGGGTGCCGACTACGGTCAGGGCTCATCGCGTGACTGGGCGGCCAAGGGCGTGCGTCTGGCCGGTGTGGAAGCCATTGTCGCGGAAGGTTTCGAACGTATTCACCGTACTAATCTGGTCGGCATGGGCGTGCTGCCGCTGGAGTTTAAGGCGGGCGACACGCGCAAGACCTACGCCATCGACGGGACTGAAACCTATGATGTGGAAGGCGACATCGCCCCGCGCGCCGAGCTGGTGGTCGTAATGAATCGCGCCAATGGCGTATCGGTGCGCATTCCCGTCACCTGCCGTCTGGATACCGCTGCCGAAGTCCGTGTGTACAACGCGGGTGGCGTACTGCAATGCTTTGCGCAGGACTTCCTCAAAGGAGCTGCATGATGGTTCAACCGCAAATCAGGATACCCGCCACCTATCTGCGTGGCGGCACCTCCAAGGGGGTGTTCTTCCGGCTGGAAGATCTGCCGCAAGCCGCACAGGTCCCGGGTCGGGCGCGTGACCGACTGTTCCAGCGCGTGATCGGCAGCCCCGACCCTTATGCCGCGCAGATCGATGGCATGGGGGGTGCGAGCTCCAGTACCAGCAAGTGCGTGATCCTGTCGAAAAGCACCCGACCGGGCCACGACGTGGATTACCTCTATGGCCAGATCTCCATCGATAAAGACTTTGTCGACTGGAGCGGCAACTGCGGCAACCTGTCCACAGGCGCGGGCGCATTCGCGATACACGCCGGATATATCGATGCTGCACGGCTTGCAGGGGAGGGTGTCTGCACCGTCCGCATCTGGCAGGCCAATATCAACAAGACCATCATCGCCCATGTGCCGATCGCTAATGGTCAGGTACAGGAGACTGGCGATTTCGAGCTGGATGGCGTGACCTTCCCGGCAGCCGAGATCGTGCTGGAGTTCATGGACCCCTCCGATGAGAGTGACGGCGGCAGCCTGTTCCCGACCGGCAATCTGGTCGACGAACTGGAAGTGCCGGGTGTCGGCACCTTCAAGGCTACTATGATCACTGCCGGCATTCCGACCGTATTTGTGAATGCAGCTGATATTGGTTACACCGGCACCGAATTGCGCGAGGCGATTAATACTGATCCTGCAGCGCTGGCGCGGTTTGAGAAAATCCGCGTGGCGGGCGCATTGCGCATGGGGCTGATCAAAACCCCGGAAGAAGCCGCAACCCGTCAACATACCCCGAAGATCGCTTTTATAGCACCTCCTGTCGACCATGTGTCATCAAGCGGTAAGCCTATTAGCGCTTCTGAAGTCGATCTGCTGGTGCGCGCCCTGTCGATGGGCAAGCTGCACCACGCCATGATGGGTACGGCCGCCGTCGCCATCGGTACGGCCGCCGCAATCCCCGGTACGCTGGTAAATCTGGCGGCAGGTGGCGGGGATCGCCGCTCGGTGACCTTCGGGCATCCTTCCGGCACCTTGAAAGTCGGTGCAGCCGCCCGCCAAAACGGTGGCGACTGGAAAGTTGAAAAAGTCACCATGAGCCGCAGTGCGCGCGTGCTGATGGAAGGCTGGGTACGCATCCCCGGCGATAGTTTTTAGCGTTTTGAAAAAGTTCCGCTCGACCTCACCGTATGAGAGCAGAGGCGGGAATGGGGTTCTAAATGACAGGAGTCAAACAATGAGTTACCAGACCGAGTATGACCGTTCGATGAATGATCCGGAAGGCTTCTGGCGCAAGCAGGCCGAGGCGCTGGAATGGTTTAAATTCCCCCAGCAGATAGTCAAGACGGAGGCCGACGGTCAGGGTTACTGGTTTGCTGATGGCCAGATGAATACGGCCTATATGGCGCTGGATCATCACGTCAACACCGGACGCGGCGATCAGCTCGCGCTCATTTTTGACTCCCCCGTCACCCATACCAAGGCGACTTACACCTATTCGCAGCTCACCGATGCGGTGGCCTTGACCGCCGGCATGCTGGCAGGTCTGGGTGTCGTCAAAGGTGATCGCGTCATCATCTATATGCCGATGATCCCGGAGGCGGTCATCGCGATGCTCGCGGTTGCGCGGCTGGGTGCGATCCATTCGGTGGTGTTCGGCGGTTTTGCGCCGCCGGAACTGGCAGTGCGTATCGATGATGCGACGCCAAAAGTGATTATGTCCGCTTCCTGCGGTATCGAAATCAAGCGGACGGTCGAATATAAACCGCTGCTCGATCGCGCGATCAGTCTGGCGGTCCATAAGCCTGAGAGCTGCGTGATCTATCAGCGTCCGCAATGCATCGCCACCATGACTGAGCGCGATTACGACTGGAGCACGTTGCTGGCCGGTGCAACGCCTGTCGGCTGCACGCCTGTTCTGGGCTCGGATCCTTTGTATATCCTCTACACCTCTGGCACGACAGGTAAACCCAAAGGCGTGGTGCGCGAAAATGGCGGCCATGCGGTAGCGCTCAAATACAGCATGAGTGCGATTTACAACGTCAATCCGGGCGACGTGTTTTGGGCTTCTTCCGATGTCGGTTGGGTGGTAGGTCATTCCTACATCGTCTATGCGCCACTGCTGCAAGGCTGCACCACCGTCGTCTACGAAGGCAAACCGATCATGACGCCGGACGCCGGTGCCTTGTGGCGCGTGTGTGCAGAATACGGCGTCAAAGCCTTGTTTACGGCACCGACTGCGTTTCGTGCGGTGAAAAAGGAAGATCCTGACGCGCTGCTCATGCAAAACTATGATCTGAGTCAGCTGCAAACCATCTTTTCCGCAGGGGAGCGTCTGGATGCGCCAACCGAAACGTGGCTCGGTGAGCACAGCGGCAAACCGGTTATCGATCACTGGTGGCAGACGGAAACAGGCTGGGCGATTACCGCCAACCTGCAAGGCGTCGAGCCGATGCCGGTAAAGCTGGGTTCGTCGACCAAACCTGTGCCCG
>Ga0172379_10007684_pt1 | contig 13890 bp, 13 predicted proteins | sample GrowelOW334metaG_FD_119756 | JGI IMG/M metagenome (GOLD analysis project Ga0172379, IMG submission 119756) | Groundwater microbial communities from an aquifer near a municipal landfill in Southern Ontario, Canada - Groundwater well OW334 metaG | ecosystem: Environmental > Aquatic > Deep... | reverse complement strand
GTTGTTGATTGGAATTATTTAGACGATGATTTTTTAGCCAGAGACGGTAGCGGCGCTATGACTGGAGATTTAAATATGGGCGGCAACCAGGTGACTAACGTAGGCGCTCCGAGCAATAATACTGATGCAGCTACGGTTGGTTATGTAAATGACAGTGTCAGCACGGCTGTGTCAAACGGTGGCAGTACTTTTGTAAACTGGGGGAGGGAAGATTGCCCGGCGAGCACAGACCTGCTTTATGGCGGTATAGCTTTTAGCGCTAACTATGACGCCTTTGCCGGCGGCGGCAACCCGGTTTGCATTATACCAGGTGATGCCGGTTCGGTTTTTGGAACGATGTATTCCGATCAGCTTTATCCTTTAAGAACTGGTGACGGAACTTTTCCGACAGATGGTACCAGTCCTATTTTGAGTAATAGAATTATAAAATGTGCTGTGTGTATGAGAAGACCAGGAGCTTGTTATACTGTTTTTGGCAGCCATGATTGCAACACAACTGAAGGTTTCAATCCTTTGTACGCCGGGTATATTTTGGGCAGTCGGACTAGCAACAACACAGCAGCCGGTTATCCGCACAATCCTACCCAGAGAGCTTGTGTAAACAGCACGTTTGACGGGGAACTAGTACGTCCTGCCACTGACCCTGGTGCCTTGTGGTATGCAGCTAGAATCATTGAAAATTATGGTGTCTTGCCGCAATCAGAAGATTCGTATATAAAATGTGCAATTTGTTGCAGCTAAAAAAATGAAAAGCAATAAAAAAATTTTTATCTTAGCTCTGACTTTAATTTTTGTTTGTTTTTTGGTGGGTGTGAATAATTACGAGCAGCTCGCCCTAGCGATTAATCCGGTGGATTACAACAAGAGCGATGGTTCTGATTTAACTAGGGATAACTGGAATATGTTAGATGAAGATTTTGTTAAGAGAGAAGGAGACACAATAAGTGGTGATTTGTCTTTGGGTTCTAATCAAATAACAAATGTTGATACCAATTTTTTGGATAATAACAGCATTGCTAGCGTTAATTTTGTAAACAATGTAATTTCCGGAGCCGTGTCGTCCGGCGCCGGGACTTTTATCAATTGGGGAAGAGAAGATTGTCCGACCGATACTGTCAGATTGTATTATGGATATGGCTATAATACGCATTATCAATATCGTTCAGGCGGCAGCAACTCTCTTTGTATTCGTGGCGGTGACGCCGGTTCTTTTTTTAACAACGCTTCGTCTGACAGTCTTTATCCTTTATTGACTGCCGGTTCGCTGCAGATACCTGACTCAGCGGACGATCCTCAAAGTACTATGCAACAAAATTCAACAGTCAGATGCGCTGTTTGTTTAAAGAGAAATAGTATTTGTATTGAAAGAATCGGAAGTTGGAATTGTAACGGGGTTGCCGGTTTTTCGCCCGTATATAGCGGGTATGTTCTAGGAATGACAGAAAACTTTAATCAACATTACACGGAACGATTGTGTGTGAATAGAAGTTTTCAAGCTAGTACTATAGCCACCGTCGGCTCAGTTTTATACGGAACAAGAATCCAATCAGAAGGAAATATTGCTGGATATACAGCCAACCTTAACCGATTTTTAAAATGTTCAGTTTGTTGTAACTAATTTGTTAAAACACTATGAATAAAAAAATAATAACCATAATAATTACTTTACTAGCCATTATTGTTTTGGCTGTGTTTTTATTTTTTTATATAAAAAAGGAAGATAAAAAGAATAGCGAGATAGAAAAAGATGTTTTTATGACAGAAATTTTACTTGGAGATATAAGCCAGATTGGGGAAAATTATATTTTGGTTTCAGTAAGGGATAATCAGATCGCGGACGAGGAAAAAGCGGATAACGTTAAAATTTATATTGATGATAAAACTAAATTCAAAAGATATACAGGCGAAATAAAAAGCGCGGAAGAATTTAAAAAAGAGCAAAGCGATTTTCAAGCTGCATTAAAAGAACAAGGCGCAGGGAAAGATTATTCAACTACACTAGAATCGCCTGATTGGTATAAAACTGAAAGTATCGGTTTTAATAACTTAGCCGTTAACGATAAAGTCAGAATTGTCAGCAGTAAAAAAAGTGATAATAGTTATATAGCTAAGACAATTATTGTCGAAAATAAAAAACAGATTCAAGACGCCGACCAACCAGTAATTAAAGATTCTAACGTTATAGTGTCTGGCACCATAGATTCAATTGGCGGACAAACTATTAATTTAAAAGATAGCGAATCTACTTATTTTGTTGCTAGCGGCAAGATAATAAAAGTTTTATTTGATGAAAAAACTAGCATAATTGCCAAAAAGCAAAAAACAGACGAGAAATTTACACAAGAGCAGGTTGAATTTAATAAAAAAATTGAAAATTTAAGAAAAGAGAATAAAAGCATCTATGGATTAGCTGCGCCGCAACCCTATATAGAGAATCAAGAAAGCCAGAGTTATTTTAGAGTTGAACAAAAGTTAATCATTTATGGTTCTATCAACACCGCCAACGAAGAAATGCTAGCCGATAAAATAGAAATTATTGAGCAAATCAAATAAATGTTTAGTAGCTATAATATCCAAAAAAAAGGCTTTACTTTGATTGAATTGTTAGTGGTTATCAGTATCATCGGTTTGCTATCTTCTTTAGCGGTTGTTTCGTTAAACTCCGCACGCACCAAAGCCAGGGATGCTTTAAGAAAAGCCGATATGTCTCAAATGCGGACGGCATTGGGGCTGTATTATATGGATAATAATAGATATCCAGTCTGTGGTAGCTCTCACTATAGCGAGACTAAGCCGCCCGATGATTATGGCGCTAATGTTGGCAATACCGGAGATGCCAATAACCCGCCAACTGCCGCTGATGGATCTTGGTGCTATATAAATACTTTAAAAGATGCTTTGACTGTTGGTTCCAGGCCGCTGCTGCAGGTGATGCCGGTTGACCCGATAAATAAGGATAATGTGCCTTTAGCTAACGGCGGTAACGACACTTATATCTATCGTTATATAACCAGCGCTGACGGCCAGGCTTATGTCCTGGCGTACATGCTAGAAGAAGGCGTTTTGCAGACAATCAGGGGGTTTTAGCACCGATATTCTGCTTATTCTTTTGTTCTTTTGTAAAAAATATGTTATAATGTGGATAACGTAAATCAATGGTCAATTGCAAATTAGCAATTACGAATTTTGGTTAAGATTTAATAAATTATTCGTAATTCGTAATTGATAATTGTTAATTAATTATTTAATCCTCAGGCTTATTGCCTTAATTTCTAGAATTAAGTTCGTAAGCGTGAAATAATAGATCGGGGGTGAGCTATGAAAAAAAATAAAAAGGGTTTTACTTTAATTGAGTTATTAGTAGTTATCGCTATTATCGGTTTATTGTCAACATTGGCGGTTGTTTCTTTAAATAATGCTAGAACAAAAGCTCGCGATGCTAGGAGACAATCTGATTTAAAACAGATCAGCACAGCGATGGAGCTTTATATGTCACAGGTTGACTCATATCCGTCTAATTCCGCTGCTTGTGCAGCTGGAGAACCAGGACAGGTTGCTGGTGCTGAGGCTGCCGGTGCCCTAGAACCGCTTTGCGGCGGTAGTGGAATGAGTATTTGCAGTGACGGAAACGCAGACGGTGATTGTGAAGATGCCGGCATTGATAATACTTATTTACAAGCCATTCCTACAGATCCAACGACTGGTGAAGTCTATAGTTATGAAGGAACTCCTACTACTTATTGTATTTCGGCTGAATTAGAAGGAGGCGTGACTGGCACGTCCGATTTCTTTGTCTGTACTAACGGTTCTTGTTACGCAGCAGGTGCAGGATGCACTGCCGTATAGTAAATATATAATTTGTAGAATTTGTTAATAAATAATTAGTGCCTGATCACGGCACTAATTATTTTTTTATTGATGTTTTTGTATTACTTAAATAGGTAGTGTATAATTAAAGTATATGTTATATTTTTTCTTATTTTTAGTTTTTTTCTTCGGCCTGGTAATCGGTTCGTTTTTAAATTGCTTAATTTGGCGGTTGCATAGAAATGAAACTATTTTAGGCCGATCCTATTGTCCAAAATGCAAAAAGCAGATTGATTGGTATGACAATATACCGGTTTTGAGCTTCTTGATTTTAAAAGGGAAATGTAGACACTGTAGAAAAAAAATATCTTGGCAGTATCCGGCGGTAGAATCAATTGTTGGCGTTTTGTTTGTAATGTCTTTTTATTTGAATTATGAATTAAGAATTATGGATTATGGGACTGGGATTTTTAACCTTTCCATTCTTCAAGATTCATTATTCATTATTCAAGTCTTGCGGGATTGGTTCCTTATTGCCGTAATGACAGTAATTTTTATCTATGATTTGCGTTGGTACTTAATTTTAGACATAGTGACTTTACCAGCCTGTATTATTATTTTTTTACTGAATTTAGCGCTCGGAATTACTTGGCAAAATATGCTAATTTCTGGTATAATAGGAAGTAGTTTCTTCTTATTTCAGTTTTTAATATCACGAGGAAAGTGGATTGGCGGAGGGGATATAAGGCTTGGACTACTGATGGGAATCGCTTTAGGTTGGCCAAATATTCTCGCAGCGATTCTTTTAGCCTATTTTATCGGTTCGTTCGTTGGCATTGGTTTAATTTTAAGCAAAAAGAAAGAATGGGGATCGCAGATTCCTCTTGGTATTTTTTTATCAACAGCAACGATAATAACGTTATTTTGGGGAAATAAAATAGTGGATTGGTATTTAAATTTGCTTTAGTTTTTTATATCATCAAATAACTTTATTTTACGAAGTAAATATTTTCGACTTTATATATGTTTAAACGAATTGGATCAGCCTCAAATAAATTTTTTAGAAATAAAAATCAATTCGTAAAATTGTCTGTTGCTATCTCGATGATATTTTTTGTTTGTGGAGTAATGCTTATTTTTTATCCTGCCATCAAAGATGCTGTAATAGTTGGAAAACTAGCCAATGCCCAAATGCCATCTGTAGGTACGTTGAGAATGGTTCTTACAGTGGATAATACCGGAGGGGGGTGGGCGACAGCTTCTAGTTGGTCTTGCAACATTACTGCGAATGGTAATGCTTTTTATACCTATGGCGGAACGACTCCTATTTACTCCTATCCATTTACTGCGTCTAGTGGAGGTGTATTAGTTGACATTCCTGTTGGTGTAACTTATGGCCATTTTGGTTGCAGCTGGCCGAGAGATTATATACAAACATGTTTAAACGCCTCTCCGGCTAATGGCTGTGACGGTCCCATGACTGTCGCCGGAGCTACTTGCACTGCGTGCGCAACGTATGTTCCGACATATATGATTGTAAGAGTTAATGTGGTCGGAGGCACGGCAGTACCCGCGAATTTTACGGGCTCTATCGGGGGTGCTGCTCCTTATTTTTCCTTCACTGGATCCAGTGCAGGAGTAACCGCTCCCCAGTCTATTATGCATACATCATTTATTCCCGTTGGTGGTTGGAATATAATGAGTATGTCTGGTCCGGCGAATTATACCCCAACCTATTCTAGCGACTGCAATAGCACGCATCAAATAGTGGTCGGAAGTACCCATACTTGTACCATAACAGAAACCTACGTACCGCCCCGCACCTTGACTGCTTCTGTCTCTGGGGGGAACGGTTCAATCACGCCCACTTCTGGCTCATATTCAAATGGAACTGTTGTTACACTAACTGCTACCCCCAATATAAATTATCATGTTGCTTCTTGGTCTGGCACCAATAACGACGGATCCACTGCTACGACCAACACCGTAACTATGAATTCCAACAAAACCGTTACTGTCTCCTTCGCGCCAAATGCAGTAAATTACAATCTGGTCGCTTCGGTGTCTGGAGGTCATGGTTCAGTTACGCCTGCTTCCGGTTCATATTCAAGCGGAACCAACGTTGGGTTAACCGCTAGTCCCGACCCTGGCTATCAAGTCGCTTCCTGGTCTGGTACTGATAATGATTCATCTACCGCCAACGCCAACACCGTGACAATGAGCTCTAATAAAACAGTAGCAGTAACATTCGAGTTAATACCAGTCATCCCTTCTACTGGCAACGTTTCTGGATTTGCTTGGAGCTCGAACATCGGTTGGATAAGCTTTAATTCCAATGACTGCGATAATAACGGTACTATCTACAGCGGCACTCCTGCCGGGTGTCCATCCGGGAATCCTTACAGAAGCTATGCAGTTAGCATTGATAATGACACGGGTAATTTTTCCGGCTATGCTTGGAGCTCGAACATCGGTTGGATAAGCTTTAATCGCTGTGGCACTGATAATAATTGTTCAACTAATGACGGTGATACCGGTAATCCGCCTAATTCGCCAACTAATGATCCAGGGAGCGGCACCGGTCCAATTGCTAAAGTTGAGTTAGATTATGCTAGTCCAAACTATGGTCAAATAACTGGTTGGGCAAAAATTTTAGCAGTTGGTGAAGATGGCTGGATTAGATTCGATCATTCTAGCGGATCATCAGGTCCATTTCCTATTCCGTTTCCTTTTGATGATATAGATGTTGATGATTCGGGCACCACCTTTCCGCTACCGTTTCCTTTTGATGATATAGATTTGGTCGCTGGTAGCGGCTCGTCAGACGCTAACGCCAAGATTGATATTAATACGGGTATTTTTTCTGGTTGGGCTTGGAATGGCAATGACAATGGGACTGGAATAGGTTGGATAAGTTTTAATTGCGCTGATGATAGCGGTTGCTCCCATGATTATAAAGTTAAAGCACTTTTGAATCGAAAACCGACAATTGCATTGATGCAAGCCCCGGCTGTTAATTATTGCAATCATCCAGCCAGAACTGCTTCTTTACTTTGGTCATATGATGACCCGGATGGCGATCCACAATCAGCTTATCAAGTGATATTCAGAGAAGGGGCAACGGTTTTGTTGGATACGGGTAAATGCAGTGCGGTTGATTCTGATTGCATCATTATACCATCAGCAACCAGCTATCCTGTAAGTACGATCAGAAATTTGTCTTATGGGACTACGTATAATTGGTCGATTATTGTTTGGGATAGTCACAACGCGCAATCATTGACTTACAACTCTGGAGATTTTGTTCCAAGTGCGACTTTTAAAGTACCAGACAATGAATATCCAGATCCTTATTTTACTTGGTATCCGAATAAACCAAGTGCAGGCGAAGAAGTCAGGTTTGTTGACAAAAGTTTCTATTACCCTTCCGCAACCCCATCTACGCGAGTTAACTGTGATGAAAGTACATGCTCAGTAAGATGGGAGTTTAGTAATGGAGTTATAGTTCCCGATGCATCCAGTACCATTACGACTTTTGCAAACGTAGGAAATATCAGCGCAACTTCAACTGTTACCGATTCAAATGGTGGCCATTCATATAGTTGCAGCACTTCTACAGCGGGATTTACCACCAAGAGAAAACTGCCGACATGGATAGAAACAAAATAAATTTTACTGATGACAATATTTCGTAATATAAAAAGACAAGGTTTTACATTGGCCGAAATTATGGTAAGTGTGGCTATCATCGCCATTTTTTCCTCTATGTCAATTGCTCTTTTTTATAGTTATAGAAAAACAGGAGAATTAAATATGGCAGCATATAAATTAATCAGTGATATCAGAAAAGCGCAAGAATATGCGCTGGGTCTAAAAGAATTAAATCCAACTGACGGTTTTCCGCTTGGTGGCTGGGGGGTATTTTTTGACAAAAGCAACCCCGCTAAAAATAAATACACAATTTTTGCTGATTTAGATAACGATAAAATAATGGACGCTGGCGAATCTTCTTCTGAAATTTATATTCAAAGCAATATAGTTATCCAAAATATTAATATGGACGAAGCTGTAATGCCAGGAAATAGAGTTTATGCTACTTTTTTACCGCCCGACCCAACTGTTAGTTTATGTAGAAATGGGTCTTTGTGTGCAACTACTAACATCGAAATTAAATTGAGCCAGGATGGCACATCGGTCGTTGGAGTAAAAATTAATAAAAATGGCCTAGCCGAAATAATTAACTATTAATGATATATTGTTATAAAAATAAAAATGGTTTTTCTGTTCTAGAAGTTACTTTGGCCCTAGGAGTAATAACTATGGGATTACTTGGGGTGTTTTCTTTGGTTTTACAAAATTTACAGGCGCAAAGTATAAACAAAAATTATTTAGTAGCTTCTATGCTGGCTCAGGAAGGCGTAGAGTTAGTCAGAAATACTAGGGACACAAATTTTTTACATAATGATAATGGTTATAATTGGAAAAATGGCAATGGCGGTTCTCCAGATTCTGATATAGTGAAGGACGGTACTTATGCCATTAATTTCAATTCGGATATAAATGACATTCCCGATAACGTAGATGATAATGGGGCTAGAATATATTTTGATTCTGGAAATGGAATATACAATCATACAGGCGGAGAACTTACACCGTATAACCGTCTGATTACAGTTGTAGATAGAGGTGAATACGTAGAAGTTCATTCAAACGTACAATGGAAAGAGAGGGGCAGGAAACATAATTACGAAGTAGTAACTAATTTATATAATTGGTGGTAATTTATGAAATCTAAAACTGTCAGATGCAGCGGATATAGTTTGTTAGAAACAATTGTTGCTGTTGGTTTGTTTTCATTTGTATTGACAATGGCACTAAATATTTTTCAATCTATAAATCAGAGCCAAAAAAGCGCTGTAGCGTCGCAAACTATACAAGAAAATTTGCGCTACGTCCTAGAAGTGATGGGTAAAGAAATTAGACAGGGAGTAAGAAGCGATGATAGTTGCTACGGATCAGCAGTCTACAGGGTTTACAATAATAACAGCAATGCTCTGGTATTTAAAAAAATAAAAACAGGGAAAGAATATTGCGTTACTTATTATTTAGATAGCGGAAGGTTAAAAATTAGAAGAGAAGAGAAGGATTCTTCTCACAATATTGTCAGCACATCAGATGATTTTATTACACCAAATGACATTGAGATTGCTAGTTTTAATTTTGATGTATTTGATAATAATATTACGGCTTTTCCTGAAGATAAATTCCAACCGAGGGTTATCTTAAGAATAGGCGCTCAAATGAGAAATGGACAAGAACTTTTTAAACAACCAATTTTAGTACAAACAGCGATTTCGTCGAGAATGTATGGAGATGAAATTTATGATGATTGATACTTCGAATCAAAAAGGAAATACTATAATGTTGATGACAGTTGTGGTCTTGTCCGCAATTTTAACAGTAGTTTTAACAACTAGCGACATAGTAAGAAATGGTCTAGTCTCAGATAAAGTTCAGCTTGATTCAACTAAAGCATATTTTACTGCCGAAGCTGCAGCCGAAAGGATTTTATGGCACGTTAGATATCAAGTTAACTTTTCTTGCACTCCAGGTCAATATGTTTTTTTTGATTCTAATTCCGATACGCCCATATCTACAATCTCCTGTCATGCTGACTGTTCTTTGACTAATAACATTGAAACTGCTTCTGATTACAAATATTGTATTAAATATGAATTGCCTTCATACGTAAAATTGACTAATTACGGTGAGTATAAAGGTTCAAAAAGGGCAGTTGACATAATGTATTAGAATTATTTATATATTTTATAATTTTATTAAAATTATGAGACAAAAAATCAATAGTTTATTGGAAAAAACTAGTTTGGGTATGATTATTTTAGTTTTCTCCATTTTCTTGGTGGCAGGTGGGATTGTTTATGCGACTTGGGACACCGCCAAAACAACTGATAATGTTGGCGCGAATGCCGGTAAAGTTATCAGATCTGATTGGGATGATTTAGTTAATCAGGTGGGAACTACTTGTGGCGGCGCCTGCTTCGGTGCAATAACAACAAATGCCAGATCGTCAACTGTCGGAGCTGGTTGCACTAACGGTTGCATTACCATGAGTGCATGGAATGGTTTTGTCAATTTATTTAAACAAGCTTTGCCTGATAATGCGACTTGTCTTTGCCAGCATTCTCCTTGTGGTAATTGGTCAGATGCTGAAAGTTCCGCTAATTTCTCAAAATCAAATTGGAATGCTTTAGTCGAAGAAATATATGGAAAGTGCAGCAATGCTTCATGCTTAACTAAAGCCAATGCAGCTAAAATAAGTGGGACAAAATTAACCACAACTAATTGGGATAATTTAGTTGACTTAGCAAACATGACTGTAGGCCATTGTTCTACCTGCGTTGGTACATGCGCCTCTACACCTGGCTGTCTTGCTTCCGCACCAGCCCACAGCCAATCCGCAGCCGGCACTTGTTGTGGCGGTAATAGCTGTTATTCATGTGCGGCGGGATATACTTGGGATGGCAGTGCATGTTCGCTTGAATCCATCGATCCAACAGTAGGCGCTTTTACAGCCGTTGCGACTGGAGGTAACGTCGCAATAAGCTATACTGTAAATGATACAGGCGGTTCATATTTAGATAAAGTAGAGGTTTGGAGAACTACAGATAGTGCAGGATCTCCTAACGCCGCAGGATGGATGGAAGTTGCGGCTTTAAGGAAAACAGTAGCTGGTAGTTTAAATAGTTATAGCGATACAGTAACCGATTCTCCGGGTGTAGGTACTTGGTGGTATGGAATTCATGTTGTAGATAAAGCGGCCAACATGGGACAAGAAGCATCGCCAATCAAAGTAACGACTACTGCTGGCGCAGCTTGTGTTGGTGGTAAGTCTTATATGGGGGTTTGTTGGAGAGTAAGTGCGCCTGGTACAAATTGCAATACTACCTGTAGTACCCATGGTAGTTGCCAAGCTATTGCCGTGACCACCACCCAAGCTGTTAATGTTATAAATCTATATTGGCCGAGAATACCTACGACATCGGGCGTATACACACAAGGTGGTCCCGCAAGCATATTTGGTTTTAATTGTCTTACTTTTACTCCGTCTACTAATGCTCAATATCAGGGCGGTGGTTATGCGGCTTATCCGTGTGCTGTAGACGGTTGCCCGTCTTGTGGTTTTGCTGGTTGCTATCTCAATGTCTGCCCTTGCGCTAATTAGTTTTTTATAGTAACCGCGTAGTTTAAAAGAAAAGTGGAGGAGGTTTAGCCTCCTCCACTTTAGAAATAATAATGAATAAACAGGAAATTAAAAATCGAATTGAAAAATTAAAAAAAGAGATAAATCTCCATCGCTATCTTTACCATGTTTTAGATAAGACAGAAATCAGCGATGCGGCTTTGGACAGTTTGAAGAATGAGCTATATAAATTGGAAATGGAGTATCCGGAATTTATCACATCAGATTCCCCAACCCAAAGAGTTGGCGGCAAGGCCTTAGATAAATTTGAGAAAGTGAAACATTCTCAACCAATGATATCGTTATTTGATGCTTTTTCAGAGCGGGATATAAAGGACTGGGAAAAGCGAATAAGTAAATTAGTGCCGGGGGAAAAGTTAGATTATTTTTGTGAATTGAAGTTAGATGGATTGGCAATGGCTTTAAATTATAAAAATGGAATATTTACAGTCGGCGCAACCAGGGGCGATGGTAAAATTGGTGAAAATGTAACGCAGAATTTACGAACCATTGAGAGTATTCCATTGCAACTGCGCGTGCCGGATGATAATGAATTAAAAAAAATCGGATTGGACCATAAACAGATAGCGGATATTAAACTGGCGCTGGAGAATGGGGAAGTGGAAGTAAGGGGCGAGGCGATAATGACTTTAAAAGTTCTAGGAGAATTAAACAAAAAATACGAAAAAGAAGGCAGACCAACTCTCGCCAATCCGCGCAACGCTGCCGCCGGTTCAATTAGGCAACTTGATCCAAAGTTGACATCTGAAAGAAAGTTAGATTTTTACGCCTACGCCTTAGTTAATGATTTCGGTTTTAAAAAACATGGTGATACATTTTTGCTATTAGAATTTTTCGGATTTAAAGTTTTACATCACAATCAATATTGCTCGGATATTGATGCAGTGATTGATTTTCATAATCATTGGGAGAAAAATAGAGATAAGTTACCGTTTGAAGTTGATGGGGTCGTTGTTAAGGTAAACGAACTAGAACTTTGGGGGAAGCTAGGCATAGTTGGCAAAGGACCGCGTTTTATGATGGCCTATAAATTTGCTGCAGAGCAAGTTACAACTAAAGTTAAAGAGATTGTTTGGCAGGTCGGTAGAACTGGCATATTAACGCCAACAGCAGTTTTAGAGCCGGTGCGTGTTGGCGGAGTGACAGTCAGTCATGCTACATTGCATAATATGGACGAAATAAAAAGACTGGGTTTAAAAATCGGTGATACGATTATTATTGAAAGGGCAGGAGATGTGATTCCGAAAGTTATACAGACCCTACCTAATTTGCGGGATGGAAAAGAAAAAGAAATAAAAGTACCGACTAAATGTCCAATGTGTGACAGCGAAGTGATGAAGGTGCCGGGCGAGGTGGCGTATCGCTGCGCTAATACAGAATGCTATGCTGTAAATTTGCGTCGTCTAACTCATTGGGCATCAAAGGGTGCCGTTAATATTGATGGTCTTGGGCCCAAGATTATCGAACAATTAGAAAAAGAAGGTCTGGTTGGCGATGTAAGTGATTTTTATACGTTAACGGAAGGCGACTTAAAGCCCTTAGAAAGATTTGCTGAAAAATCTGTTAAAAATTTGATTGAAGCGATAAATAACAGAAAGGAAATTGAACTAGCAAAATTTATTTTTGGTTTAGGTATTAGGCATGTGGGCGAAGAAACAGCCATTACTTTAGCTAATCATTTCGGCACTTTAGAAAGAATAAGAGAAGCCAGCTTAGCGGAGTTTGATAGTTTACCGGATTTTGGCGGAGTAATGGCCAAAAGTGTTTATGACTGGTTTCGAAATAAACATAACCTTAATTTACTAAAAAAATTGTCAGAAAACGGAGTAACGACGAAAGAGGTAAAAGAAGTAGAAAAAGACTTGATTTTTAAGGGTAAATCGGTTGTATTAACAGGGTCTTTAAGTAGTTTGACAAGAGACGAGGCAAAGGCTAAAATAAGAGAGTTAGGTGGGGATATTTCCTCTTCAGTTAGCAAAAAAACTGACTTAGTGATAGCAGGCGTAGAGCCAGGCAGTAAATATGAAAAAGCCGTTGAGCTAGGGGTGAAGATTATAAACGAAGAGGAACTCCTGAAGATGATAAAATAAAATTATGAAGTTATCAAAAGAAGAGACAAACCATATTGCTGATTTAGCACGTTTAGAATTGTCAGAGGAAGAGGTGTCTGTTTATGGCAATCAGCTAACGCATATTCTAGACTATATTGACCAGCTTAAAGAAGTTGATACCGCTGGTATTGAGCCAACTGCGCAAGTTACTGGATTGGTGAACGTTTTGAGAGACGATAAAATTTTTGAATGGGATAAAGAGGAAATAAAATTAGCATTGGAGCAATCGCCGGAATTGGAAAACAAACAAATAAAAGTAAAACGAATTTTGAATTAATAATCATGAAATTAAACACTTTGACAATAAAAGAAGCATCCCAACTACTGAGAAAAAAAGAAATAACTTCAGTTGAGTTAACCAAAGCTTGTTTGACGCGCATAAAAGAAGTCGACGATAAAATAAAAGCTTGTTTGACGGTTTGCGAAAAGGAGGCGCTGGCTATGGCAGGCGAGGCGGATAAAAGAATACAAGCAGGTGAAACAGGCAATTTACTTGGCATTCCTTGTTTAGTTAAAGATAATATTTTAACTGAAGGTATAAAAACAACAGCTGCTTCAAAAATCCTAGAGAATTATGTCGCGCCGTTTGACGCCACTATTGTAGAAAAACTTAAAAAAGCAGGTGCGGTTATTTTAGGAAAAACTAATTTAGATGAATTTGCACATGGTTCATCAACTGAGAATTCGGCC
>Ga0172379_10007683_pt1 | contig 13891 bp, 16 predicted proteins | sample GrowelOW334metaG_FD_119756 | JGI IMG/M metagenome (GOLD analysis project Ga0172379, IMG submission 119756) | Groundwater microbial communities from an aquifer near a municipal landfill in Southern Ontario, Canada - Groundwater well OW334 metaG | ecosystem: Environmental > Aquatic > Deep... | reverse complement strand
TAAAATTATCTCTTATATATTGAGTAATAGCTTCGGTTAATTCATCACCAGCAATGCGTAAAGACCGCCAAACCACTATACCGCCTAGCGATATAACAGCTATCTCGGTAGTGCCACCACCTATATCTACTATTAAGTGCCCACTAGGATCGCGTACAGGTAATCTAGCCCCCAAAGCTACTGCCATAGGCTCTTCAATTAATAACACTTCTCTAGCGCCAGCTGATAAAGCCGCATCTTCTACGGCTTTGCGCTCTACTTCAGTCACGTCTAGTGGAATACCTATTACTACTCTAGGGTGTGGAGAAAATCTAGCGCTTTCACGATGAGCTCGATCTATAAAATATTTAAGCATTTTTTCAGTAACTTCAAAATCTGAAATCACCCCATCTACCAAAGGTCGTGAGGCTACTATATGAGGCGGAGTTTTGCCTAACATTTTTTTAGCATCTTGCCCAACAGCTACAATAGTATCTGTGCGAGTATTAATAGCCACTACCGAAGGCTCATTAATAATGATGCCTTTGTCTTTAGCATAAACCAAAGTATTGGCTGTGCCCAAATCTATACCTAAATCATGAGAAAATTTACCAAAGAGTGTACTAAACATACACTCTGAGTTTAGCGGAGTCTACCCTTCGTGTCCAGATTGTTTGTGCCTTACTTCTGAACACTAATTTTGTTCAAAAATTCGCCCAAGGTCAAATTATCAGTATCTTTGTTAGCTCGAGCCTTACATTCAAATTTTTCATTAGTACGCGAACTAATTACCAAACGCCAGGGCATACCCAAAAGATCGGCGTCTTTAAATTTTACTCCAGCTGATTCAGCTCGATCATCATATAATACTTCTACCCCTGCACTAATCAAATCTCGATAAGCACCGTCAGCTTGTTTTACTAAATCTTGGTCATCACCTAAGCGAATCAGATGTACTAAATAAGGCGCCACGCTGGCCGGCCAAATAATCCCTGCTTCATCGTGATTAACTTCTACAATAGTACCAAGTACCCGCCCAGGACCAATACCGTAAGACGCCATAATTACCGGGTGTTGTAACCCAGCTTCATCCGTAAAATTCAATCCAAGTGCTTCAGAAAATTTAGTGCCTAATTTAAAAATATTTCCCACTTCTACGCTTTTGCCTTCTAATAATTTATCACCTGCGCAAGATGGGCATATTTCCCCCACCTTACCCTTAGCTACTTCACGATTTTGAGCATAAATACAGGCTGGACAATAAATAATGTAATCTTCCCCAGCTTCAGTTAAAACTTGAAATTCATGGGAATACTTTTTAGTAAACGCACCGCCCGAAGCCTCCACCACTTTGGCTTGCAAGCCGCAACGGTTGAATATATTCAAATAGGCCTGTTTTACCTGTTCATAATAACTATCTAAATCAGCTTCACTACTATGAAAGCTATACAAATCCTTCATGACAAACTCCCGAGTGCGCAAAATACCCGATTTGGCCCGAGGCTCATAACGAAACTTGGTTTGCATTTGATAAACAAACTTAGGCAAATCACGATAAGAACTAATAAATCTTTTAGCGATCTGAGTAATAGCTTCTTCGTGCGTCCAAGCAAGACCAACTGGCGCCGTGCCTTGGGGTTCAAATTTATACATTATTTGCTCAGCAGTATCCCAACGGCCTGTAGCTTCCCAGAGCTCTTTAGGCTGCAAAGAAGTCATAATCATTTCTTCTCCGCCAATAGCATTCATTTCTTCGCGGATAATTTGTTCTATTTTTTTAAATACTTTATAACCCAAAGGCAAATAACTATAAGCTCCTGCCATTTGTTTGTCTATAAAGCCAGCTTGAGTTAAAAGCTTAGCGTTTATAGATACGTCGTCAGTAGAAGTATTACGTGAAGTTTTACTAAAAAGTTTAGATTGCAACATGTGTGTAAGAATTAAAATTTTAATATTATGCTAATAAAAATCCACCATCAACTACAATCTGCTCACCTGTCATATAAGAAGCTAGGTCAGAAGCTAAGAATAAAACTGCGCGACCAATATCATCTGGCACTCCCATGCGATGCATAGGAATTTTTTGCTCAAAAGCCTTTGTAGTATCCGCGGTGGTGCCACCAGATGATCCAGGCGTAGCTATCCCTCCTGGGGCAATAGCATTAACCCAAATTTTATGCTGAGCTAATTCTAAGGCTACATTCTTGGTAAAGCCCCACAAACCATGCTTAGAAGCGTCATAAGCCGCTAAGCCGACCATGGAGGGGTGTAGAGCGTCTATAGAAGTAATATTAATAATACGCCCGCCACGACCTTGTTTGATCATTGTTTGGGCCACCTGCTTAGTGCATAAATAAGCTCCGCGTAAATTTACACCTATTATGCGATCAAAATCAGCTGGAGTGAGATCCATTAAAAGTTTAAAAGGATAAATGCCAGCGTTATTAACTAAAATATCTACACCACCAAAAGCATCTACTGTAGTCTGAACCATTTTACTTACTGCTTCTTCTTTTGAAATATCTGCTTCGCAAGGCACGGCCTTAAAACCAGCTTCGGTGAGTTTTTTTACAGCTTCAGTGGCTAAATCAAGCTTAAGATCTGCCACCACTATGCTAGCCCCGGCTTCAGCTAAGCGATAAGCAATGCCATAACCTATACCCACTGCACCTCCAGTCACGATAGCTACCTTGCCTTTTAGACTAATTAATTGTGATAAAGGTGTAATTTCCATATAAATAAAATAAGATTTAACTATTGTTAGAATAGCAAAATCAATAGTATTTGTCACTCTTATAAATATCTACTTAAGTAAAAAATTTTATCGCATCATCATGAGTTTGTTCTAACTCTTTTACTATATCACTAGTTAATTTATCTTTTAATACACCTAACACGGCACCATAAAACCACAGGAGTCTATCTTTGGGTGCATTAAATCTTTTCCAAAATTCATCGCCGTAATTTTTAAAGCCTAATATCATAGAGTTTAAATTTTCAATTTTGTCAGCGCAACTAACCATCAGGGCTTCGTGACTAGCGCTTCTTAGATGCTTAATATATTCATCTTTTCTATATTGCCAAGTAAGGACAGCTTTTTCTCTATTGTCGGCCGGAACCTTATCTTCTGAAACCTCTTTTACAATGGCGCAAACTTTATCTCCAAAATCGCGCGTCATCTCACTCTCTCCATATCCTGGCACATCTTCTAATACATCATGCAATAAACCAGCTATAATAATGTCTTCTTTGTTAGTATAATTCGCCAAAATAAACGCCACAGCGTACGGGTGCACAATGTAAGGCAGCTCGTCACCTTTTCGCACTTGATTTTGATGTAATACAGCCGCTTTATCAAGTGCAGCTTTAATTCTAGGTGTTAGTTTCATAGTTGAAGAATTAATTTTTATTTCGGAGTCCAAAATATTAATTTAGATTTGACCTTAAGTGCTCTTAAACTAGTGCGTAAAGCTGATACTAAGCCCACTTTATTTTTTATCACTCCCCCACCAAACACTATTATTTGAGGTTGGTATTTATGTATTATAGGCAGTAAATTTTTTATTAAAAACTCAGCTACTATTTTAGGGTTCTTGAAACGCCAAGCCTGATAATTACCCTCCCATTTTTCTGCGTGTTCAAATAATTTAATCTTTTGAACTTGCCCATTTTCAGCATAAGCTCGCCCAATACCAGTACCTATCGTAAACGCTAGTACTCGTTTTGCTTTATTTAATTTAAAAGTCGATATAGCTAACCTTAAAAACATCCGCGCATCGTTGTCTACCAGCAACTCTATATTTAGGGGGATAATTTTTTTAAAATCAAAATTCTTTAGATAAATAATAGAACTTTTAGCTACTTTATACCCACTTATCACACCAGCTATGCCTATATTAATCTTACAAATCGCATGATTATGAGACAATTTATTAATGATTTTTTTAATAATTACCACAAAAGACCTTTGGTTAGATGGAGTTTTTACTCGTATAGCTTTTGTGTTTTTTCCATCCAGCGGCAAATTGGCGCGGATATTTGTTGCACCTATGTCAAAATTAATTGAGTATTGTGATTTTGGAACTGATTTGGACATTATCAAATTTTTTCTAGAGCTTCTTTTAATAAAGGTGTAATTTGTTTACGCATCATAAGATCTGCTGTTTCCGCTACCATGCCTACAAATTTAACATTTAACACCTTTTCTAAAAGATTCCTGGTTGGTTCGCTGTGAGATATAAAAAAATTATGACAATCTAAAAGATCCACTATGCTCAAGAATACAAAATCCAAATTCATTTCTACTTTGCACTTTTCTAACACCTGTATAATATCCTCGCTTCTTTGGTTAACCAATTCTTTGCCGCCAATCATTTCTATTTGTGCAATACCAACCTTTTTACCGCCCATTATAAACCAAGCAAAATCTCCTTCTAATCTCTCAGCCAGTTTTGCTCCAGTCACATTAGATTTAGCAGTAAAAAGCTCTTTCCAAAAATCGTCTGGGAGTTTGGCCGTTTGATTTAACCACTCAGCAGCTTGTTTATCTCTATCTGTCACCACACTACTTTTGAAATTTAAGGTATTTGAGATTATAGCTGCATACAGCAGTGTAGCTGATTCTTTGGAAATTTCTAGATTATTCTGGATAAACTTTTCTGCAATCAAAGTGGCAACAGCACCCACCAGCTCTATTTGAATCGTGGCTTTAGTAAATTTATCAGCCGTATGAACTTTTCGGTGATCTATAACCTCTACCACCTTGTCTGGTGGAATTTTACCATCGAGCGCATTAATATCACTTGAATCAACTAATATCACCTCATCAAAATTATCTACATTAGGTATTGCAGTTGGGTACTCAAAACCAAAACGATCCAACATATATTTAGCTTCATCATGTAAAGTGCCTATAGTACCTACAGCCACTTCCTTACCCGTCTTATTCAAAAATTCAGCATAAGCAACCGCTCCAGCCACGCCATCAATATCTGGATTTACATAAGATGTTACTAAAATTCTTGGCATATTAAATATCAATGTCTATAGAGGTGTTTTCATTTTCTCCTAGCTTACCTCGACGACGCTTTACATACCATGGGTAAATATACATTACTAAACCTGTAATTAACATTAAGACTAAAGCCAAGGTAAAGTATAAACTGACTACATTGTGAACCTTCCGTGCTAGCTCTAAATCTACGCCAATAGAATCCGCAAAATTATAATACTTTAAAAATGTGCCCGTAACTGACATAATCAAAATTAAAACAGTAATAATAACAACCAAAAAACGATGTACTTTACGAGAGAGTGTGTAAATATTTTGCATAATAAATTTGTTAATTACATTTCCCATTATAAAAATCTAACGTGAAACACTTTTTTCCATCTTTAAAGGTACACACTGAATTGGGTACGGCAAAAGTTTGCCCGCCAGACCAAGCGCAATATTTTTGATCAATAGTATCAAATCCCGTTGTTTTTACTCCACCCACTGGACAATCAGCTCTAAACAAAGCCCATTCTTCACAAGCCCTATTATCTTCAAAATAGCACAAACCATACTCGCCGCCATCACCTCGTTTTTGTATAACTAAATTACCTCCTACTTTAGTACAATTCACTGAAGCCGGATTGGCTAGTTGAATTGGTGCTTGATTATTTATATTTATTGCTTGTTCTACCACAGAGTCTTTTGAAAAAATTATTCTAGACAAATAAAAAACCCCAACGGCAATAATAATTATACCAACAATTAAGATTAATGCTTTTTTCATATTTTTGTAATTTATTGGCGGCCTCATAACAAATTTCCTCATTTCTCATCTAATTATAATATAGCACTAGCGATTCTAATTTACTATTCGCCCATTTCCGCTTAATTATAGCTTACCTAAATCTAAATATTCATTAACCTTAATTTCCTTAACAAATTCTGGCATGTGACTGATAAGAATTATGGCTCCTTCATAATGATTAAGCGCTTTAGCAATCACTGGAATATGACGGAAATTTATATGATTGGTTGGTTCGTCCAAAATTAATAAACCCGGCCTCATCAATACTAGTCGAGCAAAAGCCAGCAAACCTTTCTGTCCTTCAGACAAATCTCCTATTTTACGATCCATCAAATCACCAGTTATCAAAAATCCTGCCGCTACTGATCTAATATCTTGCATACTGTGTTTATCACCACCCACACTAGTGAGCGACTCTAGCACTGTCTGTTCAAAGTCCAAATTAGAAAAGTTTTGACTATAATACCCCACTACAACCTCGCGGTTTATTTTAGCACCCTCGCTTTTATTTTCTACTAGCGATCTAAGTAATGTGCTTTTACCAATACCATTCGGACCCGATACCAGCATTCTATTTTTATGCCTTAGTACCTTATCCACTGGTTTAATAACTGGTTCGTGATTTTTAATAATTTTGACTGATTTAATATTCACGAGTTCTCCTGTAATTTCCTGCCGAGGAATAGTAAAATCTCTTATCACCTTGTCTTCTCGCCTCACTTCTACTTTATTTTCTTCCAACTCTTCTGTTTCCTCTTTTAGTTTTTTGGCTAACTGCCTCATCTTACCGCCTTTGTTAGAGAAAAAATTTACTTTATCCTTACGATCCTGAATTGTTTTTTCTAATTGAGCATTCTTTTTTATTTCTCTTTCTATCCTTTGAGCAATTTCTTCTACCACCGAATAATAATCCCCCACATAATTTTCTATTTTTTTAGTATGTACATCCAAATAAATTACACCCTCAGTAAAACAATTTAAAAAATCCGCATCATGCGAAATTACAATTACTGTTTTGTCATAAGTGATTAAAAATTGTATTAAATGATTTATTCCAGCTTCATCCAAATTATTAGTGGGTTCGTCCAGCAGTAAAATATCTGGATTTTGAATTAAAGCAAAAGCTAGTAATAGTCTAGCCTGTTGACCGCCGGATAAGTCACCCACCTTCTTATCCATTCCTATATTCAAGTTCACTACATCCAAAACTTTAGAAATTTTAGTTTTTAAACTGGGCACAACTTCGCTAAAAGCTTTGGCAAAATAATACTCTATTGTAAGCTCATAATCTTCACGTGCGATCATTTGTAAGGCTGTAGCAATAGTTGCACCGGTCTGATAAGAAATCTTACCACTCTTAGGTTGTAAACTTCCTTTGATCAAATTAAACACCGTGCTTTTACCAGCACCATTTTGCCCCATCAAAGTCACTTTGGCGCCCTTACGTACGCTAAAACTCACCTCGTCTAAAACAGGTTTTCTCTCTTGATATTCAAAAGTGACCTCATTAAATCTGAGTACTACTTCTTCAGCCATAAGTTTATAATTATAACTTTGCAACTATACAGTAATTTTCCAATTAATTCAAGGCTCTTGGCAGCCCAAAACCTAAAAACTACCTATTTTATAAGGTAGATGTGAATATTTAGGCCAATTATACTAACCAACACTACTTTTAACCCCAGCCAGATGCCCAGTGGCCCAAGAAGCCTGCAAATTAAATCCGCCAGTATAACCGTCAATATTAAGTATTTCACCGGCAAAATAAAGCCCTGGACATATTTTGGATTCCATAGTACTAGAATTAACCTCTGCTAAATCTACCCCGCCCGCTGTCACAAATTCATCTCCGGCTCGCCGACCAGTAATAATCAGGGGTAATTTTTTAAACCATTCTACAGCCTGCTGCAATTCTTTTTTACTTATTTCATTATTTTTTTTCTCGCGCAGGATGCCAAGTTGCTCTACTGCTAGAGTAGCTAGCGCTAAGGGCGTAATTTGATGCAGGGCGTACTTAAATAATTTTTTAGGATCAGATTCCATAAAATTTTTTATCTTCAGCAAAACTTCATTCTTAGATAAGTCAGGCACAAGGTCTAAATAAATTTGCAATGGTTCTGCCTCACTAAATTTTTCAAAAGCTATTAGTGATGACAAGGCAAACACAGCTGGTCCGCTCACTCCCCAATGAGTAAACACAAACGGCCCAGTAAATTTATAAATTTTTTTGCCCTTAGCTTCAAAAGTGGCTTTAGTTAAAGAAACTCCCGCCACTTCTTCTGGCCAAACTTCTTTACAATTTAAAGAGCTGAGGCTAGGTGCTAGTTCAGTAATATGGTGCCCCAAACTCTCAGCTAAGCTATAACCATCACCTGTCGAGCCGGTTTGCCGATAAGCCTGCCCGCCAGTAGTTAAAATTACCTTATCAACCGCGAGTGAAGATTTATCTTTAAAACTAATAATAAATTCTTTGCCCACCTTTTTAATACTTTTAACCTGATAATTGAATAATATTTCCGTATTATGATTTGCAAAAAGTTTTTCAAAAATACTCACCACATCCTGACCTTGATTAGAAACTGGAAAAACCCTCATATCATCTTCGCATTTCAAAGGTACCCCGTGCGCCTCAAACCACTCGTAAACTGCCAAGGGTGAAAAACTAAACATAGCTGAGCTTAAAAATTTACTGCCACGTGGATACTTACTTAAAACAATTCGCACATCTTGAATACCAGTAGTCACATTACACCGCCCGCCGCCCGAGATAATAACTTTTTTGCCCAAAGAATCATTTTTGTCTATTAAAAAAACATCCAGATCTGGATTTTGTTCATTGATAGCCGCGGCACACATCATCCCTGCTGCCCCGCCGCCTATTATCGCTACACGCATAAATAATATATAGAATTGTACTATTCTCTAATTCGCGCGAATTAGAGATAGGTTAGAAGAGATTTGACTGGTTTGGGTAATGGATCGGCTAAACGATAATACATGAGTAACGCGCGTTGATCGCGCTCCACTATACTCATATTATGTAAAATAACTAAATGTTTGGAAGTAGCCTTAAGTGAAAGCTTGATAGCGTCAGCTAATTCCCCCACCGAAGCTTCACGATGGGATCTAAGATATTTTATTAAAGCCAAGCGTCGTTTATTGGCCACAGCTTTAAGAATACGTTCTAACTCATTCATATATCTATAATATAGCATTAAGAATTAAAATTTACTATTCGCCTATTCGCGCGAATTAGAGCTAGAATCTGCAAGGATATAGAGCGCGTCCATATATCCTTTGAGAAAAATCAGAGGAACTCTACAGACTCTAAATCAAAGGTTATTTAAAAACTCATCCAAAAAAACCAGGCGCCTATTAGAAATATAACGCCGCCCCAAAGTACCTGCCCGCCTTTAAACATTTGGGCTTTTTTATTCACACGATCCGGAAACCCAACTTTTTCAATTCCCTTAAACAATGTCACCCACCCCAAAATTGTGATGACAACTCGCCAGTCGGCCACCCAGATGTTATGTGCCACAACAGTAGCTAAACCTAACAAGAAAGTAATATAACCAGTAGATATAGTAATAGTTTTATCCTCGGTGTACTCTATAATTCTGCCCAACAACTTTGCACCGATAGACATGGCACCGAGAATCATAAAAAGACTGCCCCAAAACTTTGCTAAAAAGAGTGTAATTTCCATAATTTTGTTTGTTAAAAATTATTAGCTTGATAATTTAATTATAGTAAACTCACATATTTACACTATTCGCCCGTTCGCGCGAATTAGAGCCAGACTCTATAAGGATATACAGCGCGTTTATCCTCCTCTGGAGGAAATTAGAGCCAGATTATGATAATTTAATTTTCTTAAATTTATACCACCCGACAGCTATTGGTAAAATAAAAGTCAAAATATAGTACAGATAAACATCAAATTTGTAGTAGCCAACAGCCTTAAATAGTTTAACTAAAAAAATATAGTCTAAACCTATCGCCATAATTGTCCAAATAATACCAAGGTCAATATAGCACATAAACTGTTCTCTTTTTATTTTTTTGAGCAATACCCAAAGAGTGGCAATTATTCCCAAAGGCATGACAAACCAACCAATGGCATCTGGTGATACTAAAGCGAAAAATATTATTCCCAAGACATATCCAAAAAGCCAGAGCATAAATCCCCAAAAGACTGTATTTAGAAACATTTTGCCTTTATTTGTTTCCATAGTTTCTAATTAAAATTAATTATTTTCTTTTTTTCTCCAGTTTATTTCGAAAGAAATAGAATATTTATTTAAAATTTTCCACTTAGAAAATCTAAAGCATAAAAATTGAAATTTATTTTCTGAAATTCTTCCAAACCCAAATCTATTTAAAGTTAACTCTATGTCTATTACCATATACCTTAAATTAAATTTCTATAAGGCAATAATGAGTTGAATACAAAATCCTATACCAAGAAAAGCCAAACCCCATAATCCTAAATTTCTATTCTTTAAAAATCCAACGGTAGTATAATATTTACTTTGATCTTCACTCAATTTTGGTGCTCCCTCTTTAAGAATAACCAAATCGTCATCCAAATTTTTTTTGCTCCTTACCAATGGAATAGCAAGAAATATTGTTCCTAATAAATTTAATACTAAGCTTAAAGCGTACATATTGATACAAACTAATACTTTCATACGATAAAACTATTCTTAGGGTCCTAGTGGCCAATGATAAGGCCTTGAAATTGTCGAATGACTCCGAACGCTGAATTTTAATTCCAACATTAATAGCTATATTTCTTCATATTTTTTAAGAAATATTTAAATGAATCATTATTATTTTTTGCCAAATTCACTGAATAATTAGTAACTATGTCTAATAGGAAAGGTCGCTTTTCTATATCCTTTGGTAGTAAAGAACAAAAATATTCTTTTGTAATATTATTAGTCTTTTTATTAAAGTAATTAATTTTTAGCCTTCGACTGTTTGTCCTGTCTATACCAGCTAAATACCAACTTTCAACTTCTTTGACTACCACCAATATTTTATCATTAGAAATATTTGTTAAATATTTTTTTATTTCTTGTTTTTTCTCTGTAATACAATTTAAATCGAGGTCACTAACAAAAATATAATGTTTTAATTGCTTACCCTTATTATTAATACTATTAAAAGAATCAATCCAGTTCATCAATTTCTTTTTATTTCTTGAATTCTTATAACTATCACCATTATATGAACGTATATCTATATTATCATATTTTTTTGAAAATTTATCTTTAATAATATTTTCAAAAAAAATTACATCCTCTTCCCCCTCTACCCAAATAGTTAATGTTTTATACATAACCACTCTAACTAAAATTTTGAACAAATAACTCATCTATTCCGATTTCATTTTTTAAGAAATGCTTAATTTCACTTTTTGAAGATAATTTTTCTATTCTTGAATACCCATCTTTAGTTCTTGATATAAATAAAATATTTTTTAATTCTTCAAAATGCTTTATTAATTCTGGGCTATGTGTTGATATGATAATTTGTTTTTGGCTAGATACGTCTTTAAATATTTCTGCAATTTTTGAAACCAAAGAAGGGTGTATATTCCTTTCCGGCTCTTCAATTATTGTTGTACCTCTATTACTAGTAAAATATAATGCTATTATTAATGCAATAACATTTATTGATCCGTCAGAAATACAAAAAGCAGGTAAAAAATCTTTAGAATATTTTTCCTTTAATTTAAAAAGAATTGATTTATCCAAAATTCTGTCAATGCTTATCTTATCTACAAATGGCAATAAATTATTTATTAAATTCAACAATTTCTTCTCTTTTTCTGGATCTTTTTGGATATTACTAATGACTGCGGCAATATTGCCACCATCTTCATCAAGTTCGATTTTTCCAGTAAATGGAATTGCCTTTCGAGATAGTCTTGTGTCAAAATAAAATATTTTATGTCGCCTAAATAAAAAAAGAAAGCTCATTATCCCAAAAGAAAATAAATACTGAGGCGACTCGATTATTAATTTATCTTTCATCACCTTGCGACTAAACTCGTTAAACTTTGGTGGTAACTTTTTTCTTAAGTCATCAGCTGAAAAATCACTTGAACTAACTTTTAAACCACCTTTTCTTAAATTACTAATCTTTATACTTCCGTATTTCTCTTGTTTTTTAGCAGTTTTATAAAAAATATCCAGAACATCTTTTTGAATACTGTAACCTAGACTATTTAATTTACCTTTTTTTGAATCAAAATTTAAAGAAAATTCATATATTATCTCATCAACAAAATAATTTTTATTTCCTATGCGGATCTCATCCCAATTTGTTTCAACCTTACAAATTACTTTTATATTAAATATTTTACTTTTACCTATTTTGATATTCCTAAAATAATCTACCCCTCCCTGCATAGAGACGGCATTTTCTAATCCACCTTCTTCGAGATCACGTAAAAATTTAAAAATTTCAATAAAATTAGATTTTCCTGATGCATTACCTCCTATTATTATATTTAATCTATTTAACTTAATATCTAATTTATCAAAACTTTTAAAATTCTTCACCACAATTCTTTTAATCATATATTTAAATCAAATGATTAGTACTTTTATATATAACGTTCATATTTTTTACTCTAAGGGTTGAGATTCAAATTGGCTGCGGGACTTGGATTCGAACCAAGATACTCGCCTCCAGAGGGCGATGTCCTACCATTAGACGATCCCGCAATGTTATTAATCTACTACTTGCCCACCCAAAGACGTGAGAACACTTGAAAATAAATCCGGCACACCTGTTGGCTCTTGTTTAATTATACTGGTTACTATTAAAGGTACCCCTACTGTCTGCTGCAAGGCTTGCTCAATAATTTGCTTTACCTTATGATCTGCCACTCTTTCCTGATGCAATTTATATTGGAAAGATATGGTAAGAGTATTATTTTTTAAACTAGTCGGCTCGGCAATGGATAATATGAATGACAATGAATGATTTATTTCTTTAATCTTAGCCACTACTTGATTCCATTGCTTTTGTATTTGCTCTAAAGATAAATCAACTGATTTGTTGCCTTCTACAGTAGGCTCTTTTTTACTAACAGATACTGATGCCTTAGTCCCCAGAGCCTCATTTTTTGTATTAGTCGTAGCACTTTCCCCCACTCCAGCTAATTCCACAACTGCCACTTCTAAAGGCAATTGCGGTATATCACTTTGCCGTAAATTCGCCTCTAAGTCAAGCCAACACTCCAGCATTTGCTGTAAGCGGCTTTGGGTTAAGTCAGAAGCTAAGGCTTTAAGATCTGGCACGCCCTCACCAATTAATTCCAAAGTGGAATAGTCAGCCAAATTGCCACCTAACTTTATTAATAATAATTTGCGGAAAATTTCCAAGACTTGGCGATAGAAATATCCTATCTCCCCGCCCTCTATCACAAAATCATTTATTAGTTTCACTGCTTCAGCTGCTTGCCGCGCTACTAAGTGCGCTACAAAAACAGCGGCTAATTTTATATCTGAGTGCGGCAATATTAAGCTAGCTGTTTCGCGAGTGATATGTTTCTCACCTAAAGAAATTAATTTTCCTAAATAACTTTCCGCGTCTCTGGTAGAACCAGCTGCTAAATATGCCACTTCGGCTATCACATCTTCGTCTATTTTAATATTTTCTAATTTTGCCAAATGCTCTAAGCGTTCTTTGAGTTCTGGTAGTTTCAACGGCTTAAAATCAAAACGCTGACAGCGAGAAATAATAGTATCTGGTAATTTGTGAACTTCGGTTGTCGCTAGAATAAAAATTACATGAGCCGGCGGCTCTTCTAAAGTTTTAAGTAGTGCATTAAAAGCTTCAGTAGTGAGCATGTGCACCTCGTCTATAATCACAACTTTGAATGGCGACCTTGTAGTGCCTGTGGGAATATGCTCGCGCAGTTCGCGTACATCATCTATACGCCTATTAGAAGCCGCATCTATTTCTATTACATCTAAAGATCGCCCGCTAGTAATAGCCACACACGAATCACATTTGTTACACGGTTCACTTTCACCCTTTGATCTTTTTTCACAATTCACTGCCTTAGCTAAAATTCTAGCCAAAGTAGT
>Ga0172379_10007682_pt1 | contig 13892 bp, 9 predicted proteins | sample GrowelOW334metaG_FD_119756 | JGI IMG/M metagenome (GOLD analysis project Ga0172379, IMG submission 119756) | Groundwater microbial communities from an aquifer near a municipal landfill in Southern Ontario, Canada - Groundwater well OW334 metaG | ecosystem: Environmental > Aquatic > Deep... | reverse complement strand
CTCAACTAAAGGGTGCGTACCTACGTGTTACTACCTCGTTCGCCAAGGGTCTAAACCCTTTCGACTTGCATGCCTTATCCACGCCGCCAGCGTTCATCCTGAGCTAGGATCAAACTCTAAAATTAAATCAAAAATAAATTTTGATATTTGTAGAACGGAACAAAACAAAAAATAGTTTATTATTTTTCGTAACCTGCTCAATCCTAGACTCAGTTTTTTCGAAATCACTTATATTATTACTTGAACTTGCAATTACCCAAAAACCTTACCGAGGTTCAAATTGGGTAATTTCTTTCTTGTACTTATTATTTCAAGATGTCAATGAACTCTAAAAATCGCCCCACCTAAGGGGCGAAATCTAGTATATGCTTTTTAAATTAAACGTCAACCCCGTACTGAAAATTGACATGGGGATAACCTGTGCTACAAAGTAGCAATGTCAATTTCTAGTACGGGGTCAACCCCCCAATTAAGCGGTTTGGGGAGAAGGTGTGGAAGGAGGGGTTTGGGTCAAGCTAGCTTTGGCTTTAGATAATTGTCTATAAACATAAACCCAAGCAAAAGTGCTGACTGGTACTGACACCAAAAGGCCGACTCCAAAAGCCAAAACTCCAAGTATATTTACGAGTCCCAAAACAATAAAAAAACCAACAAGTTTCCAAAACTTACCTTTGGTTATGGCGTAGCTTTCTTTCATCGCTAACATCGGGGTTGTGTTGGTATCTATCAAAATAAGTGAGGCGAAGGAAAATCTAATTGCCCAAAAAATACCAGGGAGGATAAGTAAAATTAAACCTCCAATTACGGTTAGGAGAGTCAATATGCAAGTCCCCAAGTATCTCCAGAAAAGTTTGTATTCTTTAAATATTTCTGAAAATTTTGGGCTTTCTCCGTCTGACATTCTCAAAAATATTTTAGTGTAGCCTATTCTGATGATGACAGAAAATATCACAGCAAAAAGTCCAAACAAAAATGGAGTACGGGTTAGTGAACCGACTGCTAAAATAAGAAGGGTGCTAAACAAGACAATTTCTAGATGCTCTTTTGCTTTGCTCCAGCCGTATTTTATTGATTCTTCTATTGAAAACATAAAATTTAGTTAATTTGTAAAGTACTTAAATTATAACATAAATAAGCAAAACTGTGCTACTATAAGTTAAATATGAATAAAAAGAAGTCTGGGCGCATAGGCGGGGGAAATAATAAATTAACAGGGATAATCAAAATCACAGCCAAACCACTTGGTTTTTTGGTAGTAGACGGACTAAAGAGCGACAATGATGTCATAATATTTGAAGAAAATTTAAATTGTGCTCTTGATAAAGATGAAGTAGAAGTAGAGATTATAGGAAAAGACAGGGACAGAAAAAAAGGCAGAGTAACAAAAATAATCAAAAGAAGTAAAACCAATTTTGTCGGTACTTTAGAAAAACCTGCCTTGCCGGCAGGCAGGTTTGGTAATGGTTTCATCTTTGTTCCCGATGATTTTAAATTTTATAAAAAAGTTGATTTGTTGCCGACCTCTGATATTGGAAAACTTGAAGAAGGTGTCAAAGTTTTGGCCGAAATAAATTGGACTAACCCCAATCTTAATCCTAAAGGTAAAATACTAAAAATAGTCGGCAAAAAGGGTGATCATGAGACCGAAATGCAGTCTATTCTTTTAGATAAAGGCATTGTTTACGACTTCCCTACTAAAGTTGAAGAAGAAGCTCAGGAAGTAGCTAGAAAGTTTAGAAACGAATCTGGAAGCGAGATAAGCGAAGCTTCTTGGGAGCGGACAGATTCTGTTTCGAAACTTTCAGAAAGAAGAGACTTCAGAAACATAACCACTTTCACAATAGATCCCAAAGATGCCAAAGATTTTGACGACGCTCTTTCTTATGAAGATTTGGGTGGAGGTCCCGACGCAAAGGACGGGGCAGGCAAGATAAGAGTTGGGGTGCATATTGCTGATGTTTCGCATTTCGTCAGACCCGGGACAGCTTTGGATGCAGAAGCTTTGGACAGGAGTTTCTCCACTTATTTGGTTGATCGGACTATACCAATGCTCCCTGAAGTTTTGAGCAATGAGTTGTGCTCGCTTATGCCCAACGTAGATCGTTTCGCTTTTTCGGCTGTTTTTGATATCAAAAAAGATACTGGTGAGATCTTGGATCGTTGGTTTGGTAAAACTATAATCAATTCTAATAAAAGATTTAGTTATGAAGAGGCTCAGGAATTATTAACCTCATCCCGCTCTGCTTCGCAGAGCGACCCTCTCCTAGAATCAGTAGAGGGTAAAAATGCAGCCCTTCCCCTGCATCTAGGGGAAGGGCAGCTTGCCGAAGGCAAGCGGGATGAGGTTTTTAGGAATCCGCTCAGTGAGCTAAATCGTATCGCCAAAATATACAGAGAAGAAAATAAAAAGAACGGAGCGATAGAATTTGAAACTGATGAAGTGAGATTTGAACTTGATGAAAAGGGTGCTCCGGTCCGTATTTACAAAAAAGCCCGATTGGACACTATGAAAATGATCGAGGAATGGATGCTCCTCGCCAATCGCGAAGTAGCTAAATTTATAAGTGATAAAATCGGCAAAAAAGGTGGAGCAGGCATATTCCGTATTCACAAATTACCCAAAATGGAACGCATTGAGGAATTGGCAGTTTTTGTGAGAGCTTTAGGTCATGAATTACCTATCAAAAATGGCGAGGTCACAGCTCGTGACATAAATGCATTACTCAAACAAATTGAGGGTCACGCTTCGGAATCTTTGATCAAGACCGCGACCATCCGCTCTATGGCCAAAGCAGTTTACTCGACCAAAAATATCGGCCATTTTGGTTTGGCTTTCAAATATTATACGCATTTCACTTCCCCAATCAGACGTTACCCAGACCTCATGATCCATCGCATATTAGAAAGATATTTAAACAACGAACCTATTCCTAAAAATGAATTTGTTAAATTTGAAAAAATAGCTCAAGAAGCGAGTGACAAAGAAGTGATCATCGCTGAAGCTGAACGCGACAGTATCAAATACAAACAAGTAGAATTCATGCAAAATAAAATCGGCCAAGAATTTGATGTAGTTATTTCTGGCGTGACTGAATGGGGCATGTATGTCGAAGACCCTGAGACCAAAGTTGAAGGCTTAGTGCGCATCAAAGATCTGGGTGACGACTTCTACAAATTAGATCAAAAAAATTATTGTATCGTCGGTCAAAATACTAAAAAGAAATTCTCCCTCGGCGACTCGCTCCGTGTGACTCTCACTTCTGCCGACCTCGACCGCAAAACTCTAGATTTTAAACTCGTGTAATTTTTATTTTATGCGATATATCGATAGAAATAGAATTCACAACATTTGTGACGGCCGTCATATTTGTAACCGAAAGAAAATAAAAACAAGAATGCCCCGAGGGTTAGTCGGGGCATTGAGCGGAAAAATTGATTTGGAAAGTTAGGTCTTGTTAACTTCCCAGTAATCCACGTAGAACGGGATTCCATTTCTATCATGCCTATCTATGGCTATGAGAAATCTCATGTTTGAAGTTCTGTGCCACTCTACTTCCAAATCGATCGCTCGATCTTCGTCTCTGTAGCCAATGGCCTCGTCTTTGCATGGGTAAAGACTATAAGCAATAGTCTTGCCGCGATTGTCGTACTCCGATTGAAAATGACAAAAGTGGATTCTCTCCCAGGTTTTGCCACTCATGACTATCACAGCTTTTTGATAGTCACTTACGCCTGATCGGCAGATTTCTTCTATGCCCTTGTCTGCCAAAGTTTGGGCGACTTTGGATATCACGACCGGCCCTTTTTTGAATTCCATGGTGCTACCTCTTTTGTTTTTATACCATAATTATTTAGCTACCGCTACTGCTTCATCAAATTCGATAGAGAGTAAGCGGGAGACAGAGTCGTGACCCATGGTGACGCCGTAGATGACACCAGCGCGCGACATGGTTTCGCGGTTGTGTGTGATGAGTATGAGTTGAGAGACTTTGGAAAGCGATTCAATCATATCGCCATATTTTTTGGAGTTGGCTTCGTCCAAAGCGGCGTCGGTTTCATCTAAGATAATAAATGGTGGTGGATTGACTTGAGATATGGCAAAAAGTAGAGCAATCGAAGTCAAAGCTCTTTCACCACCTGAGAGCATATCCAAACCTTTAGTCCTCTTGCGTGGCAATGATACTGAAATTTCTATACCTTCCCTCGCCTCACCGTAGCCCTTTTCGTTCATAGCTAAAATAGAATTTCCAATGCTGTCATCGAGTTCATCGTCCGAGTCGTTTTTATTGTGGCGAAGGCGGGTCGGTTCCTTTATCACTTCCAACTTGGCTTCGCCGCCTCCAAACATCAGTGCAAAATATTCATGAAAAGTGTTGTTTATTTTTTCTACCCCTTGTTTGAATTCTATATCCAATTTTTCTAATAATTCCTTTATGAGAATTTCTAAAGATTCGGCTGATCTTTTCAAGTCTTCTAATTCTTTTTGTAAAAACTCATCTCTCTCGACAGTTTCTCTATATTCTTTGGAAACTTCGGCTCCACCGCCACCTCCCAGCTCTTCCAATCTGATTTTCATTTTTTCGAGCTCTTTCCTCCTCTCAAGTTGCCTATCTCTCTCTTCTTCTCCCCTCTCCTTCGCAAGAAGAGGGGTATGGGGTGAGGTCGTATCCAAAATATCATTCTCAAAACCCAAAATAGCAGTGCCCAAAAGCACACCCCCTTCTGCAATTTCTCTTTTCCAATCGTTTTCTTCGATAGAGAGTCGGTGTTCTTTTTCTTTCAATAATTCCATCTTGTTTCGAGCCTCACTTTGTTCTGCTGAAATTTTGAATATATTTTTTTCGGCTTCACGACTTGAATCTTTTTCTTTCTCTATGGAGTTTTTGATTCTTTGATATTCTGAATTTAATTCGGTCAAAACTAACTCAATATTTTTAATTCTTTCTTCCACTTCTTTTTTGCTATTTTCCAATTTATCATTGAGCGAAATCAATTCATCTAAATTTTTATTTTCAAAATTGGTTTTATGGCTGGCGATAAAATTCTTGACTCTTTCAATGATTTTAATCACTTCAGAATAAGTAGAGATTTCTCTTTCCAAATCTTCAACTTCTCTCAAAAGAATAGTTTTGCTTTCTTCTGATTTTTGGTCTAACTTTATTTTTTCTATACTTCTTTGGTTGGCACTTATTTCACCTTCGATTTTACCAACCTCTCTATAAAGCTGGTCTTTTTCTTCTCTCTCTTTTTTTATTTTGTTTTCAATATCTATAAGCTCTTCACTTTTTTGGTCTTTTTGGGCTGAAGTAGCCAAAATATTTTTGGCTGCTTCCATCTCTTTCCCCAATTTTTCTAACTTTTCTTTTACTGGGCTTTGTTCAGTTTCGATCTCTTTCCTTTGGGTCTCTAAATAAATTTGTTCTATTTTTAAGTATTCTCTATAAAATTTGACCAATTTCAGACGTAATTCTTCAGCTTTTTCTACTTTTTCGACTTGTTTCTTTAAAAATTTGATATGCGGAGCGATCTCGCGTCGTAATGATTCTACTTGTTTTATATTTTCCTCGGTTTTTAAAAGTTTCCGCCCACTTTCTTCTCTTTTGTATTGATAAATCTTGAGCCCCAAAGCGTCTTCTATCATTTCTTTGCGCTCTTTCATATTGGCAGACAAAATCCGATCTGCTTCGCCTTGAGAGATGATATGGTGACCAGAAGCGCCAATATGAGCTTCAGCGAGGAGTTCGATGATATCTTTGAGTCGCACCAATGAGCCATTCAAATAATATTCGTTACCGCCGTCGCGGTTGACTACTCTTTCTATTATTATTTCTTCAAAATCCATACCGCCACCAAAATTTTGAAATAGATTTTTGCTGTTATCAAAAACCAATTTTACATTGGCTCGATTTGATCTGCCTATTTCGCTTGAACCGTTCCATATCAAATCTTCCCCGCGTTTGCCACGCATAGATTTGATGGATTGTTCGCCTAGAGCGAAGCGAAAAGCTTCGGCCACGTTTGATTTGCCGGAGCCGTTGGGGCCGACGATAGCTGTCACTCTGGATTTGAAATGCAGTTCGGTTTTTTTGGCAAAACTTTTGAAACCCGATATCTCTAACGATTTAAGCATGATACATTTATTATATATTATCAAAAAACAAATGCTAATTTTTCTCGCTTAACCCTATTTCATGGGACCCACTCGATTCAAAATTAACATTTTTTTTGATCAAATTTTACAAAAAAGCGAACCGCCATCAGGAGGATGGCGGTAAGATCAACTCGATATCGTCAATTACGATCGTAATTGACTTCTCCTCAACGAGGCGGGCGGGCGGTCTGTGTCTTTCGCATAAAGCCAAGTAACTACCTTCTCCCGACTCCGCCAAGAAATCGGCTACTTTGCCACAGTACAAAGGGCCACTCTGTGAATCATAGTCTATGTTTGCGCAACATTGATAGACTTCTTCCTCTGTCGTTTTTCGAAAACGAAGAGAATTGATTTCGACCTTTTGGCCATTAGGGATAAAATCCCTTTGAAGATTTTTTGCTGTATTTTTATTCATCTTCTTCTCTAAAAGAAAAATAACACAGAAATGTCGCCACTACAAACTATTTTATTCCCACCCCTTTTCTTTGAGAGCGTTGCGAGCCGCCGACTGTTCAGCGTCTTGTTTGGATTCACCTTCGCCTTCGGCGACCAATTTTTCTTTTAAAAATACGCCGACGGTAAACTTCTTGTCATGATCAGGCCCAACTTCTTTGGTAGTTTTATATGAAGGAGTTGTGCCTTCTGCATCTTGAGCTTTTTCTTGAAATTTACTTTTGGCGTCAACCCAAAGTTCCTCTTTGACTATTTTGTAAGTCATAGGAGCAATATATTTCAATATGAAATCACGAGCTTTTTCGTAACCTGAATCCATATAAATAGCGCCGATGATAGCCTCTAGAGCATTGGCCAGTATGTATTGGCGAGCCCTACCTTCGTCTTTGGCCTCACCTTTGGAAAGTAACAAAAAGTCATTTACATTCAAATTTTTGGCGACCTCGGCACAAGTCTGAGCGTTGACCAAGGCGCTACGGATAGAAGTCAGATCACCCTCATTTTTTTCTGGGTATTCGTTGTATAAATAATGAGTGATAGCCAATTCCAAAACCGCATCTCCCAAAAATTCAAGACGCTCGTTGTGTTTACCTTTTAAACTTTTGTGTTCATTCAAAAAAGAACGATGAGTGAAAGCTTGTTTCAAGATCTCTTCATCATTAAATTTCAAGCCAATAGTCCTTTCGAATTCTCCAAAATCTTTTTCTTTCATGCCGGTTAATTTTAAGTTTTGACTAATATGTTGATAGCTTTGGTTATAATGGGCAAAATATCTCCATAAAAATTTAATCCTAGTATCTCTTGAAGCTTGAACCATCGGACTTCGTCCAACCCGCCTTTGTCTTCTTTGTTTTCAAGAGTCAAATCTTCAAAAGGCGCTTCCGCCAAAAAATAAATCACGTGTTTGGAAAGTTTGCCTTTTTCTGGGTGGAAAGTTTCGTAAGTGTTGTCTCCCAAATTTTCCTTGGGCTCTATCATTAGACCCAACTCTTCTTTGGCTTCACGGATTATACCTTCATGTTCGGTCTCACCATTTTCTAGTCTGCCTTTGGTTAAAGTCCAATGACCAAAAATATCATGCACTAAGGCCACAAAAACTTCACCTTCATGACGTGCATAGACTACTGCTCCGACCAAAGTTTCTTTGGTGACAGTGGTTTTTTTATCGCTAGCTTTGTCGTCTTTACCGGGTTCACCCATTTCTTTGTAAACTGCACCCAAAACTCCGTTTATGAATTTACCAGAAGTTTCTCCACCAAATTTTTTGGCTAATTCGATCGCTTCATTGATGGCGACTTTAGGAGGCACTTGTTCACGGTTAGAAAACAGGAGTTCAAAAAGACCGATACGCAAAATATTGCGGTCCATGACACTGATCTTCTCGATTGGCCATTCTGGAGCAGCAGAAACAATGACATTATCTATATCTTTTTGTTTTTCTAGCACACCTTTCAAAAGACTTTGCATGAAATTGTCACTTTCCGATCCAGGAGCAAATTCGGAAGCATTGCGATGGAGAATTTCTTCGGGATTTATTTGTTGTTCACTAAAATCCCACTCGTATAGAGTTTGGAGTACAGTTGATCTTGCAAGGTGCCTGTTTGCCATTTTGAAATTTCTAATTATTCTAATTGTACTAAATTCTAAACAAAAACCCAAACCACAATCCCCAATTTTAGAAATTACGAAGTTAAGACTTATTTAGAACAGATAGGACAATAAGAAATTATTTTGCTGCCTTTGCTTTCTCTTTAGTTTTCTTTTCTTTCTTGGCAATTTTAGCATGTACGTCCAAAACCTGACGGCCTTTGTACTTGCCACAAACTTGGCATACTGAATGCTGCCCCTTAGGGCTACCACATTCTTTGCAAAGAGTAAGTGAAGGCGCCACCAATGCGTGGTGACTTCTTGTGTTGCCTCTTTGGCTTCTTGTATGTCTCATTCGGACTACCATACGGACATACTAATATATTTAATAAAATAAGGCAAATCTTACAGCTTCTTACAAAATGACTTGCGGTGAATAGGAGAAAGCCCGTGTTTTTGGATAAGGGAGTAGTGGAGCTTTGTACCATACCCCTTATGAGTCTCAAAGCGGTAGTGGGCGTATTTTGAGCCCAGACGGGCCATCAACTGATCTCGAAGTACTTTGGCGACAATAGAGGCGCAGGCTATAAAGACATTCTTTTCGTCTCCTTTTATGATAGTTTTTTGATTTTTGAATTCTTTTGGAGCTTTTAAAAGCCCATCTAATCTCAAATTACAATGACGGCCATTGTAATTTGAAGTGTGGTGTAATTTTTTTAAACAGTCGGCAATCCCTTTGCGAATAGCAAAACTAATCCCCTTTTTATCTATTATTTTATTTGAAATGTGAGCGACATTAAAAAATACTTTTCCTGCTTTTTTTAAAACTACAAATTTTTTATAAATTTCTGCTCTTTTTTGGGGATTAAGTTTTTTGGAGTCTCGTAGTTTATTGTCAAAAATATTTCGCAAGAGCCACTTTTCTATTTTTTGCTCAGCTCCAAAAACACCGACCGTGACCGGCCCAGCCAATGGTCCCCGCCCTGCTTCATCTATACCGATTACCCATTTCATCATACCAACAGATTAACATAAAATAGTTTGCCCCCGTCTCTCTCGAAACGGGGGCTGAGTCCGGCGCTACTTGTTGTCGTGCTCCTTGGCGGCTGTCTGGGTGACGGCCGCCGGAGGGGAATGGATGAGCATGCGAACACCTCGCGCGAACAAAATACGAACCTGAAATAAATATAACAAAAACCAAAAAACGGTCAAGTCTTGTGTGGATAGCCTAAAAGCTATAAGCTATAAATATGAAATTTACTCATTTGCATACTCACTCGCACTATTCCCTCCTGCAAGCTTTACCAAAATTGCCCGACCTCATACAAGCAGCCAAAAAAAACGAGATGGAAGCCTTGGCTCTAACCGATAACGGCAACATGTACGGCACCATTGAATTTTATAAGGAATGCCAAAAGCAAGGGGTGAAGCCTATCATAGGGGTAGACGCTTATCTGGCTTCTCGCACCCGATTTGATAAACAAGCCGGAGTAGATAAAGATCGATTCAGATTGGTTTTGCTTTGCAAAAATAATATTGGTTACAAAAATCTTTTGAAATTGGTAACCGCATCATATTTGGAAGGATTTTATTACAAACCCCGCATCGATCTGGAACTTTTGGAAAAATACCACGAAGGTTTGATCTGCATCTCTAGTTCATGGAGCGGTGATATTTCTACTGCTTTGCGAAATAAAAATACCGAACTGGCTGAAGCTTTGGTAGAAAAATATCAAAATATTTTTAAGAATGATGATGGAGGTGATTTTTATATCGAAATTACCAAACACCCAGAACTTGCCGAGCACAACGAACACATGCAAGTGTTGGCAGATTTTGCCAAACAAAAAAACGTGCCGATAGTGGCTGCTCACGATGTTTATTATATCGCCCCAGAAGATCGAGATGCCAAAAATACTTTGATGGCGGTTCAAAATGGAGGAGAATTCAGAGCCGCCTCCACCCAAGGCTTCGGTGGACCAACAGAAGAAGACTTTTCTTTTCTTTCAGATGACGAAATAAAAGAAAGATTCAAAGATATGCCAGAAGCGGTTTTCAATAATCACAAAATCACGGCTCTTTGCAATTTGGAGTTGGAACTTGGCAAATGGGCTTTCCCTGATATCAAACTCTCATCTGGTAAAAGTTACGACCAAGAATTAAGAGATCTGGCTTATGAAGGGATAGAAAAAAGAGGTTTAGAAAAAAGTGACGAAGTGGTAAAAAGATTGGAGTACGAACTCGGGGTTATCCAATCCAAAGGTTACTCGCCATATTTTTTGGTAGTAGCCGACCTTTTGAATTATGCTCACGACCATGGCATTTTGACCAACATCAGAGGTTCGGTTTCGGGTTCGCTCACTACTTATGTTTCGCATATCACCAACATCAACCCATTGGAATACGAGATTCCTTTTGAAAGATTTTTAAATCCTGATCGACCTTCGGCTCCCGATATCGATATGGACTTCGCTGATAATAGACGAGATGAAATGGTTGAATATGTCAAACAAAAATACGGCGCAGACAAAGTGGCTCAAATCGGGACTTTCGGGACCATGATGGCGCGAGGTGGTGTCAGAGATACCGCTCGAGCTCTTGGTTTTGCTTACACGATCGGTGATCGGATCGCCAAACTCATCCCTATGGGTGCTCAAGGTTTCCCTATGACTATCGACCGAGCTTTGGCCGAAGTACCTGAACTTTTGGAACTTTACAAAAAAGATGTCGATTCCAAAAAAATAATAGACATGGCCAAAAAAATAGAAGGTTGTGCCAGACATATCGGAGTACACGCCGCCGGTATCGTCATCAGTCCGACTGATTTGACTGACTTCACTCCTCTGCAATTTGATCCCAAAGGCGAAGGCAAGATCATCACTCAATATGATATGTATAGTGTCGATGAAAACGGCGCCGGGCTTTTGAAATTTGATTTTCTAGGTTTAAAAAATCTTTCCATTATTTCTGCCGCTGTCGCCCTCATCAAAACTACCAAAGGAGTAGAAATCGATTTGGACAAAATGCCAATTGACGACAAAAAAACTTTTGCGATGTTGGCCCGAGGTGAAACTCAAGACCTCTTCCAGCTCAACGGTGATGGCATGACTAGATTTTTGGTGGAACTAGTACCAGAAACTATCCACGATATAAACGCGATGGTGGCGCTCTATCGACCAGGCCCTCTGCAATTTATACCGATGTTTATAGAGCGCAAACATGACCCTTCCAAGATTACTTACCCAGATCCAGCTCTTGAACCGATCCTCAAAAAAACCAACGGGATCTTAGTTTATCAAGACGACCTTTTGATGATGGCCAACAAACTAGCTGGTTATAGTTGGGGCGAAGTCGATAAATTCCGCAAAGCGGTGGGCAAAAAAATTCCCGAAGAGATGGCTAAACAAAAAGAAAAATTTATCGCCGGTTGTATAGAACATTCCAAATGGTCAGAAAAAAAAGCCAAAGAAGTGTGGAAATGGATTGAACCTTTTGCTTCGTACGGTTTCAACAAAGCGCATTCAGTTTCTTATGGTCGAGTGGCTTATCAGACCGCCTATCTCAAAGCCAATTTCCCTGGTGAATACATGCGAGCGGTACTTTCGGCTGAATCGGGAGATACCGAAAAAGTCGCCATCTCTATCGCCGAATGTAAACGTATGGGTATCAAAATATTACCGCCCGATATCAACGAGAGTTTTTCTGATTTTACTCTTATCAAAAAAACAGATGAAGAATTAAAAAATGAGGGCGAGACTATAAGATTTGGACTAACTACTATCAAAAATTTTGGTGAGGGCATCTCTGGCATCATCACAGCCGAAAGAAAACAAAATGGTAAGTTTAAATCATTAGAAGATTTTTTAACACGCATTCAAGATCGTAATTTAAATAAAAAATCGATGGACGCTCTGATCAAAGCTGGAGCTTTTGATAATTTTGGTGAACGAGGCCAAATGATTGCCAATATGGATCGACTTTTGGAATACAACAAAGAAGCGGTGGGCAACAAAAACCAAGACTCTCTTTTCAATTTATTGAGCAATCAAGAGACTCATTCACCATTGCATTTGAACCCATCAGAGCCTATCACTTTGACTGAAAGATTGGCTTGGGAAAAAGAGCTCTTGGGCTTGTATGTCTCAGGCCATCCCCTAGAGCAATTCAAAGAAAAATTGGCGAATCAAAAAAATAGCATCAAAAATATAAAAGAAAATGCCAAAGAAAACGAGACAGTGGTAGTCGGTGGTCTCATACAAAGCATACGCGATATTTTGACCAAAAACGGCGACAAAATGTATTTTGTGAAATTTGTTGACTTAACCGATGAAATTGAACTTGTAGTTTTTCCTCGCACTCTTCAAGAATTTTCTAGTATTTTTGTCCCCGATGAATGCATTGCTGTCAAAGCTCGTGTCTCTCTACGCAACGGCGAAAAGTCTCTGATTGCCGAAAAAGCCAAGAAGTTGTAATATTTATTTATGAATAAAAATATTGAATTAGTGAGACATTCGCTCTCGCACCTTATGAGTATGGCGGTATCCGAACTTTATCCAAACGTTGGTTTGGGAGTTGGGCCGGTTATTGAAAACGGCTTTTACCAAGACTATGATTTGCCCGAAGTGATCAATCCCGAAATTTTACCCAAACTGGAAAAGCGCATGCGTGAGCTCATCAAAAAAGACATCAAATTTGAACAGCATGACATGAGTTTTGATGAAGCTTTGAAGCTTTACAAAGACGACCCTTACAAAACCGAACTTATAAATGATCTGAGAGAGGCTGGAGAAAAAAATGTCAGTTTTTATAAATCTGGCGATTTTGACAATCTCTGCCTCGGCCCGCATGTCGCATCTACCAAAGAGATTGATCCACAAGCTTTCAAACTCACCCATGTCGCTGGCGCCTATTGGCGCGGTGATGAAAAAAACAAAATGCTCACTCGCATTTACGGCTTAGCTTTTGAAACCAAAGAAGAACTTGACGCGTATCTTTTACAGAGGGAGGAGGCAGAAAAAAGAGACCACAAAAAGTTGGGTAAAGAAATGGGTTTGTTTACTATTTCTGAATTAGTCGGCAAAGGTTTGCCTATGTATTTACCCAAAGGCAACATCATCCGCACCGAATTGGAAAATTTCATCAGAGCCGAAAAAGAAAAACTAGGTTATTCATTTGTCACTATTCCGCACATTGCTAGAAAAGAGCTTTATATAAGGAGTGGTCATTTGGGCAAATATGACGCCATGATGCCGATCATGAAAGACAACAATGGCGAAGAATTTGTGCTCAAAGCTATGAACTGTCCTCATCATTTTGAAATTTATAATGCCGAGCCTCACAGCTATCGTGATTTGCCTTTACGTATAGCTGAAAACACTGTGGTTTATAGGAACGAGAAAAGCGGTGAGCTCTCTGGCCTTTTGCGAGTCAAAGGTTTGTGCCAAGACGACACTCACCACATCATCCGAGAAGATCAGATTGAATCAGAAATCGAGATGATCTTGGGTTTGATGCAAAAAGTTTATGGTATTTTTGGTTTCAATGATTACAAAGTTGAAATTTCTATCCGTGATCCCAAAAATAAAGAAAAATATTTTGGAGATGATATTGTTTGGCAAAAAGCTGAAGAGATTCTGGTTGAACAAGTCAAAAAATGGAATGTACCTTACAGTATCGAAGAAGGCGAAGCCGCTTTTTATGG
>Ga0172379_10007681_pt1 | contig 13896 bp, 11 predicted proteins | sample GrowelOW334metaG_FD_119756 | JGI IMG/M metagenome (GOLD analysis project Ga0172379, IMG submission 119756) | Groundwater microbial communities from an aquifer near a municipal landfill in Southern Ontario, Canada - Groundwater well OW334 metaG | ecosystem: Environmental > Aquatic > Deep... | reverse complement strand
AGGTGTTTCCTGTGTGAATGCGCTCTCCAATCATCTTCGGGCAGAAATTCACCGGGATGGCAATATCTGGGAACAGATGTATTCAAAGGGCGCTCCGCTCGGTGATGTCAAGATTATCGGGCCAACGAACCATACCGGAACAACCATTACTTTCATTCCTGATGACACCATCTTTACCACTACAGAATTCAAATTCGATATCCTCTCGGCCCGTCTGCGGGAATTGGCCTTCCTGAACAAAAAAATCAGGCTTTCACTCACTGATGAAAGAATTAAGGAAGCTGATGGCACCTCTAAACAGGAGGTTTTCTATTCGGAAGCCGGATTATCAGAATTCGTTGATTATCTGGATGGTACCCGTGAAAGGATCATCGAGGAGACCATTCATATCTCTACCGAGAAAAACGATGTTCCTGTCGAGATAGCCATGTGTTACAACAACTCATTCACTGAAAACGTACACTCTTACGTCAACAATATCAACACCATTGAGGGTGGAACACACCTGACGGGTTTCAGAAGGGGCCTCACGAGAACGCTCAAAAGCTATGCCGAAAACAGCGGGATGTTTCAGAAACTGAAATTTGAAATTGCGGGGGATGACTTCCGTGAGGGATTGACTGCCGTCATTTCCTGTAAAGTTCAGGAACCTCAGTTCGAAGGTCAGACCAAAACCAAACTCGGCAACTCTGAGATCAGTGCTTCTGTCGACCAGGCTGTGAGCGAAATGCTCAGCAACTATCTGGAGGAGCATCCTCGTGAAGCAAGAATCATCGTCAACAAAGTCATCTTAGCTGCAACGGCCAGACACGCCGCCCGCAAGGCCAGAGAACTAGTCCAACGTAAAAACGTACTTACCGGAAGCGGACTGCCCGGAAAACTGGCCGACTGTTCAGAGAAAGATCCTGAGCGTTGCGAACTGTTCCTCGTGGAGGGAGATTCTGCGGGTGGAACAGCCAAACAAGGCCGAGACGGAAGCTTTCAGGCTATTCTCCCCCTGCGCGGAAAGATCCTCAATGTGGAAAAAGCGATGCCCCACCGGGTTTTCGACAGCGAAGAGATCCGTAATATCTATACCGCGCTGGGTGTGTCTATAGGTACTGACGAGGACCCAAAAGAGCTCAATATTTCAAAATTAAGATACAACAAGATCATCATCATGACGGATGCCGATGTCGACGGATCGCACATTGCCACCCTCATCATGACCTTCTTCTTCCGCTACATGCACGATCTGATCATGAACGGGCATATTTATATCGCCACACCTCCGCTTTACCTTGTCAAAAAAGGGAAACAGGAGCAATATTGCTGGACAGAAGCGCAACGGCTGAGAATCATCGAGGATTGGGCCGGTGGTAACGAGAAAAGCGTGCATGTGCAGCGCTACAAAGGTTTGGGAGAGATGAACGCAGAACAGCTCTGGGACACGACGATGAATCCGGAAAGACGTACTCTGCGCCAGGTTGAGATCGAAAATGCCGCCGAATCCGATCACGTCTTTTCGATGCTGATGGGCGACGAAGTACCTCCGCGCAGAAAGTTTATCGAAGACAACGCGACCTACGCGAATATTGATGTTTAATGAATCTCTGTGTTTTCTCCTCCTCCAGCAACGCCATTCCTGAAATCTATTTCGAGGAGGCCCGTAAATTGGGCCAGCTCATTGGTGAATCAGGCTGGAACCTGATCTATGGGGGAGCAAATGTTGGTTTGATGCATGCATGCGCCGAATCAGCCCGGGAATATGGGTCAAAGACAGTTGGAATTATACCTGAACTGATTCATGCGCACCGGCTCTCCAATCCAAACGACCACGAGCAGATTATAACACCCAACATGCGGGAACGCAAATACCTGATGCGCAAACGCTCCGATGCCTTCATTGCACTTCCGGGTGGTTTTGGCACCCTGGAAGAGATCCTGGAAGTGATCACCCTAAAACAGTTAAATTACCACAACAAGGCCGTTGTATTCATCAATACCAACGGTTATTATGACTCCCTTCTCGAGCAATTTGAAAAATCCTACCGGGAAACTTTCGCCAAAGAGAGTTACCGCCAGATGTATTTTGTCGCCTCCGACTCGGTGGAAGCCGTTCATTACCTCCTGCAGTACCAGCCTGCCGAACCTTTGTCAAAATGGTTCAATGTTCCGGACAAAGAGAACGAAAACAAAAACTGACAATTTGTCCTCTTTCCGCTAATTACTAATCCCTGACTTGTGTTGCTCCAAGAAACGGAGAAACGGTGAAACAGTGAAACAGGGAGGCGAAGACAAGAAGACTTTGGGACTGATGGACTAAGGGACTAGGGGACTGGGAGATAGCTGTCTTTTACATTTTCTCTTTTAATCTGTGAAAATTTGTGTAATTTGTGGTAAGGAGGGGGTTAATCTTTTTAATCTGTAGCCTCTTCTGTGGTTCTAGTTAAAGTTTGTTAATCAGCATTACTTTTAGATACTTTTCTCGTCTAATAGGATATAGTTGACGATAGAATGGTACGAAATTTGAAACATGTATCCTGTAAATCTTAAAAAGTAATTATGTATGGACACAATTAAAAAGAGTGCATCTTACATCGCATTTGCGTTTATTGGAGCCGTTATCGCTCTCACTTTGTATTCCCATTTTAATTCAAATGACAAACAGACTGTAGTATTGGAACAAAAGCCCGTTCAACTGACCGGCTATTCGCAGCCTGTTTCCTTACCTCAGGCACAATTGCCCGATTTAACCCAGGCTGCGGAAAAGAGCGTTTCGGCAGTGGTGCATATCACTACGAAAACAAAATCCAATGCCTATCATTTTGATGGCGGCAATGATATTTTCGAATATTTCTTCGGACCACGGGGTTATAACAGGCAGGAACCACAATACCGCACGGCTGCAGGTTCAGGAGTTATTATTAGTGAAGATGGTTACATTGTAACCAACAATCACATGGTGGATGGTGCTCAGGATATTGATGTGATCCTCAACGACAACCGCAAATTTACTGCCAAAGTAATCGGCCACGATTCCAATACAGACATTGCGTTGGTAAAAATTGATGCAAAGAATTTGACTGTTTTGCCATGGGGAGATTCAGAGGCACTCAAATTAGGGGAATGGGTATTGGCAGTTGGTAATCCATTCAACCTTACCTCCACCGTTACTGCAGGGATTGTCAGTGCAAAATCAAGGAGAATTGAAATCATGAGTGGAAAGATGCCTCTTGAATCGTTTATTCAGACCGATGCAGCAGTCAATCCAGGAAACAGCGGTGGTGCTCTGGTGAACGCACGCGGCGAACTGGTCGGGATTAATACTGCAATTGCCTCCCAAACAGGATCTTACTCAGGGTATTCCTTCGCCATACCTGCCTCCATCGTCCATAAAGTAGTGGAAGATCTGAGAAAATACGGAGAGGTTCAGCGGGCTTTGCTGGGTGTAGGCATCAAAGATGTCAATGATGAATTGGCAAAAGAGAAGAAGCTGGATAGAACCGAAGGAGTTTACATCGTGGAAGTTTTCCAGGGAGGTGCCGCCAAGGTAGCCGGCATCAAAGAGGGAGATGTTATTGTTGCCATCAACGCGACAAAAGTCAATTCGATGGCACAACTTCAGGAACAAGTAGGCAAACACCGCCCTGGAGATCAGGTAGTTGTTGCAGTCAGGAGAGATGGAACAGAAAAGGTGTTCAATGTCACTTTGAAAAACACAAAAGGCAGTACCTCTATCGTGAAAGAGAGTCTCTCTTTGCTGGGGGCAGAATTTGGGGAGATTTCACAAAAGGACAGAGAGAGATTGAATATCGATCAGGGAGTGCAGATTCTCAAGATTACCAGCGGCAAACTAAAAAATGTTGGGGTCAGACCCGGATTTATCATCACCGACGTAAACAAAATCAGCGTCGGAAGTGTTGAAGATATCAAGCGGGTCATCTCCCAGAGCAGCGATAATAAACCAGTTCTGATCGAAGGTGTTTACCCGGATGGAAAATGGACTTATTATGTTTTTAATTTAAACGAATAATTCGTATATTTAAACGAAAGATTTAATATTGTTGAAAACAACTTTATTAGTATCTTTGCAGACTTTTAATTGCAGAGCATGAGACAACTAAAAATCACCAAGTCGATCACGAACCGCGAAAGCGCTTCGCTTGACAAATATCTTCAGGAAATTGGTAAAGAAGAACTTATATCAGTTGAAGAAGAAGTTGAGTTGGCGCAACGGATCAAAAAGGGAGACCAGGCGGCGCTTGAAAAACTAACAAGGGCCAACCTCCGGTTTGTGGTATCTGTTGCCAAACAGTACCAGAATCAAGGATTGAGCCTGCCTGACCTGATCAATGAAGGTAATTTGGGTTTGATCAAAGCTGCTGAAAAATTCGACGAAACGAGAGGTTTTAAATTCATCTCCTATGCGGTATGGTGGATTCGCCAATCCATTCTGCAGGCTTTGGCCGAGCAGTCAAGAATTGTGCGTCTTCCTTTGAACCAGGTTGGTTCCCTGAACAAGATCAACAAAGCCTATTCCAAGTTTGAACAGGAACACGAACGCAGACCATCTCCCGAAGAGTTGGCCGATCAGCTGGAACTTCCTGCCGAGAAGGTTGCCGATACCCTTCGCGTTTCAGGACGACATGTATCCGTGGATGCCCCTTTCGTGGATGGTGAAGACAACAGTCTGCTGGATGTATTGATCAACAACGATTCGCCCAATGCCGACCGGGTTTTGATCGATGAGTCCCTCTCACGCGAAATCGAACGCTCACTGGCAACCCTCACCGAAAGGGAAGCCGACATCATCCGCATGTTCTTCGGAATTGCCAGTACCGAGATGACGCTCGAAGAGATCGGAGAGCACTTCGGCCTGACCCGCGAACGCGTACGCCAGATCAAAGAGAAAGCGATCCGCCGGCTGAGACACACCTCAAGAAGCAAATTGCTAAAAACATATCTGGGATAAAATCCTTATAAAATAGTAAAAAGCCCTGATCCATTGCGGATCGGGGCTTTTTTTATGGTAATGGTTCAGCCAGCTTTTAGGTATATCATGATAAGCTGGGTTTGTTAATTTGAAAATTATGGAAAGTACTTATAAATATCTTTCCGATGTTCAACTGTTGCAAATTGAACAACATCACCGTCAATAAATATACCTATTTTCTGCCTAGTCTAGACATGATTTTATCCCTACTCACTTTCTGAGTACGGTCTATTTTGCTCATCATCTCCCCAAGCGCAAAATCTTCTTTATCCTCAATGCTCAAAACCTTTGATTGGATATTCATTCTTTTAAACAAATCAGACAGAAAATTCAATTCATTCTCGTCTTTAGCATTAACTATAAGTGTATCCATTGTTAAAATTTTATCCAAAGTTATATTTATTTCATATAATCTAAAACTCCCCTGTTAAAAACAACTCCCTTATCACCTTCCTCCCACTCTCCGTCCTGAAATTCATCACCACAAACTTTTTAACTCCTTCCGGCGAAACCTCCTCCTCAACCGAATTCACCAAAAAATCAGCCTCAACCAGAAGCTGAAAATCAATACCATCAATGGCAGAAAAAGTGTGGTGCTTGCTGATGATAAAACAAACCCGGTCAACGACTTCCGGGTTAACCTGAATATCTTCAAGAATCGCCCTGGCTACCGGCGGACCCTCCTGCTCCTGCAACTTGCCATCGCAATACCCATATTTTGCCTCTGCTACATGGATACCGATGTCGTGCAAAACGGCTGTCAGCTCCAGCACAAACAGCTTCGCCGGATTCAAACCCTCCAGACGACCCAGCAATTGTGCATAGCCAAACACCTTAAGTGAATGCTCTATTCTTTTCTGATCTCCCCTGTTTCGCCGGATCATCTCCTGTAAAGCGATCGCTACCTTCTTATCCATTTCTTCGTTCTTTTAACAGTTTTTGCATGGCGAACATCTCATCGCGCAATCTCGCTGCCTCAATAAAATCAAGCTCTTTGGCAGCTTTCTCCATCTCCTTTTTCGTCTTCAGGATCGCCTGTTCAAGCGCTTCCGGTTTCAGGTATGCCAAAACGGGATCCGCAGCATAATCGATCGTTTCCGGTGGCAGGTATGGCTGTGCTCCCTGCCCTTTGGCTGCCCTATATTCCAATCCGATGATCGCCCTGGTCGGCTTGATGATGGCTGTCGGCGTGATGCCATTGGCCAGGTTATACTCATGCTGCTTGTTTCTTCTGTAATTCGAAGAGTCAATTGTTCTCTGCATCGAATCGGTGATCTTGTCTGCATACATCAGCACCCTGCCATTCAGGTTTCGTGCCGCACGGCCTGCCGTCTGGGTCAACGAACGCTCAGACCTTAGGAATCCCTCCTTGTCCGCATCCAGTATGGCAACCAATGAAACTTCAGGCAGATCAAGCCCTTCGCGCAGGAGGTTGATGCCCACCAGCACATCAAAGCTCCCTTTCCTGAGCTCTTCCATGATCTCTACCCGCTCCATGGTATCCACATCCGAATGGATGTAACGGCATTTGATGTTGATGCGGTCAAAGTACTTCGAAAGCTCTTCTGCCATCCTTTTGGTCAGGGTGGTGACCAGAATCCGTTCATTCTTTTCTATCCTGAGATGTATTTCATGGATCAGGTCATCTATCTGGTTGTGCGCCGGTCGTACCTCTATGATTGGATCGAGCAAACCGGTCGGGCGAATGATCTGCTCCACAATGACACCTTCACTTTTCTGAAGTTCATAATCGGCAGGGGTTGCGCTGACAAAAACCAGTTGTGTAGCAACTGCCTCAAATTCATCGAATTTCAACGGCCGGTTGTCGATCGCTGCAGGTAGCCTGAAGCCATAATCCACCAAAGTGGTTTTTCTCGATCTGTCGCCACCGTACATGGCGCGAATTTGCGGCATGGTGACATGACTCTCATCGATGATCATCAAAAAATCATCAGGGAAGAAATCGAGCAGACAGAATGGTCGGGAGCCCGGCACGCGCCCATCAAAATACCTGGAGTAATTTTCAATACCCGGACAATATCCCAGCTCCCGGATCATCTCCAGATCATAATTGACCCGGTCTTCAATTCTCTTCGCTTCGGCATGCTTGCCACTCTCCCTGAAAAAATCAATCTGCCTTACCAGATCATCCTGAATCTGCCGGATGGCCGATTTTGTCCGATCCTTGGTGGTCACAAAAATATTGGCCGGATAGACCGAATAGTGTTCATGCGTTTGCAGCAAGGCACCTGTTTCGGGATTAAAAGTAGAGATCTCCTCCACCTCGTCGCCAAAAAACTGAATCCGGACCGCATCATCCGCATAGGCGGGAAAAATATCTACAGAATCCCCCTTCACCCTGAAATTACCCCGCTGAAAATCTACATCCGTTCTGGAGTACATGGCATCAACCAGTTTTCGGAGCATCACATTTCGACCCAGCTGCTCCCCCACTTTGACATGGGTCACGTTGGCATGAAAATCATCCGGATTACCAATTCCATAAATACAGGAGACGGATGAGACCACCACGATGTCCCTTCTTCCGGATAACAGGGAGGAGGTGGCTGCCAGCCTCAGCTTTTCGATCTCCTTGTTGATGGCAAGATCCTTCTCTATAAAAGTATCCGTTACCGGCAGATAGGCCTCAGGCTGGTAATAATCGTAATAGGAGACAAAATACTGGACCGCATTCTCCGGGAAGAACTGTTTCATTTCGCCATAAAGCTGAGCCGCAAGGGTCTTGTTGTGACTAAGAATCAGGGTGGGTTTCTGAACTTTCTCGATCACATTGGCCATAGTAAAAGTCTTCCCCGATCCCGTGACACCCAGGAGCGTCTGGTAAGGAACACCCGAAAGGATACCCTCGCTCAGCTGAGCGATCGCCTGCGGCTGATCACCGGTAGGAATGAAGTCGGCGGTTATTTTGAAGTTCATACTTTTTTTTTAAAAGAAGGATAAAGGATAAAGTAAAAAGGATAAAGTAAAGAACGCTGCGATCGTGATTACAGTCAATGATCAAATAGTATTTTTAAATCAAATCAGGCCCAACGTGCGGGGCTCACTTTATCCTTTTTACTTTATCCTTTATCCTTTATCCATAGTTCTTCAGTGTATAAAACGGGGTGACATCCGTCGCCATCATCCCGGCCGTTTCGGCAGCTCTAATTCCGAGCGGACTATCTTCAAAAACCTGACAAAATTCCGGCTCCACACCAATTAATTCGGCGGCTTTTAAAAACGTATCCGGATGTGGTTTGTGATTCTCAACATCTTCGGCTGTAACGATGTGCTCGAAATTATCAAGCACACCGGCGAGTTCAAGCGTTTTTTTGGCATAGAACCTGGAGCCACCCGTTCCGCATGACATGGGAAGCCTCCCGCTATAATCCCGGATTATTTTTATCACCGGCTGTATTGGCTCAGCTTTGTAGATATTCTGCAGAAAGTGGTACTCTTTTTTGTCGGCAAACTCTTGGGGATCAAAATCCAACCCAAATTTTTCCTTGAGCAGGCAACTCGTCTGATAGGCAGGTATTCCGCTCAAGCTATAGAAGAGCTCGGAGGTAATTTCAAAACCGTATTCGGCTGCAGTCTCCTGATAAGCAATAAGATGAATTGGCATGGTATCTGAAATCGTACCATCTATATCAAATATTAAACCTTTGGCTTTGGGATCGACTGTTAACTCTTGATTTTTTGTCATCGGATAAACTCGTTTTGGGCAAAAATAACGAATAAAGAGCTTTGCCGCTGCATCCAATTCCATAAACTTAACCGCGAAGGGGAAATATCAATCCTACTTTCCGGATAATTTGCTAATTTGCATCTTCAAAATCAATCACTTGTTTAATCTGTTTCCGCCATGCAAAATCACGAACTTTATCTTCCCATGCTCATCCCTTTATGGGGAATTTTTATTGGCATAGCATTGGTAGTCATCGGATTTGTTGACAAGAAAGCGGCTTTTACCTATTCCGGATGGAGCTTGCTCATCGTGGTTGGATTGATCTCTCTTTTTTACAACTTGTTTCAGATTAACCCGGTTTCTTACCAGGAAAGCAGTCAAATGAGAGAAACTGCTGCTATTCTGGTAAAATCGGGTTATCTTAATTTGGCAGGTGCTGCACTCTCGTTGTGTTCCATGTTGTTTCTCCGTTACAAAAACAGGAGGTACCTGCTGATGGCAGTTCTGACCATCCTATTCTTTGCCATCCAGTTTTTTCAGTTCTATGGACTGATTCAGAAACCAAAGTAAAGATTCAACGTATTTTAATTATTGCAAATGACAATTTATGGCTAATGATATCAATGGTTTTTGGGAGATCTTGAAGATCACACTGCCGGCTTTGATCGTCTTCATCACCGCCTATTTTCTATTCCGCGATATGCTCGAAAATGATAAGCGCCGACGGGAATTCGAATTCAGGGTTTTGCATGCCAAGGAGATGACCCCTGTGAAGCTTCAGGCTTATGAGCGCCTGACACTTTTCCTTGAAAGAATCTCACCCGAATCGATGATGATCAGGAATTCACCTCAGGATTTAACGGCCGGGCAGTACCACCAGGTTCTTCTTACTACCATCCGGCAGGAGTTTGAGCACAATCTTTCCCAGCAAATCTATGTTTCTACCATCCTTTGGGAGACCATCCGGGGAGCAAAGGAGAAGTTGGTCACGATTATCAATCGTTCAGCAGAGGAGGTAGATCCAAAAGGGGTCGGTTATGAGCTGAGCAAAAAAATCTTCAGCAACTACCAGGATGAAGATCCTTCACCGGTGGCCCTTGCCTTGTCAGACCTCAAAAAAGAGGTAGGGAAATTTTTGTAAAAAGATGAATTGTTTCACGCAAAGGAAGACGCAGAGAACGCAGAAATAGACACACTCATTCGTCTTCGCGACCTTCGCGTCTTCCTTTGCGTTCTTTGCGTGAACGATATCTTAACTAACTATCATTAAATATTTTGTAGTAGAATCCTTTAATCTTCAATTATATGGATCCCCATTTTATTACCAGAACAATCAACCTGCACACAGGCGATCCTGAACAAAAGAGAGCCGAAATCCTGAGCTATTTTAAAAAAACCTATAGCCTGGATGAGCATCTCTTTGAAGTTTTCGCCGATACCTCGGCCATGTACCGGACCGCGGATCCGCTGCGTCATCCGTTGATTTTCTATCTCGGCCACACGGCAGCATTTTACATTAATAAACTGGTAATTTCCAAAATTTTGGAAACACGGATCAATCCGAAATTTGAATCGATGTTTGCCATCGGAGTGGACGAAATGTCGTGGGACGACCTCAACCAAAGCAACTACAAATGGCCAACCATTGAGGAGATTAAAAGCTACCGGAAACAAGTCTATGAAATAGTTGTCAATCAAATAGAAACGCTCCCCATTCAATTACCCATCCGTTGGGAAGATCCCATCTGGATCATCCTGATGGGCATCGAACATTCGCGTATTCACATCGAGACCTCCTCTGTCCTGATCCGACAGCTTCCGCTGGAATTTCTCAAACCAATTCCGGGATGGATAACATGTACTTCCATCGGTGATGCGCCAAAAAACAAGCTGCTGTCGGTAAAGGGTGGAACAGTCAACCTGGGTAAACCCTTCAACGATCCGTATTACGGCTGGGACAACGAATACGGTACCCACCAGGCAGAGGTGGATTCATTTGAAGCATCCACGTTCCTCTGTTCCAACGGAGAGTTTCTCGGATTTATAAAGGATGAGGGTTATCACAAAGAACACCTTTGGACAGCAGAGGGGTGGAAATGGAAATCATTTGCCAAAGCCGAGAACCCCTTGTTCTGGAGAAAAAAAGGGGACAGTTACCAATTGAGATTGGTTTTCGAAGAGATCGATATGCCCTGGAACTGGCCGGTAGAGGTCAATTACCTGGAGGCAAAAGCATTCTGCAACTGGAAAACAGAGAAGACCGGTTTACCTATCCGGCTGATGACCGAGGAAGAGTGGTATATCCTGCGCGACGGAGCCAATATCCCCGACCTACCCGATTGGGAGTCGGCGCCGGGTAACATCAACCTGGAACATTTTCAGAGTCCGTGTCCGGTCGATCTGTTCAAATCAGGCAATTTTTACGACCTGATCGGCAATGTCTGGCAATGGACGGAGACCACTATTTCCAGTTATGAAGGATTCAAAATCCATCCCTCTTACGATGATTTTTCAACACCCACATTCGACACGCGCCACAACATGATCAAGGGCGGATCGTGGATTTCAACCGGAAATGAGGCCATCCGTGCTTCCAGGTATGCATTCAGACGTCATTTTTATCAACATGCCGGGTTTAGGTATGTCTCTTCTTACCAGGAAGTTGTCATCAAAGACGACAACTACGAAACTGATCCGGAGGTTATCCTTCATTGCGAATCGCACTATGGAACCTCTCCGCTGGGTGTTCCCAACTTCCAGAAGGCCATCGCGGATTTCTGCTCAAATCTTAAACTTTCCAATCAACAGCGATGCGCGCTTGATCTGGGCTGCAAGACAGGCCGGACCACCTGGGAGCTGGCCCGCACCTTCGACAATGTGACCGGAGTTGACCTTTCGGCCAGAACCATTAAGGTTGCCACCCACTTCCAGGAGCAGGGCAGGTTCAACTACATTTTTCCTGACGAGGGAGAAGTATATGATTACAATCAGGTGACCCTGGAAGATTTTGATTTGAAACCACTGGTCAACAAGGTAAAATTTTTGCAGTCTGATTTTGCCAACCTCAAAAATGTCTTCAGCGGTTATGACCTTATTCTTCTTAACGACATCCTCGACCGGATTTATCAGCCAAAAGAGTTGATTTCACAGCTGCACAAAAGGATCAATGACAACGGTATTCTTGTGATAGCAACAGCCTACGACTGGGACGAAAAACAGACCAAACCCGAAAATTGGTTGGGTGGCTACCGTAGTTCGGCCGAACCTGTCAGGGGGATAGAAACATTGGTTGAGCTGCTGAAAGAGCATTTTGTCAAAACAGATCGGACCGCAACAATTCCCTCAGTTTTCAGAGTTAACAAACGGAAATCCATCCTGAAAGTGGTTGATGTATCAGTTTGGCAGAAGCGCTAAAACATTATTACACAGAGTTACGCAGAGAAGCACAGAGTTACACGGAGAAAAAAATTAAAAATAATTTCGAGTTTAAAATGTTAAAAGATGGAAACCCTTCAAACTTTTCAAACAATTCAAACCCTTCAAACAATTAGAAATCATACTCTGTGTAACTCTGTGCTTCTCTGTGTAACTCTGTGTAACCTTTTACTGCAACCAACCCTGCAAAAGATCAATCGCCTTCTGCTTCAACGCCTCCGGCATGTTGGAGATTCGGCTCTTGTGGCTGCCGCCTGGCTGATAAATTTTCACCACCCCGGGATTCTTGCCTCCCGTAGCGGCTGAGGCCGACCAGGGATCGATGCCACCATAAATCAGAAGGACTTTGGTTGCTTTGCTCTTCAGATAACGATCGGTCTCCTTGCTCATCTCCGGGTCGTAGGGAAAAATCTGATCTTTTTCCAGGAACAACTTTTCGATGTATCCGCTCATATCCCTGGTCTCAATCACTTTTCTAAAAGGCCTTGTATCATATGCATAATAACCAAGCTGCCGGTGCGCCTGAACGAAGAAGGGTGCAGTCGCCTTTCCGCTTTCAATATCGAAATAGCTGCACGAACTAATATTCTGAAAAAAATCAAATATTACCTTGTCTGTGGCTGTCGTAGCAGGTATCTCTTTGACCGAGTGACCCCACTGCCAGAAGGAGAAAGAAAATTCCAATACGGAATAATCATATATCTCTCTTTCGGGAACCTTGAAATGGAACTTCTTCTCTTTGCAGAGTTGCTCAAATATAGGCATCAGGCGATCTTTTCGCCGTAGCACCTCCATCTGAAAAGCCTTGACCATTTTTCGTTCAATTCTGGTTGCAACTTTTTTCTCTATGAAATGCGGGTGCCGCGCCTCCTCTACCGAGAAATTTAGCGGAGCGACATAAGGAACTGATACTTCCACATCGTCAGGGTAAAGTGTGCGGTGGTAAAGGGCGGTTTCACCCCCTTTGCTGATGCCGGTATTCACCCACTTCTGATTGTAAATCTTTTTAAATAACTCTACCACGTGATGCTGATCGGCTGCCGCATTTTCGACAGTCAGGTCGATCCAATGGAGAGAATCAGGCACTGATTTCCCAAAAAAACGGTGTTCAACAAAAATCTGATTGGCCTTCAGGATGGGACACAACTCGTCGAGGTACCTTTTCCCAAATGCATATCCGCCACCATAACCCTCTGTCACAAAAACAACCGGGCATTCAAAAGACAGGTGAGAAACAAAAACCCTCTGTGGAAAATATCCTTTCTCCGGATGCTGATGATCAACCAATTGTTTGATATTGACTGCATACGCTTCACTGAAAAACGGATTCTGTTCCATCTTCTCTACCGAGATAATATCGGGCAATGCCTTGATGCGATCCTGAAGCGACTGCGCAACAAGGGAAAGGAATGAAATAAATAGAAATAGCGAAATTAGGGCAGAACGCCGCAAAGTTGATTTGAATTTTGATTGAAACATATAATTGATTAAGGATTTAAACTGCCCCCCACCACAGATTACACAGATTACACAAATTTTAATAGAAAGACTTGGAGACTATGAGACTGGGAGACTATGGGACTGGGAGACTTAGGGAGTGGGTCTGATCTGCCTTTTGTTTTCCTTCATAGAGCCCTTTGAAACTTACAACTTCCAAAGCAGCGTTCTCCAAGTCTCCTAGTGTCATGTCAATTATAGTATGACGGATAAAGTCTTTTCAATTTGAGGCGAGCCTTCTCTGCAGTGAACTGCCAGTTAATTTTCTTGTCGAGACCATTCCGAGCCTTCTCCCAAGCTT